>Ga0209913_1000034_pt1 | contig 181549 bp, 155 predicted proteins | sample PersoiDNA2013203_FD_185805 | JGI IMG/M metagenome (GOLD analysis project Ga0209913, IMG submission 185805) | Permafrost soil microbial communities from the Arctic, to analyse light accelerated degradation of dissolved organic matter (DOM) -... | ecosystem: Environmental > Terrestrial > Soil >... | reverse complement strand
TCTCTACAATATAAGTTAATTTAATTGTAGCTTTTCAAATCAACACCGAAAAATAGTTAAGCATCGAGGTACGGTTTCCGATGAGGACTTCTTAAGGTGATGGGAGCAAAATTGTTTGTAGAGGTCTGTTGCCTTAATGATAAACATCACACAGTGTGAGTGAGTGTTCGGCTAAAAAGGAGGTATTGACATGATTACTATAAATTTAAATTATCCAGGTACTTCTCATACCAATAATTGATTCAAATTGAGAGACGTTTATCATTTCAATAAAAGTTAGTAGCGTGATCAGACACGCCATTGACCATTGCTGTAGACTTCTTCGTCACCAAAGCGGACAGACTTGGTGACTGCAAATACATCGACATGATGTCTGCCTTCGCCGCGCTTAATATGAGGTTTTGCGTAGCTACCGTGTTTAGAACCTAATGATAAATGAATGCCGCACATCCGCTCATAGGTGCCGATATCACGCACAGTCCTGTCTTTGCTGAAGGCGCGATTCATGCCAAGACCTAACTCACGGACCCACACTACGCCATCATCAGCACGAATATTTGCTAGTACTTGGTCAAATTCCGGTGTCGAGTCCTCTGTGCCGATTACCTGACCTTTCTCTACGATGAGTGTGATCGGCTTTTCCGGTTTGTTAATGCTAAAGGTGGTATCACCAAACACGAATACACGCACCTTTCCGTAGACGTCTTCTAGGTTCACGGATTCTGTAAATACTTCGCCGATCGGAAACTGACCACCGATGTTTTTCATATCGCTATAGTCGCCAACATTGAGTTTTGCTGATTCAAACTGACCGCTAAAAATTAATTCAGCACCATCACTATCGATAACGCCGTGGCTTGCCATATCAATTTTTTCTTTTAGCTTACGTCCGACAACTCGGTAGTAATGCGGGTCATAGGCGAGGGCATCAATGTAATAATCGATTTCATCACCTTCCATGCGCCCTAGGTGCGGATGTTCGATGACTTTCAAGCCTTGTTTAAATAACTCCACGCGTAGACGATAGGCTTCCAGACGGAAGTTGGTTGACTGGACTAACACTGCCAGATCACCGCTTTGTAGTGTTGCGAGTGTCTGCAATATGTCTGCAGGGGCTGTGCTGTCAAAATCAATGCATAAAGCGTTTGGAAGACATTGCCGGTATGCTGCACTTAAGATACATGCCAGTTCGCATTGTTCATCGTAGACCAGGACTGCTTTATGCTCATCAGTGTGCTTAAAAGCATGTTCCAGAACATTGTTTAAATGCAGATGACTGGTCGTAACGCGGGATTCAAAACGGATACTGTTGGCTGGCATGGTTTGCTTCATAAAAATAAAATGATTGCTATTGCTAATATCTGCAGTCGTTTCAATCAGTTGTGATTGTGTGGGCAATTGGCATATCTTGCGTGGCCGAAAGCCTGCTTGCAGAGGTGCATTTTAACAGAGGTCATCGATGTCACCACCAGACCGTAGTTGATAAGAGAATGAATGTAAGATGACGTTCATATTGTGTTAATGCAAGCGTTTCACCGAAGGGGAGAGTTCTTTAAGGTTGTTCCCCGCAGGATCATTTTGCGAGAAAATGAGTGTCTGGTGATCGTAAAGCCGATAATCTCCGTTCTGAAAGCGGTATCTGTTGATTTTAGTCATAGCAATGTCATATTTTTTTGATATGATGTTTTTCACCTGCTGTACATACAACTGATATGTATGACGGCAGCGAGGTGCGTTTTGTCTGCGATGAGCGGACAAGCCACCGATCTCATACCAATGCGGAACTGGGTAACCAGCTTCCGCATTGATCTTTTCTGTTCCCCCCCCAAAAAAAAATGACTGATGGACGCTTGCACCGGAATTGTGCGCTGCAAATAAACTCCTCATTTTGATTCATTGTTTTTGATGATGACGTGTTTTAGCATCTATTCTTTGCTCCTTTTTGCACATCTTTGTTCCTCTTTTATTTTCTATACCCTCAGTATTAGTGCGCCGTATCACCTGTTGAGATTGGTCATAGGTGGTGACGTCTAGGCTGGCACGTTTACTGCTATCTCCCTGATGAAGCTCGTAGTCTTTTCGTATTTAACCATCATCAGGAGAAATCATGACACGTCGCACCGTTTTAAAAGCCACTGCGTTGGCCGCAATGACCTTGGCAGCCACAGGTTGGATGTCGCAAGCAATTGCTGCGGACACTATCAAGGTCGGTATCTTGCATTCGTTGTCCGGTACCATGGCCATCTCAGAAACATCCTTAAAAGACGTCGCATTGATGACGATTGATGAAATCAATGCGCATGGTGGTGTGCTTGGTAAAAAGCTCGAACCGGTGGTCGTTGATCCGGCCTCCAACTGGCCGCTGTTCGCTGAAAAAGCCCGTCAATTGGTTTCTCAGGATAAAGTTTCTGTAGTGTTTGGTTGCTGGACTTCGGTGTCCCGTAAATCCGTACTACCCGTCTTTAAAGAATTGAATAGTCTGCTGTTTTACCCAGTGCAGTACGAAGGCGAAGAGCTGGAGAAAAACGTGTTTTACACTGGTGCGGCACCAAACCAACAAGCGATTCCGGCAACTGAATACCTGATGTCCAAAGAAGGTGGCGGCGCGAAACGTTTTGTGTTGTTGGGAACAGATTATGTCTATCCACGTACTACCAACAAAATTCTGCGCGCATTCCTGCATAGTAAAGGTGTAAAAGACAGTGATATCGATGAAGTCTACACACCATTTGGTCATTCTGATTATCAGACCATCGTCGCCAATATCAAAAAATTTGCAGCAGGGGGTAAAACTGCCGTTATTTCCACCATCAATGGTGACTCCAATGTGCCGTTCTATAAAGAGTTGGGTAATGCTGGCTTAAAAGCGACCGATGTGCCAGTTGTGGCTTTCTCGGTGGGTGAAGAGGAATTACGTGGTGTCGATACCAAGCCATTGGTAGGTCACCTTGCCGCATGGAATTACTTTGAGTCCGTTAAAAATCCAGTCAATACCGAATTCATCAAAAAATGGAAAGCCTACGCTGCTGCAAAGAAATTGCCTAATGCAGCTACGGTCGTAACGAATGATCCGATGGAAGCGACGTATGTTGGTATCTATATGTGGAAGCAAGCGGTAGAAAAAGCGAAGTCGACAGATACCGACAAAGTGATTGCCGCGATGGGTGGTCAGACCTTTAAAGCGCCATCTGGCTTTGAACTCATGATGGATGCAACGAATCATCATCTGCACAAACCAGTCATGATCGGTGAAATCAAAGCGGATGGACAATTTAGCGTCGTCTACAAAACCAAAGAAACAATTCGTGCTCAACCTTGGAGTCCGTACATCCAGGGTAACGAAGGTAAGCAAAAATTGTAATCTGACGCGTCTGTTTCAGACGTCTTGATGTGTGTTGTGATGTGCATCGGGATGTATGTTCGGATGCCGTGGGGCGATTAACGCGGTAAGGTGTTAATCGCTGACGGCATCGTCTTGGCACCGTCTTTACTTGAGTTGCATCACATCCCCGGCAGTATCCTTTGGCTCTCTCTATGAACATCAAAAAAATCTGTCACATAGTGCTTGGCATATTGCTTGGCTTTGGACTTTGTTGTATTGCGCAGGCGACGATAGCGCCGCAACTATTGCAAGAGCTTGCGGGAGATGATCCGGATACACGCATCGTCGCCGTTAATGCGATTGCAGCCCTCGCCAACGTCGAGGCGGCACGGGTACTCAATGCCTTAAAGAATGAAAATGTGTACGTCAAAGATCAGGCGGTGTTCATCGTGGAGGGTGACGCCGCCATTGATCTGCGCACTGGAAAAATATCGACCCTGCCTGATGGTGCTGATGCCTTAACTATCAATAATCGCTTACGGGGCGCCCTCGATAGTGCCTTGTCGGGTATGAAATTATTTTCTACAGACCGGACTGTCCGCATGGCGGCCGTCCATGATTTACAACAGCAAGCCACTGCTGAACAATTGCCTTTGCTCGAGCGTGCGGATGCGCAGGAGAGCGACCCTCAAATCAAAGCACAATTACAACTGCTGATTGCTAGCGCCAATCTGCAATCTCCTGATCCTGTCGCACGTAAAGCCGCTGTCCGCAGTCTGGCAGAGACAACAAACGCGAGTCTGAAACCTATTCTCGAATCCATGCTTCGGCAGAATTCGGATGGTAGCTACATGGAACCCGATGAAAGTATCCGGATTGAAGTCGTCTCAACGCTACACGCGTTAAATGGCAGACTGGCGCGCACTGAGTTTGTCGGCAATTTATTTTATGGCGTTTCGTTAGGCAGTGTGTTGTTGTTAGCTGCGTTGGGATTGGCGATTACCTTTGGTCTGATGGGTATCATCAATATGGCCCATGGTGAATTACTCATGATCGGTGCTTATACAACGTATGGATGCCAACTGTTATTCAGACATTTTTTTCCGCAAGCAATTGATGGCTATTTATTGCTGGCGATCCCAGCGGCGTTCTTTGTGTCTGGATTGGTCGGTATCATCTTGGAGCGTACCGTCATTCGTTGGTTATATGGTCGTCCATTAGAGACGTTGTTGTGTACATGGGGAATTAGTCTGATCCTGATGCAAACTGTGCGTTCTATTTTTGGTGCGCAAAATGTGGAGGTTGCGAATCCATCGTGGATGTCCGGTGGGGTTACGGTATTGGGATCACTAGTTTTGTCGTATAACCGTATTGCGATTATTTTCTTTTCATTGCTGGTCGTTGGTGCAGTCTGGCTGATTCTGAATAAAACCCGTCTTGGTTTATTTGTCCGCGCAGCGATGCAAAACCGCCGAATGGCTGATTGCGTCGGGGTAGCGACGGGTAAGATTGATATGCTCACGTTTGGCCTTGGTTCAGGGATTGCGGGGCTTGGCGGAGTTGCGTTATCGCAGCTTGGTAACGTTGGTCCTGATCTTGGGCAAAGCTATATCGTCGATTCGTTTATGGTGGTGGTGCTGGGCGGTGTAGGACAGTTGGCGGGTACCTTGCTGGCGGCCTTTGGCCTGGGTGAAATCAATAAATTTATGGAGCCCGTTGCTGGTGCTGTTATGGCAAAAATTGTGATCCTCGTCATGATTATTATTTTCATACAACGACGTCCGCAAGGCTTATTTGCACTCAAAGGAAGGAGTGTCGAATGATGCGCCATTTATTTCCACGGACGACCTGGATGGCGATCGGTATTCTTGCCGCTATCACAGCGTTATTACCGATTCTGAATCTGACTTTCCCTGAGGGACACACCTTACATGTATCGGGTTACCTGATGTGCATTGTCGCAAAATTCATGTGTTATGCGTTGGCTGCACTGGCGCTGGATTTGGTGTGGGGTTATACCGGTATTTTATCGCTGGGCCACGGGGTGTTTTTTGCTCTTGGAGCGTATGCGCATGGCATGTATCTAATGCGGGCGATTGGTCACGATGGTGTTTATCAAAGTGACTTACCTGATTTTATGGTGTTCCTCGATTGGAAAACGTATCCGTGGTATTGGGCGATGACAGACAATTTCTGGTATTGCATGGCGTTGGTGATATTGGTGCCGGGATTGTTAGCATTTATTTTCGGTTTCTTTGCCTTCAGATCGCGGATTAAAGGCGTGTATTTTTCTATCATCACGCAGGCAATGACGTATGCGTTTATGCTACTGTTTTTCAGAAACGATACGGGTTTTGGTGGCAATAATGGCTTTACGGATTTCAAGCGCCTACTAGGATTTAACCTGACTGCGGCGTCGACGAAGGCGGTCTTGTTTTTGGTGACCTTAACGTTTTTGTTAGGGGCATTGATGTTGTGCCGCTGGATCGTCACGTCTAAGTTGGGACGGGTGCTGCAAGGCGTGCGCGATTCTGAATCACGCTTGATGTTTATTGGTTATAACCCATTGTGGTTTAAGTTATTCGTCTGGACCTTGTCTGCCGTGTTGTGCAGTGTCGCCGGTGCCTTGTATGTGCCACAAGTGGGAATCATCAATCCATCTGAAATGTCGCCTGGCAATTCAATTGAAATGGTGATCTGGGCGGCGGTGGGTGGACGTGGTACCTTGCTTGGCCCGATCCTGGGTGCGTTTGCTGTCAATGGGCTTAAAAGCTGGTTCACTGCGGCGTTTCCAGATTTGTGGTTGTTTGCGCTGGGATTATTGTTCATTCTGGTGACCCTGTTTATGCAGCAAGGCATTCTAGGCGTGCTGGCAAAATTAAAAAAATCCCGGGAGGTCGCATGAATTATGTGATGAGTGGTGTTCTGCGTCCCGGTCAGCAATATGAAGGGGCAACCGGAGATCAGGGTGTTTCTTACCAACGGTTGAAGCCGGAAGGTGTCGATACGACCCACGGTGCGATCTTGTATCTGGAAGACATCGTCGTTTCATTTGATGGTTTTAAAGCGATTAACCATTTAAATCTGGATATTTCAGTCGGTGAGTTGCGCTGCATTATTGGTCCTAATGGCGCTGGTAAAACAACGATGATGGACGTCATCACTGGTAAGACTCGACCATCCTCTGGGACTGCATTCTTTGGTCAAACGATGGATTTGACCAAAATGAATGAGGTTGAGATCGCCCATGCTGGCATCGGACGTAAATTTCAACGGCCGACGGTGTTTGAGCAACATACGGTATTCGACAATCTGGAGCTGGCCATGAAAATGAATAAGTCCGTTATGACGACCTTATTCGCCAGACTTACAAGCACACAAAAAGATAAAATCGCTACCGTTCTGGCGCTGATCCGTTTGCATGATCAGGATTCGCGCCTTGCCGGGCTCTTATCGCATGGACAAAAACAATGGCTTGAAATCGGCATGTTGCTCATTCAGGAGCCGCAACTAATTTTGCTTGATGAACCCGTGGCTGGGATGTCGGATGCCGAAACGGCCAGAACAGCAGAGCTGCTCAATGAATTACGGGGCAAACATTCCATCATGGTCGTTGAGCATGATATGGGTTTCGTCACAGAGATAGCACAGCAAGGGAAGGTCACCGTACTACACGAAGGCTCGGTATTAGCGCAAGGCACGATGCAAGAGGTTCAGGCGGATGAGCGGGTGATTGAAGTGTATCTGGGACGTTAACGATGCACTCTTGCCCAACCATTACGAAGATGCCGTCATCCAAAGGGAAACTATGTTAGAGGTCAAAGAATTACATCAACATTATGGTTCCAGCCATACTTTGCGCGGCATTTCGCTGCAGGTGAAGCAGGGCGAATGTCTGGCATTGCTTGGTCGTAACGGTGTTGGCAAAACGACGCTGCTGAAATGCCTGATGGGGGTGTTACCCGTTTCGACGGGGGAGGTTGTTTTTGATGGAAAGACAGTGACTAACCTGCCACCACATCAGCGGGCAAAGGCGGGTATTGCCTATGTTCCGCAGGGACGAGATATTTTTGCCAGATTGACTGTCGAAGAGAATTTATTGATGGGGATGGCGACCTTGCCTGCCAAACGTGCGCATACCATCAAAGCAGAAATAGTTGAGCTATTTCCAGTTTTAAAAGACATGTTGCAACGCCGCGGCGGTGATTTGTCGGGCGGCCAGCAACAGCAATTGGCGATCGCCCGCGCGTTGCTCGCAGAGCCCAAATTAATTATCTTTGATGAACCTACAGAAGGCATCCAACCGTCAATCATCAAAGATATCGGACGCGTGATCTCTATGCTGAGACAACGCGGTGATATAGGCATTATTTTGTGCGAACAATATTTTGATTTTGCGCGGGAGCTGGCGGATCAGTTTATTGTCCTGTCAAGAGGTGAGGTCGTTGCCGCTGGCGCGCAAGATACGATGGATAGCGATGACGTTAAACGGCATCTGGCAGTCTAGTCGGTTCATTATTCGCCTATTGTTTGTTCGATTGTTTGTTCCATTATGTTGACCTTGATTTGGATCGCGTTTTTCGTTGATCCGTGTAGAATCCCAGAGTTCGATGCGTCTTATGCCTTTTCCCTTTTTATTGTATGAATGCACCCGTTTTAGCTACTAACGTCGTTCCTAACTTCGTTCCCGCTTCAATCGTTCAAGCGAAGACGCATTGGCATGCTCGTCTGCAACTTGGTTTTGCGGACGACATAGGCACTACTCGTTTGATCGAGCGTCAGCATAGTGGTCCGTTAAGGGTGCAAAAACCCTTATATCCTGAGGGAGAGCGTATTTGTCATGCCATCGTGATTCATCCGCCTGGCGGGGTTGTAGGTGGCGATCAATTAGAAATTTCGGCCAAGGTTGGTGAGCATGCACATGCATTGATTACCACACCGGGTGCGGCTAAGTGGTACCGCAGCAATGGCTACACGTCTGAACAGCGTATCGATTTGCATGTCGCCAGCGACGCGCATCTGGAGTGGTTGCCACAGGAGACGATTTTCTTTGATGATGCGAAAGTGAATTTACATCAGACGGTACACCTGCAAGGCAGTGCCAGTTTTATCGCCAGCGATATTCTGTGCTTTGGCCGGACGGCATCCGATGAGCGGTACACGAGCGGCGTTATTTCTCAGCGCAGCAGCATTTTCCGTGACGGCAAAATGATTTGGTTTGAGCAGGGGCGCATCGGTGGCGCAGACGCTGCCATGCAAAGTCCGCTTGGGCTCAATGGTAAGTCTGTTTGCGCGATGGTGCTGGCTTGTGGACATACACTGAGCAGCGATCAACTACAACAGTTGCGCGAGCAAACAGTCGCGTTGATTTCTGAGGGTGAACCAGAGGCTGCCTGTGGTGTGACGCAAATGAAAACAGTGATCGTCGCTCGGTATCTAGGACATTCCAGTGAAATCGCAAAGCAATGGCAGCAACTCGTTTGGCAACATTTACGTCCGGTCATCAATGCCAATCAAGCAGTCATCCCGAGGATTTGGAATACATGAATCTAGATTTTGCTCTTAAGCATCCGACAGAGTCGGATTATTTTTTAAACGGCACGATCCACGTCGTCTGACGTAGGGCTTCAAAACCACCCTTAAGTGGGCGCACATCCTCAAATCCCATTGCTTTTAAGGTGTGTGCGGCATGGACTGCGCTGGCATCACCGGGGCAAGCGCAGAAGGTGACGATCAACTGCGCGCTTGGTACCTGCTCCAACTGTTCACCGACTTTGTTGACGTTGCGGACCAAAGCACCTGGAAAGACACCTGTTTCCTCAATCAATGTTTGGCTACGTAAGTCAATGACCTGAAATGGCGTATTGGATGCGGCAAGCGCGGCTAACTCGTCGGTACTGATATGTGGGATCGATGCCAATTTCTCGAAGCGTCTTTTTTGCCAGAACTTCCAACCGAACCAAGTCAGGAAGATGCATAAAAAGACCGTGATGATCTGTATGCCGTGTTCTGCCAATAATGTCACTGCTGCGCTGATTTGATCTTGCAAGACATAGCCTGCCAGTAAGGCAATTCCAGCCCATAAAGCGGCACCAATCGCAGAGGCAAACAAAAACTGCCCACGCGGCATGCCTAAAGCGCCGGCAACCGGCGGTGCCACCGTAGAAAAACCTGGAATAAATTTACCAAAAACCAGCGACCACATACCCCATTTGACAAAGCGTGCCTCCGTCTGATTAACGCATGAGCCTGGATTAATGGACATTTTGCACAGCAACTTCAAGACTTTGTAGCCAAAGATTTTCCCGGCCTGATACCACACCAGATCGGCAATCAACGAAGCTGCTACGGCCGCGGCTAACATAGCGCTCAGAGCAAAGAGTGATGTCACCTGACTGGCATTGATCATCATCGTCGGCACGGCTGGGACCGGTAAGCCAAGCTGCTGCAACAGTACATTGCTAAAGATCAGCAAGCTGCTGTTGTGGGCAAAAAAGTCATTGAGCCAGTGGACGGACATAAGTAAAGATAAAGGTAAGGATGACACTTTGATATGAGGTGAATAGCGCTACTAGTTCTGCTACTCCGGCTACTCCGGCTACTCCAGATTGATATGCCAATCAGTGTGTCATTCTAACTCAACAGACCAACAGCAGCTTTAGCCAATGTTGGTCTACTTTTGTGATAACGCGATGCAATATTAAATTAAACGACAAATTAAATAAAAAATTACAAAATAGATGAGGATAATTCAGGGTGCAATCGCCTGACATTGTGCTGCGTTAGCAGCAGTATTCGCCTTGCTGCCAAATAGCAGTTCTGTGCCACATTGTGATCCGAACATTTGGCTTTGATTATGGCCGACGCCAATGACTTCAAAACGCTGGTGCATTTTTAGGCTCTGCTCACGAGCAAGGTAATGTTCGTATTGCCAATAGCCGTGCGCGCGGGTGATTCGCGTTGGACCTTGGGCTTCGGCACCACAAGATTTGTCTAACACACGGTGGTTCGGGTCGTTATCTGCTGTCCCCGCCAGATAAGTTACCTGACGCTGTAAATGGCGCTGGAATAATTCCTGCCAGCTCGTGGCGCCCGCAAACGGCACCATGTGTTGCATACCGTAGCGGTAGTCATCATAGGCGGGGCAGAGTGCCTGATCGTATGGGGCAAAGCCGTTTCCTTGCGGGCGTTCAGGAGTAAAGTAAAGGTAGGAGGAGGGATTCGCAATCAGGTACCGTAAATCGAATCCCGCGTGCCGTACCTGCTCATCGACATGATTGAGAACTGCATAGCGATGCACCAACTGACCACCACCAGAATGTCCCGCGACAGTGATTTTTTGCAGATGTGGGTAGCGTTTTTTATCAGCGAGCATGAGCAAAATATCGTCTAACACAGTCAGTGAACTCAGGCTATTGCCTGGAATGGTGCCGCTTACCGCATTGTCGCCACCTATCCAGCCCTGTACCGACCAGACTGGCATGTTATTGAACCCCTTATCTTTATCGGGTGTTCCAGGAAAGTTAGGCGCAATAATCAACATCTCATTTTGATTACGACCAGACGCTTTTAGTAGTTCCATCGCGGAAGCAAAATAGTCATCACCATTTCTCTCGATACCGTGTTGAATGATGATGGCTTCATTAATCTCAGCCTGTGGTTGTTCCAAATTCTGATTGGCATAGACTGGAAAATCGTATTGTGCTTGGTTATCGGAACCAAGGTGTAGACGCTGCCAGTGTGGCGCTTCGTCGGCGGCGCTAGCACCAGGTAATAGTGCCGTAGATAAGGATACGCCAATGAGCGTTGCGACGGCAGATGGATGCAGTTTCATAATTTGAAATCCTCAGATGGAACGCAGCTGAAAAGAGAAGCGCATTATACAAAGTTGTTATCTGCCGTAATGTGTGTTGTTTGTAACGTTATGCTCAGCAGTTGTATGCACAAAAAAAGAACTGCTTCAAAATAACTTGCACCAAAATGCAACATTTTCTTTGATATGAGCGCGGGATGGTAGCAGAGTGGTGCATGAAAGCTGGTTTGATTCTTGCAATATTTTACTGTGATCAATGAGATTCGCGTTTTATAGACAAAGGCAGAAACATGGACCTGACCCCCCGAGAGAAAGACAAGTTACTGATTTTTACCGCTGCATTATTGGCAGAGAGAAGAATGGCACGCGGACTGAAACTGAATTATCCAGAGGCCGTTGCGCTGATCAGCGCCGCCATGATGGAAGGCGCACGCGATGGCAAAAGTGTTGCGCAATTGATGTCAGAGGGAACCCAGATTCTGAAACGTGCTGATGTGATGGAAGGCGTGCCAGAAATGATCCCCGACATCCAGATTGAAGCAACCTTCCCGGATGGCACCAAGTTGGTGACTGTCCATCATCCTATTCCTTAGGAGTGCCTATGATTCCTGGTGAAATGCTCGTCGCTGAAGGCGATATTGAGCTCAATGTTGGTCGATTGACCGTGACTGTCGTTGTCGCAAATAGCGGTGACCGTCCGATTCAGGTTGGCTCACATTTTCATTTTTTTGAAACCAATCCTTTTCTGAAGTTTGAGCGCGACCTTGCCTATGGCATGCGGCTCAATATTGCAGCGGGGACGGCGGTGCGTTTTGAACCGGGTCAGCAACGCACAGTCGAGCTGGTTGCCCTGGCGGGTGATCGCAAAGTGTATGGTTTTAATGGTCTAGTGATGGGGCAGTTGAAAGGAACGCCATGAAAATTTCTCGTCAGGCCTATGCTGAAATGTTCGGTCCCACAACCGGAGACCGCCTGCGTCTTGCTGATACCGATTTATTTATTGAAATCGAAAAAGACTTTGCGATCTACGGCGAAGAGGTGAAATTTGGCGGTGGTAAAGTCATCCGTGATGGCATGGGGCAATCTCAACGAGCCCACGCCGATGTCATGGATACCGTTATCACCAACGCGGTGATTCTGGATCACTGGGGTATCGTGAAGGCCGATATCGGGCTCAAGAATGGTCTGATTGCTTGTATCGGTAAAGCGGGCAACCCGGACATCCAACCCGGCGTTGACATGGCGATCGGTGGCGCGACCGAGATCATTGCCGGCGAAGGCATGATTGTGACGGCGGGTGGTATTGATTCCCATATCCACTTTATTTGTCCGCAACAAATCGAAGAAGCACTAATGAGTGGCGTCACGACCATGCTGGGCGGCGGCACTGGCCCTGCTGTGGGTACTGCTGCTACGACCTGCACACCAGGGCCGTGGCATCTCCATTCGATGTTAATGGCCGCCGATGCTTTTCCGATGAACTTAGGCTTTCTGGGTAAAGGTAATGTTAGCCTGCCGTTACCGTTAGAAGAACAAATCAGGGCAGGCGCTATTGGCCTCAAGCTGCATGAAGACTGGGGTAGTACACCACAAGCGATTGATAATTGCCTCACTGTTGCTGACCGCATGGATGTACAGGTCGCGATTCATAGTGATACCTTAAATGAAGGTGGGTTTTTAGAGCACACGCTGGCTGCCTTTAAAGACCGCACCATTCATACCTTTCATACTGAAGGGGCCGGTGGTGGACACGCGCCGGATATTATTGCCGCTGTTGGTCAAGGTAATGTCTTACCGTCCTCCACCAATCCGACGCGGCCTTATACCGTCAACACCCTTGATGAGCATCTCGATATGTTGATGGTGTGCCACCACCTTGATCCTGCCATTGCAGAGGATATCGCGTTTGCTGAATCTCGGATTCGCCGCGAGACCATTGCTGCTGAAGATATTTTGCATGACATCGGCGCGATTTCGATGATGTCTTCGGATTCTCAGGCGATGGGGCGGGTGGGTGAGGTCGTCATGCGTACCTGGCAGACCGCGCACAAAATGAAGCAACAACGTGGATCTCTGCCTGAAGATCAACCTGGTAATGACAATTTCCGGGTGAAGCGCTATGTCGCCAAATACACCATCAATCCGGCGATTACGCATGGTATTTCTCATGTGGTCGGCTCATTAGAAGTCGGTAAGATTGCAGATATCGTCTTATGGAAACCCGCTTTTTTTGGCGTGAAGCCGTCGATGATTTTAAAAGGTGGCATGATCGCCGCTGCGCAGATGGGGGATCCGAATGCCTCGATTCCGACACCGCAGCCAGTGCACTATCGCATGATGTTTGGTGCCTTCGGTGGTGGCTTGAAAAAGTCGTTCACCTTCGTTTCTCAAGCCGGTTTTGACGCAGGATTGGCGGAGCAATTAACACTCAGCAAGACCCTAATCCCTGTGAAAAATACCCGCCACGTCCGCAAGCAGGACATGATCCACAATGCCTTGGTCCCTAAAATGGAAGTGGACCCAGAAACGTATGAGGTACGTGCTAATGGCGAGTTGCTGGTGTGTGAGCCTGCAAAGGTGTTGCCGATGGCGCAGCGTTATTTTTTATTTTAAGAACAACACTGGGTTAAACCTAACTTCTCATCAAAGGACGATGCAATAACAATGCTGACACTTCATACAAAAACAGAAAAAGCAGAAAAAATTGATGGCCAACTGATTTTGCCTTATGAGTTGCGCGAGAAATCCCGTCTCAGAGCAAACCTAGTCAGCGGTGAAGACGTTGCTGTCTTCACAGTGCGTGGAACGGTGATGCGTGATGGTGATCTGATGTTAGGCAATGACGGACGCGTGATTCAGGTGCTGGCGGCGGCAGAGCCAACCTATAAGGTGGAATGTGATCACGCTTTTGCTTTATTGCGCTGTGCTTTTCATTTGGGAAATCGTCATACGCAGGCGCAACTTGGCGAGGGCTATTTACGGATTCGCAAAGATGTCGTGCTAAAAGAGATGCTGCAGGGCTTAGGTGCAAAAGTGACGGAAGAAATGGCGAGTTTTGAGCCGGAAGCCGGTGCGTATGGTGGCGGTCATCATCACGGTGGCGATGAGATGCATCCGCATAATCCATTGGCTCCGATCCCGTTGCGTCAGCGGATTCACCGTCCATCAGATAAGCCAGAGTAATGCAATCGGCTGCGTTATTACACCTGCTACAACTTGCGAGCCCCTCGTTACCGATTGGCGCGTATAGCTATTCGCAGGGGTTGGAGTCAGCGATTGAGCTGGGATTGGTACGCAATGAGATTACCGCGCGGGAATGGATTACCAACTATTTACATGAAGTGGTGGCCCGCTTTGAAGCGCCCATTTTATGGCGTTTGCTACATGGCTTTCAAGAGCGTGATGCAGACGTAGTCAGCTATTGGACTAGTCTGTTCATTGCAGCAAGGGATACGGCAGAGTTTCGAGCTGAGAGCATTCAGATGGGGTATTCGCTGGGTAAATTGGTCGGTGATTTAAAAATTGCTGACGCGCAGTTGATGGAAATTTTGCTAGCACAGCCAGAGTTGCCTCTGCCGACCTCACTCGCGTGTGCAGCCGTTGCCCTTGAGGTGCCGCCAGAGTCAGTGATCTTGGGGATGTTGTTCTCGTGGGCAGAAAATCAGACGCTGGTCTGTGTCAAGTCGATACCGTTGGGGCAAGTTGCGGGGCAAAGGTTATTGCTGGCGCTACGTCCTGACCTGGAAGCTGCTGGCACGATAGCGATGTCCTTGGCCGATGATGAATTGTCGAACTGGTCGCCGGGATTGTCGCTGTTATCGATGCAGCACGAAGTGCAATATAGCCGTTTATACAGGTCATGAATATCGTGATCGTTTAAAAATAAAAGAGAGAAGTGAGCATCAATGAATACGATAAAGACTCAAGCAACTCCTGTGGTTAATCCATTACGGGTCGGCATAGGCGGTCCAGTTGGCTCTGGCAAAACAGCATTGTGCGAAATGCTGTGCAAACGTATGCGCGACGATTATGAGATGGCGGTCATTACCAACGACATCTATACCAAAGAGGACATGGAGATCTTGCTACGTGCGGATGCGTTACCCGCGGAACGTTTGATGGGCGTTGAAACGGGCGGTTGCCCTCATACCGCGATACGCGAAGATGCATCAATCAACCTTGAGGCCATCGCGCGGATGAGTGCTGATTTTCCGGATCTGGATCTGATACTGGTGGAATCTGGTGGCGATAACCTCGCAGCGACTTTCAGTCCGGAATTGTCTGATCTAACGATTTACGTGATCGACGTCGCCGGTGGTGAAAAAATCCCGCGTAAAGGTGGGCCAGGGATTACACGCTCTGACTTGCTGATTATTAATAAAACCGATCTGGCGCCGCACGTGGGGGCGAATCTAGACATCATGGCGCAAGATGCAAAACGGATGCGCGGCGCACGGCCTTTTGTATTTACGAATTTACGCACAGGTGATGGGTTAGAGGCTGTCGTAAGTTTTATTCGTGAGCAGGGCATGCTGGATGTCGCTCAGCCGTGATCTATATTCCTCTGATGAAACATGCAGTATTCATTTTTTAAAAAAGGGAGTGAGAATAGTATGAAAACGAAACGTATGACATGGTTGACTAAAATCCTCGGACTGTGTGGATTATCTCTCTTTGCACTACCTGCCTCTGCCCATATCAGCGTGATGCATAGCGTTGGTGGCTTTGAAGCAGGATTAATGCATCCAATAACTGGTCTCGATCATTTGTTGGCAATGATTGCTGTTGGTATGTGGGCGGCGAAGAATCAGCGGTCTGCGCAATGGGTGCTACCTGTTGTTTTTCCATTGATGATGGCGATCGGCGCGATAGCAGGTGCATCAGGTCTTGTTGTGCCTGGCGTAGAGGCCGGGATTGCTGCGTCTCTCTTGGTTTTGGGTTTATGTATTGCGCTGATGGCACGTTTGCCAGTTTCCGTGAGTGCTGGGCTAGTTGGCGTATTTGCATTAGCGCATGGCTATGCGCATGGTGTTGAGTTACCTTCCGAGGCTGCTGGTGCATGGTTTGGCGTGGGGTTTTTAATCGCCACGGTCGGACTTCATGCGGTTGGTTTTTTTGCTACGCGTTCTTTGCAGCAGATTGCAACGAGTGGCCGCGCCAGCGTTGTGTATCGTGGAGTAGGTGCGGCAATTGCGATGTCGGGCATGTATTTTTTTAGTGCACTGATCTGATCGTTGTTGGATTCATTGCGGCCTCTCATTGTGGAGCCGCAATGGAAGATGTTGATGTTGATTTGTTGAAAAGGCTTTTGGGTTCGGCGTACCAAAAGCCTTTTTTATTGTCGCTCAGCGTTCCTACTCCTTCGTCTTGTCACCTCAGTAGATTAGGCATTGTGCAGATTTCGTCATCTGGTTACGTTACATGCGTCAAGACCTACAGGATGACCGCGATCTACAATGCCTCATGATGTGAAGTTCAGATGAGACGTTCAATTCAAACACAAGGAGACGGCGATGTGGCGTGGTGTGATACCTGCGGTAACAACAAAATTTACGGCTGATGATGGACTCGATTTCAACGAAATGGAACGTTGTTTTCGTTATCTCATGGATGCAGGCTGCGATGGCTTGATTGCTTGCGGTTCCTTAGGTGAGGGGCCTTTGCTTTCTCACGCTGAGCGCATCGACGTCTTGAAATTAACTAAAGCGATGACAGCCGATAAGCCAGCGATTTTGACGGTGGCGGAAGCGGCGACCCGTGACGCGTGCGCCTTGGCTGAAAAAGGTGCACGTGCTGGCGCTGATGGTCTGATGGTGGTGCCGAGTACGATCTATCACAGCAACCACAAAGAAACCGTGGCGACCTTGCGTGCCATTGCCGCCGCCGCGGATCTACCGATCATGATTTATTCGAATCGCCTCGCTTATCGTGTTGATGTGACGACTGATATGCTGGAGGAGTTGGCGGATGATCCGCGCTTTGCTGCGGTCAAAGAGTCATCTGATGATATTCGTCGTACGACAGAAATCATTAACCGCCTTGGTCAGCGTTATGATTTATTTACCGGTGTTGATAATCTCGCCTTTGAGGCGTTGACGGCGGGTGCAGTGGGCTGGGTTGCGGGTCTCGTTGTGGCATTTCCACATGAAACAGTGGCAATTTATCGCCTGATTCAGGCTGGACGCTACGCGGAAGCGCTGACAATTTATCGCTGGTTCCGTCCATTGCTGGATCTTGATGTCTCTACATATCTGGTACAGAACATTAAATTAGTCGAGGCTCTGGTGATCAATTCCAATGATCGCGTTCGCGCGCCACGCCTTCCGTTGGAGGGGGAATTGCGGTCGCGGGTTGAAAACGTCGTTCGTACGGCATTAGCAACCCGTCCATCGCTATCTTCTTTTGCTTGATGTGGTGATGCATCAACAAGCTGATGTGATCGTCATTGGTGCCGGTATTGTCGGGGCGGCTTGTGCCGTCAGCCTTCAGCAGGCTGGCATGCGGACGTTGTTGATCGATGCTGCCCAGCCAGGCTGTGGTGTGACTGCGGCGGGCATGGGGCATCTGGTTGCGTTAGATGAAAGTGAGCAAGAACTCGATCTTTGTTTGTATTCACTCAACCTGTGGCGCGACTGGGTAGTGCAACATCCAGATATTGGCCAGGTCACGCAAAGCGGCACGTTGTGGGTGGCTGAAAACGAAGCACAACTTCAGCAGGCCCAACAACGTGCAGAAAGATTAAATGCACGCAACTGGCACGCAGAGATGATCAGTACGCAGCAGCTACATCAGCTTGAGCCTGCCTTACGACAAGGTCTGGCTGGTGCAGTCAGAGTATCGGGCGATAGCATCGTTTATGCGCCGGTGATTGCGCATCACATGGCACAAGAGCTGAAACAATTGGGCGGGCAATTACTTTGTGGCTATCAGGTGATCTCGCTGAATCAGGCATCAGGTTCATCAGTGAACCTAGAGTTGGACAACGGGCAACGATTGTCGGCACAACACGTCGTTGTTGCTGCTGGTCTTGGAACGTCAAGTTTATTACCCGACATCCCAGTGCTCCCGCGCAAAGGTCACTTAGCTATTACTGATCGCTACCCTGGGCGGTTGCAGCATCAGATTGTCAGTATGGATTACGGTCAGCACAACATGACCGCTGATGGTCTAAGCGTTGCGGCAAATATCCAGCCGCGCGCTACAGGGCAGTGGTTGATTGGATCTAGTCGTCAGGATGGTCAGACTGATACGCAGGTCTCAACAATTGCCTTGGGTACTGTGTTGCAGTCAGCGATTCGATTGTTACCCTGTTTGGCGACAATGCATGTCATCCGCGCGTGGGCAGGTATGCGTCCGGCGTCACCGGATGGACAGCCTATCCTTGGCGCTCATCCTTATCATTCTGGTGTCTGGTTGGCAGCTGGGCATGAAGGTTTGGGCGTGACAACGGCGTTAGCGACGGCTGAATTATTAAAAGACCAGATGTTGGGACTGCCAACAGCAATTGATGCAACACCCTACGCACCATCGCGTTTGTTGCCATAGAAACCTGATTGGAAGCTTGATGATGGAGCAAAATAAACAATCGAATAAAACGATTCAGATTTATTTGAATGGACAATGGGTTGCTGCTAATGGCGCCATGACTGTGGCAGCGTTGATCCTATCGCAGACTACGTATAACACAAGGACCTCCGTAACAGGTATGCAGCGCTTTGCCGTCTGTGGAATGGGCGCATGCCAGGAGTGTCGGGTATCGGTCAACGGTCGCCCACATCAGCTTGCCTGTCAGGTGTGGTGCGAAACAGGCATGGTGATTGAGACTGGAGGGGCTAAGTGAGCGTCGCTGATCGAATTTGCGACGAAATTGTCGCGTCGGTTCTAATTGTTGGTGCGGGCCCCGCAGGTTTGGCTGCTGCCGCCGCGGCGGCACCGAATGCAAAGAATGTCTTGATTCTCGATGAGAATAGCGAAGCTGGTGGGCAGATCTGGCGTCGGGGTGTTGATCCGTCTAACACTCAAGGATGGGCCCTTTATTCGCAGTTAGTGGCGCAGCCACATGTGCAATGGTTGTCTGGTAGTCGGATCATTGCAGTGATTGCGAATAATCGACTGTTGGTTGAAACGCCCGATGGTCCCAGAATCATTCAATGGCAGAAGATGATTCTTTGTACGGGTGCGCGTGAGTTGATACTGCCCTTTCCGGGGTGGACCTTGCCTGGAGTTACTGGTGCTGGTGGCCTACAGGCGCTGATTAAATCGGGTGCCAATTTAAAGGGGCGCCGGGTGGTTATCGCGGGAACTGGGCCGTTGCTGTTATCCGTTGCGGCCAGCGTCAAACAAGCACAGGGGAAGGTTGTGGCCGTTGTTGAGTACCGCAGTGCCGCTGCGCTGCGCCAATTTTTTTATGCGCTTTTATCAGGTCATCAGCAGAAGCTATGGCAGGCAGTTGGCTTGCTATGGGCAATGAAACCTTGGCGCTACAGACTTAGTAGCGTAGTCAGTGCAGCCCAAGGCATATCCGAAGTGACGTCAGTGATTATCCAAAAGGGGGATAAAAGCGAAGAAATTGCTTGCGACTTGCTGGCCTGTGGATTTGGTTTGCGGACCAATCTGGAATTGGCTACATTACTGCGCTGTCAGTTGCGTGACGGTGCGATTGCCGTCGATGAGCAGCAGCGCACCAGTCAGCAGAATATTTGGGCAGCTGGTGAAGTGACAGGCATTGGCGGCGTTGATAAAGCCTTGATTGAGGGCCGAATTGCCGGCTTGGATGCAACTGGTTACCGAGCAACAGATAAAGAAGCAAAACTGCGAGAAAAAGCATGGATGTTTACCGGAACGTTACAAAAAACATTCAACTTAGATGTACGTTTGCGTCAATTATGTCAGGCCGATACGCTGGTCTGCCGCTGCGAAGATGTACCGGCGAGAGAGCTAGAGAAGTTTGCTGACTGGCGAACAGCAAAGCTGATGACACGTGTAGGTATGGGGGCTTGTCAGGGCAGAATTTGTGGTGTGGCATGCGAGTTTTTATACGACTGGCAGACCCCTGAAGCACGTCAGCCTGTGTTTCCGGCAAAGGCCTCCAGCTTAGCGTTATTGGCAGATCTGCCGCCAGATACGTCGTTGCATGGGTAGGATACCAAACATCGTTATCTGCCCCTTGAAGGTAACATCCTCGCGATGGTATGGCGATGGTAAATTGAGCGTAAATTGGATCGGCGTCTTGAGATTGTCGACATATTAAGTACTTTTGTTTTGAGGACAAGCGATCGTTATAAAATGATCGTGTTTTTGTCTCGTCGGGAGTGTGCACATTGTACGAGGTCAGGAAATAGCGCTGTTTTTATTCATCTCAATCTGAAGTCATTCGAGAATATGTTTCCGCTTTCAATCCTGATAGGCAAGCTTGCACCTGCCTATGTTTATGTCCTTGCTGGTTACCTTGCTAAGCGTCTGACGCCCATCCGCGAGAAGTGGATTGCTCACTGCTTATTCTACGTATTTATTCCGATGACCGTATTCAAAGGGGCATTATCATCGGATGCTGGACATTTTTTAATTTTGACTGGTCTGGCACTGATGACGAGCTGCTTTTTGGCGGTCGCTGGGTTTTATCTACGTAAAAAGTTCGATGGACGCCTCGCTCCTGGGATGGTGTCATGCTTATTTAGTTATCTCAATATTGGCTGGTTTGGTATCCCCATTGTGCAGGCGGTATATGGCCCGGAAGGTGCGGCGATCATGACCGCTTTTTATGTGGGCGGGATGTTATTCGGTAATACCATCGGTTATTCGTTGGCCACCGCTGGTGAAGGCAGTTGGGTGAAAGGCTTATCTAAACTAATCAAAATTCCATCGATCTATGCCGTTGTCATTGCCTCTGGATTGAAGCTTGGGTTTGTCGGCTCGGATCATCTGATTTTAGAGCGCGCAGGCTTTTTATTGAAATTCGGTACGCTGATGACTTCCATTTGCGGCATGGGTTTGGTTGGTATGAGCATTGCTTACACGCAGTTCAGAAAAGTACCTTGGGGAATGTTGGGGCAATTATTAGCGTGGCGCTTCGCCTGCATCTTGCTGCTGACAAGTAGCTTGCAAGCGATTTTATTGCCTATCGGTGTAATCACCGCGCTGGACGCAAGAATCTATCTTTTATTTGCGGCGCTTCCGATCGCTGCTAATTTGCTAGTGTTTTCAGCCAAAGATAGTAAAGGGCAGGTCGAATACGAATTGGTCGGAATTGCGCTATTTGCTTCAACGGTGCTGTCTTTCGTGTTGTTGCTTGCCGCAATCTATCTACCGCATTTATTTCTGAGCTGATGTTAAGTGGTTAATAGTATTAACCTACAGCACTACTGCATATTGAGCACATGTTACTTAAATGTATTGTTAAAGATATTGTTAAAGTCATAGTTAAAGGCATTGTTCTTTACAGAAATTAAATCGCCTCGGCTCAACACTATTTCGCTCCTTAGCATATTGATCTGGCGCTAATGCGCTTGCTATTTTGCGTTCATTTGGGGCAAACTTAAGATACTTTTTTTACATTTTGAAACTCCTTATCACGACCTTTGATCGGGGTGATCAAAAAAGCATCTATTTGTCTACTAACCGAAGTTGCCGCCTTACTTAAGTAGCCGTTCAAATTCTAGTGTATGATGTTAATGACTTTTGAGTCAGTTTTATTTCTGACTCAATTCATCATTCCCAACCTATCTGTGTATTTCAGGAGTGTGAAAATTGAAAAAAGCAAGGATGTTCAAAGAAAGCCCCCTACAAGCGCTCGCGAAAGGTACTGGTGGCCTATTAGTAACAGGGCTGCTGATCAGCGGTTGTGCGGTTGGTCCGGATTTTCGTTCGCCAGTCGCGCCTGTCAGTTCTGATCAGTATTCTTATACGGGTGTCAATACCGTTAAAGATACGGTGACTGGCAATAGCTTTGCTGGCCAATCGCAAAAATTATCTACCGGACAGGATATTTCAGCTGCGTGGTGGGAGGTTTTTAAGTCGGATGCCTTGGATAAACTGATCCGAGAGTCTCTCAAGCACAGTCCTAGTCTAGCTTCCGCCCAAGCTGCATTACGTCAGGCGCAAGAGAACTATAATTCGCAGGCTGATTCTGTTTTGTATCCAAGTGTCACTGGTAATCTGCAGGCGCAACGAGAGCATGCCTCTGCGGTGTCGACCAATGTTCCAGGTGGAACAATCCTTAACTTATACAATGCTTCAGTGAACGTGTCCTACGCCGTGGATGTATTTGGTGCGAACAAACGTGGATTGGAAAGTGTGCAAGCCGGGGTTGAATATCAACGTTTTCAGGTAGAGGCGACTTATTTGACGCTGACTGCCAACGTTGTAACGACAGCGATCCGCGAAGCATCGTTCCGCTCGCAGCTGCAAGCAACGCAAGAAATTCTTGAGGCGCAAACCGCACAGTTAGCTGTGATTGAAAAACAGTTTGCCGTTGGTGCTATTCCTAAAGCCAGCTTACTGTCACAGCGTAATCTGGTCGCTCAAACACGTGCCAGCATTCCCGGTCTACAAAAATCCATTGATCAGACCCGTAATCAGCTGGCCGTGTTGGCAGGTAAATTACCTGGTGATGCAGATCTGCCGGAGTTCCATCTGGAAACACTACAGTTGCCACAAGAACTGCCCGTATCCGTACCTTCCGCGTTGGTTCGTCAACGTCCGGATATCCGCGCAGTAGAGAGTTTATTGCATCAGGCAAGTGCGCAAGTTGGTGTGGCCACAGCCAATCAGTATCCGCAATTTTCTCTATCCGGTAGTTACGGTTTTACGTCATCGGACTCAAGTAAGCTTTTTACGAACAACATGAGTTTCTGGAGTCTGGGCGGTGGTTTAGTCGCGCCTCTCTTTAATGCGGGTGCTTTGTCAGCGAAGCGTCGTGCTTCCGAGGCGGCCTATGACCAGGCAGCTGCACAATATCGATCAACGGTATTGTCAGCATTCCAGAACGTCGCTGATACATTGCGTGCACTCGAATTTGATGCACAGACATTAAAACAGCAAGCAGAAGTTGAATCGCTGGCAAAAGACACGCTGCAGTTGACCACCAAACAATATAAGTTGGGTGGCGTTAGTTCGTTGGCATTGTTGGACGCCAAGCGTACTTATCAAACTGCGCGGATCAATCTGGTGCAAGCGCAAGCAAATCGTTATGCGGACACTGCTGCTTTATTTCAGGCGATGGGTGGTGGCTGGTGGAATCGCCCTGAGCTAGTGGATATTTCCAAAGCGGAAACCGCTGGTGATAAAGCGTCACAGTAATCAAAGTAGATCGATATTCCATTTGAATTTTGAAATGTAAGGGGAAGTGTTCATGACTAAGCGTATGTTCATTATGCTAGGCAGTGTGGTGTTGTTGATCGCCGTGCTGGCTTTTGGCAAATTTCTGCAAATTAAACAATTGATTGCGAGTGCACCAAAAGCTGGTGCGCAAACAGTTTCTGCAGCCAAAGCCGAGGTACTTGAGTGGCAGCCACAAATCTCCGCGGTAGGAACCGTGAGTGCGTTCCGTGGCGTAGATCTGAGTTCAGAAGTGACTGGTCTCGTCCGCGAAGTGTTGTTTAAATCGGGTCAGAATGTGAAGCGTGGTGATTTGTTAATTCAACTCAATGCCGATGCTGACATCGCTCAATTACATGCATTAGAAGCTGCGGCTGAATTGTCTGCTACCGTTTTAAAACGCGATCAGGCACAGCTGGCAGCTGAAGGTGTGAGTCAGGCGCAAGTTGATGGCGATGCGGCAGACTTAAAAAACAAGCGTGCTCAAGTCGCACAACAAGCCGCATTGGTAGAGAAAAAATCTATTCGCGCGCCATTCAGTGGTCGCCTCGGTATCACGACGGTGAATCCAGGTCAGTACGTCAATACTGGCGATAAATTAGTGACTTTGCAAACGATTGATCCGGTGTATGTTGATTTCTTTGTGCCACAAAAGCAGATCAGTTCGTTGAAAGTCGGACAAAATCTGAAAGTGGCCAGCGATGCGTTTGCAGGACAGGCATTTGCGGGTCAGGTCAGTTCCATTAATCCTAAAGTGGATACATCCAGCCGCAACGTTCAGGTACAGGCAACATTGAGCAATCAAAAGCAAGCGTTATTGCCAGGGATGTTTGCCAACGTTGCGCTCGACGTTGGTGATAAAAATAAGTTCATCACGTTGCCGCAAACTGCAATCACTTATAACCCATACGGTTCTACAGTGTTTGTCATCAAAGACGACAACAAAAAGGACGACAAGGGTAATCCTGTCAAAGTAGCACAGCAAGTGTTTGTGACGACGGGTGCAACCCGTGGCGACCAGGTTGCTGTACTGGCCGGTATCGAGGCTGGACAAATTGTTGTGACCAGCGGACAGTTGAAGTTGAAAAATGGTACGCCAGTGCTGATTGATAATTCTGTGCAACCTAAAAATAGTCCGAATCCAACTCCGCAAGAACACTAATAGGAGCTACGATGAAATTTACCGATATCTTTATCCGACGTCCGGTGCTTGCCATGGTGGTGAGCTTGCTGATCGTCGTACTCGGTTTGCGATCTTTGTTTAGTTTGCCGGTTAACCAATACCCTCGTACCCAAAATGCGGTGGTCACGGTGTCAACGACATACTATGGTGCTGATGCGCAAACTGTTGCAGGTTTTATTACGCAGCCACTCGAATCCGCGATTGCGCAGGCGCAGGGGATTGATTACTTATCCTCTTCGTCCAGCAGTGGCGTATCAACGATTACGGCAACATTGCGTCTGAACTACGATGCTAACCGTGCATTGACTGAAATTAACACGCAAGTGAATTCGGTCAAAAATCAGCTGCCAGCGCAGGCGCAGGCGCCGGTGTTAACAGTGCAGACAGGTCAGACGACGGACGCCATGTACATGGGGTTCTATAGCGATAGCTTGCCAACTAATAACGTCACTGACTTTTTGATTCGTGTTGTGAAGCCTAAACTCGATTCTATCGAGGGTGTGCAGACAGCCGAGTTGCTTGGCGCGCGTCAGTTTGCGTTACGGGCTTGGTTAGATTCCAACAAAATGACGGCAATGGGCGTGACTGCTGCGGATGTCAGCACAGCGTTGACCAGTAATAACTATCTGACGGCACTAGGTGCATCTAAAGGTCAGATGGTGACTGTGCCGTTGACAGCAGGTACAGATTTGCATTCTGTTGAAGAGTTTAAAAAACTGGCTGTGAAACAAAATGGCGACGCCATTGTCCGTCTGGAAGATGTAGCAACAGTGACACTCGGTTCCGAAAACTATGATTTCAACGTCGCGTTTAGTGGCGTGAGATCCGTGTTTATCGGTATCAAAGTCGCTCCGGAGGCCAATATTCTGGACGTGGCCAAGCGCGTTCGTAAAGCCTTTCCACCGATCCAATCGCAATTGCCGAATGGCTTGACCGGGCAGATCGTGTATGACTCGACAGAGTTCATTAACACATCGATCGAAGAAGTAGTAAAAACGCTGCTCGAGGCACTGGTTATTGTGACGGTGGTGATTTACCTGTTCCTGGGTAGCTTCCGTGCGGTGATGGTGCCAGTCATTGCGATGCCATTATCACTCGTTGGTACTTTCTTCGTGATGTTGATGTTTGGCTATTCGATAAACTTGTTAACCTTGCTCGCGCTGGTGTTGGCGATTGGCCTGGTGGTCGATGATGCGATTATTGTGGTGGAGAACGTTGATCGCCACATGAAAGAAGGTAAGTCGATTCTCGATTCATCGTTGATCGCAGCGCGTGAACTCGGCGGACCGATTCTGGCGATGACCGTTGTTTTGGTGGCAGTGTATGTGCCGATTGGTTTTCAGGGTGGTCTGACAGGTGCATTGTTCACGGAGTTTGCCTTCACGCTGGCAGGCTCAGTGGCGGTATCTGGCATCGTCGCGCTGACTTTGTCACCAATGATGTGTTCACGCTTCTTTAAAGCGGAGCAGAACGAAGGGCGCTTCGTCAAGTTCATCGACCATACGTTTGAGCGGGTGCGTAGTCGTTATCTGCGTATTTTGCATAGCTTGCTCAATACCTGGCCAGTACTGATTGTCATGAGTGCGATTTTGATCGGCCTTCTTGGTCTGATGTTCAAAATGTCGCAGTCGGAATTAGCGCCTGAAGAAGATCAAGGAATTGTCTTGTCGCAAGTTGTCGGCGCGCCAACGGCGACGTCTGATCAGATGCAGACTTATGCGGATCAGGTGTTCAAAGTCGGTCACGATATGCCTGAATACAAGCAGATGTTCCAGATCACAGGCGTGCCAACGACCAATGCTGGTATTGGTGGTGTCTTGCTGAAAGACTGGGGCGAACGTAGCCGTAGTGCGAAAGAAATTCAAAAAGACTTGCAAGCAAAATGGAATAAGATCGCAGGTGCTCGTGTCGCTGCGTTTCAGTTCCCAGCGTTGCCAGGTTCATCTGGCTTGCCAGTGCAGTTCCTGATTACCACGACGGAGCCTTTTGAAAACTTGAATTCCATCGTACAACAGGTGATGGATAAAGCACGTACCTCTGGCAAATTCTACTTCATGGACGTTGATTTGAAGCTGGATAAGCCACAGGCAACGCTGGAAATGGATCGCGATAAAATCACTGCGTTGGGAATGACGCAGCAAGGTGTTGGTCAGGCACTTGGTGCTGCATTGGGCGGTGGTTATGTGAACTATTTTTCGATTGCTGGTCGCTCTTACAAAGTGATCCCGCAAGTGCAACAGGTGGATCGTTTGAACCCGGATAATCTGCTCGATTTCAACATCCGCACACCGTCTGGATCGATGATCCCTGCAAGCACGGTAGCGCATTTTTCTTATAGCGTTGTGCCAGAAGCGATTAACCGTTTCCAACAGTTGAATTCGGCAACGATTTCAGGTGTGGCCGGGGTGTCGCAGGATGAAGCATTGAGCTACTTAAAAGGTCTGGTACAAGAGGTGGCACCTACTGGCTATACCGTTGATTACTCAGGTCAGTCTCGTCAGTTTATGAATGAGTCTGGTGGCTTCCTCATTACCATGGCGTTTGCGGTGATTATTGTATTCTTGGCATTGGCGGCGCAGTTCGAGAGTTTCCGTGATCCTGTGATTATTCTGGTTTCCGTACCATTGGCGTTGTTCGGTGCGATGATCTTTATTTTCTGGGGTTTCTCGTCAGTGAATATTTATACCCAGGTTGGTCTGGTGACGCTGATGGGGTTGATCAGTAAGCACGGCATTCTGATCGTTGAGTTTGCTAACCAGCTGCGTAAAAAAGGCTTAAGCAAACGTGATGCGATTGAAGAAGCGGCTGGTGAACGTCTGCGTCCGATTCTGATGACGACGGCAGCGATGGTGTTTGGTGTGGTCCCGCTGGTGATCGCCTCAGGTGCTGGTGCAGCAGGGCGTCATGCGATGGGGCTGGTGATCTTTACTGGCTTGTCGATTGGTACGTTGTTTACCTTGTTTGTCGTACCGGCGATGTATGTGTTTATCTCTGGTAAGCATGAGGCGGAAGTACCTGCTGGGGATGTGGCAGTGTTGGATACGCCGAGTTCGCACGCAGTTTAACTTGTTGTTCTTGTCAAAAAACCCGTCAACTGTTTGGCGGGTTTTTTGCTTTTTCGTTTGCAGACAAGGACAAAAGCAACACCAAAGCCAGTGAGCAGAAATGCTGCAAAATTTTTACAAGCGACTCGCAAGCGCAATAATCGACCTCTTCAGCGCAGCATGTACTGCCAGCATTTCGGTCTTTTGCGTCTGGCGATGGTAGCGGAATAGCATTAAGCCTTCGACCTGAGCAACGATGAGGGTTGCGCGTAGTTTGTATTCGTCGTCTGAAATGGCGGGGTTGAGGCCTTGGATGAGTTTGAAGATGGCTTTGCGTTCGCGGGCGATCATTTTGTCCATGAGAGCGGATGCAAAGGCATTGCGGGCGGCGAGGGCCCAGATTTCGAAAAACATGCCGTAGGTGACTGGATTGCTCAGTTCTTCTAAAAACATGCTGATAGCGGAATCGAGCTGATCGATGCGTGGTTGTTGTTTCATTGCGCTGGTGATGTGGTCAATTTTTTCCTGAAATTGATTCATCGTCATCAATAAAACGGCTTCCATCAATACATCTTTGCTCTGAAAGTAATGTTGCACATTACTCAGACTGATACCAACTTCGCTCGCTACTTTACGCATCGAGAGACCAGCGTAACCTTCGCTGGCAAGAATATGTCGTGCGGCTTCTAAGATTTCACTGACTCTGCCCATTCCTTTTTCGGTGGTGCTGGATGACTTATTCTTGAGTGAGGTCTGGAGGGTGTTTTGCATGGTCTGGTGAGTCGGTAATGAGCCTGAATTATCGCATAATGATGCTGTGAAACCTGAATTCTGATTGACAACTAGTACGAGTGACCTATAAATTACGATTATTGGTCAATTGACCTATATTTCAATAATAAATCGATTTTGGCAAGACTTTTCTCTTCGATGTCGTGGTTTCAATAAGAAGAGGCTTGCCATGGTCAGCACAAGAAAACGGAGACACACATGAGTCAGCAAGTCTATGTGACAGGCGTTGGAATGATTCCTTTTGCCAAGCCAGGCACGGGCGCGATTTACGATCAGATTGGGGCGAGTGCTGCGGTGATGGCGCTCGCAGACGCGGGAATCAGCTATGACATGATTGAGCAAGCCTACGTCGGCTACGTCTATGGTGATTCTACTGCAGGACAGAAGGCGCTGTATCAGGTTGGGATGACAGGGATTCCGATTGTCAACGTGAATAACAATTGCTCAACGGGCTCGACAGCGCTATTTCTGGCACGTCAGGCCATTGCCAGCGGTGCGGCGGAATGTGTGTTGGTGCTGGGGTTTGAACAGATGAGTCCCGGCGCATTGGGGGCGGTGTTTCAAGACCGGCCAAGTCCGTTTGATCGTTTTGATGAGGTGACTGAGCAATTGGTGGGGATGTCGCACATTCCCCTTGCGCTGCGTTATTTTGGTGGCGCAGGTTTAAGTCATATGCAGAAATATGGCACGCCGATGGAGTCATTCGCTAAGATCCGTGCGAAAGCGAGTCGCCATGCAGCAAATAATCCGCTTGCGCTCTTTAAGCAAGTGGTTACGCCAGAAGATGTGATGAATTCAACCATGATCTGGCCAGGTGTTATGACCAAACTCATGGCATGCCCTCCAACCTGTGGCGCTGCTGCTGCGGTACTGGTATCAGAACAATTTGCGAAAAAACATAGCTTGAATACACAGGTCTATATTGCTGGTCAAGCGATGACGACAGATAGGCCAGACACCTTTGATTCTGGCGATATGATGCGGGTGGTTGGTAGCAATATGAGTAAAGAAGCCGCTGCAAAAGTGTATGCACAGACCGGTATTGGCCCAGATGATCTGGACGTCGTTGAGCTGCATGACTGCTTTGCCCACAATGAACTTATTACCTATGAAGCACTGGGTTTGTGCCCGGAAGGTGGCGCTGCGAAATTTATCGATGATGGCGACAACACCTATGGTGGTAAGGTCGTGACGAATCCTTCTGGTGGGTTGCTCTCTAAAGGGCATCCATTAGGTGCGACAGGATTGGCGCAATGCTTTGAACTCACGCAGCAATTACGCGGCAATGCTGGCGGCCGTCAGGTGCAGGGCGCGCGCGTGGCACTGCAGCATAATCTGGGGTTGGGTGGTGCGTGTGTGGTGACGATGTATCGTCAATCCTAATTATAAAACGGAGCATGTCATGAAATACACTTCACCGTGGATGAACCCAGAGTTGGATGGTTTCAGAGAGTCGATCCGACGTTTTATCGAATCAGAAGTCACACCCCATCAGGACCGCTGGCGTGCACAGCAGCACGTTGACCGTGCGTTATGGCACAAGGGTGGCGAGATGGGGATGTTGCTCGCTGATATTCCTGAAGAGTATGGTGGCTCGGGCGGCAATTTTGCGCATCAGGCAGTGGTGTTTGAAGAGCTGAGTGACGCAGGGGATATGGCGTTTGGTATCCACGTCCATGCGATCGTGGCGCATTATATTCTGAATCAAGGCACGGAAGCGCAAAAGAAAAAATATCTGCCTTTGCTTGCCAGTGGTGAGATGGTCGCTGCGATTGCCATGTCTGAACCCGGAGCAGGGTCTGATTTAAAAGGCATACGCACTTCAGCCGTTCGTGACGGTGATGGATACCGGATTAATGGTTCAAAGATCTTCATTTCTAACGGCTATCTGGCTGATCTAGTCGTTGTTGTGACAAAAACGGATCCGGATGCTGGTGCAAAGGGCGTATCGCTCATGCTGGTGGAAACCCGCGATTGTCCTGGTTACCGCGTCGGAAGGATACTTGAAAAAATCGGGCAAAAAGGGCAGGACACGTGCGAGTTGTTTTTTGATGACGTTCATGTACCGGCTGATGCGGTGTTGGGTGGCGTCGAGGGGCGGGGCTTTTATCAGTTGATGACCGAATTGCCGTATGAACGGACCATTCTTGGTATCGCTGGGGTTGCAGCCATCGAGCGTGCACTTCGTCTCACAGTTGAGCATACCCGCGAGCGTAAAGCATTCGGTCAGGCCTTGATTGAGATGCAGAATACCCGTTTTGTATTGGCAGAGATTAAGACTGAAGCGACTATTGCGCGCACCTTTATCGATCGTTGCATCGTCGATACTCTAGAAGGTCGTATGGACACTGAACTGGCATCGATGGCGAAATACTGGATTTCGGATTTGCAATGCAAAGTCATTGATCAGTGTCTGCAATTATTTGGCGGTTACGGTTATATGCTTGAATATCCAATTGCGCAGATGTATGTTGATGCACGAGTGCAGCGCATTTATGGGGGCGCCAATGAAATTATGAAAGAGATTATTTCTCGTTCGCTGTAATGTAGGTCTGTCGAGAATAGCTGCTTGATGCGCGGCTGCTAGGTGCAACCCAACAATTCTGACGATGGCGATGCATTGACGTTGTACGAGCATTAATTCTTTTTCTGTTTTTTTAGAAATAGGTAAATACATGAGTGGTCCGTTAACTGGTTTGCGTGTCATCGAAATGGTCGGTCTCGGCCCTTGTCCTTTTGCCGCCATGATGTTGGCAGATATGGGCGCAGAAGTTATTCGCATTGATAAAAAAACACCGCCCGGCGCATCGAATCCTTTTCCGATGCTTGGCACTCGCTTCGATGTCATGGCGCGTGGACGACGTTCATTGGCACTGGATTTAAAACAATCCTCGGATCAGGCAGTTTTATTAGAATTAATTGATAAAGCCGATATATTGTTAGAAGGATTTCGGCCCGGTGTGATGGAGCGCCTTGGCGTTGGGCCGGATATCTGTCTTGCCCGTAACGCGAAGTTAGTCTACGGACGTATCACGGGATGGGGGCAGCATGGCCCCTTGGCTCAAGCCGCGGGTCATGACATTAATTATCTGGCATTGACTGGCATGCTCCATGCCATGGGTCGAGCTGACACCCCTCCTGCGCCGCCATTAAACCTGGTGGCTGATTTTGGTGGCGGTGCAATGATGCTCGCTTTTGGTGTTGTCTGCGCAACGCTGGAAGCGCAGAAGTCGGGGTTGGGTCAGGTAATTGATGCGGCGATGGTGGATGGGTCTGCATTATTGGGTGCCATGCTCTACGGCTTTAAACAATTTGGCGCGTGGCGCTCAGAGCGTGAAGCAAACCTACTAGATGGCGGGGCACCGTTTTACGATAGTTATGCCTGTGCTGACGGCAAATTTATTACGATCGGTGCTATCGAGCCACAGTTTTATGCATTATTGTTGAAGCTGACCGCGGTCGATGATCCGCTGTTCTTGTCTCAGATGGAGATGTCCTCCTGGCCACAGTTGAAACAAAAATTTTCCGCTCTCTTTGCGACCAAAACCCGGAGTGAATGGTGCACTGTTCTAGAGGGGACCGACGTTTGCTTTGCTCCAGTACTCGATATGGATGAGGCTGCATCTCATTCACATAACATTGCGCGGAAAAATTTTATTGACGTTGATGGCGTTATGCAGCCCGCACCTGCGCCGCGGTTTAGTCGGACGCCTGCAACGGTTGGTATGCCACCATCGACGCCTGGTCAGCAAAGTTTGCAGATATTGCAAGATTGGAATGTGAGTGAGGCCCTGATTCAGCAATATCACGATTCATAACTTTGTTGCTATTCGGGGTTAAGAATTTTATTTATCTCGTCTTCAAAGTACGTGATTTTCTTTTGTCTTGATCCTGTTTGCACAAACATTCTCTCTATCTTTCTGATGCTGGAACTTCTGAACCAACGATGTATCAGACTACCTGTATCAAAATAAATCCACTGCTCAATCATTGAGCGGATAAATAAAACAGGGGGAGTGTATGCGTGGTTCAAAATTGTTGCCTGGTGTTGTGGCAATCATGATGTGTTTTCCGGCATTCAATGGATTTGCAGCCGATGCTGCGAAGACGGATGCCAAGCCAGAAGCTGAAGCCAAAAAATGGGATGTGAATCATCCGCCTGGCGAAGCCAAAACGGTCAATATCGATACCCGTACCGGTACCTGGATGAGTGTGGATGTCAGCCCCGATGGTCAGCAACTTGTTTTTGATCTGTTGGGTGACTTGTATCTGCTGCCGATCAAAGGCGGCGAGGCAAAGCCTCTGACACATTCTATCGCGTGGGAAATGCAGGCGCGGTTTTCTCCTGATGGTAAACAAATTGCCTACATGTCAGATGCCAATGGCGGTGACAATATATGGGTGATGAATGCCGATGGCAGCAACTCGCACGCGATCACGAAAGAAGATTATCGCCTATTGAATAACCCCGTCTGGAGTCCAGATGGCAACTACATCGCTGCCCGCAAGCATTACAGCGGCACCCGTTCGCTGGGCTCCGGTGAAATCTGGATGTACCACGCCAGCGGTGGATCGGGTGTCCAGCTGAATGAAAAACCAAACTGGCAAAAAGATCTAGGTGAGCCCGCGTTTTCACCCGACGGTCGCTATGTTTATTATTCTCAGGACACGACAGAAGGCAATGCGTTTGAATATAACAAAGATTCAAATGGCCAGATTTATCAGATTTTCCGCAAAGATTTGCGTACAGGTAAAGTGAATGCAATCGCTGGAGGCCCTGGTGGTGCAGTGCGCCCTGTTCCTTCGCCTGATGGGAAATACCTCGCCTTTGTACGTCGGATCCGAAATCAATCAACCTTGTTTTTGAAGAACCTAGAAACGGGTGAAGAAGTCGCGGCCTGGCCTGAGTTAGAGCGTGATATGCAAGAGTCCTGGGCAGTCCACGGCGTCTATCCGTCTTTTGCTTGGATGCCTGGTAGTAAAGAAATCGTGGTCTGGGCAAAAGGTAAAATCTGGCGTCTTGATCCATTTGCACAAAAAGCAGTGGAAGTGCCTTTTCATGTCAAAGACAGCCGTGAAATTCGTGAAGCCGTTCGCTTCCCACACGCCGTTGCACCGGATCAGTTTGAAGTGCATCAATTACGCTCTGTGAACGTTGCTCCGCAGGGTGACAAGGTCGTCTATTCCGCTTTGGGGCATTTGTACCTGCGTGATTTGCCGAACGGTACACCGCGTCGTCTGACCAAACAAACCAGCAATTTTGAATATTTCCCGAGCTTCTCAAGAGATGGTAAAAATGTCGTGTTCACGACGTGGGACGATCAGAGAACGGGTTCAGTCCGTACCTTGAATATCGCCAGTGGTAAAGAAACGGTGCTGACGACCACGCTTGGTAAATATACCCAGACAAGATTCTCACCGGATGGTAAGCAAGTGGTCTTTGTGAAAGCCAAAGGCGGCTACCTTACGACGCCATGGTTTGGGATGGAAACGGGTGTCTATATCGTTGATGCCGATGGAAAAGGCACGCCGCGCTTGGTGACCGACGAGGGCAGTGCGCCGCAATTTGGTAAAGATGCCAACGAAATTTTCGTTACGCGTACGAAGTACACCGGCGAAGTGGACTGGACAACGTCATTGGTGAGAATACCTTTGGATGGCAAACCAGAACAAGCGGTGGCAACGGGTGAGTTTGCCGGTGAATTCGCGATCTCTCCTGATGGACAATGGCTGGCATTTGGAGAGCGTTACCACGCGTATATCACGCCACTGCCAGCGGTCGGCAAAGCGATGACGATCAGTCCAAAAATGGATTCTTTGCCGGTCAAGCAACTCGATATCAACGCGGCGCAGTATCTGCATTGGTCGGGTGACAGCAAGCAAATTCATTTCGCGCTGGGGGATGAACTCTTCACACGTGATCTGAAAGAGGCGTTCACATTTGTTCCGGGCGCCCCTGCTGAATTGCCAAAAATGGCTGAGCATGGTGTCAAGATTGGCTTTAATGAAAAGGCCGATAAGCCACACGGCACAACAGTGATCACAGGTGCACGTATTGCTACGATGCGAGGTGATGAGGTAATTGAAGATGGTCGGATCGTGATCGTTGATAACCGTATTGCGCAAATTGGTAAGGCAAGTGAGGTTGCTGTGCCTGCAGGCGCGACGCAGATCGATGCGAAAGGTAAAACAATTCTGCCTGGTTTGGTGGATGTTCACTGGCATGGTGGCATGGGTGAAGGCGGGATTATCCCTCAGCAAAGCTGGATTGATTATGCCTCCTTGGCGTTTGGTATAACGACCTTGCACGATCCTTCCAATGACAGCAATGAGATTTTCTCGCACAGCGAAATGCAGCGTGCCGGTGCTGTGGTCGCTCCGCGGATTTTCTCGACAGGGACTATTTTGTACGGTGCAAAAGCGAATATCTCTGCTGTGGTGAACAGTCTCGATGATGCGTTGACACACTTGAAACGTCAGAAGGAACTCGGAGCGATTTCAGTCAAGAGCTACAATCAGCCGCGTCGTGATCAGCGTCAGCAAGTACTTGAAGCGGCGCGTGAAACCGGGATGATGGTCGTACCTGAGGGCGGTTCGTTGTTTCAGGCGAATATGACGATGGTTGTCGATGGCCATACCGGTGTCGAACATACGCTGCCAGTCCCTAACGTGTATGACGATGTCACGCAATTGTGGTCACAGACCCGTGTGGGATACACGCCAACACTGGGCGTTGCTTACGGCGGTCTGGATGGTGAACATTACTGGTATGCGCATACCGATGTCTGGAAGCATCCTTTACTGTCTAAGTACGTGCCGCGCACAGTCCTTGAGTCGCGCAGTGTTCGTCGCGAAATTGCGCCAGAAGAAGATTACAACGTCTTCCGTCAAGCTGAAGTAGCAACGACATTGCAAAACGCAGGCGTGCCAGTGAACCTTGGTGCTCACGGTCAACGTGAAGGGTTAGCTGCCCACTGGGAACTGTGGACGATGGTGCGCGGCGGTATGACGCCAATGCAAGCTCTCCATAGCGCTACGATCAATGGTGCCAAGTATCTAGGTCTAGATAAAGATGTCGGGTCACTAGAAGTTGGGAAACTGGCAGATTTGATGATTATTGATGGCGATGTGTTGCATGATATTCGTCAGTCAGATCGTGTATCTCAGGTGATGCTCAATGGTCGTTTGTATGATTCGGCGACGATGAATGAGGTTGGGGCGAATAAAAAAGCGCGTCAGCCATTCTTCTTTGAAGGTAAGTCGGGGGTGAATGCGCCAGTCGGTGCCGCAGAGTATAGCCACGGCGGCGATTGATCGTTGTATCGCTGCTTAAAAACGTCACCAGCAGAGTGAACTGACCCCATTTAGTTGGACACCCGTCTTAACTTTTGGGGTGCAGTTCAGAGCTGGTGGCGTTTTTTTATTTGACGCATCTGCACCTTTATTCTTCGCTGGGAAAGCTAACGCCAGCGCCGGACTTCATCTGAATGCGCTGAAATTTCTGTTCAGATACAGTTATTGCCCCGCAATAACGTAATGTGTGTATTTTATTTGGAGTTGAGTGTGTCAAAATAGCGGATTATGTATTTCATCATGCCATTTGTTGATTTATTTGCAATGGCAGAATAATGATTTCTTATCCAACCTACTGGAGTCACATCATGTTTCAGCACGTCGAAGCCTATCCTGGCGATCCTATTTTGTCTCTGAATGAAGCCTTTGGCAAAGATCCGCGTCCAAATAAGATCAATTTGTCGATTGGTATTTACTTTGATGATGCTGGCAAGATTCCAATGCTGCCATCGGTACGCGCAGCTGAACACAAAGTGGTTGCTGATGCGGGCGCGCGTCCTTACCTGCCGATGGAAGGTGCGGCGAACTTCCGTACAGCTGTGCAAGAATTACTATTTGGTAAAGATAGTGCCGCCGTTAAAGCGGGTCGCGTTGTGACTTTGCAAATGGTTGGTTCTAGCGGTGGTTTAAAAATCGGTGGCGATTTCATCAAACGTTATTTCCCTACTTCAACGATGTTGGTCAGTGACCCAACGTGGGATAACCACCGCGCTGTGTTTGAAGGCTGTGGTATTACTGTAAAAACCTATCCATACTATGATGCAGCGTCAGGTGGCTTGCGTTTTGATGCCATGCTGGAATCGTTGAAAGCGGCAGAAAAACATAGCATCGTATTGTTGCACGCATGCTGCCACAATCCGACTGGTGTTGATCTGACCAAAGAACAATGGCAGGCATTGGTACCTGTGTTGAGAGAGCGTGAACTGATCGCTTTCCTGGATCTGGCGTATCAAGGTTATGGCGATGGCATTGATGAAGATGCGTATGCGATTCGTTTGTTGGCCGATGAAGGTCTGAGCTTCTTTGTAGCGAACTCGTTTTCCAAGAGCATGAGTTTGTACGGTGAACGTTGTGGTGCATTGAGTGTGGCCTGCCCTGATGCGGCGCAAGCGGTGAACGTGCTGGGCCAGATGAAAGCAACGATCCGTCGTAATTACTCGAACCCACCAATGCATGGTGGTCAATTGGTCGCACGTGTACTGAGTGATCCAGAGCTGCGCCCAATGTGGGAAGCAGAAGTGGTGGCGATGCGTGATCGTATTCAAACGATGCGCCGCAAGCTGCATGATGTATTGAGCGCCAAATTGCCAGGTCGTGATTTTAGTTATTTCTTGACGCAGCGTGGTATGTTTAGCTACACGGGTTTGAGCGCAGAGCAATGCGATCGTCTGAAAGAAGAGTTCGCCGTGTATCTGGTTCGCTCGGGTCGTATGTGTGTTGCTGGCTTGAATACAGGCAATGTTGAGGCGACAGCAAATGCGATTGCTGCGGTATTGGGCTAATCATTGCGTTGAATAGTTGCTTCAAAAAAGCGATGCAATTGCATCGCTTTTTTTTGGGACTTATTAAGGCTAGGAGCAGGAAAGTCAGTTACTGATAAACGACCGCGTACGCGGAAAAATCAACAATGACTGACAACTGGTGACATTTCCGTTATCGCAAAGATCTGTAAGGCGGAATCTGGTATTTTTAATAGTTGGCTGAAGGCGTTGCGCAGACTGCTCTTGCTGCTGGTTGTGTAAGCCGTCAATGTTGGAGGTCGGTGAATGGCTTGTAAAGACAAACCACCTTGCTCTAACAACCGCTGAAGTTGTAAAGCAACCGCGACGCCTGTATCAACCAAGTGAATATGTTGAGTGCTTGCGTGTTGTTCTGCTTGGAATTCACCAATGACTTGTTCGATTAGACTGCTGACAAATGGATAATGTGTGCATCCTAGGACAAGGGTATCTGCACCGGACTGGAGTAAGGGTGTGACGAATTGACGAACTAGCTTGAGTGTGGTGACAGAGCGCAACTCACCTTTTTCAATTTGATTAACAAGGCCTACGCATGCTTGCTCTTCAAACCGTACCGAAGTTTCCGCGGTGAGGTGTGCCTTTAAATGCAGGAATTTTTCGCTTTGCAACGTGAACTGGGTCGCCATGACGCCCACAATTTTTTCTTTGCTTAACAGTGCGGCTGGCTTCAAGCCAGGTTCCATACCAATAATGATCAGATCAGGATAGTACTCGCGTAGCGTTTTGATCGCCGCCGCGGTCGCCGTGTTACAGGCGACGACCAATGCTTTGATTTGTTTTTGCTGTAGAAAGTCGGCAACTGCCAAGCAGCGTTCAGTAATATCCGCTTCCGACTTGTCACCATAAGGCGCAAAAGCAGAATCAGCAAAATAGATCAGTGATTCATGCGGAAGAATATGTCTTATATGCTGCAATACTGAGAGGCCGCCGACCCCAGAATCAAACACCCCGACAGGTGATAAACGATCAGACTTCATAGTGGGATGTTCCTTTTCTGATCTGAGCTTACATGATCGCAAGCCCAGACCTGGTTCGGGTTTAACTTAATTGACAGGAATAATGCCAATTTTTGCCTGCCACTCTTTAGGACCAGTGTTATGAACGGACGTACCTTGAGAATCGACTGCAACAGTGACTGGCATGTCAACGACATCAAATTCGTAAATGGCTTCCATGCCCAAATCAGCAAAACCAACAACGGTTGCTGACTTGATCGCTTTCGATACCAAATAAGCGGCACCGCCCACTGCCATCAAATATGCAGATTGATGTTTTTTGATTGATTCAATCGCGACAGGGCCGCGTTCAGCTTTACCAATCATCGAGATTAACCCGGTTTTTTCTAACATCATGTCAGTGAATTTATCCATGCGGGTTGCCGTGGTTGGGCCTGCTGGGCCAACGGCTTCATCACGGACTGGGTCAACTGGGCCGACGTAGTAAATCACACGGTTTGTAAAGTCGACTGGCAATGTTTCGCCTTTTGCCAACATATCCTGAATACGTTTGTGTGCAGCATCGCGGCCAGTCAGCATTTTACCGTTCAAGAGCAAGGTCTGACCTGGTTTCCAGGAAGCGACTTCTTCTTTAGTCAGTGTGTTGAGGTCAATGCGTTTTGATTTTTCTGTATCTGGTGTCCAGTGTACTTCTGGCCAGTCAGACAGCTTTGGTGGTTCGATATAAGTAGGGCCAGAACCATCCAGAACAAAGTGTGCATGACGCGTGGCGGCACAGTTAGGAATCATTGCGACAGGTTTGGACGCTGCATGAGTCGGGTACATGTTGATTTTCACATCAAGTACAGTCGTGAGACCACCGAGACCCTGAGCGCCGATACCGAGCGCGTTGATCTTGTCGCACAATTCAATACGCAATTCTTCGGTTTTGTTTTGTGGGCCACGTTGCTTAAGCTCGTACATGTCGATGTCGTCCATCAGGGACTCTTTTGCCATCAACATCGCTTTCTCAGCGGTACCACCGATACCAATACCCAGCATACCTGGTGGACACCAGCCTGCACCCATGGTTGGCACAGTTTTCATAATCCAATCCACTAAAGAATCTGATGGATTGAGCATGACGAATTTTGTTTTATTCTCAGAACCACCACCTTTGGCAGCAACTTTAACATCAACTGTGTTACCAGGAACCAGTTCCATGTGCACCACTGCTGGTGTGTTGTCTTTGGTATTTTTACGTTCAAACTGTGGATCAGCGACGATGGAAGCGCGCAGTTTGTTGTCGGCGAAATTGTAGCCTTGACGTACGCCTTCGTTGACGGCATCAATGATGGAGCCTGAGAAGCCCTCAAAGCGCACGCCCATACCAATTTTGAGGAACACGTTAACGATACCGGTGTCCTGGCAAATTGGGCGCTTGCCTTCTGCACACATGCGCGAGTTAGTGAGAATTTGTGCAATGGCATCTTTGGCGGCTGGGCTTTGTTCTGCCTCGTAAGCACGCGCCAGATGGGCGATGTAATCAGCAGGGTGGTAGTAGCTGATGTACTGTAACGCAGCGGCTACGGATTCGATCAAATCGTCTTGCTTAATGACTGTCATGGTGTGGCTCTTCGCTAGTGGTGAAAATGGGTTGCTTAGTGAATATCGCAACCAGGTTTAGTTTTAGGAACTACGCAAACTCGTTCAAGCGACGTTATGGCTATCGAATGCAATTCGGTACAGGAGTACCTCATTCGTGGTCCTAACTTGCTGGTGCAAAGTACCGTATGCCCTGAGTTTGTCTTTGAGCCGTTCCAAAACATCCCTTTTTCCCGTCATATTGCACAGGATAACTCAGCAACTATGGGACTGTGCTAGGTTGAATTCACATAAAACATTATTTTACATCTGTGTCGTCAGATCGTGTATCTCTACATGATGTTGCTAGAATTATAGTGGGTAGACGATGGTATTATTTTGATATTGGATGTCATTCAGATAAACCGTAAGGCCTGAGTAAGTCTCTGGGATTAAGGTTTAGTCGTCCAGTTTCATGGTACGGAATTGAGCGCGGTTCTTATCTGCCCCCATTTCTGCTTCTCATTTGGCCTGATTCCAGCGTTAAAGATATTTTTATTGAAAACAAGACGGAGACAAACATGACAGACCCAACAACAAACAGCACCGAAATAAAAGCAGAGTCCCGAGTTTTCCCTCCACCAGCGGCATTTGCTGCAACTGCAGCAATTTCTGGCATGGATGCGTATCACGCGCTGTGCAAGGCAGCCGAAGACGACTACGAAGGGTTCTGGGCGAAGTTGGCGCGTGAAAACTTGCACTGGCACAAGCCGTTTTCTACGACGCTGGATGAGTCGGAAGCACCGTTATATAAGTGGTTTGAAGATGGTTTGCTCAATGTCTCTTATAACTGTCTCGATGTGAATCTGCAGAAAGGTCATGGTGATAAAGTCGCTGTGATTTTTGAGGCCGATGGCGGCGAAGTGAGCAAAGTCACCTACAAGGAGTTGCATCAGAAAGTCTGTCAGTTTGCCAATGGCCTGAAATCGCTTGGAATTGGCAAGGGTGACCGCGTTGTCATTTATATGCCGATGTCAGTGGAAGGCGTTGTCGCAATGCAAGCCTGCGCCCGTATCGGTGCAACGCATTCAGTTGTGTTTGGTGGCTTCTCGGCAAAGTCCCTCCAAGAACGTATCGTTGACGTCGGTGCTGTTGCTGTGATTACTGCCGATGAACAAGTGCGTGGCGGCAAACATTTGCCCTTGAAGGCCATTGTTGATGAAGCGCTCGGTCTGGGTGAGTGCGAAAAAGTACGTAACGTCGTTGTCTATCAACGTACCGGCGGTGCGATTAAGATGGCCGAAGGCCGCGATCTGTGGATGCAAGATCTGGTTGCAAATCAATCGTCTGAGTGCGAGCCAGAATGGGTGAGCGCTGAACATCCACTGTTCATTCTCTACACATCCGGATCCACTGGCAAACCGAAAGGCGTACAGCATTCGTCCGGTGGCTATTTGTTGTGGGCTATCTTGACGATGAAATGGACGTTCGATATCAAACCTGAAGACGTCTTCTGGTGTACCGCTGATATCGGTTGGGTCACTGGTCACACTTATATTACTTATGGTCCATTAGCAGTCGGCGCGACTGAAATCGTTTTTGAAGGCATTCCTACCTTCCCGAACGCAGGTCGTTTCTGGAACATGATTGAAAAACACAAAGCGACGATTTTCTATACTGCACCAACAGCGATCCGTTCATTGATCAAGGCCGCTGATGCTGATGCGAATATTCATCCTTCTAAATATGATTTGTCATCGTTACGTTTGCTCGGATCGGTAGGCGAGCCGATTAATCCGGAAGCATGGATGTGGTACTACAACAATATCGGTCGTGGTAATTGTCCGATTGTGGATACCTTCTGGCAAACTGAAACTGGCGGTCACATGATGACACCGTTACCAGGTGCGACACCATTGGTTCCAGGCTCATGCACTCTGCCGTTGCCGGGGATTATGGCTGCGATTGTCGATGAAACCGGGCATGATTTGCCAAATGGGCAGGGCGGTATTCTGGTTGTAAAACGTCCTTGGCCATCAATGATTCGTACTATTTGGGGTGATCCAGAGCGCTTCAAGAAGAGCTATTTCCCTGAAGAGTTCGGCGGTAAAGTGTATCTGGCAGGTGATGGTGCAATTCGCAATAAAGAAACTGGTTACTTCACCATCACAGGTCGTATTGATGACGTTTTGAACGTGTCTGGACACCGGATGGGTACAATGGAAATTGAATCGGCATTGGTGGCAAATCCATTGGTTGCCGAAGCTGCCGTTGTTGGTAAGCCAGATGATACGACAGGTGAAGCTATTTGCGCTTTCGTCGTCCTGAAACGCAGCCGTCCTACTGGTGATGAGGCTAAACAAATCGCGACCGAATTGCGTAACTGGGTAGCGAAAGAAATTGGTCCAATTGCTAAACCAAAAGAAATCCGCTTTGGTGATAACCTGCCAAAAACACGGTCTGGCAAAATTATGCGTCGTTTGTTACGTGTGTTGGCGAAAGGTGAAACCATTACGCAAGATATCTCTACCTTGGAGAATCCAGCGATTCTGGAGCAACTGAAACAACCGCTCTAATCGTCAGTCTACGTCGGCATCAAACAAAAAGCGCGCTACCTGTTTGGGTAGGGCGCTTTTTTGTATTAACTACCAGGCTCAATAGCAGTTTGCTAAATGATGGTGTCAGCGATTCGTGCGTGACATGAATACGAGACGCTCAAACAAATGGACGTCCTGTTCATTTTTGAGCAGCGCGCCGTGCAATGGTGGAACAATGGCCTTGTTATCTTTGCTGCGCAATGCTTCAGCAGGAATATCTTCTGCCAGTAACAGCTTAAGCCAGTCAATAAACTCTGACGTCGACGGTTTTTTCTTCAAACCCGCCACATCACGGACTTCATAAAATGTCTGTAATGCTTGCGATAACAGATCTGCCTTTAATGTCGGAAAATGAACATCAACGATTTTTTGCATCGTTTCTTTATCCGGGAACTTGATGTAGTGGAAAAAGCAACGGCGCAAGAAGGCGTCTGGCAATTCTTTTTCATTGTTTGAGGTGATAATGACCAGCGGACGGTGCTTGGCACGCACCATTTCACGGGTTTCGTAGACATAAAATTCCATGCGGTCGAGTTCGCGCAGTAAATCGTTCGGGAACTCAATATCGGCTTTATCGATCTCATCAATCAGCAATACTACCGGCTCATCTGCCGTAAATGCCTGCCACAACACACCTTTAACGATATAGTTATGAATATCTCTGACGCGCTCATCACCTAATTGCGAGTCGCGCAGGCGGGAAACAGCATCGTATTCATAGAGGCCCTGCTGTGCTTTTGTCGTCGATTTGATATGCCATTGTAATAACGGCATATTAAGCGCGGCAGCTACTTCCTCAGCGAGCATCGTTTTACCGGTACCGGGTTCGCCTTTGATTAATAAGGGGCGCTGTAAGCGAAGTGCCGCATTGACAGCCAGTTTCAGATCATCGGTGGCGACATAATTGTCAGCGCCATCAAAACGGAGAGTCGTTGTTTCCTGCGTCATGGTGGTTATGAGTTGAGTTGGATTGATCGGGTGGAAAATATACTTCAAATCAGATTGAGTATAAGCCAGATTCGCTTGTTCTGCGAACGTCTGTTCTATTTTATGCAAGCCCAGATTGAACTCGCTGCCTCTTTTTCCGACCGGTAACAGAAAAGTGTTGTCGCATCCTGTATAAATTACTACGTTTGCTCGTGTTTTTTACGCACAATTGATTTTGATCATATAAAATGGAGCGCAGTATCAAGGTGTTGTCTTCATTGTTCTGTTTGTTTACATCAATTCGCTCATATGAAAAAACTGTTTGCAATCCTCGCTCTGGCGAATCTGGCCCATGTTGCAGTCGCAGCAGAAGTTGTTGGCAATGCTAAAGATGCTGCTGATAAAAAAATTGCCATGTGCATTGGTTGCCACGCCATCCCTGGCTATAAAGCGACTTTTCCTGAAGTCTATCAAGTGCCGATGATTGGCGGTCAATCTGCCAAATATATAGAAAGTGCCTTGCAGGCTTACCGTAAAGGTGATCGCAAACACTTGTCCATGCGCGGTGTTGCCGGAAGCCTATCTGATCAAGATATTGCCGACTTAGCTGCCTATTATTCACAACAAAAATAAGAAAAGGAGTCGATATGAAAAAAATGATTTTGATAGCCACTTCTGCGATGTTTTTGTCTGCGTTTTCCGTGAGCGCCTTTGCTTCTGGTAATGCTGAGCACGGTAAGGCAATTGTGGAAAAGAATAACTGCGCCGCATGCCACGGCAATAATTTTAATTCGCCGATTGATCCAAGCTATCCAAAATTGGCTGGTCAGCATCAGGATTATCTGGTGCAAGCACTGAAGGGATATCAACGTGGCGTAGATGGCCCCAATGGTCGTGGTAACGCGACGATGAGTGCGCAAGCGAAAACCCTATCTCACGACGATATTCTTGATGTGGCGGCTTATTTGCATAGTTTGCCTGGCAGCCTTGTTTTGAAAAAATAAGCTAAACCTGACATACTTGATTCTAAAAACCACGCATTAGCGTGGTTTTTTTATCGGCAACGTTGTTGTAATGACTCTATATACGCTTGCCCATCTGGTGGTAAGCCAGTTCTTTGGGAGTTCCAGATCATTTCACCTAGACACTCCATCATCTGATGGTGCGCTTCGTGCTCGGAATTAAATTTGTGTGCCAGTAGCTGAAAGGCCGCTTTGACGCCGCGGGGCTGATCGACGGAGATTTGCTCAGCAATCGACAGGTGCATCGATAAATGCAAAAAAGGGTTGGTGTGCCCCTGATCGACACTGTAGTTGGCTTCTAGCGCAGCTTCCATATCTTGCAAATCGGTGTCATATTCAGGATGTTGCCTGATCCAATCAGAAGCGATTGCTTCGAGAGGCGTTAGAATTTCATGGGAATGTATTTTGCGAAATGTGTCGCAAAAAAAACGCCTGACGTCGTGTTGACTTGGATTAAACATAAAAACGATCTGTAAATACGACTAGGATAAAATAAGTATCTTGCCTGATCAGCCTGCTACCGCCTGAGTGCTGATAAATAATGCAAAGGGTTGTATTGTAAAAGGATTTGCGCTTACTTGCTCTAACCAAGTAAATAATCTTCACACGGCGCGTTTCTGGCCAATCTGGAGCAATGTAGCGTAATTTGATTCACTATTTTTGCATCGGTTAAGATGCAAATTTGATTTAAAAAGGGGACACTATGTTAACAAAAGACGCACTCGACACCTTATTTACCGACGCTCGCACGCACAATGGCTGGTTGGATAAACCAGTTTCGTCTGCACAGTTGCAGGAAATTTACGACTTAATGAAATGGGCGCCAACCTCAGCCAATTCATCGCCAGCTCGGATCGTGTTCGTTACTTCGCCTGCGGAGAAAGAGAAACTACTGACTTGCATGGCGGAGGGGAATATTGAAAAGACCAAAACAGCGCCAGTGACCGCTATTATTGGCATGGATATGGCGTTTTACGACCAATTGCCAAAGTTATTTCCACACGCAGATGCTCGCTCATGGTTTGCTGGTAATCAGCCAGTGATTGATGCTACAGCGTTCCGCAATTCTTCATTGCAAGGGGCATATCTGATGCTGGCTGCGCGTGCGGTGGGTCTGGATTGCGGTGCGATGTCTGGTTTTGATCCGGAACGAGTCAATGCAAGCTTTTTTGCTGGCACCAGTGTGAAGGTCAACTTTATCTGTAACCTGGGTTATGGCGATGCAAGCAAATTATTCCCCCGTTCGCCACGCTTGAGTTTTGATGAGGCTTGTAAGATCGTTTAATTGATCCTTCATTGATCCTTATTTACCCTTTATTTACCTTCAAAAACAAGACGCTCTTTATCGGTATTAGATGTTATCCGGTAAAGGCGTTTTTTGTTTGAATTCGCACAAATCATTAATCATGCAGTTCCAGCATGTTGGTTTTCTGGCGATGCAGGTGTAGCGCCCGAGCAAAATCAGCCAATGATGCGCATCTTGCTGGAATTCTTTTGGAACAAATTTCATTAATTTTTGTTCAACGATATCGACATTCTTTCCTGGCGCAATGCCAGTTCGGTTAGAAACTCTAAAAATATGCGTATCGACCGCAATAGTGGGCATGCCAAACGCTGTATTCATCACGACATTGGCGGTTTTTCTGCCAACGCCAGGAAGTGCCTCCAGCGATTCACGGTCTTGCGGCACTTCGCCATGATGCTCAGTCAAAATCAGGCGGCAAGTTTCGATGACGTTTTTTGCTTTGGTGCGGAATAAGCCTATCGTCTGGATGTAAGGGATCAGACCTTCCACGCCGAGTGCATAAATACTGGAGGGGGTGTTGGCAATTGGATACAGTTGGCGCGTTGCTTTATTCACCGATACGTCGGTTGCTTGCGCCGATAAAAGTACCGCAATCAACAACTCAAACGGTGTGGTGTACTCCAGTTCGGTTGTCGGATGCGGGTTTTCTTGTTGTAGACGAGTAAAAATAGCATGACGTTTTGCTGCATTCATGATTTGTTTCCTAATTCAGCTTCCAATTTTTTTAAGCGTGCGCGTTCAATGGCTGCTGCAATGATGGCTTTTTTTCGTTCTTTTTGTTGTATTTCTTCCGCAGTTTGCGCGGTTTCTTGCTCAAGCGCCTTTAGTTTTGCTGTTGCTTTCGCTGCCAGACGATCATCATTTTCTTGTTTTTCACGGAGCAGACGTTGGTTTCTGAACGCATATTGATCCCGCGCTTTCTGTGCTTGTTCTTCGCTCCAGGCTGCCCATCCTGTTTTACCTGGTGTTACTGGAATCATTTTGATGCAGTCTACAGGGCAGGGTGCTACACACAGGTCACAACCGGTGCAAAGTTCTGGGATGACGGTATGCATTTGCTTCGGCGCACCTAAAATAGCGTCTACTGGACACGCCTGAATGCAGAGGGTGCACCCTATACAAAATTCCTCTTCAATGAACGCCACCGGGCGCGGGCGTTCTTCGCCATGCGTTGTATCAAGCGCAATAACTGGCTGGTTGAGCACCGTTGCGAGACGTGCGACGCCTTCTTGACCGCCTGGTGGACATTGATTGTAGTTGGCTTTGCCATCAGCAATCGCCACCGCATAGTCATGGCAAGACGGATAACCGCATTTCGTACACTGGGTTTGCGGCAGGAGTTGTTCAATTTTTACAGCGAGGTTGTCTGACACGGCAAACTTTACTTTAACAGCATGAAGGACCTGAATTATCCACGTAAATTTTACGAAGAACAAATAAAAAGACCGCCTTCCTGAGAAAGCGGTCTGTGCAACAAACAACGACAGTAATGAACTGTGCTGTTTAAGCGTGCTTTTTAATGAATTCGCCGATTTTCGGGCAAATAATATCGCGCCAGCGGCGGCCAGAGAAAATACCGTAGTGTCCGCAACCCGGTGCAACAAAGTCTTGTTTCATGTTGGCAGGGATGTTGCTGCACAAATCGTGCGCAGCCTGTGTTTGTCCTGGGCCTGAAATATCGTCCAATTCGCCCTCGACGGTGAACAGTGCAACGGTTTTGATATCTTGTGGACGTACTAGTTTGCCTTCGACTTCCCATGTTCCCATTGGGAGGTGGAACTCCTGGAAAACAGTTTTAATTGTTTCAAGGTAATAATCGGCAGGCATATCGAGAACTGCGTTATATTCATTGTAAAACTTGCGATGTTGTTCAGCAGATTCGTCGTCGCCTTTTATCAGGTGCTGGTAGTAATCCCAGTGACTTTGTGCGTGACGATCAGGATTCATTGCAACGAAACCTGTATGTTGTAAAAAACCTGGATACACTTTGCGACCGTAGCCTGGATAATTCGTTGGTACGCTATAGATCACCGTATTTTCAAACCAAGAGAATTTTTTCTCAGTGGCTAGGTTGTTCACTTGAGTAGGCGATTTGCGGGGGTCAATAGGGCCACCCATCATTGTCATTGTTTTAGGTAGTTTCGGATCATTATCCGATGCCATGAGGGCAATCGCTGCTAATACAGGCACAGTTGGTTGGCAGACCGAAATAACATGAACATCAGGGCCTAATAACCGAATAAAATCTTGTACGTAGTAAATATAGTCATGCAAGTGAAATGCGCCTTCAGACAAAGGCACCATGCGAGCATCAGTCCAGTCAGTGATGTACACGTCATGCTGTGGTAACAAGCCTCGTACAGTATCGCGGAGCAGTGTTGAATGGTGACCCGACAGAGGCGCTACCAACAGAACTGTTGGCTGTTTGAGCTTGGCTACATCCTTGTCACTGAGTACTTTTTTGAAATGTAATAATTTACAAAAAGGCTTGATAACTGCAGTAGTTTGAGCAATTTCAACAACTTGCTTATCAATTGTCGTGGTAGTGATACCAAATTCTGGTTTTTCGTAATCTTTGCCTAAACGGAACATTAATTCGTAACCAGCCGCAATTCTTTGCGCGTAAGGTGTATGCGCCAGAGGGGAGACTGGATTGGTGAATAATTTTGAAGAAGCTTCCGCCCATTGCGTCAGTGGGTTAAGGAACGCGCGATTAAGTTCGTGAAGTTGGTAGAGCATGTTGACATCTTTCTTGAAAAAGACGGAAGACCGGATTTATGATTAACTCGCTTGTCGTAAGCAACTATTTCTGAGTAAATATAATACTTTTTGTGATTTCTGTAAGCATGTATTGCAATGCATCATAAACCAGTTACAGAAATTATGTAATTTATGGTGTCGATGTAACTCTTTTGCTATGTAAATCAATGTTAAATCAATGGTAGATCACTTAATTAAAGTACAATTCTTTAACGCTTTGCGTAGAACAAACGCTGCAGCTTTATCTTATTAAAGGTATTTGGGTATGAGTAGTAGTCTATATCTGTCAGAGACAGACTGGCAGGAAAGTTGCTTCGTTGCATTTGATCAGATGCGGGATAATCCCTGTGCCGGCAGAGTTCTCGCAAGAGAGATGCACCAACAGGCTATTTCGCACAGATTGCCGGTATTGGGCACATTTGCAGAGTCGTTATTAGCCTTTGCAGACTTTTTTGCGGGTAATCTTGATCTGGCAGAGCCTGAGTTTGAGCGGACAGCGGCTATGTTTGAGTTAGTTGGCGATGATCTGGGATTGGCTTTTGCACATCTCGGCACTGTTGCCGTCTGGCGAAAACGCGGGATGTCTGAGCAAGCATATTCTTTATGTCATTCCAAAATTTTGCCATTGCTTCCCAAGTACGACCATCGTTTGTCCGTGATGGTGCTCAATATCCTGGCGGTATTGTCGCAAGAGTTAGGTTTTACTGAAGAGGCAATCAGATATTTCTATAAAGCGCTGGAACAAGCTCGTCGCTTGAATATTCTCAACCGCGCTTCACAGATATTGGCTAATCTCGGTGAAATTTTTTACATGAGTGGCAACGTTGAATATGCCGAAAACTTGTTGGAAGACGCTCGCCAGATTGCGGTAGATTCTGATGAGCGCTGGCTGGCACCGTTTATCTCGACGATGCTGGCACTCTGTAAGCTCTCGTTGGAGAAGTACGATGATGCCTATGCTGCGGTCGCGCCGTATATTGGCGAAGGGAGTGCTGCTTTGCACACTGACGCCGCCAGCCGCGCGTTTTGCTTCTCTGTCGCTGCTTACACACTAGCCAGGCAAGGTCAGTTAACCCAGGCAGAGCAACTTTCTCGAACTGCAATGCATTCACTCGATTCATTCGAGGACAAACATCTCAAGCCGTATAGCTGGTGGGTAAGTGGCTATTTACATCGTTGTCATCAACGTCATCATGATGCGATTAGAGATTTGCGCCGTGCGATTGAGGAGAGTGGCAATAAGGGGTACTTCTATGTGCCTTTACGTGCCATGAAAGAAATCACCGATATTTATGCCGAACAGAAAAACTGGGAGGCTGCATTTAAAGAACAGCAGCGTTATCTTGATCTCTTCTCGAAGGTGCAAGGGCGTGCAACCCGGATTCATGTTCAGACTTTACATATCAAAAATGAGCTCAAAGAAGCTGAATTAGCCCGTCGTCTTGCTGAGGAAGCAATGAACGAGCGTAAAGTCTTAGACGATGAGCTCAAACGCATGCTCACTGAGCGTGAAACGATTCTTGAAAATTCCATCGTCGGTATGGTGTTTTTAAATCATCAGGGGCGTGTGCAATGGGCAAATACGCCTTTGTGCAATATGTATGGAGTCAACAGAGATACGATTCTGGGATTGTCGTTAGAGCAGTTTTATGTCTCCCGTGAACACTATCTCTTTTCCGGTGAGGCAGTCAATCAGTCAGTCAGAACTGGCGCTGCGTATCAAACTGAAATGCAGATGCGAAGAGCCAATGGCGATTTGTTCTGGGTACAATTTTCTGGGCAGGCAGTAGATAAAAATGATATTTCTCACGGCACGGTATGGGTCGTGATGGATATTTCTGCGAGACGCCAACTGGAAGCGGATCTGAATCGCTCTGAAAAGCATTACCGACAATTAGTCAATAATGCCTCTGAGGGTATTTTGGTCATACAGAACGGTGGGATTGTATTTGCTAATCCACGCGCATCTGCATTATGCGGTTGCGACACAACGCTGCTTAAAGATGAGCGATTCATTAATCTGATTCTTCCTGAAGATCGGTTGTTAGCTGAAAATTTTAGTTCTAGCAGTTTTAGTTCTGAACAGGCGGAGCACTATTTTCATTGCCGTATTTTGCATCCAAGGACAGGCGCAATCATCTGGGTTGAGTTATCAGCTGTTCTGATTGACTGGGAAGGGCAGCCAGCTACCCTGTCTTTTATGTCTGATATAACCCAAAGAAAGCAACTTGAAACAAAATTGCAGAAAAGCATGGCAGAGCAGATTCGACTGCAGACGCTGCAAATGCAAAACGAGCTGAAAGAGGCCGAAGTTGCTCGTCGCCATGCCGAAGAAACAACTGAGGCTAAGTCGTTGTTTCTCGCTAATATGAGTCATGAAATTCGTACGCCGATGAATGCGATTATTGGTATGACGCATCTGGCATTACGTACCGAGCTCAATCCTAAACAGAAAGATTATTTAGAAAAAATCTATCATGCGGGGATGTCTCTCACCGGAATCATTAATGATATTTTAGATTTTTCTAAGGTTGAAGCAGGTAAGTTAGCGATCGAATATGCCGATTTTAGTCTCGATGACGTGTTACAAAATATTTCGGCAATGTCAGCGGATCAAGCATATGAGAAGGGCGTAGAACTTGTCCTTAGTATGCATCATGCCGTCCCGCGTCAGTTGCGCGGTGATGCTTTGCGTCTGGGACAGGTGCTCATTAATCTCGTCAATAATGCGATCAAGTTCACAGAACGCGGGGAAATTGAAGTGCGTTGTCAGCAGTTGGAAGCGACAAGTGATCGCGTCAAACTCGAATTTGAAGTGCGTGATACTGGTATCGGCATGTCATATGAACAGATATCGCGTTTATTTGTTCCCTTTAGTCAAGCAGATGAGTCAACCACACGAAAATTTGGTGGAACAGGCCTTGGTTTATCAATTGCAAAACGTGTCGTTGAATTGATGGGGGGGGAGATATCGCTTGAAAGCGAAACAGGAAAAGGGACAAACGTACGTTTTCATGCGTGGTTTGGTTTAGGTCATTCGTCTCATGCTCATGCGGTGTTGCCGCAAGCGCTGGCTGATATGCGAATTTTGGTCGTGGATGACAACCAACTGGCCGCGGATGTGTTGCGTAATGAGCTATTAACTATCTGCATTCATGTTGATATCGCATTGACGGCGAATGACGCAATCCGAGCTGTCGAGGCAAGAGATTTACATCAGGCCTATGACTTGATGTTTGTTGATCTTGATATGCCTGAGATCGACGGTCTTACCTTAATTGGTTTATTAAAAAATATCAAAACGCTGCGTTCCTCACCCTTGTTTGTTCTTGCTGGTGCGCATGGACGCGAGGAAGTCAATTATCGCGCAGACGTGGTGCCGGATGGATTTATCAATAAACCCGTGAACGCTGTCAGTCTTCGCCATTGTCTTGCAGAGCTGTATTCCAGACAAGAAAATCAGAGGACACCCCAGGAGCTGCTCTCTATCCCACAATATAAAGATTTGCGCGTGTTACTGGTTGAAGATAATGAAATTAATCAGCAAATTGCTCGCGAACTCATGGAGGCGAGCGGTATTACAGTTGATATCGCCGAAAACGGAAAAATCGCAGTAGAAAAAATTCTGTCGCATCCCGCGGATTACTTCTCGATGGTATTCATGGATTTACAGATGCCGGAACTTGACGGGCACCATGCGACGGTCATGATTCGTGCGGATGCCAGATTTAAAAAGCTACCGATTATTGCGATGACGGCACATGCCATGCGCGATGACCGTCAGCGTTGTCTTGATTCTGGCATGAACGCGCATTTGGCAAAACCCATTGAACCTTCTGCACTGTTTTCAACTATTTCGGAGTGGTGCCCGACCCTTGAAACCGAAGCCCGCTACGAATATGCAGCAGATGAAAAAAATGCTGAAGCGACTCCCTTGCATATCGACGGGGTCGATACTGAAGAGGGGTTAAAACGGACGATGGGTAGTTATGAGTTGTACACTGAGTTACTGACGCGGTTTTGCGATGATCAGCGTGATGCGGTTGTTAAGGCTCAAGCTGCATTCGTTGATGGTGACACGCGGACTGCGGAGAGAATCATTCACACCCTTAAAGGTGTCGCTGCTTTAATTGCTGCGAAAAATGTCCGGTATCTGGCGGAAGAATTGGAAAATGTTTTGCGTACATCGAATCAGGCGCGAGATATTATTTCTCGTTTTGATGCTTGCCAAAAACAATTGCAATCAACAATTTTTGCCATTGAAAAAACATTGCTTCGGCATCGGAGTGGCTTGTCGCCGGAGACGGTGATCAATGCCAGTCACGCCTACGATCGTCTAGCGATGCAGAAGGCGATTAGTCAGTGCGAGGCCTTATTGGCTGAATACGATGGCGAAGCGGTTGACGCGATGATGGAGTCGGCTGATGTCATTGTGCTGGCATTGGGTGTCGAAAACTATAAACAGTTGATGAGGGTAGTCAAACAATTTGATTTTGATGCTGCATTGGTCATGTTGCGTCAGGCCGCAACATTGCATGGGTTTCAGATTAATTTGCAGTCGATTGAATAAGGAATGGAAACGGTAATGGTTTTGATAGGCTTATTTCTGCTCAATACAGCATGAGTCAATATATTGATCTCACCCCCAGGCAAATGATCTTGATTGTCGACGATACGCCCGACAATATTGCCCTTTTATCGGGACTTTTTAAATCCCAATATAAAATCAAGATCGCCACCAACGGAGCAAAGGCTTTGCAAATCGCTGCACAAAAGCCAGCCCCCGATTTGATATTGCTCGATGTGATGATGCCTGACATGGATGGCTATGAAACCTGTCGTCGGTTGAAGTCAGACTTATTAACGGTTGATATTCCGGTGATTTTTTTGACTGCTAAAAATCAACCGGCAGATGAAGAAAAGGGGCTGCTCTTAGGGGCAGTTGATTACATTAGCAAACCAATTAGTCCTGCCGTTGTTGTCGCAAGAATCGCAACTCAGCTCAATCTGATCCGCGCACAACATTTGTTACGGGATCAAAATAAGTACTTGGAAAGCCTTGTGCGGGACAGAACAAGTAAGCTGGCCAAAATGCAAGATGCGATTATTCTCGCAATGGCATCGTTGGGTGAGGTCCGTGATAACGAATCCTCAAATCACGTTCGCCGTACGCAACTGTACGTCAAAGTCCTCGCACGTCAATTAAGTTTGCATCCACGTTTTAAGCACGAATTAAGTGCCGAGAATATTGAGTTACTCTACAAATCCGCGCCGCTGCACGACATCGGCAAGGTAGGTATTCCGGATCATCTTCTTCTTAAGCAAGGAAAGCTGAAGGCAGAAGAATTCGAAATTATGAAGCAACATACTGTCTTCGGGCGTGAAACTATTTTGTCTGTTGAACGGTATCTTGGTGAGAGTAATAACTTCTTGCGCTTTGCTCGTGAGATTACTTATTCGCATCATGAAAAATGGGACGGGACAGGTTATCCAGAAAGCCTCAAAAATGATGAAATCCCAGTCTCTGCGCGTCTGATGGCAGTAGCGGATGTTTATGATGCATTGATTTCGGAGCGTGACTATGAGTCTGCTCTTGAACATCAGGAGGCGATTAATGTAATGCGCGAAGGAAGGGGCAACCATTTTGATCCTGACGTCCTGGATGCCTTTATTGAGGTCGAAGATCAATTTTTTGAGATTGCCAGAAACTACAATGATGCGATGTTGACGCCGATGTTGTCAGTTAATTGAAAATGTCGGATTAATTGGCATAAATAAAAAATGCATTTCCCTCTGTATAATCACATTGAACTGATTCTAGTAAGAAACAAACGATTGCTTTTATGCTTTAGTACGTTATGAATAAAATGCAAAATAAAGCTGCGATATATCCTTCGTGGTGGAGCGATAGTGAGCGTTTGCGTCGTTTTCTGGTGGATAACATTGTTGCTGAATTGAAGCAATTGCGCCCCGGCACCCTTCATTTGCCTGCCTTGCCCTGGCCCGTGAACTTGAACCTCGTGAACGATCTTGGCGTGGATTCGATGGAATTGCTTTCCCTCGCAACTGCTGTGTCCTCTTCGCTTCAGGTACACCATTCAGGACTCGAGGACCAATTTTTGCAGCGATCTGGCTTGCAGGACTGGGAAGATATCCTCAAAGAAAGCCTGCAGCACAGTGCGGAAAAAATAGCCTTTTCTACGTCAGGTAGCACTGGTGTTCCAAAGGTTTGCTTGCATGAGCTTGCAGATTTGCAAAGAGAGATCGCAGAATTGTTGCCGTTATTTGCGAATGTTAAACGCTTGTTTTTTACCGTTTCTTCCCACCACATTTACGGTTTTTTATTTTCTGTCATGTTGCCCAGTCTGATGCCAGGAGATATCGAGTTGATTGATGCCCGCTCAAACATGCCGAGCAGTTTAGCGTGCAAACTGAGGAGCGGGGATGTGATCATTGCCTATCCTGATTTTTGGCATGCGATGATGGATTCTGGCGCTGAAATACCAGCTGGTGTGACGGGCGTAACGTCGACAGCGCCGTGTCCAGACTCGATAGCAAACGGTCTAGTCCAGCAGGGGCTCGATACCCTGATTCAAGTCTATGGCAGTACTGAAACGGCGGGAATAGGGTGGAGAATTGATGCTTCACACACTTTTTGCTGTTTGTCCTATTGGCGTCGAGCGAATGGGTCGGACTCTCATTTGGTGCGCACAGACAGGAATGAAAACGCTCATCGTGTGTCTGTGCCAGATCACCTTGAATGGTTAGATGATACTCACTTTCTTCCAGTCAGCAGGATTGATCATGCAGTGCAGGTTGGTGGTATCAATGTTTTCCCTCTGAAGGTGAGTGGTGTTTTGCTAAGGCATCAATTGGTGAAAGACGCAATAGTGCGCATGATGCGGCCAGATGAAGGACGGCGTCTGAAAGCATTTTTGGTTCCTGTCAACCCGAGCATACCGCACGCAGAACTCGTGCAGCAGGTTAGGCAGTGGGCAAGACGGCATTTAACAACTGCCGAGCTACCAGCCTCATTTACTGTTGGTACATCGCTGCCTAGGGCTTCTAATGGAAAGCTCAGGGATTGGATATCCGAACAAGCTGATTGAATTGTTGTTTTGCTGTTGACTAAACTGCAAATAGGTTAATCTAGCGACGAATCACAGAGTGGCGTAGTATTTAAAAAATACTGACATGTTTTCACGTAAACAAACTTGTTTAGTTGATAACTCAATATCTGTTACGAATTTTATTGGAGCTTACATAATGAATTTATCATCGGCACTTTCTTTTGATGCAGAAAATCTCCAAGAGAGTTTAGATGCCTTAGATGAGACTCAACTCGACGATCTGGATTTTGGCGTGATTGGATTCGATGCTGAGACGATTGTAGGTCGATATAACACCTTTGAGTCGAAAGCAGCGGGTTTGCCGCGTGATAGAGTCGTGGGACATCCGCTTTTCACGTTCGTAGCACCTTGTATGAATAATTTTATGGTTGCTCATCGCTTCGAGGAAGCACAAGACGAGGGCGTCGTTCTTGACGCGTCCCTTAATTATGTCCTTACGTTACGCATGCGACCGACAAAAGTAGTATTGCGCTTGCTGGCGAGTCCTACCTCTGAGACGCGTTATGTTCTGGTGCGACGTTTATGAGTTCTGAGCTAAACAGTCACGACGCCGGGGAGTATGAGGCGCTCCTCCAATTCATGTATATGGCACCCGTAGGCCTGATTGAGGCTGACGTCCATGGCAATATCTTGATGATGAACCCGTTGTCGGCGCAATTGCTCATGCCTTTGAGTGTTGATGGTGGATTACAAAATCTGTTTGACTCTTTAGAGTCAGTTGCCCCTGATCTGCGGCACCTGTGCAGTGTTTTTCCTGAACAACAGGGAACGATCTGCGATGGCATCAAGCTACACCTCAATAATTACGCCGACAAGCGCGGACCTCAAGTATTGACGCTGAGTCTGATGAAGTTAGACCAAGTGCGCCTGATGGCAGTCATTGCCGATATCACATTACAGGATAAAAGAGAGCGTCAGCTGCGCCAGAACGATGCCTGGTTGAATGCCATCATGACCAGCATCACTGATTATGCGCTGATTAGTCTTGATCAGTTTGGCCGGATTGAAGCGTGGAATGAGAGTATTCAAAGGGTTACCGGTTTTGATGATAAGGTTATAGGCCATTCCTATGGTATTTTTTATCCAGAAGGGGCGATCACTACAGCGCAGCAGTCTGATCGTTTGAGAGAGGCGGATGAAAACGGCTGGAGCCTTGATGAGGGCTTGCGTCTGAAAGCAGATGGCAGCCAGTTCTGGGCAAGTGCAATGATTTTTCCGCTTCCGGATCGACGATCAGACGCCTTTAGTATAGACGACCAGCGTATTGGCGAGTCTGCATATTGCTTGATCGTCCGCGACATCAGCGACAAGCGTGATGCAACTGACAATTTGCGTAAAGCAATTTATGGCGATCATTTGACGGGCTTGGCTAATCGGCGTTCGTTCTTTGAGGCCGCGGAACTTGAGCTTTCCCGACGAAATAAAATGCTACGCCCTTCATCATTGATTCTGGTCGATGCGGATAATTTCAAATCAATCAATGATTCTAACGGTCACCCCGCAGGTGATGCTGTATTGCGCCATCTAGCGACATCCATGAAAGGGATGTTCCGACAGGTCGATGTCGTTGCTCGTATTGGTGGTGAAGAATTCGCAGTGTTACTTCCGTCAGTCGATATTAAAGAAGCTATCGTGATTGCGGAAAGGTTGCGTTCATACTTGGAAAGTCATCCGACCAGCTACGAAGACCGGGAAATTACCTGTACTGTCAGCGTCGGTGTTGCGACAATGGATGAGCATATTTCTCAGCTTAACGAATTGATGAAGCGTGCTGACCAGGCACTTTATGCTGCCAAGCAGAGCGGTCGGAATCGTGTCAATTATTGGGGTGAGTAATGGTGATTGGAACAAATCAATGACGAGCAATGAACACGAAGAGGCATATGAGGCACTCATTCAGTTCTTGTATCGCGCCCCGATTGGCTTATTGCAAATACAAAGAGACGGCCATATCGAGATGCTCAATCCGATGTCTGCTCAGTTGCTTATGCCATTATCACCTGATGGCAATCTGGAGAATTTTTTTGACGTTATCCAACTGAGTGCACCTGAGTTAAAGGGAATGTGTCAGCAGTTTTCTGAAAAAAATGGTGTGATTTGTGATGCGATCCGCATTAAGCCCGCAACGTCGCAACATGCGATGCGTGTGCCGGAGGTCCTCTCCGTAGGTATGCTCAAGGTCGACGATAATAATGTGATGGTGGTCGTTACCGATGTGACGCAGGAGGTGGAGCGTGAACAGCGCAATTTGGCGCGCCGGATTGATAGCGCTACCCGAATTGATGCTCTGACCAGACTGCCTAATCGCATCGCTGTACGCGATATGTTGCAGCAGACAATGCAAAGAACCAAAACGTTGACGAATGACGTATCTGCCGTGTTGCAGATTAATTTTGACCGTTTTAAGCAAGTCAATGATTCCTTTGGGAATGCAACTGGAGATGAAGCGATTCGTCTGGTGGCGCAGCGATTACGTTCGGCAGTTCGCTCTAATAGTAGACCCGCCGCCCAGATTTTTATGCCAGAACCGGTCGCCCGCGTTGGTGCTGATGAATTTGTCGTATTGTTAGATAGCATCAATGATTTTTCAGTGGTGGAGGTTGTCGCTAAGCGATTACTCAACCTGTTGGAAAAGCCGTACTACATTGGTCAGAATGAAATCATTGCGTCCTTCAGTATTGGTATCGTTTCATTGTCTGGCAATATCAGTGATGTTGATGAGATATTGGGAGACGCCAGTATCGCGACATCCGCGGCTAAAGCGAATGGTGGCGCACAATTTGTGGTGTTCGAAGAGTCGATGCGGGAAGTCGCGGCGCGGCGCGGAGGGATTGAAAGCGAACTGCGCATAGGTCTGGAGCAAGAGCAATTATTTATCGTTTATCAACCGGTGGTTGGATTTTTAAGCGATGGCTTGATTGACCGCTCTACTGGAGTTGAAGCACTCATTCGATGGCAGCATCCAGAGTACGGCGTCGTTGGGCCGGTGAATTTTATTGAAATTGCAGAAAAATCAAATTTGATTAACGTGCTTGGTCGATACGTTTTACGTAAGGCCTGCAGTGATTTCATGGAATGGAAAGTAAGCCTAGGTGCACTTGCACCACGTTTATTGGCAGTGAATTTATCGCGGGCACAACTTGCGCAGGATAATTTTGACACCACTTTGTCCGACATTCTTCGAGAGACGAACATGCCTCCGGAGCAGTTGCAGCTGGAAATCACCGAAAGCTTTGCGGCACAAGACGCGGATATTCAGTCGCAGTTACGCAAACTGAAAAAGCTGGGTGTTAAATTGGCACTGGATGATTTTGGTACAGGTTACTCGTCACTTTCCAGCCTTCATTTACTGCCCATCGATACGGTAAAAATTGATCGCTCATTTGTCTCACTGGCCGATACCAGTGCGCACCATGAAATTCTGATTGAAGTCACTGTTAAAGTAGCCCGTAGTCTGGGAATGACGACGGTTGCAGAGGGTATCGAAACAGAGGGGCAGTCCCGTATCGTGCAGCAATATGGCTGCGATAAAGGTCAGGGCTACCTTTTCAGCAAACCCTTAGTTGCAAGCGAATTGCTGAAATGGATTGTGGCTCCAACATAATTTCAGCGCTGCTCTTCATTTTTTTTGATTTTTGTTGATCAGTGGTGGCCGATGGGTTTTGTTCTTGTCCATCGCCAACAAAAAATAAACCCGCAACGTTTCTGGCGATGCGGGTTTTATTTATAGGGCAGTAAGCACTGATTTAGTTGGCGTCACTCATCGTCTTTGCGCGTACGGCATGGATTTTTTTGTAGCTGTCAATCAAGCGTGCATGTCTGTCCAAACCTTCAAGGCGCATACTAGTAGGTGTCAAACCATAGAACCTGATGCTGCCATCAACTGAACCAAGTACCGCATCCATCCGTTCGTTGCCAAACATTCTGCGGAAATTAACGATGTAATCGTCCAAGTCCAACGTGTCGTCTAGCATTACTTCAAGAACCACATTTAAGGCCTGATAAAACAAGCCGCGTTCGACGGTGTTGTCGTTGTAATGTAGGAAGGCACCGACGAGTTCATGCGCTTCTTCGAATTCTTTTAGTGCAAGGTTGGTCAACAGTTTTAATTCCAGAACGGTGAGCTGGCCCCATACGGTGTTTTCATCAAACTCAATACCAATCAGTGTGGCGATATCGCTGTAATCGTCTAACTCATTGTTTTCCAACCGCTCCAGTAAATCCTCGAGTCCTTCTTCATCAAGCTGATGCAGATTTAAGATGTCCTGACGGAATACGAGCGCTTTGTTGGTATTGTCCCAGACCAAATCTTCGACGGGATAGACTTCAGAATAACCTGGTACTAGGATGCGGCAAGCGGTGGCGCCCAATTGGTCATAGACGGCCATGTAGACTTCTTTGTCCATCGCTTTCAGAATACTCAACAAGGTTGCTGCTTGTTCTTCATTAGAATTTTTTCCGTGACCAGAAAAATCCCATTCGACAAACGCAACATCCGCTTTAGCGCTGAAAAAGCGCCAGGAGACGACCCCACTGGAATCAATAAAGTGTTCGACAAAGTTATTCGGTTCGGTGACCGCGTTGCTGACGAATGTTGGTTGTGGCAGATCGTTCAATCCTTCAAAACTACGTCCTTGTAATAACTCCGTTAAGCTGCGTTCCAGTGCCACCTCAAAGCTCGGATGGGCCCCGAAAGACGCAAACACGCCGCCTGTTCGTGGATTCATGAGAGTAACGCACATCACCGGATATTTTCCACCAAGCGACGCGTCTTTCACCAACACCGGAAAGCCTTGTTCTTCCAGACCCTGAATGCCAGCCACAATGCCTGGGAACTTTGCCAATACGTCTTGCGGCACATCTGGCAATGTCATCTCGCCTTCCAGAATTTCGCGTTTGACAGCGCGTTCAAAAATCTCTGACAAACATTGGACTTGTGCCTCTGCGAGGGTATTGCCTGCGCTCATGCCATTGCTGGCAAAGAGATTTTCGATCAGGTTTGATGGGAAATATACAGTTTCACCATCTGATTGACGGAGGTAGGGCAGGGAGCAGATACCACGCTCAGCATTACCCGAGTTGGTATCAATCAGATGCGAGCCGCGTAACTCGCCATCTGGATTGTAAATATCGAGGCAATACTCATCCAAAATCTCTTTTGGCAGTGCATTTTTTTTGCCCGGCTTAAACCAGCGCTCTGTTGGATAATGTACAAAGGGGGCATTGGCAATGTCTTCGCCCCAGAACGAACCAGCATAAAAGTGATTGCAACTCAGTCGCTCGATATACTCACCGAGCGCGGATGCCAGGGCACTTTCTTTGGTCGCGCCTTTGCCGTTGGTGAAGCACATTGGTGAGTGTGCGTCACGGATATGCAGTGACCACACATTTGGAATAATGTTGCGCCACGAGGCGATTTCAATTTTGATGCCTAGTCCTGCCAATAGCGCTGACATATTGGCGATGGTTTGTTCCAGCGGTAAATCCTTGCCCTGAATATAGGTTGCAACATCGTTGCCTGAATTAAGTGTCAGTAATGCCTGAGCGTCTGCGTCCAGATTCTCAACTTCTTCAATGATAAATTCTGGACCAGTTTGTACGACTTTTTTTACCGTGCAGCGATCAATGGAGCGCAGGATGCCTTCGCGATCTTTGGCGGAAATATCGGCAGGCAGCTCAACCTGAATCTTGAAAATCTGTTGGTAACGATTTTCTGGATCAACAATGTTGTTTTGGGAAAGGCGAATATTTTCGGTTGGAATATTGCGTGTATTGCAATACAACTTCACAAAATAAGCAGCGCATAGGGCTGATGATGCTAAAAAGTAATCAAAAGGCCCCGGTGCCGAGCCATCGCCTTTATAGCGGATCGGCTGGTCAGCGATCACCGTAAAATCATCGAACTTGGCCTCAAGACGAAGCTTATCGAGAAAGTTGACCTTAATTTCCATGAGAGAATTCCAAAATAATGTTCAAAATGAGTTGGTCGCTATTATCCATGTTTTAGCGACAGAGCACAGGTAATCGTCATCGCACTACTTCTCTTGTGACGAAAAGGTGATTCGCTTTATAAAGAGATCATTTTTTTTCGATGAGACTGGGCGCAACAATCATCTGATCATCGGTTAATGATGGCGTAATTATTACCTTGATATTGTCTTTTTTGAATCCCAGTGAGCCAAAATGATATTTGTAATATTTAAAATGTTTGTAATTTTTGTAATGTTTGTAATGTTTTTTTTAATACGTAAAAAATAAAAAAGCGCAAATTGCTTTGCGCTTTTTTTGAGCGGGGTGATTGCCTTCGCAATCCGCTGATTTTTAGTCGAACGTTGGTGTTTCCACACCCAGAATTTTATGCAATTTTGGCGATGTAGTGGTGTATTGCATGTGGATTTTCTTTTCAGGGAAAATATACGGTGCTGCACCAAACGCTGCTAATGCAGCTTCATGGAAACCGGACAGTATCAATTTCTTTTTGCCAGGGTAGGTATTGATATCGCCTACTGCAAAAATACCAGGAACGTTGGTTTCGAACTTTTCAGTGTTCATCACTTTTAATTGCTTGCGTTCGATTTCTAGGCCCCACTCAGCGATTGGGCCGAGTTTTGGAGATAAACCGAAGAACACCAGCAAGTTGTCCAGAGGCATACGACGTGTAACGCCATCGGCACCAGTGACTTTGATTTCGCTCAGGACATCATCTTTGGTTTCGATGCCAGTTACTTGACCAATAGTCAATTGCATTTCGTAGTTCTCGCACAGCTCTTTCATCTTGGCAACAGAAGCTGGCGCAGCGCGGAAATCATCACGACGATGCAACAAGACAACGGATTCAGCTTTACCAACCAGATTCAATGCCCAATCCAGCGCAGAGTCACCACCACCACAGATGACCAGGTTTTTGCCGTGGAACTGGCTAGGATCTTTCACGCGGTAGAACACTTGTGAGCCTTCAAACGCCTCGATACCGTCTACCTTTAATGTACGTGGCTGGAATGAACCAACACCCGCAGCAATAAAAATCGTTTTAGTGATAAAACGTGTACCAGCCGATGTTTCCAGATCAAATCGTCCATCTTCACGGCGCTCAACCAACGTTACTTCCTGACCTAAGTGGAAGGTTGGTTCGAACGGTTCGATTTGTTTTAACAGATTGTCTGTCAGTTCCTGGCCTGTGCAGACAGGGACTGCTGGGATATCGTAAATTGGTTTGTCAGGGTATAACTCGACGCATTGACCGCCAACCACCGCCAGTGAATCAATCACGTGTGCTTTGATTTCGAGCAGGCCTAATTCGAACACCTGGAACAGGCCAACAGGACCCGCACCAATGATGACTGCATCGGCTTCGATGATGCCGCTTGCCTGTGTAGTTTGATTATTTTCCATACGACGAGATATTTCCTGATATTACCTAAAATTGTTTGGGTAATCTTACTTTGTTACCCTCTTGCCATCATGGCATTACTGCAGACGACGCTTACTGGAATGAATTACCGGTCCAGATATTGCAGCTTTTCCTTCACGTCTTTCCAGTCATCCGCATCTGCGAGTGGAGCAACAGTTTTAGTGATGGAAGGCCATTTGCGAGTTAAGTCAGCATTGATCTTGATGAACTGCTGCTGATCTGCCGGCACATCTTCTTCAGCATAAATCGCATTTGCTGGACATTCTGCTACGCATACTGCGCAATCAATACATTCGTCCGGATCGATGATCAGGAAATTCGGGCCAGCACGGAAGCAGTCCACAGGGCAGACATCCACGCAATCGGTATAACGGCAGCGGATGCAGGATTCGGTCACAACGTGGGTCATAACAGTCCAATCTTTAAATTTCGGGGTGTTGGCACAGCCAGTTCGCAGAAAACACGTGCTATGGCTGCAAAGCCTTGTATTTTAAGGCAATTTAGCAGATCTAACAAATCAGGCTTATATACTTTGCGCATAAGCAAATACATAGGTAGCTTCTGGCGTTCCTGAGTTCATTAGATGAGCAGTGAAAAAATACTAGAAAATGAAAGCGAATTATAGACAGATATCAACTTATTTGCATTGATGTGGATCACCGATCAGATCATTTCAGTTTCTTCTTCGGTTTCTTCATTACGCGATGAAATTTTTTCAAACAGCGTTTTCCGTCGGATTCGATTTGAATTTAACGTTAAGATAGACACAATGTAAGCACGACTTACGCAAATTAACCATGTGGATCGAGGCGCTTTATTGCATGGTTAGTCTTTACTTTTTCTCTGGATGAATTATGAAACCTGCAATATTGGTTGCACGCGCGGTATTTCCCGAAGTACTTCATAGACTATCTGCCCATTTTGAGGTGGAATCGAATCAAGACGATGTGGTCTTTACGCCGTCTGAATTAATCGAAAAACTCCGAGGAAAGGCTGGGGCGATCACCACGTCAAGCGCACGTATCAATCGGGAATTGTTGCAGCAATTGCCAAATTTGAAGATGGTCGCCAATATGGCTGTGGGTTACGATAATTTTGATGTGGCTGTTATGACCGAGTTTGGCGTCAAAGCCAGTAATACTCCAGACGTATTGAATGAAACCACAGCCGACTTTGGCTGGGCATTAATGATGGCGACGGCACGCCGCATTACCGAAGCAGAGCATTGGCTGCGCGACGGTCAATGGCATAAGTGGCGCTACGATTACTTTCTGGGCGCAGATCTGCACGGTTCAACGCTGGGCATTATCGGCATGGGCAGAATCGGTCAGGCCATCGCACGCCGCTCAACGGGCTTTAACATGCGGGTGATTTATCATAATCGTTCGCGTCTGGCACCAGAGCAAGAAGCTTTTGCGAATAATGCGCAGTATGTGAGTAAAGACGAGGTGCTACGTCAGGCTGATCATCTGATGCTGATTTTGCCCTATTCGCCGGCGTCGCACCACACCATTGGCGCGGCAGAACTGGCAATCATGAAGCCAACAGCGACACTGACTAATCTGGCGCGCGGAGGTATCGTCGATGACAAGGCCTTAATCGTCGCGCTGCGTAACAAGCAGATCGCGGCCGCAGGGTTGGATGTGTTTGAAAATGAGCCGAAATTTGATCCGGACTTTCTCGGTCTGAACAATGTCGTATTGACACCGCACATTGCCAGCGCATCTGAAGCAACGCGCAGAGCGATGGCGAACTGTGCAGTGGATAATTTGATTGCCGGATTAAGTGGTGCTACACCACCTAATCTGCTGACCTCATTTTAAAGAGTTGATCAGGTCGACGTATTGCTGCATCGCATCTTCCTGCGAGCTGCCCTTTAAATTTGCCCAGGCATCGAACTTAGCACGGCCGACAAAGTCGGTCATGCCAGGACGGTCGCCTGTTGCATCGCCTGTGCTGCCTTGTTTAAAAAGAGCGTAAATTTTCAGGAGCGTCATGTTATCTGGACGTTCAGGTAAATTTTTCGACTCAGCTAAGGCGAGGTTGAATTGTTCTTGTAGGCTCATGGTGAACTCCAGCTCTGTTGAAGAGTTAATGGTTAAAAATGCAAAGACCTAAAAAGTACCACGAGTCTTAGCTACATCATTACTTTTGCGCTAGAGCTTTTCTTCAAGTCAGTGCTGGCTGGCGTTCGGGTTTGTTCAATATGGTTCAATGCGGGCTTTCGCATTGAACCTTTTGCTGATTAATGCAGCGTAGGCTCAGCGCCGCAGCAAGCCTTGTATTTTTTGCCGCTGCCGCAAGGGCAAGGATCGTTTCTACCAACCTTCGGTGTCTCACGTTTAACGGTGGTGACGCCTGATTTTCTGAGTGGCGCCCAAAAACGGCGGATCGCTGGAATCGACGATTCGATAGACAATGCGAGGGCATGGCATTTTTCTGGTGTGTCAACGAATTTTAGTTCTTCTTCGTCGATTTCTTCTGCACCTAGCAGGTAGATTGGTTGCAAGAGAGGGCCGATTTCTTCGGATTCCCATGCTGCTTCCCACGCTTCATCGCGCAATTGCATGCCTTCCCAGAAACCCCAGGCCCAGGTTTCGCCGTCGATCAATTCTTTGCCGTTTTGCTCCAAAATACAAAACAGGGGTTCAAATTCTTGTGGCGCGACTTCAAACGTGATCTGAATTTCGTTCATGAAACGGGCGATCAAATGTGTAACGCGCTGTAATTCTTTTTCATTTTTGAATTTTGGCTCGGCAGCGTCAGGCAGGCCCCAGACTAAGGGGAGCCACTCGCTCATTGGGATCATCTCGGGGCCGAGTGCAATGGCGGTCAGATAGCCATGCAGGGCATCCATCGTCATTCCATCGTCGCCAACCCGATCGGACATAAGGAATTTGTCGAGTTCATTGAATTCTTTGTCGCTGAGGGGTTCGTCTAAATGCATGGTGGTACCTGAATGTGATTATGTAAATACCGGAAGTGTAGCGCTTTGTCGCAGCGCTGTAACGCCTTTTATCGTTTTTTGCGGCAAACTGAAAGTCCTCTGCCAAGGGAATTACCACGTACAATTCAGGTTATGAATGAACAAATACTCCCTCAGTCTTTTTCTGATTTATCTCCTGACCTGGTACTTGATGCGGTCGATAGCTGTGGCATGCACTGCGATGGACGCTTGCTGGCCCTCAATAGCTACGAAAACCGTGTCTATCAGGTTGCTATCGACGATGCACCTCCTGTGATTGCAAAATTTTACCGTCCGCAACGTTGGTCGGATGAGGCAATTCTGGAAGAACATCAGTTCGTGCGCGAACTGGTTGCCCAAGAAATTCCGGTTGTCCCCGCTTTGCAAAATGCTGCAGGCGTCAGTTTGCAGACTTACCATGGATATCGTTTTGCTTTGTTTAAACGGCAGAGTGGACGAGCGCCGGAAGTCGGCGATCCGGCGACGCTGGAGTGGTTAGGACGTTTTATTGGACGTATTCATGCTGTGGGAGCGCTGACCTCTTATCAGCACCGGTCGGCAATCAATTTGCATACTTTTGGCACTGCACCGCGCGACTGGTTATTAGCGAATGATTTCCTACCGCCCGATTTATTGCCCGCTTATCAAACCGTCGTTCAGCAAGCCTTGGATGGCGTCGCACGTTGCTATGAGCGGGCAGGGGAGGTGTCGTTGATCCGTTTGCATGGCGATTGTCATATGGGAAATGTCTTGTGGTTAGAGCAAGGCGATCAGGCGGGTCCGCATTTTGTGGACTTTGACGATAGTCGCATGGGGCCGGGGATACAAGATCTTTGGATGCTCTTGTCAGGTTCGAGACAAGAGATGCAGGCGCAGTTGACCGATATTTTAGTTGGCTATGAAGATTTTTATGAGTTCGAGCCGCGCCAGCTGCATTTAATCGAAGCCTTGCGTACTCTACGACTGATTCATTATTCAGCTTGGCTCGCGCAGCGCTGGACCGACCCCGCCTTTGTGATGGCGTTCCCTTGGTTTAACACCCAACGCTATTGGCAAGACCGGATTCTCGAACTACGTGAGCAGATCGCACTGATGGACGAGCCGCCGTTATGGCCGGTGTAAGTAGGTTTGGGATAGTCAATGTGCCGAAAAACTGCGGCTTGAAGAGTCTATCGGCTAAAATACCCGAAATTTTTTTGATCAGATGTAAATAGGAGTCACACCATGACACAGGATGAATTGAAACTTGCTGTTGCCCAGGCTGCAATTGCTTATGTTGTAGAAGGCGAAATTGTTGGTGTCGGCACCGGCTCTACGGCCAATTTTTTCATTGATGAACTGGCGAAAATAAAACATAAAATCAAAGCCGCCGTCGCGTCTTCCGAAGCAACTGCCGATCGCTTACGTGGTCATGGCATTGAGGTACTGGATCTGAACGATGTCAGCTCTATGCCCGTATATATTGACGGCGCTGATGAAATCACCGAACAAGGTGCGATGATTAAAGGCGGCGGCGCTGCATTGACCCGCGAAAAAATCGTAGCCTCCGTTGCTGAAAAATTTATCTGTATCGCTGATGGCTCCAAGTTGGTGCCGTTGCTAGGTAAATTCCCTTTGCCTGTCGAAGTAATTCCGATGTCTCACGCGGTAGTTGCCCGTAAACTCAATGCGATCGGCGGCGAAGCCCGTCTGCGTATGAAAGAAGGCAAGCCTTTGTTGACTGATAACGGCAATATGATTTTGGATGTGCATGGCTTACAAATCGCTGACCCTGTGGCGCTGGAAGCAGAAATTAACAATATCGTTGGTGTTGTTACGGTTGGTTTGTTCGCACGTCACGGTGCCAATGTCTGCTTGTTGGGAACTGCGGAAGGCGTGAAGACATTGACGTTCTGATTTAGTTTTTGACTTTCGTCATCAAAAAATTCTCCGCTGTTGCGGAGAATAATGGCGCTGGTAGCAGCGATATGACTGCTGATTTGATCACACAATTCACGTCTCAATAAATTGCACAGCATTACGCTATATCAAGTTGCATCGTAACTCCGTTGCCGCTCCTTAAGCATTTCACATTGCATCGTCATCGCCCGCGTAGACTGGTGACCCAGTGGTACTGCAGCGCCTTCGGACTAAGACGTCGTCTTTAGTTTTTCGTTTGCCCCGAAAAACTCCTCAAAAAAATCTGTTACTAAATCCATCATTTTTATTTCAAATCGAAACAGTCGTGAGAATTCGAAAACCTTGCCCTTTAGGTGTTGACGTTGCTTTGTGTCACTTGTTAAGGTGCTCAGCGCTACCTGGACATGCGGCATCAATGCGCAATGCTCAGGTATGGACAGTCGCGTTGATTGGGCTGATGACGATGTGCAATCAGGTGCACGGAGATGAGTGGGGCGAACTGATAGCGTAATTCAACGCTTACGCCAGCATCCGTGTACCTGCTAGAGCGGGGAGCGGTGGATGAATGCGATTGTTTTATCAGACTTTGTCAGAAATTGGGATGCGCAGGACGGATCATTGTTGTCTCTCAAAGGACGATCACTGATTTTTCATGCACTTTCAGGCGAACATGATGTGGCGCAATCGCTGCTGGGCGAATTGCATCTTCTACGTGGCCGCTTTCCCGGTTTTGCGGCTATTCGTGACATTGCCTCTGGATCTGTGCCCTTGCATAAAATCGGATCGGTTGTGTATGTTGGTAATCCTCTCGATTCCGTCTCCCTTGCTCGCATACTCGCTGAATCAACGGAGCGCTGCGCTCAATGGCTTGATTTGCCGCCACCTCAAATCGTGCTGCAATGCATGCCTCAGCGATGTCATTTGTACTATACCCTGATATGTTTTCCTGGGTTAGCGATCATTCGTTTATCGATGATGCCTGATTCTCTTGATGAGGTGCGTTTTATTGTTTTTCAGGAAGTTTGTCATGCCTTTCTCCATTGCGGAGTTCGTCTTCTTGACGAAGGGTTGGCTCATTATTTTGCGACGCATTTCGTTGATCCTACACATGCATTGATTTCGCAAGCTAAGTATTCCGGTTTATCTGATATCCATGAATTATTAACTATGAACGGAGACGGACTATTCGGCAATAATGTCTGCCGCGATAGCGGTGACTATCGCGCGGCTGTATCTAGTGGCGCACAGTTAATTGAATGCCTGATTAATGCCGCTGGGATCGATCATTTAAAAGTACTTTTTTTACGTATTTCTCAATCGACGAGTGATGCTGAAATTATTGAATTGATTGAGGCAACGTTAGGCCATCGCTTGCCACACAGTGCACGTTATGGATGCTACTTTTGAGGTGAGGTAGTGGTCTGGCTGTTATTTTATGTCTAGACCATAAGTAGAGGCATCTTTTGAGGCCAGTTGGGTAGACAGTGTCGGCATCCGCTCAATAAAATACGAAAGGGAATAAGGTAAAGTTCATTCCAAGTGGCACCTAAATTTCACCCACTAAAGTTGAGATTATTAGGCCGGAGTAAATGTGACTATTGAGCAAAAAGGTGTCGTAGATCTGATCGCAATTTCAGCGGAAGGTGCAGTTGCATATTTAATTATTTCTGATCACCTTAAGTAGGGTGTTGGTGATGAGGAACATCTGTTACTTATTCAGGAAAAAATAAACGAATGCCTATCTTTTATTGAGGGGGAAACTCTAATTAAAGCTCGCCCCGATTTAAGAGGAAAGCGACTTGTTCTTAAAGTGATTGCATCGCACGAACCTAATAAAGCGGGTTTTACTTTTTACGAACAACTTAGAAATATACTTGCAAATGCAGGCTATCCTTTTATTCTTGAAATTCACGCAGAATATTTAAATGAATAGAGAGGTCAACGTTTGCGACGTGAACTTGTTTGGATTGGCTGCACTTGAGCGGGCATTTTTTATTAGAAATTTAAATCAATTTAAGACTTGGCGGATTCATTAACTAGCCAGCACCAATAACAAACTGTGGTTCGCAGGCAAACCCCACGACACCGCCACTGGCCTGTCGTAGATGGGGCAAGATATTACGATCCGGTAATTGGCAGGTTTATGGGTGTTGATCCCAAAGGCGTTGATCCTGAAAATATCTACAGCTTGTCGCGATTGCGATGCAGTCAACCCTCATGGCGACCCGTTAAGGTAGCCGCCATGTTTCTTTGAGGAGCTCAATGTCATTTCTCGCAATTCAAAATGAATCAATAACTGACGGAAAAATGTAAAATGCCCGCAAAAAACGCGGGCATTTTTATTGAGATGCAGTGACTGAATATCGTTATTCTGCCGGCGGAACGTATCCAGCCGCAGCATCAGCACCATCACCAAAGAAATGTTTTTCCATTTGTGTGGCGAGGTACTTACGGGCGCGAATGTCAGCCAGATTCAGGCGGTTTTCGTTGACCAGCATGGTTTGGTGTTTCATCCAGCCAGCCCATGCTTCTTTGGACACACTTTCATAAATCTTTTTACCCAATTCGCCAGGGTAAGTTGGGAAGTCTAAACCTTCAGCTTCTTTGTCTAACTTGATGCAGTGGACCATACGGGCCATGGTAATACTCCTTTGAAAACCTGTAGTTACTTAAAAACAGCAAAGATTATAAGTCAAAACTGATTGCGACAACCTGATGCGCAAAATAGGACGCTCGTTTGTGAGCGATCATAACTGTTTGATCAGTACTAATGACTTGCGTTGCCAGTTATACATTTTTTGGCGGTCTTTTGGTAAGTCATCGACCGACGCTTTGACAAAACCACGTTTCAGGAACCAGTGCTCAGTCCGTGTTGTCAGTACGAACAGCGAGTGGAACCCTGCACGACGGGCACGTTTTTCCATGTGTTTGAGAATGCGCTCTCCGTCACCCTGACTTTGCACATCTGGATTGACTGTCAAGCAGGCCATTTCTGCCATTTTGTCGAATGGGAACGGATATAGGGCTGCGCAGCCAAAAATCACACCGTCATGTTCAATGACTGAGAAATAATTGATCTCGCGTTCAATTAGTTCGCGACCACGTTTGACCAGCGTACCATCGGCCTCTAATGGCTCAATGAGTTTAATAATACCGCCTACATCCTCAATCGTCGCTTCGCGCAGACTTTCGAGATTTTCTGACGATACCATCGTGCCCACACCATCATGCGTAAACACTTCCAATAAGGCAGAGCCATCTAGTTCGTAGGGGACGATATGAATCCGTGGCACGCCACCGCGTGACGCTTTGACTGCATGTTCCAGATAAAAAGATGAATCTGGAGGTAAGTAATTCTTTTTCAGTTCTTGTTCAGCCTGAATAAAAGATAATTCTCGGACTTCATCACCATCCTGATCGACCATCATTGGCGTCTCGGAGATAAAGATCAGTTTGTCTGCCCGCAGCGCCGTAGCTGCTGAGACAGCAACATCCTCCATCGTCAGATTGAACGCTTCACCCGTTGGAGAAAACCCCAATGGGCCAAGTAACACCAGATTGCCTGCATCCAAGATGCGGTGGATGGTGTCGTAGGCCACTTTACGTGCGGTACCTGTCAGCCCAAAATCCACGCCACCAACGATACCAATTGGCTTTGCCGTGACGAAGTTACCAGAAATAATGCGGATCGCTGCATGCGCCATTGGTGTGTTCGGGAGGCCTTGGCTAAAAGCGGCCTCGATATCAAGGCGCAATTCACCTGCCGCTTCTTTGGAGCACTCGAGCGCGGCTGTATCGGTGATCCGGATGCCGTTATGAAACTGGCCTTCGACGTTTCGCAGCGCCAATTGTTCAGCAACCTGGGGTCTTGAACCATGAACGATGACAATTTTAATGCCGAGCGCATGCAGTAGCGACAAATCCTGTGCCAGGACAGGCAAGGCGCCAGCCATCACTAGTTCACCTGGAAAGGCAACGACAAAGGTTTTGCCACGGAAGGCATGAATATAAGGCGCGACTGAGCGCAGCCAATCAACGAATTGAACGGGATTTTCCATATGCTTATTATAATCTGAGTAATTCGTGACTTGTCGCTGTAATGCTCTTCAAAAGAGCAAGCATTGTCAATTTAGTGGATTCTTTTTGGATGCAAGAGAACTATGTGTAAATTTTGTCAATGCGAATTACCCATGCTGGCCGTGAGACGATTCATTTTGTCATTATAAAAATCAAACGAACTGCGGGTAATGGTATTGCTTCTCGCTTGCAATAATTCTTTTTGTGCTTCCACTATGTTACCTTGTTTTATGTAGCTTAATGCTAACCAAAGATGAAATTCATGATAGTCAGGATCCCGCTCCATTTCTTTTTTGATAAGGTCAATCGCTTCAGATGGTCGGCCACTTTCTAATGCGGTCTTCCCCATTTCAAAATAATGAAACGGTGCGACAGGTTGTAGTTGTTGTAATGTGGCTAATAATTGCTGACTTTCTTCGATGCGCCCATCTTTTTTTAGTGTTAGTGCTAAGTTGTTAATGCTATTGAGATTCTTGTTGTCAAATTTCAAAACTTCACGAAATGCTGATTCTGCTTGCGGATAATTATTATGATGGGTGTAGATCACACCGAGGGTGTTGTAAGAGGTGAGAAAGGTGCGGTCTTCAATGATCGCCTGCTTCGCGTACCAGTAGGCATCATCGATTCTATTTTGAGAGATGAGTTCAACCGCACGATTGTTCATATACATTGACAAGATTGTTTTTCGCTCTAGCTGAATTATTTTTTGATTTTGAAGCTGTTCAGAGGGGAGAAAATCAATGATTAATGCATTGCTTTTACTATAGTTTCGGATGTCAGACAGATCTTTTCTCGACAGGCTTATATTCACGTGGCCGACTTCAAACATCAGATTCTTGCTTCGACTCCAAGTGTTTTCTTGAATGACGCTTTGAAATTGTACGTCTAGTCCCAGTTCTTCAGCGAATGCGGCGGTCATGATGACGAGCGAAAGGCAGTTTCCTGATTGATCAGCGAACGTTTGCGCAGCATTGCGCGTCATTTCAGCATCATATTCAATACGCATCGTCTTGTTATGCAACAAGATGTCGAATAGTCCTTTTTTTAAACCTGATTTTAGGATGTGTGATTTGATCTCTTCTTTGCGTAAATAGTTACGCATATCATTGCTGAGTGAAAAAACCTCTCCAGAATGAATGGGTGTCGTCACTTGTTTGAATAGGGCATCGTCAAATAGCCGCTCTGTCGTTTTCGATGTGTTGATGCTATGGCAACCAGCAATGGCGATGCACCATATAGTGACCGTAATCGTTGGAAGTGGTTGCGTCCAGAGTGATTTGATTCTGGCAATGGATAAACCGACTTTCAGGCTTGTTGATAGCAGCGTGAGATACGTAGCTAACAAGTTTGTCAGAGGATTTCTTCGCCAGATGTTCATGGTAAGCCTTGTGATAAGGTTGAAATTGACAAATTTGAGTATATACGTTGTCGTAGAAGAGTAAATGTGCATTTTTAACACGATGCAATCGTATGGTTTACAGAGAACCTTCAAAATCTGGGATAATGCCGACCGCTATGTCTTCTAATCATTCCCCCCCAAAAAACTCTAAAATATCTAGTGGCGTCACGATAGATGGTTTATCCGGACTGCGCGAGCTGCGTCAGCAATTGCGTCAGGCAGATTCATCGCCGGATAAAGTGCAGGTGAGCTCTCGGTCAGACCATGGGCAAGTGTCCAAGTCGTTTTCGGAAAGCGCCCCTGCCTTGTCGCAACATAAACCCACCAATGAGGCCAAGTCGCCAACTCGCCAGCGTGTTGATGCTGAGCAGACGCAACAGACTGGTTTGCCATTCAGAAATCCACCGCCGGTTATTACGTATCCAGAAGAGTTGCCTGTTTCTGGACGACGCGCAGAAATTGCCGAGGCCTTACAGAAAAATCAGGTCATCATTGTGTGTGGTGAAACTGGATCAGGTAAAACCACCCAGTTACCAAAAATTTGTCTGGAATTAGGCCGCGGCCAAAAAGGATTGATTGGTCATACGCAGCCACGTCGGATTGCTGCGTCCTCGACCGCTAAGCGTATTGCGCAGGAACTGAATTCGCCGCTGGGTGAGCATGTCGGTTTTAAGGTGCGATTTACCGATACCCTAAGCAAAGGGGCATCCGTCAAATTGATGACGGACGGTATTTTGCTCGCTGAAACGCAGACCGATCCTTTATTGCGTCAATACGACACCATCATCATTGATGAAGCTCATGAGCGCAGCTTAAACATCGACTTTCTGCTCGGGTATCTCAAACAATTATTGCCTAAACGCCGTGATTTAAAGATCATCATCACCTCAGCGACGATAGATGCCCAACGTTTTGCCACTCATTTTGCCCAAACGCTTGAAGGGAAGGTCGTTCCTGCGCCTGTGATTGAGGTCTCAGGGCGCTTGTATCCGGTTGAATTGCGCTACCGTCCAGTGCAGGATACCGATAAGGATAAAGAACGTGATCTGATGACGGCCATTACCGATGCGGTTGATGAGCTATGCCGAATCGGATCAGGTGATGTGCTGGTGTTCTTGCCGGGGGAGCGTGAAATTCGCGATGCCGCAGAAGCTTTACGCAAACATCATCCACCGCATGTTGAAATTCTCCCGCTCTTTGCGCGCCTCTCTGCGCAGGAGCAAGAACGGGTATTTAAGACATCGAATGCACGTCGTATTGTGCTGGCAACCAACGTCGCAGAAACATCGTTGACAGTGCCTGGGATTCGCTTTGTTGTTGACACTGGCCTCGCACGGGTTAAGCGTTATAGCTACAGAAATAAAGTTGAGCAACTACAAGTTGAGTCAATAGCGCAATCGGCAGCCAACCAAAGGGCAGGTCGCTGCGGTCGCGTCGCCGCTGGCGTGTGTATTCGTCTGTTCGATGAGCAAGAGTTTAATCAACGCATTCGTTTTACTGAACCAGAAATCTTACGTTCTTCGTTAGCCGCTGTTATTTTGCGCATGAAGTCGTTACGGCTCACGGATGTTGAGACTTTTCCATTCATCGAACCACCACCCGGACGTGCAATTGCTGATGGCTATCAGTTATTACAAGAATTAGGGGCAATGGATGACGCCAATCAGCTTACCGCCATTGGTAGGCAATTGGCTAAGCTGCCACTCGACCCGCGTGTGGGGCGTATGATTCTCGCTGCGCGTGATAATCAGGCATTACAAGAAGTGCTGATCATTGCAGCGGCATTGTCGGTGCAGGATCCTCGCGATCGTCCGATGGAGGCGCAGGGGGCTGCAGATCAAGCGCACAAGAAATTTGCGGATGAAAAATCTGAGTTTTTATCTTATCTAAAAATTTGGACATGGTTTGAAGATGCGATTGAGCATAAAAAAACCAATCGACAGCTTCAGGATAATTGCCGCAGCCATTTCTTAAGCCAGATGCGCTTACGCGAATGGCGTGAAGTCTATTCGCAGTTGCTCACGATCGTGAAAGAGCAGGGCTGGCGTGTGAATGAAACGCCTGCGACATATGAACAATTACATTTGTCCTTGCTGACTGGTTTGTTGGGTAATATTGGCTATAAATCTGACGAAGAGTCACATTATCTCGGTGCGCGTGCGATTAAATTTTTTATCTGGCCTGGTTCCAGTTTGGCAAAAAAAGCGGGACGCTGGATCATGGCGGCTGAACTGGTAGATACCTCGCGTTTATATGGTCGTTGCATTGCACAGATTCAACCGGAGTGGTTGGAAAAGATCGGCGGCCATTTGCTGAAAAAATCCTACGGTGAGCCTCGTTGGGAGAAGAAAGCTGGACAAGTCTCCGCGTTTGAGCGGGCAACCTTATACGGTTTGGTCGTTTATAGTCAGCGACGTATTCAATACGGTTTGACGCATCCTGCAGAAGCACGTGAGATTTTTATTCGTGAAGCGCTGGTGGATGGTGAGTTTGAGACGCGCGCACCATTTTTCACTTACAACCAGAAACTGGTCCGTGAGATTGAAAATCTGGAACATAAATCACGTCGTCTGGACGTCTTGGTTGATGAGCAGCTCATCGTCGCTTTCTACGATCAGTATTTGCCACCTGAGGTCTATAACGCTGTCTTATTTGAGCAATGGTACAAAGAAGCGAGCAGAGAAAATCCTAAACTACTGTATCTGAACAAAGATGAACTGATGCGGCACGAGGCTGCCGGTATCACGACAGATTTATTCCCTAAAACGATGCAGGTATCAGGTGTTGCACTGCAGCTGAGCTATCATTTTGAGCCGGGTAGTCCACGAGATGGTGTAACGCTGACTGTGCCATTGTTTTCATTGAATCAGGTTTCTGCTGAGCGCAGTGAATGGCTGGTTCCGGGCATGCTAAAAGAAAAAGTGCATCTACTGATTAAATCCTTACCGCAAAAAATTCGTCGTCACTGCGTTCCTCTGCCTGACTACGCTGCTGGATTTTGCGAGCGAAATGAATTTGGTCGAGGGAGTTTTCTTGATATCGTGATTGCCGATATCCGTGAACAAAAAGGTCTGCTCTGTAAGACAACTGACTTTAAATTTGAAACCTTGCCATTGCATTTAACGATGAACTTTAAAGTCGTGGATGAGCATGGTCGCCAATTAGAGATGGGGCGGAACCTGGCCAATCTACGGGCGGAGTTTGGTGGGCAGGCGAGAGAAAGTTTCCAAAAAATAGCTAGCGCTGAAAAAATGGCGTTACTGGATAGTAGTGCGCAATCAGTGAATAATAAAGCTGGAGTGCCAGCAGCCGCTGGACGTGGAAATGTTCAGAGCAGGCAGGATGTTGTAGTAGGAAATAATAAGAGTACTGCACCCGTCATTAAACAGGAAAATCTGACGGGCTGGACCTTTGATAGCCTGCCGGAATTGCTCGAAGTTCAGCAAGGAAAACAAACCCTCATTGGCTACCCAGCGCTGGTTGATAAGCTGACCCATTGCCATATTGAAGTGTTTGATGATCCTGACGAAGCTGCGCGCATCCATCGGATTGGCTTGCGTCGCTTGTTTGCTTTGCAGCTAAAAGAGCAGGTCAAATTTTTAGAAAAAAATATCCCTGGCCTGCAGCAAATGGGGATGCAGTTTATGGCGTTGGGTTCGCAAGAAGAATTGCGTGAGCAAATCATTCAGACCGCGATAGAGCGCGCTTGCCTGCAGCATCCTTTGCCGACCAATTCCGGTGAATTCAATATTCGTCGCGAGGAAGGTAAAGCGCGTCTGAACCTGTTGGCGAATGAAATCGCGCGAATGGCGGGGCAAATTCTGGCAGAATTTTATAGTTTGCCTAAGAAGCTGCAAGGGATTAAGGCGCATGCGCAAGCGGCAAGTGATATGCAGAATCAACTGCAACTATTGATCACTAAACGTTTTATTGCTGATACTGACTTCACACAGTTAGCACATTTTCCGCGCTATCTGAAAGCGATTACGGTCAGGCTCGATAAGTTGCGTGCAGATCCTGCGCGTGATGCGAAGTTGATGGCCGAATGGAATAGTGTAGCGCAACCATGGCAAAGAACGCCGCGAAAATCTGGTACCGGTTCAGATATCGATCCCAAAATGCTGGAGTTTCGGTGGATGTTGGAGGAGTTGCGGGTTTCCTTGTTCGCGCAAGAGCTCAAGACGCCGATGCCTGTTTCCGTTAAGCGTCTGCAAAAAGTATGGGAAAGCATGCAGCGATAATTTCCCTCGTTGATGCAGGTTGTTTAAAAGATTGGCAGAGTTAGCCTTCTGTCAGTGCTTTATTTCAAACAGACTGGCTGTGAAGTCGACGAGAATAAAAAAATGGTGGTAGCCTCGCGGCACCACCATTTTTTATTTACAGCAGCAATGAGTCGATATCACTACTGTTGTGGTCCTTTACCTCAGGCGGCTTTCTTGCCTGATTCTGGCACTGCTTGCAAGTGAGCACTTGTGTCAAGCCCGTTTTCCCACTTAGCGATCACAGCGGCAGCGATTGAGTTACCCACCGCGTTGGTTGCGGAACGACCCATATCCAAGAATTGATCAACGCCCATGATTAGCAGCAAGCCTGCTTCAGGGATATTGAACTGGTTCAATGTCGCTGCAATCACTACCAGAGAAGCGCGCGGCACACCAGCCATACCTTTGGATGTCACCATCAACAACAACAACATCGTGACTTGAGTACTCAGGGATAACTCGATACCGTAAGCTTGTGCAATAAACAGAACTGCAAACGTGCAATACATCATCGAACCATCGAGGTTAAACGAGTAACCCATAGGCAAAACGAAGCTGGAGATTTTGCGCTTGACGCCGAACTTGTCAAGAGCATCCAGAATCTTAGGATAAGCCGCTTCGGAACTTGCTGTTGAGAACGCAACCAGGAAAGGCTCGCGAATCAGTTTCATTAATGTGAAGATTGGTTTGCCGATAAATGCAAAGCCAGCCAAAATCAATAAGCTCCACAAAATTGCCAGACCAAAGTAGAAGCCCGCCATGAATTTTGCAAAAGTCAGCAGCACGCCCAGACCTTGCGTTGTAATCACAGATGCCATTGCAGCAAAGACAGCGATTGGTGCCAGATGCATGATAGCACCAGTCATTTTAAGCATGACGTGGGCTAGTTCATCGATCATGCCAGCGAGTTTTTTGCCTGAATCGCCGAGGTTGGCCAGCGCAGATCCAAAAAAGATCGAGAAGATAACGATTTGCAGAATTTCATTATTTGCCATCGCTTCAATTGGCGATTTAGGAAAAAGGTGGCTAATGAAATCTTTGAGCGAGAACGCGCCTGTTTTCAAGTTAGTACTGGCATTAACGTCAGGCAATGGCAAACCTAAGTGTGTACCCAATTGCAACGCGTTGGATAACAGCAAGCCGATTGTGAGCGACACCAGAGAAGCGATGACAAACCAGCCCATCGCCTTGATACCAACGCGCCCGATTGTTTTTGTATCGCCAAGATGCGCAATCCCAATAGTTAGTGTTGAGAACACCAGCAATGAAATGATCATTTTGATGAGTCTTAAGAACACATCAGTAGCGATCGAAAAATAACCTGCTAGGTCTGTCATAAACTTGGTCGTCGCCCATGTCTCGTGGCAGACGTACCCGACGGCGATACCCGCCAGCATCGCGGCAAATATCATCGGGGTGGATGATGCTTTTTTCATAGTTCCTCCAATATCATGCGGGCTGTATGTCGCTCGCACCCATTATTTAGTTGTAAAGCAAAAATTCTCAATTTGACTTGCGATAGGCCGCAAAAACAGTCAGTGCCGGCATCTTAGGTGTTAATGCTTTGACTTGAAAATCCTCAACAGGATAAAGGCGTGGCCGAGGAATCGATCACGCCTTCTTTCGTACACGGAGATTTTTGATCTTTTGTGTTTGCCAATCAGGGCTGTTTCATTGCGTCATTACTCGTCTTTAGCGCGAGTGTTTAGGGGTGACACAATGGGCACGCATCATGGCATTAACAAAAAAAAGGAAGTATTAGGGAAAACCACAATTGCATTGTGTTTTTCCAAATAAAATACGGTAAAGGGCGATTTTTTTATATTGGTATATTAATTGTAATGAAATTTTGTAACGAATGTTGCTCTGCAATGATTTCAGTAATGCGAAAAATATTCTTTGTTGGATTTTTTAATGCCCTATATCGCATGTGGAAACGTGGACCATTGACGGTTAAAAGTCGATGGTATCTTCACAAGTGGGGCATGGGATTAAAATATTCGATTCATCACTTCACTCCAATAAAGGGCAAGCAAGTGCAGATCGATTATTTGTTATCTATTTGTAGGAATTAGCGGTACGAGGTGATCAATTACATCAGATATTGACACCGTGGCATTTTTTGTATTTTTTTCCACTGCTGCAAGGACAAGGATCGTTCCGCCCAATTTTGGGTTCTTTGCGAATTGTATGTTGAGTATAGGTATCGCGAAAGCTCGGTTTTTTCTCGTCCTGAAAACCAGACCACCAGCCCATTTCTTTTTCTACATCATGGATGTAGCCTTTGCCGTGTTCTAATTCAAGGGCGCGACTCGCATTGTAGTCTTGTTGAATATGTTCGTTGAACCAGTCCTGATCACTGATTTGTGGATCGAGTAACTGTTCAGTAAACCAACCGTTGACCTGCTCAGCGATCTCAGTAGCGCAAAGTGCAGTCGCAACATCGACGATTGTTTCTAACAACACAGCGTCGCCTTGATCTTGGCGTCGGCGCTGTTGTGCAATTACTTCGCCTTGGGCGTGTAAGAAATTGATGAGTTCTGCGCGGTCATTTTCACCGGCTATTACACGTACCTGCCATGCAATCAAAGCTGCTGTGCGCGACCAGATGCTAGTGTGTTCGTCACAAAAACGTTGTTTGAGTTGCTCTACATTGCCGTCGCAGACAGACGCCAGACAGCGACCATAGGTCTCAGTCACGACGTCCCCCATCATGCTTTCAATAATTTCGTCAGAAAATGCACCCATCGCCAACATCGGCACATAGGCATCGGTAACACGCCATGAGGCCAGTAAATGCATGGAATACATGTGTAACATGTATTCGCCGTCTTCAGTAATTGTCGGATTACTTGCGGTGTCAACTAATACCTGAATCAGAAAAGGAGTGACCTCTTCCTTATTTTCCTCCGCAAACGCTAAGGCCGCTCGAGGGAAGGGCGATGAGAAGTATTCGATTTGTTCGCGCAGAGTGAGCCAAGCTTGGGACATATTTTTTGTCGAAGGATAGAAAAAACTTTGTAATGGACGAGGGACAGTATAACAGTCGTCATTAGTTTTTTGCGGACAAAAAATTGCATTTAAATATGTATAAAATGGTCTATCGAGGTATTGACAGAAATGCTTGAGTGATTTTTTTACTTACCCAGGTTAGGTCGCCACCACTTCTATCGGACACTATATTTCGATGGCGTCCGATAGAAGTGGCAGTATATAGCGTCGCTGAGGAAGAATTTTTCTTAACTGTTCAGTTAAAGTGGATCGGCGATGCCCACTGGAGCGGGACTGATATTAACTATCATTGAAAACAGCTGTTCGTAGCGATAACGCTCGCCCGCATCGTCGAGATGTTTGCGATTCTCAATGAAAGCTTGGTCAATTTCTTGCCAATCGTTGATGTTGAGCACTTGTTTTGCGATCGGAATGATCGATTTTTCTTCGGCTGACATATGTGAATAGTAAAACCTGCCATATTGTTCGACCAATGCGTGGAAGTGAGCAAATGCCGGATCGCCATTAAATTCATAGCGTAGCAATGCATCCTGTAACTGGTGGGCAAGTAATTCACCTTTTGTGTGTTGCGCTGTCAACTCATCGAGCTCTGTATCAAGTTGATGGGTCCGCTCTTTAATCTTGGAAAACAGAAATTGTTCTTCTTTTGGGTGGTGTACTTTTTCTGGGTACTCTGAAATGTAATACAGCATCGCACGAAAAACCTTCAGATCCGGGGCTGGCTCACCTTTTTCTATTCCGCGCACAAAATAAAGCATTCCCTGAATGACCGCAGATAAATGTTCGTGTTCATGCTGGATGATGTCAACGGCGACAGGGTGAAAGTTGCGTGTAGCCATAATAGTTCTCCAAAATGTTTTCTTTAATGTACTACTCCCATGAATAGCTGTTTTTGATGCGCATCAAAGATTGCTTTGGGAAAGTGTGTCTTCGATAAAGGTCTCCGATGCAGCGGGAGTTCATTAAAACAAAATCCCCGTCAACGCATTAAGTGCGTGACGGGGATGTATCTTTATATCAAATGTAGAACCGCTTTGGTTACATGCTCGATTCTCGTTAATGGAAATTACGTCTTAACACTATTTGTTACCACTACTTACGTTTAGCTAAAATCACTTCAATCTCGTCCATGATCTTGTTCATTCGTTTAAATACAGCTTGGTAGGGGGTTTGGGATGCGAGATCAACACCTGCATTTTTAACCAGATCATAAGGATAAGCAGAAGCACCTGCCTTTAGGATATGAAGGTACTTATCGCGCGCGCCCAGTTCTCCACGAAGGATTTCATCTGCAAACATCGAGCCTGCGGCGATTGACGTTGCATATTGGAATACATAGAAATGATTGTAAAAGTGCGGGATATAAGCCCATTCAACGGCATAGGTGTCATCAATTTTCATTACACCTTCTTCGTCGCCATGATAGCGCTTGAGAATCTCTCCGTAGATTTTGCTTATACCTTCGCCTGTGAGCGATTCGCCGCGATCAACGCGGGCATGCACTTCTCGCTCGAAGTCAGCGAACATCGCCTGACGGAAGAATGTGCCGCGAAGGTTTTCGAGTGCAGAGCCAAGATAAAGTAGACGCTCATCATCCGTCTTGGCAATTTTCAACATATGGTCAAGTAAGAAAACCTCGTTGGTTGTAGAAGCAATCTCCGCAGTAAAAGTTGGGTAATCAGAGTCTAGGAACGACTGGTTTTTATTTGCCAGATAGGAATGCATCGCGTGACCCCACTCGTGGCCGAGTGTAGAAACAGACTCATAGTCATCGTTGTAGTTTAGTAGCAAATACGGGTGTACGTCATACGCAGTGCCTGACATATAGGCGCCAGAGCGCTTATGTGGGCGAGGGTAGACGTCCATCCAGCGCTCTGTGGTGGCCTTGGTCATTGCCGCTATGTATTCTGTACCTAACGGTTTTACCGACGCTAACATTAGTTTGACGCCTTCCTCGATGGGATAATGGTAATCACCTGAGACCAAGGCAGGATATATATCGTAGTAGTGCAGATCATTCACGCCCAGCATTTTTGCTCGCAATTGAAAATAGCGATGCAGAGTAGGCAAATTTGCTCGTGTCTGGCTGACCAAGGTGTCGTAGACGGCACGTGGTAGGTTGTTTCCGTCAAGGGCGCTAGTCAGTGAGTCTGGATAGTTACGTACTTTAGCGTAGGCAGCATCTTTTTTTAATTGTTCATAAAAAGTGACGCCGAACGTACGTTCGAATTCTTTCCACTTGCCCCAGAATGCATCAAAGACCAGTTTGCGGTCTGCACGGTTGCTCGAGGCGCGGTATTTTGTATATGCAGCTTGATCAACGACGATTTCCTCGCCAGTCGAGAGTTTTATTTTTGGCCATGGCATATCGGCACTCGATAGTGTCGAATACACTGCTCCTGAGGCGTTGGTTGCTAGGCCGAAGGTTGCAATCAGTGCCTCACCTTTTTTGTCTAGCGTGTGCTTACTTGCGCGTAAGATGTTATGCAGATAGAACGCATAGCCTAAAAGTGACTTATCCTGCGCTAAGTAAGCATTTATCTTCTTTTCCCCAATAGAGAGTAATTCTGGGCGCAAGAAGGCACTGGCTGCATCAACCTTGCTCCCTAGAATATCAGCGCTTTGAGCGATATCCTGGCCAGCATTGATGCCCGTATCTTGGTCGCGGAGTTGTGACGCATAGTTGGCAAGGCGAGTGAAACGCTTGAGTACATCGTTGTTGAGGTCGAGACATTCTTTAAATTGTCTTGCGCTGTTGCCTAGATGGCCGCTGCACTTTTCTAATTGAGTCAATTGTTTTTCGAGTTGGCTCGCATCCTTATCCCAGGAAGCACGGTCGACATACAAATCTTTCAGATTCCATTGATTGGCCTCAATGTCATTTGGAAGGTTGGCGTGGCTGTATCCGGGCATGGCAAAAGCCAATGCAACGATGCTGGAAATCAATGTACGTTTCATGTTGTCTCCGTTTTCCTCTTTAGCATGTGACTGCAGGTGATTTTTATTGCAGAGTCCCGCAACCGGTTGGTGCGGGCGGAGGCTGAAAAGAGTGAAGTAGATGGTTAAAAGGCTAAAAATATACAGCGAAATCTGCCCCTATGAACTAGCGCTGAATGCCATAATTTCAAATTATTGTCATTTCAAGAGAATCTTTGGTTTTACTGCTCTTTGTGGGTTTTTTCTATGATTTTGTTGAAATGAAATGCTTGTTTCTTTGGCTTGATTGTGACATTTGTGTACGAGTGTTATTCATTGTAATGATGCAAAGCTTGCATTTGCTTTCTAGTACAATCGAATACCTAACAATTCGACAGACTCAACCGTACCTTGACGTTTTTTTGGAGTAGATATGCAGCGACCCCGTTTTTTACCTGATAACATGACGTTGCTCTTGCTTGGCGTCGTTCTGACGGCTAGTTTTTTTCCTGCACGCGATCATGTTGCCGCTTTTTTTGATCAGTTATCCGTCTGGATGATCGCTCTGCTGTTTTTTATGCATGGCGCAAAATTATCGAGAGAAGCAGTGATATCGGGATTGACCCACTGGCGTTTGCATCTGCTCGTACTCAGTATTACATTTGTGGCTTTTCCTATCATGGGACTGGTGCTCAAGCCAGTAGTGCTGCCGTTTCTGACACCTGACCTTTATATCGGTATTCTGTTCTTGTGCATGCTGCCTTCTACAGTGCAGTCATCGATCGCATTTACATCTGTCGCCAAAGGTAATGTTTCAGGAGCAGTTTGCAGTGCTTCAGCTAGTAATTTAACTGGCATCTTCTTGACGCCATTGCTTGTTAGTTTATTATTGAAAACGAGTGGTGGTAGCAGCTCATCTTTGGATGGTATGCTGAAAATTGTGGTGCAACTGCTCTTGCCGTTTGTTGCCGGACAATTGGCTCGACCACTTCTGCAGGCTTGGATTACCAAACATTCGCAGGTATTGAAAATGGTCGATCAGAGTTCCATTTTACTTGTTGTTTTTGTCGCATTTAGCGAGGCTGTGGTGCAAGGATTATGGTCGCAAGTACCCATTGTGATGCTGCTTAGTATTTTGGCGATTAGTGCTCTCATGCTCGGTATGATGATGATGCTGACCATTTGGTTGAGTAGACGTTTGGGTTTTAGTAAGGAAGATGAAATTACGATCGTGTTTTGTGGATCCAAAAAAAGTCTTGCTAGTGGCGTACCGATGGCAAAAGTATTATTTTCCAGTAGTTCTGTGGGACTGGTGTTGCTGCCTTTAATGTTATTTCATCAGTTGCAGTTGATGGTTTGTGCCGTTCTTGCACAGCGTTATGCGAAACGATAGGGAGTGAGTGATGCCAAAATTTGCTGCAAATCTGAGCATGATGTATCAGGAATTTGACTTTCTGGACCGCTTCCAGGCCGCTGCTAATGATGGATTCAAAGCGGTTGAATTTTTATTCCCGTATGAATACCCAGCGCAGGTGATTCGCGATAGACTTGATAAGTTTGGCCTGCAACAGGCGTTATTCAACGCACCCCCAGGAGACTGGGCGGCAGGGGAGCGTGGTATCGCCTCGTTACCTGGTCGTGAGGAAGAGTTTAAGCGATCGATTGATTTGGCTCTGCAATACGCAAAAATTCTAGGGAATCGCCATATTCATGTGATGGCAGGTTTTTTGAGCCAGGATCAGGATGTTGAGAAACACCGTGCGGTCTATTTGAGTAATCTTGCTTACGCCGCATTAATGGCCTCCCGTGAGGAAATTACTATATTGATTGAGCCAATCAATACCCGTGATATGCCAGGTTACTTTTTAAATTATCAGCATGATGCTCAACGTATTTGTGAAGAGCTTGGGAATAGTTACTTGCAAGTACAGTTTGATATGTATCACTGCCAGATCATGGAGGGGGATATCGCAATGAAACTCAGGCGAGATATATCACGTCCCATTGGTGGCATTGGGCATATTCAGATTGCTGGGGTCCCGACACGGCATGAGCCTAGTGACGGTGAGGTCAATTATCCCTATCTGTTTACATTATTGGACGAACTTGGCTATGCCGGTTGGATTGGGTGTGAATACCGTCCAAAGGCAGGCACTTCTGACGGCTTGGGTTGGCTGAAGCCGTATTTGTGATCTGCTCACACTCCTTTCTTGCGCGGACAAGAGGAGTGTGAATTCTCTTACTATGATTATTCTTGACTGACTTGCAAAATCAGTTTGCCAAAGTTCTTACCTTCAAACAGCATCATCAGCGTATCAGGGAACGTTTCTAAACCCTGAACAATGTCTTCACGTGTCTGAAACTTTCCTGCTGCCATCCATTTGCCCATTTCTGCAACGGCATCGCTATAACGGTCAGCGTAATCGAATACCACAATGCCTTCCATGCGAGCGCGATTCACTAAGAGTGATAAATAATTCGCTGGGCCTTTGACCGGTGTCGTATTGTTATATTGAGAGATGGCACCGCAGATAATGATGCGTGCTTTCATGTTGATACGGGTCAAGACGGTATCCAAAATGTCTCCACCGACATTGTCAAAATAGATGTCAACACCATTCGGACAATGTTCTTTCAAGCCATCGCGCACAGAACCTGATTTGTAGTCGATACAAGCGTCAAAACCAAGTTCGTTGACGACAAAGTCGCACTTATCCTTGCCGCCTGCGATACCAACGACGCGGCAACCTTTTTGCTTGGCGACCTGACCAACCGTTTGTCCAACTGCGCCTGCTGCGCCAGATACGACGACGGTTTCTCCCGCTTTGGGTAGGCCAACATCAAGCAATCCGAAATAGGCAGTCATCCCCGGCATGCCGAGCGCGTTCAAAAATTTTGGCAGAGGTGCAAGGCGTGGATCAACTTTGTAGAAGGCGGCGGTTTTGTCGGTTGCATTACCAATCCAATAGTTTTGTACGCCAGTACCGCCGGAAACGTAGTCACCAACCACAAATTTTGGCGATTTGGAACCGATCACCTTACCAATGCCGCCAGCGCGCATAACTTCATCAATCGCTACCGGGCGGATATAGGATTTGCCTTCGTTCATCCAACCGCGCATTGCAGGATCAAGGGAGAGGTAAATGGTCTGTACCAGAATTTCTCCATCTGCCAGTTCTCGCACCTCTTCTGAGGTAAAACGCCAGTCGCTGTGTTTTGGCGTGCCGACAGGTCGGGCTGCAAGGCGATATTGCTGATTAATCAGGGTGGTCATGTTGTCTCCTTATTTATTGATCTGATTTTTATTTACTTATTTTTTAATACTTATTTATTTAATGATAGTGCTGCTGCGGTACTTGGCGTTACATCTGCTATTTTTTAAGCAAATCAGAACATGACTATACATTAATTAGAACGTTCGTGCTTTTTATGTTGTCGCAGGATAGGAAAAACTGGGTTGCTGATTTGTGCCGCGGAACGTGCGACAATAGCCAGTTAAATTTTTAGCCCTATGACCAAATTAAATTTGTTTTCCATTCGGAAAATTGTTTATTTGGGTGAAGTAATATTATTATGACAATACAACCAGAATATATCCTGACTTTATCTTGTCCCGATCAGCGCGGTATCGTGCACAGTGTATCGGGATTTTTGGCGCAACATGGCTGCAATATTATTGATTCGGCGCAGTTCGGTGATGCGCAATCGGCCACATTCTTTATGCGCGTCCATTTTGCGGTAGAAGATTCTGCCATTGGAGATGCCGCCTTGCGTCAAGCGTTTGCTATCTTGGCGGACGGCATGCAGATGAGCTGGCAGTTACATGACGCGCATCATAAGCCAAGAGTGATGTTAATGGTGTCCAAAATTGGTCACTGCCTGAATGATCTGTTATTCCGCTATAAGAGTGGTTTGCTTCCCGTTGAGATTAAGGCGATTGTTTCAAATCACACCGATTTTTACCAATTAGCTGCTAGCTATAATATTCCATTCCATCATTTACCTTTAGCTGCTGGCGCTGCACCCGACGCCAAACAAGCGCAAGAGCAGAAAATTCTGGAGCTTGTTGCGGCGAATGATATTGAGCTTGTCGTGCTGGCGCGTTATATGCAGATTCTGTCGCCCACGATGTGTGATGCGCTACGTGGTAAGGCCATTAATATTCATCATTCTTTTTTACCAAGTTTCAAAGGTGCAAAACCGTATTACCAGGCGCATGAGCGTGGCGTCAAGCTGATCGGTGCAACTGCGCACTTTGTGACCGGCGATCTGGATGAAGGGCCGATCATTGAGCAGGATGTGGAACGGGTTGATCATGCAATGGACCCGGAAACACTTACTGCTATCGGTAGAGATGTGGAATGTGTGGTTTTGGCGCGTGCAGTGAAATGCTTTGTCGAACACCGTATTTTGTTAAATGGTCATAAAACGGTGGTATTCAAATAATGGCACTCAAATCAATTATCTATAAAGCCGACTTAAATATCTCTGATATGGATCGCGGTTATTACGCGGACCATAGCCTGACAATCGCACGTCATCCTTCAGAAACGGATGAGCGCATGATGATCAGGGTGCTAGCATTTGCTATTCATGCTGCAGAACGTCTGGAGTTTGGTAAAGGGATCTCGGATACCGAAGAGCCAGATTTGTGGGAGAAAGACTACACGGATGCAATTCAGCTCTGGATTGAAGTGGGACAGCCTGATGATCGTCGTCTACTCAAAGCGTGTGGTCGGTCTGATAAAGTCGTGGTGTATAGTTTCGCCAGTGCCAGTGATATCTGGTGGAAGCAAATGAATAGCCGACTTGATCGCGCCAAAAATCTGAAAGTGATGAACGTGCCGACTGAGCAAAGTCAGGCGTTGGAGAAGCTAGCGCAACGCAGCATGCAACTGCAATGCACGATACAAGACGGACAGATCTGGATGTCTGCTGGCGAGGCGTCAGTGCAAATTGACCTTCAGACGTGGAAAGACTTTAGCTGAGTCTAGGTTTATCCACTGATTGCTTGCTTCGAATGGCATGAGCTGAAGTGAGTAGCAGGGCGGGTTGTACCCGCCCTATAAATTTCTATCCTTGTTTTTTACACTTTCAGCACAGAGCGTAGCCAATTTCCAATATCGTCGATTTCTTCTTGGCAAACAGAGTGTTGCATCATGTATTCATGCCATGCGACTGGGTAGCCCATTTCTTTTAGTAAATCACGTGATTGTTCAGCGCGTTGGATGTGGATCACTGGATCAGCGCGGCCATGGGCCAAGAAAATCGGGGTGTGTTGATTGGCTGCGTGACGCTCGCTCGCAACAACGTCGCGCAGGGGTACGTAACCGGACAGGCAAAGCAGGCCAGCTAGTTTTTCTGGGTAACGGAGGCCTGTTTGCAATGTCATTGCGCATCCTTGTGAGAAACCCGCCAGAATGATGCGATTGGCTGGAATGCCGCGTGCGATCTCACGTGTAATCAGTTTTTCGATTTCTGTCTGGGAGCTGCGCAAGCCTTTTTCGTCTTCACGTTTGGCGATATCGGTACCCAGAATGTCATACCAAGCGCGCATGACGTAGCCGCCGTTGATAGTCACTGGCATCGTTGGGGCATTGGGGAACACAAAACGTATCGCAGGGCAGTCGTGCAGATCGAGTTCTTTGACGATAGGTACAAAGTCATTTGCATCGGCACCAAGGCCGTGCATCCAGATGATGGCAACGCTGGGTTGTGGGCCGCTTTCTAATTCGATGGTATCAAGTAAATTGCTCGTCATGGGCTTGGCTTTCTTCTTGGTTGTCAGTGGTTTAGATGAGGGTGTCGCTGCTGCCTGTTCTGCCTGGCTGAGTCCTGCAACGCCAGTGACAAAGGCCATCAGTCCGCAACTCAGCAGCCACCGTCGTCTTGAGTCTGGTGGCACTGAATGTTGCATGGGGATCGGCAGGGTAGTGCTGACGTGTCTTACGCGTTATTGCGCAGGACGACGGATTGCTGACTTAGGGCGAAACGCTTTGCATACGGCATCATTGGTCTCAATGTACGGACCACCAATGAGGTCGATGCAATAAGGAACTGCGGCAAAGATGCCGTTCACCACTTGCGTGCCGTCTGCATCTTTCAGGCCTTCCAATGTCTCTTTGATCGACTTGGGTTGGCCTGGTAAGTTCAGAATCAGCGCTGCGTGATCTGTCGTCTCGCGGATAACCGCAACCTGACGCGACAAGATCGCGGTTGGCACAAAGCGCAGACTGATCTGGCGCATTTGCTCGCCAAATCCCGGCATTTCTTTGGTTGCTACCGCCAGCGTTGCTTCAGGTGTGACATCGCGCCTAGACGGGCCTGTACCACCAGTCGTGATGACTAGGTCGCAACGCGCGATATCAATCAGATCAATTAAGGCTTGCTCAATCGCAGGGCGCTCATCAGGAATCAGACGCGTTTGCATATGCCATGCGCTGGTCAGCGCATGGCCAAACCATTCCTGCAAAGCAGGTAAGCCCTGATCTTGATAAATGCCAGCGGAAGCTCGGTCGGAAATCGATACCAGACCGATGCGCAATGCGCGATCCAATGGATCAGGATTGCTCATCTTCCTCGTCCTCTTCGTCTTCCAGATCTTCTTCGTCAGTTGCATTGCCTTTGTTGTCGGCTTTTTGCAATTGTTTCAAAATCTGGAAAATTTCGCGATAGGCCTTTGGTGGCTTATTCTCTGCTTGTTCTTTACGGGCATTGCGGATCAGCGTGCGCAGATGCTGCACATCGAGTTCCGGATGTTCTGCCAGTAATTCGGTCAAGGTATTGTCATCCGTTAACAATTTGTCGCGACGGCGTTCCAGGGCGTGCATGGCAGCAGTTTCTGATTTGGACGCACCTTTCCAGCTGTCGATCGTTTTCTGGATCAACGCCACTTCTTCTTCATCGAGGGTACGCATTTTTTTACCGACGTACTGCATCTGACGGCGACGACCTTCGTGGTTCGTGATTTGTTGGCATTCGATAATGGCATCACGCACATCTTCTGGCATAGGAACGCGTTTGACGCGTTCACGTGGCTGTTCAACCAATTCCTGCCCTAATTTTTGCAGCGCGGTCATTTGGCGCTTTAACTCGGATTTTGACGGACGGTCGTACTCTTCTTCAAACTCATTGGACTGGTAGCCACATGAGCCACGATTTGGATTTGGCATAATTCTGCGCCTTTACTATAAACTTTACGAAACGGCTGCTATGATACCCTTTTTAGCTGGGATATACTCAAAAATGCCCTCTGAAACAGTGGAATCGTTTATCTGATTTGGATAATGACACTGTTTTAAGACAAGCATGCTTATTCCTATTAGCCTAATCTCTTCACAGAAATCGTCTCTATGAGCAAACCCGTTTTTACCCATACCCAAGATCAGTTGCAGCAGATTTCACAAGATATGTTGCTTTTTGCAAAAGAAAAAGGCGCTTCGGATGCGGCCGTCGAAATCAGTGAAGGCGGTGGTTTATCGATCAGTGTTCGTAAAGGGAAAGTAGAAACCATAGAGCAAAATCGAGATAAAGGGATCGGTATTACGGTCTACATCGGTCAACGTCGTGGTAACGCGAGCACATCCGACTTTTCCAGTCAGGCATTACGCGATACAGTCGATGCGGCCTATAACATCGCCCGCTTTACTGCAGAAGATGATTGTGCTGGGTTAGCCGATGCCGATTTGTTTGAAACTGCACCACTTGACCTCAAACTATGTCACCCGTGGCTAATCAGTGCTCAAGAGGCAATCGACATCGCCAAGCGCACAGAAGCAGCTGCTTTTGCCGTTGATAAGCGCATCACGAATAGTGAAGGTGCCAGTGTACATGTCCAGCAATCACATTTCGTTTCCGCAAATTCACGTGGTTTTATGGGCGGCTATCCGATTTCTCGTCACACCATTTCCGTTGCGCCAATTGCAGGTAAAGGTGCAAAAATGCAACGTGATGATTGGTATTCATCGCAGCGTAATCCTAAAAAATTAGCCAAGCCAGAGGATATTGGTCGCTATGCCGCCGAGCGGGCGCTGGCGCGTCTCAATGCACGTAAGCTTGATACGCGTAAATGTCCAGTCCTGTTCGAAGCACCGTTAGCAGCAGGTTTGCTGGGTTCTTTTGTTCAGGCGACGTCGGGTGGTGCGCTGTATCGTAAATCCACTTTTTTGCCTGACTCTTTGGGTAAGCAGATTTTTCCGGACCATATTCAGATTGTTGAGGATCCGCATGTTATCGGTGCCGTTGGTTCATCTCCGTTTGATGATGAAGGTGTCAGAACCGTCAAGCGTGATGTGGTCAGTAATGGTGTATTGCAGGGCTATTTCTTGTCTTCGTACTCAGGACGTAAGTTGGGCATGAAAACGACAGGGAATGCCGGCGGCTCACATAATCTTAGCTTGCGCTCAAGCCTGGCAAAACGCACTGATAATTTTGCTGCCATGCTCAAAAAGATGGGCACTGGCTTGCTGGTGACAGAATTAATGGGGCAGGGCGTGAACTATGTCACAGGCGACTACTCGCGCGGCGCTTCCGGATACTGGGTTGAGAATGGCGTGATTCAGTTCCCTGTTGAAGAAATTACCATTGCTGGCAATATGCGTGAGATGTTTATGCAAATCGTCGCTATCGGTGCAGATAGCCTTATCCGGGGTACAAAAGAGACCGGATCGATTCTGATTGAAAGCATGACTGTCGCAGGTAGTTAAAACTTCAGAGACTGATGCAATGCAGCGCCGGACAGCAAGATCGTCTGGCGCTGTTTTTTTTTGTGAAATCAGGTGCCCAGATAGGCTGCGATCACGCGCGGATTGTTTAGCAGGTTAGTGCCACTGTCATGCAGTACCATCTCGCCATTTTCAAGCACGTAGCCGCGTTCTGCAATTTTTAACGCTTGTTTGACGTTTTGTTCTACCAATAAAATCGTCAGTCCGGTCTTGTTAATTTCTTTGATGATTCTGAAAATTTCTTGCACCATCAGTGGCGCAAGCCCCATCGAGGGTTCATCTAGCAAAAGTATCTTAGGGCGCGCCATCAGTGCTCGGCCAATTGCCAGCATTTGTTGCTCGCCGCCAGACAGATTTCCAGCCAGACCATTTGCACGGTTTTTTAAGACTGGAAATAACGAAAAGACCCATGCTAAATCCGCAGCAATATTTGCTTTGTCACGACGGGTATAGGCACCAAGATCGAGATTTTCTTGTACCGTTAAGGTTCCAAGAATGGCACGACCTTCCGCTACCTGAATCAATCCCTTTTGCACAATATGATGGGGCGATGCTGTCAGTAACTCTTCGCCATTAAACAGAATACTCCCGGCGCTCGCTTTGATGAGGCCGGAAATAGCAAGCAAGGTGGTACTCTTGCCGGCACCGTTGGCACCTACCAGCGCGGTAATTTCTCCGGTGTGTAATTCTAGATCGATACCTTTAACTGCTTTGACGTGGCCATAGGCAACGTGCAATTGACTGACGTTAAGGAGCGCACTCATACTGCGTCCTCCTTGCCGAGGTAAGCTTCGATGACTTCTGGATTGTGTCTAATTTCTGCGGGCGTCCCATCAGCGATAATTTTTCCGAAGTTGAGGACGGCAATATGGTCGCAAAGCTCCATGACAAAGCGCATATCGTGTTCGATCATAAAAATAGAAAATCCCCTATCACGGATATTCTTGATTTCTGCCATGAGTTCGGTTTTTTCTGCCGGGTTCATACCTGCGACGGGTTCGTCTAGTAGCAGTAATTTAGGATCCGTCGCTAAGGCACGGGCAAGTTCCAGCTTGCGTTGCTCGCCATACGATAAATTGTCCGCGAGCATCAGTGCTTTATGTTCTAATCGGACCCAGGACAGGAGCTCCATGGCGCGCGCTCTTGCTTTTTGCTCGGCCTGTCTGAAAGAAGGGAGGTGAAATAGCATACTCAGCGGCCCATAGTTCAGATGTCCGTGCATACCGACAATAACGTTCTCCAGTAAGCTCATTTCTTTGAAAATACGGATATTTTGAAATGTTCGTGCGATTCCGGCGCTGGTGATCTCATGGGGCGCAATATTACCAAGATCCTGACCATTAAAGCTGATTTCTCCGCTTGATGGTTTAATGAGACCGGTGATGAGATTGACGATCGTTGTCTTGCCAGCACCATTCGGACCAATGAGGCCAAAGATGCTGCCGGGTTTCATGCTAAAGCTTACGTCATGCAATACCTGAAGACCGCCAAAATTTTTACTGACAGAAGTGAGAGTCAACATTTACTGCACCCTTGATGATTGAAAACGACGGCGGAGTTGACGGAATCTGGCGGGGTCGCATATACCCTTGGGTAGGTACAAAATCACGATAATTAAAATCAAGCCGTTCGCAGCAAGCCGGAAATCTTTGAGCGAGCTCATCAATTCAGGAAGAACACTTAACGTAAAGCTTCCTACTAAAGGACCGATCAAATTGCTGGTGCCACCAAAGACGGCCATAGTAAGGATATCGACGGCATTTTCAAAGCCGTAGTTAGCCGGGCCGATGGTAAAGGTGTAGTGGGCATTGAGGCCGCCAGCAATGCCGGCGATGATTGCGCCAGATACAAACGCAAGGAGTTTGTAACGTCCGACATTCACGCCCATCAGCCGCGCGGCAATTTCGTCTTCTTTAATCGCTTCAAAGGCGCGCCCAATTTTTGAACGGCGCATTCTTGCCAGCGCAAATAACATTGTACCTAGCAGCAGGATGATATGCCACCACTCTGTTTTTTGCTCGATGCCGTTTAATCCCATTGGTCCACCGGTAATGTCCAGATTGAGCACAATCACACGCACGACTTCACCAAACCCAAGCGTTGCCATTGCGAGGTATACCCCAGATAAGCGTAGCGTCGGCACGCCAATCACCAGTGCAACGAGTGCTGGCGCGATGGCTGAAGCTAGTAAGGCAACAGGGAAGGATAAACTGGTTTGCATCGTGATCATGGCGGCTGCATAAGCGCCAATCCCCATAAAGGCGGCATTCGCAAGCGACAGCAGTCCGCAAGAGAGCGTTAAGTAAATAGAGAGTGCCAGCATGGCGTTGATGCCGATGCCAAAAATAACAGAGCTGTAAATCGCCCAAAAACCGTCCCACCATTCGAGCATGACTTACGCCTTTCTTTCTAATATTTTGCCAAACATACCTGCTGGCCGTACTAATAAAATGACAAATAACAAACCAAAGGCAATCGCATCTCGGTAATCGCTGGATAAATAAGCGACACTCATTACCTCCGCAAAGCCAAGGAATAGACCGCCTAGCATCGCGCCGCGGATATCGCCCATGCCACCCAAAATGATGACGGCGATCCCTTTGTGTAACATCGGTTGTCCCATGAATGGTGAGATCGCATTGAATGAAAGACCGACCAATACGCCTGCAGCGCCGCCCAATGCCGCAGCGGCAAATGAGGTCAGAAAAAACAATGCTTCGACGTTGATCCCTAGCAGATAGGCGGCTTTTGGAGATTCAGCGATGGCCCTTAAGGCTTTTCCTAGTTGGGTGCGCCGCATCAGCGCTAACAAGGCCAGCATTAGGCCAAATGAAATCAACACAATCGCTAATTGCACGACGGTCAGATGCAGACTACCGATGCTGACGCTATCCTCAGGAATTGTTCCGATTGGGAAACGTTGATTTTCTGCCCCAAAGATACCCTGGGAGATATTGGTGATCATGATGGCGACGCCAATGGTGGCGATCATTGGGGCAAGATGAGGTGCATTACGTTTGCGTAGCGGACGCAGAACCAGGAGGTCGACAATGACTCCCAGCGTGCCACAGGCGAGCATGGATAAAAGCATCGCCAGCCACAAAGACATCTGAAAATGGTTCACTAACAAGAGCGCAATATAGCTGCCGAGCATGAAAATAGCGCCATGCGAGAGATTGATCACGCCAAGGACACCAAATATCAGCGTAAAACCTAAAGCAAACAGAGCGTAGACGCTGCCTAGCGTCAGGGCATTAACAAGTTGTTGAGCAAACATGGTGTTCCAGAGAGTGCTGCATTTGAATTGCGGGAGATGACATGATTAAACAAAGCGGTGGGGCGCTGCAGATTGTTCGTTGATTTCAACCTCTTCGCTCACTTGTGCGGTGTTACATCGAAAAGGGGTTGAAATCGATTTGCCATCGGTGACTGCTCTGACTGATAACAATGTTCTGCTACCAGCCAGTTGAATCGCGAATTAAGATTTTGTCTTACTTCAGTAATGTGAATTTTCCACCTTTGGCGATATTGACGATAGCGTCTTGTTGTGCGTCATAGCCTGGTTCTTTACCATCTTTAGCAGCGGCACGACGGAAGGAGAATTTTCCGGTGGCTCCTTCAAACTTGATTGCTGGCAAGGCATCGCGCAATGCGATCCGGTCTTTGTTCAGGTCGCCACTGAGCTTAATCTTTTTGATGCCTTCAACAACGATTTGCATTGCATCATAAGCTTGCGCTGCGAACTGGTCGGGATCTGTGCCGAATTTTGCTTTGTAATCTGCGATGAATTGTTTGTTCGCAGCAGACGGGTTTTCTGCAGACCATGGACTTCCCATTAAGGTGTTATCTGCTGCATCTTTTGCAATGTCAAACAATTTTGGTGAATTAAACCCATTACCGCCGATGAATGGTTGCTTCATTCCAAGAGAGCGAGTTTGTAGAATGATATTGGCGGCTTCCTCGGCCAAGCATGAACAAACGATCGCATCAGGGGCTGAAGATTTGATTTTTGTGAGTTGCGCTTTAAAATCCACATCGCCTTTGGCGTAGGTTTCAGTCTCGGTAACAGTAATTTTTTGGTCTGCCAAGGTCGCTTTGAACACATCGTAGCCACTCTTCGTAAAGGCGTCGTCATTGCCGTAGATGACGGCGACTTTTTTGATGTTAAATTGTTTGACTGCAGCTTTGGTGGTGACAGGCAAAACGTCGGCTTCCATTACAGAATTACGGAAGGTAAATGGTCCCAGATTGGTAATGCCGTCCGCTGTATTGCTTGTGCCAAACACCACAGTCTTGCTGGCATTGGCGATAGGGTCAGCAGCGAATGCTGAGTTGGATAGCGTCGGGCCAAACACCATTAATACCTTGCTCTGAAAAAGCAGTTTTTTAAATGCATTGATTGCTTCTTCTTTTTTACCTTGCTCATCCTCTACTACCAGAACGATCTTATCGCCATTGATGCCACCTTTAGCATTAATACCCTCAGTCGCAAGCGTGAAACCATTTCTGATCGCGGTGCCGTATTTTGCGGCGGGGCCAGAAAGTGCTTCAGCGACACCGATTTTAATGTCTGCGGCTTGCGCCATCGTAGCGGAACTGATTAAAGCACTTGCGGCGAGCCATTTAAGCTGGTGTGACATCAACATCTCCTGGAATATTTTGTTCAAGAATGACACGATTATTTGCAAAAGTTTTTATTTGCTAAATAGTATTTTGCCAAAGATTGTATTGCTTGTCTCGAGGAACAGCAATACAAAACGTGCTTTAGCCTATTTTGCAATGCAGCAATATGTTGTCGATATTAATGGAAGGGACCTCGCGAACAATACTTATAAGGCATCGATGACACGCCTTCTTGCAACGACGGGGATAAGAATATATTGACCAAGGCGACAGGGTTGGATGATCCGTTATCTCGAGGCGATAACGAATCATCCTTGGTCAGGCAGCTTATTGAGCTAACTTCTCGCGTGCTCTGATGATCGCTAAACGTACTTGATTTGGTGCAGTGCCACCAATATGGTCACGCGCTGCGACTGAGCCTTCTAAGGTCAGAACCTGAAAAATATCCTCGCCAATCAATGGAGAGTAGGTTTGTAATTCGGCGAGCGACATGTCGCTCAGGTCACAGCCTTTTTCTACGCAGGTTTTTACTGCATGAGCGACGGCTTCGTGAGCGTCACGGAAAGGTAAGCCTTTTTTGACCAGATAATCAGCCAGATCCGTTGCTGTTGCGTACCCTTGCAAAGCGGCGGCGCGCATGGCATCTGGTTTGACACTGATGCCAGTGGCCATATCCGCGAAGATACGTAGCGTATCAATGATCGTGTCAACGGTGTCAAATAGAGGCTCTTTGTCTTCCTGATTGTCTTTGTTGTAAGCCAGCGGCTGGCCTTTCATCAGCGTAAGTAACGAAATCAAGTGACCATTAACGCGTCCTGTTTTGCCACGTGCCAGTTCAGGAACGTCTGGATTTTTCTTTTGCGGCATGATCGATGAGCCTGTGCAGAAGCGGTCGGCAATATCAATAAAGCCAACACGCGGACTCATCCAGATAACCAATTCTTCTGACATGCGAGAGATATGCGTCATGATTAGTGCTGCCGCAGCGCAGAATTCAATCGCAAAGTCACGGTCGGAGACAGCATCGAGTGAGTTATAGCAAACTTCATCAAAACCCAATGTGCGGGCAACGCGTTCACGATCAATCGGGAACGTCGTGCCAGCAAGTGCTGCAGCGCCCAATGGCAGGCGGTTGACGCGCTTGCGGCAATCTTGCATTCGCTCTGTATCGCGGCCAAACATTTCAACATAGGCGAGGATATGGTGGCCAAAGGTGATCGGTTGTGCCACTTGCATGTGGGTGAAGCCTGGCAAAATGGTTTCAGCATTTTTTTCCGCCAGATCAATCAGTGCACCACGCAAGCCGCGCAGCAGCTCAATAATATTGTCAATCGCAGCGCGCATGTACAGCCGGATGTCGGTCGCTACCTGGTCGTTACGTGAACGACCTGTATGCAGACGCTTACCTGCGTCACCAACCAGTTCGGTCAGGCGTTTTTCGATATTCAGATGGACATCTTCGAGGTCGAGTAACCATTCAAACTGGCCAGATTCAATTTCACTCTGAATTTGTGCCATACCGCGCTGAATGTCTACATAGTCCTGAGCGCTGATAATATGCTGTGCGCTTAACATTTCTGCATGTGCGAGCGAACCCTGAATATCGACGCTTGCCATGCGATTGTCAAAAAATACAGATGCAGTGTAACGTTTGACGAGATCAGAGACGGGTTCAGAGAAACGCGCAGACCATGCTTCGCTTTTTTTATTGAATTGAGATGTCATAGTGGGGTGAATGCTGTTGAATTGCGGTTGAATTGCTATTGAGCTGGATTTGGCAGTAAATTTCACTGATTATAAAACACTGCGTCTGCTTTGCCTGATTTTAGATGGATATCGGCGTTGATATATCAGCCGTATTGATCCATTTTGGTCTGCCGCACCTCCGCGTCGGGAGGTGCGCTTGCTATAAAGAACTAACTCGAAGGATGATAGGAGGGACGTTTCGGAGGGTATTTTGGGATCGTGACCGACGCTGCAGTTACCCAAGCCTCAACGCCAGACAGGTAAGCCAGTCAGGTCGGTATTTTCATCATTGACCCATGCCGGAAGGCCGCTGATATCCGTGGGGCCAAGCTCTTCCAATAAATTGAGCTGGACTTGTTTTGCGGATTTGTTGCGTTTTGGCGGGGTATTAATCTTACGCGATTCCGAGAAGTCCAGTTGTGGCTCAGCGAAGCCTGGTAATTCCATCGTGGCGTTATCTTTGTTATCTTTCATCTGACTGCATCTAATAGCATTTCGGTGCAAATTGGGACACGAAGGTTACGCGATATCGACCAACGATTCAATGTCTTTTTTCTGTACATCGACCTTGAAGTTAAATTTTATAGTGTTTTTATGGATACCGCGATGCGGTTAAGGCGTAAAAATGAACCTGTGACAATCGACTTTAATATTAATCATCGACCAGCTACAATTCGAAAGATTGTAAAAAATTTAAAAATCGTCACGTTATCAATGGATGTATAAGTCATGACTATCGAAGCAAAATTGCACCGTGCCAATGGCGCATTAACTACCTTGAGTAACGGACGGCATGTCTGGAATGCGGATATTGATCGAGCGTCGGGTTCGCTTGATCTGGCACCTGATCCTCACGATTTATTGGATTCTGCACTGGCATCGTGTACGACGCTGACATTGGAATTGTATATCCGTCGCCGTCAAATGGCGGTAACCGATCTCCGCGTCACTGTTGACCGTATCGAGAGTAAAAACGAGCAAGGTCTGGTCACATACCAGATGCTGCGCCGTATTTATATCCAAGGAGAGATCGCCGATGCAGACCGTGAGCGCTTAATGCAAATCGCTGATAAGTGCCCGATTCATAAACTGTTAAGTGGTCAGATATCGATTCAGTCTGAAATGCCAGACGTGAGTCAGCAGGGCTGATCTGGCATAACGTTGATAACTAACATGTAGGCTTACTGTGTTTTGTGTCTTGTTAGGGCATAAGCGTTGGGCAGTAACGTACTCAATAGTGCGGCGTAGATCTTGCTGTTTGATTGAAACTAGTACAATAGTGGTTGCTGATTGCAATCGGCTCAGTGTTTTTGTTTTTTAAAAATCCCATTTTGGGACATAAAGGAGACCTCGTGTTTAGTCATGTAATGATTGGTTCTAACGATATAGAACGTTCTAAAAAATTCTACGATGCTGTTCTTGGTATCTTTGGTGCAGGAGAAGGTACTCGCAATGTGGCACCGTCCGGTCATACTCGCTTGTTCTACCGCCATGATGGTAGCAGTTTCGGTGTGAGTGAACCGATTAACGGTGAGCCGGCGACATTTGCAAATGGCGGCACCATCGGTTTTAAGTGTAACTCCGCAGAGCAAGTGAAAGAATTCCATGACACCGCAGTAGCGCATGGCGGCCAAACCTGCGAGGCGCCACCTGGCTTGCGTGAAAGTAGTATGGGAGCAATGCATTTGGGATATGTCCGTGATCCTGATGGAAACAAACTTTGCGCCGTCTACCGCGGCAAGTAAGATCTGTCGTCGAAAGAGATTGATCTCATTAACCCCCTCCTCAGCTAATACATCTGCTGAGGAGGGCGGCTGTTAAGTGCGGCATAATTCAAACGCTTTTCACACAAACCGATCAAGAGTTTAATGGTCCCCTGAGCCAATTCTATGCGCATATCCCCATCCCCTATATTAGACGATGAGCAGTTCATGTTGCGTCCCGTTGAGCTATCCGATGTAGACGTATGGTATGGATACCTTTCATTGCCACACGCGATTGAGCATACTAGCTGGACTTTGGCATCTGCTGATGATTTGTGTGCGTTGATTGCGTCTTATCATGCCGACGTGCCGGGATCACCAATTCAATTTGCCATTATTGAAAAAGCTACGAAGGCGTTTGTTGGTACGATAGGGTTTCATACAATTTCTGATATTAATCGCACGGCGGAAATTGCCTACAATCTTCATCCCCGCTTCTGGGGCAGAGGTATTGCTACTTCTTGCTGCCAATCTTTGGTCCGTTGGGGCTTAACCGATGGTGGTTTTGTCCGTATTCAGGCAACAGCGCTTGATACGAATATAGCATCTGCACGCGTTTTGCAAAAATGTGATTTTGAACTTGAGGGTAAATTGCGTCGCTTCAGAATGGTTCGTGGACAACCCCGAGATTTTTGGGTATATGCAAAAACGAATTGAAATTAATCGCCATGCAATGTGCCCTATGGTCTCAAGACACTCAATTTTGCTTGCGATCTCTTTCAACGTGATTGGATTTGCTGAAAAATGCCATGAAATAAAAAAAGGCTTACGACATGTCGTAAGCCTTTTTTACTAAACTGGTTGCGGGGGCAGGATTTGAACCTACGACCTTCGGGTTATGAGCCCGACGAGCTGCCAGACTGCTCCACCCCGCGTCTGAAGGTCCGAACTATACATGGCATTAGTTGAATATACAAGTAAGTCAGGTAAATATTTTAAATTAAATTGTTGATCATCATTTCACGTAAATTTTATATGTAAAAAAAGGTGTGGTATCACTAAGTATTTTTCTGATTACGTGCATAATGATTCTAAAGCAACGTTATTGTTGGTGGTCGTATTGTGCATGTTAATTTTTTATCTGTGCTCACTGTTGGACGCGCGCAGATAGTTGAAGGTAAGCACTCTGCATAGCTAGGTGTGCGTTTGAAAAGGAGAAAGCAACCATGATTGAATATGAAGTCATTGATACCCAAATTTCTCCAGAAGGCCGGATGGAGGTGCTGTCTAAAGCTGAGGTTGGTAAATTACTCGACAACAGCCACGGCGGCTTGTATCAGGTTTTCCGTAACTGCGCGTTGGCGGTATTAAATTGTGGCAGTGGTCTGGATGATGGCAAGGAATTACTTGAGCGCTATAAGAGTTTTGACATCAGCATTATTCAACGTGAACGCGGTATTAAGCTTGATGTGAAAGGTGCGCCGGCGACAGCATTTGTTAATGGTGTGATGATCAAAGGTATACAAGAACATCTGTTTGCGGTGTTGCGGGATATCTTGTTTATTAACGTCGAAATTGCGGATGGTAATAAATTTGATTTGAGCACGTCTGAAGGAATTACGGATACTGTATTCCATGTTTTGCGCAACGCTAATTTATTAAAGCCACAAGTGAATCCTAATCTGGTTGTTTGCTGGGGAGGTCATTCGATTTCTGGACCAGAATACGATTACACCAAGCACGTTGGTTATCAGTTGGGGTTGCGAGGTCTTGATATCTGCACGGGATGTGGTCCTGGTGCGATGAAAGGACCGATGAAGGGCGCCACTATCGGACATGCAAAGCAAAGGCTTTCGCATAGCCGCTATCTGGGATTAACGGAGCCAGGCATTATTGCTGCCGAAGCGCCGAATCCGATTGTCAATGATTTGGTGATCATGCCAGATATTGAAAAACGTCTGGAAGCCTTTGTACGGGTCGGCCATGCAGTGATCGTCTTTCCGGGTGGCGCAGGGACGGCGGAAGAGATTTTATACTTGCTGGGAATTTTATTGCACCCGGAAAATGCTGACCTTCCTTTTCCATTGATCTTTACTGGCCCGGCAAATGCAGCAGATTATTTTGCTCAGATTGATCGGTTTATTCTTGATACCCTGGGTTCCGAGGCGCAAAAGCGATATCAGATTATTGTTAATAATCCTTCCTTGGTCGCCCAAGAAGTTGAAAAAGGTATCAAGCAGGTGCGTGAATATCGTAAGCAAAAAGGGGATGCGTATTATTTCAACTGGCTCTTGAAGATTGATGCCGAATTCCAGAAACCGTTTGAGCCTACGCATGAGAATATGCGACATCTTGAGTTGCACAAAAACCAGGAGCCACATTTACTTGCCGCTAATTTGCGCCGAGCATTCTCGGGCGTTGTAGCTGGAAATGTTAAAAATCAGGGGATTCGTGCTATTGAACAACACGGAAACTTCGAAATTCATGGAGATGTTGCTATTATGGAATCGATGGATGCGTTGCTCAGTGCTTTTGTTGTGCAAAATCGCATGAAATTACCGGGTAAAGCGTACACACCCTGCTACCGCATCATAAAATAGTAAGGTAGTTTCAGTTTTGATACATTCTTGGCTACAGTGAATGTAAACTTATGTGGCTATGGTGATGACTATCGCGCGGCTTGCGTGTAGGATCGCAACATAAGCAAAAAGTTTCCTTTGGGATACAGATATTGATGTTGAAAAATGCTTGAACTTGGTAAGATGTTCACAATCAATTTAATTACTTTTTGAGGATGACAATTATGAGTACAGTACAGCAAGAAGTTGATGAGCGTACCAATCTCACTGGTTCAAACAAGTTTGAATTGCTACTTTTTCGGTTGGGCGGAGACGGTGGTGGTGATCGAACAGAGTTGTTTGGCATCAATGTATTCAAAGTACGTGAAATTGTCGCCATGCCAGTGATTACCGCAGTAGCTGGTGCGTTGCCGCACATGCTGGGTGTTGTTAACTTACGTGGTCAGATTATTCCGGTCATTGATTTGCCCTCGGTTGTTGGCTGTGTACCGAAAAGTGGTTTAAATATCATGCTAGTGACGGAATATGCGCGTACTACACAGGGTTTTGCTGTTGAATCTGTGGAAGAAATCGTGCGCCTGGACTGGAGTCAGGTGTTGTCCGCAGAAAATAGCGCTGTTGGCGGTATGGTCACCAGTATTGCGCGTCTCGATGGCGATACTGAAAATACCCGCCTTGCACAGGTGTTGGACGTGGAGCAAATTCTGCGTCAGATCGCGCCTTCCGACGCGAAAGACGTTGATCCTGAAACAATCGGCGATCGCTTGCTAATGAGAGAAGGGGCTGTGATTCTGGCGGCAGACGATTCTGGTGTCGCCCGTAGTCTTATCGAAAAGGCATTAGGCGCTATTGGTGCACCATTCATTATGACCAAAACCGGCAAAGAAGCGTGGGATAAGTTGCAAGTCCTTGCTGCTGCTGCACAGTCTGAAGGTAAGGGCTTGCGTGACAAAGTCGCGATGGTGCTGACTGATCTGGAAATGCCAGAAATGGATGGATTTACACTGACCCGCAAGATCAAGCAGGATGATCGTTATAAATCGCTCCCAGTGATCATTCATTCGTCATTATCTGGTCAGACTAATGAAGAGCACATCAAAACGGTTGGGGCTGATGCCTACGTTGCCAAGTTTGTCGCGGAAGAGTTGGCTGCAGCGATCCGTAAAGTCTTATCGACGAAATAATTTATCGCTGTTAGAGCGACGTTGAGCATAAAAAAAGGGACAATGTTTATTGTCCCTTTTTTATTTTTTGTTGCTGTAATTATTTAACGATCCTTCTCCATCCGCCCGGGCACTCTTTTACTGCAGGATAAAAGCCATCGGGTTGATTGCAGTACAGCCATTCTTTTCCATCGCTGGACGATTGGCTTGTTATCCCCGGTTGAACTTCATAGGTGTCGTAGCTCGGCGCTGGTGCCGTAGTGTAGATCGGTGTGCTGTAAGTAACAATTGGAGCACGGACGACAACCTCTTGCGGATAGGCATAGTAAGGATTGCCGTAGTAATAATTGGGGCTGTAGTAGGGCGCTCCAATCATGAGTGGCAAGGGGTTAAGGTACAAACCAAAACCAACACGTGGCCCACCATGATGTCGAGGCCAAGCATAACTACTACCCATCACGCAAAAGCCAAGGCAGAAAAGTGCAGCAAATTTTAAGGTTTTCATACAACGCTGACCTTTGTTCTAAAAAACGAAAAAATATTCGACAATATTTTAAGTTTACATCAAAAAAAAGAAACTAATTTCTCAAAATACACTCTGTTATCGGTAGCTAACTTAAATGGCATAGCAACGTCGCGCGCCTCACGTGTGGATAGAAATCCATGTGGTTATTTTGCACGGGCTTTATGGCTTCAGACCAGAATAACTATCAATACAATAAAATAAAATGGAATAAAGTGAAGCAGAGATAAGCATGCTTTAAATACTCTGACTATCGCTACTAAAACAAGTTCATTTATTTGCTTATTTGCCGCCATTTTTTTGTTAACTAAGAACTCCAATCAATTAGAAAAGGGATGACATGTCGTCTTGGCTGAAAAAAATAACAGTGATGTGTGGTTTCGTGATGTTGGCGGACTATTCTGCATACGCAGCTGATGCTACTTCTGAGAAGGCTGATTCTCCAGCCCCAACTGTCCGTGAAAATTACACGAAATATGAGTATCAAATACCTATGCGTGATGGTACACGGTTGTTTACGGTTGTTTATGTGCCAAAGGATGCTAGCCGCACTTATCCTTTTCTCATGACGCGAACGCCTTACGGAACAGGAACGCGTATCGGTGAAGAGGCGCACTATGGTGTCGATTTTTATCCAAAATCCGTAGGCCCTTCTAAAGAATTTGAAGCGAGTGGTTACATTTTTGTTGATCAGGATGTGCGCGGTCGGTTTATGTCTGAAGGTAAATGGCAAGAAATGACCCCTCATGTGAACTCACAGCGACAGCCAGGGGAGGGGAGTGAAAGTCAGGATATGCACGATACCGTCGAGTGGCTACTGAAACATATTCCGGGAAATAACGGAAAAGTAGGTCTCTGGGGGATTTCGTATCCGGGTTTTTATACTTCAGCAAGTATCATTGATTCGCATCCCGCAATTAAGGCCGCGTCCCCACAAGCACCTGTCACTGATCTGTTTATGGGAGATGATTCCTACCATGGCGGTGCATTTATGCTGGCGGCAAACTTCGATTTTTACGCTAGTTTTACGGAAGAAAAAAATCCCACGCCGTATCCGAAGAGCTGGGGTGCTTTTGATTATCGTACTAACGATGGTTACCAGTATTTTTTACAGTATCAGAGTTTAAAAAATATCGCGGCGCAGATGAGTGACAAGCAGCGCGGCTTTTTTGTGCCTAATGTTGAGCACAGCACTTACGACAGCTATTGGCAGTCGCGAAATATTGCTGCCCATCTAAAAAATATTAAAGCCGCTGTTCTCACTGTGGGGGGCTGGTTTGATGCCGAGGATGTGCACGGCCCTTTTGCTACCTATGACAGCATCAAATCAAATAACAAAGGAAATTATAATGGCTTGGTGATCGGTCCATGGCCACATGGTGGCTGGGCCCATGCCGATGGAAAAATGCTGGGTGATGTAGATTTTGGTAGCAAAACGGGTGAATATTATCGAAAGAATGTTCTGTTTCCGTTCTTTGAACATTACCTCAAAGGCACAGAAATCAAAACGTTGTCCGAAGCAACTGTCTTTGAAACGGGTACCAATGTTTGGCGTCAGTACGCGAGTTGGCCGCCGCAACAGGCAAAGCATAAGACCCTTTATTTTGGTGCCAATGGTGCGCTAGGTTGGACAGAGCCCGCTGCCAGTGCTTCATTATTTGATGAGTATGTCAGCGACCCAAAAAAACCAGTACCCTATATCTCTTATGTCGCAACGGGTGTGCCTCGTGAATATATGATCTCGGATCAGCGTTTTGCATCAAGTCGACCTGATGTGCTGGTGTATCAGTCTGAGGTGTTACAAGAAGACCTGACGATTGTTGGTAAGGTTGAGCCTAGATTGTATGTCTCGAGTAGTGGCACAGACGCTGATTGGGTTGTGAAGCTGATTGATGTTTACCCGAGCGACTATCCGGATGAACATGTGGCAAAAGAGCGTGGCCATGATGTGCCACCACCGGTAGTGAATATGGCTGGTTATCAGCAACTGGTTCGTGGGGAGCCGATGCGGGCAAAGTTCCGTAATAGCTTCGAGCATCCGGAACCTTTGATCGCCAATCAGGTCACGCCCGTTAGCTATAAAATGCCAGATGTTAATCATACTTTTCGTCGTGGTCACAGAATTATGGTCCAGGTCCAAAGCTCATGGTTCCCGTTGGTTGATTTGAATCCGCAGCAGTTTATGGATATTCCAAAAGCCAATCCTGAAGATTTTCAAAAAGCAACGCAGCGCGTCTACCATGCGCCTGGGCAGTATTCTGGTTTGTCTGTGCAAGTACTAGAAAAATAATGCCATCACCATCAGGATTAATGTGTTGGCATACGATGTAATAACTCAAATAGCCGAATCAATTTAATTAATTTAACTCATTTAATAAAGAGGATCCATTTATGTTACCTGCTATGTTCAAGCGCAAAACAATGAGTGGCGTGGTCGGCTTGTTGTGTATGGGCGCGGCTTATGCACAAGTGCCTGCGACAACAGCAAACTCAAATCAGCTAGTGTTGGAATCCGCAACCATGGATTTAAAAGCGGATCCCTGTACGGATTTCTTTGATTATGCGAATGGTACCTGGCTGAAAAACAATCCAATCCCAGCAGATCGTTCTCGTTACAGTGCCTATGATGAAGTGACAGAACGCAATTTGACGGCATTGAAGCAGATTGCCGAAGCGGCAGCGGCAGGTGAGATTAAAACGTATGGTGGTCAGTTAGTCGGTGCGTTTTATGCCAGTGGTATGAATGAAGCGAAAATTGAAAAAGAAGGCGCTACACCGTTAAATGCCGGATTGACTAAAATTAATAGTGTTAAAGATAAACAGCAATTGGTTGCCATGATTGCCGATCTGCATAAGCAAGGCGTGGGAGTAGTGTTTGGCTTCGATGTCGAACAAGACGCAAAAAATGCCACTCGCTACATTCCGCAGTTAATGCAAGGCGGTTTAGGCTTGCCTGACCGCGATTATTACCTGAAGACTGACGCGAAAACGATAGAGATTCGTCAAAAATACGTGGCTTATATTGCCCATATGTTTGAATTGATTGGTGATCAACCAGAAATCGCTAAACAGAACGCGCAGAGTGTACTCGCACTAGAAACCCGCATGGCGAAAGCCTCGCTGACGAAAGTTGAATTGCGCGACCCGCAAGCGAGCTACCATTTATCGACCATGGAGGGTTTGAAAAAGGTGGATCATTTCACGCCTTGGACGACCTACTTCAATGAGATTGGCTTGGCCCAACCAGGTCAGTTAAATATAGCCCATCCAAAATTCATTGCCGAAGCAGGGCGGATGATCGATACGTTATCGCTGGAGCAATGGAAGACGTACCTGCGCTGGCATTTTATGAATACTTATGCCAATGAGCTGAGTGCCGATTTTGTGAATGCGCATTTTGATTTTTACGGTAAAACGTTGGCGGGCACAAAAGAATTGCAGCCACGCTGGAAGCGTGTTTTAGCGAAAATTGATGCTGATGCTGGCGAAGCCTTAGGGGAGTTATATGTCGCTAAATTCTTCACGCCAGAAGCTAAGGCGGGTGTGCTTGAGATGGTCAATAACATCAAAGATGCGATGCGTGACAGCATCAGCAAGTTGGCATGGATGTCCGAGACAACCAAAAAACAAGCATACAAAAAGCTCGATACCGTGATGGTCAAGATTGGTTATCCAGATGTCTGGCGTGATTACAGTAGCCTGCATATTGATAAGGGATCGTATCTGGTCAATGTGGCGCGTGCGAATGAATTTGAATTTAAACGTGGTTTGGCAAAATTAGGAAAACCGATCGACCGCAACGAATGGGGTATGACACCGCAAACGGTGAATGCTTATTACAATCCGTCGATGAATGAAATCGTATTCCCAGCAGGGATCTTGCAACCACCTTTGTATCACGTGAATGCAGACCCCGCAGCCAATTACGGCAATACTGGGGCGACGATCGGACACGAGTTGACGCATGCCTTTGATGATCAAGGTAGTCAGTTTGATGCAGAAGGTAACTTGAAGAGCTGGTGGACGAAGCAAGATCAGAAACAGTTTCTGTCGCGGGTCAAAACGATTGAGCAACAATTTGATGAATTCAATCCTATCGATCAACTTCATATCAATGGCAAATTGACTGCGGGTGAAAACATTGCTGATCTGGCTGGGATGAAGATTGCTTTGCAAGCCTTACGCAAGTCATTAAAAACCCACCCGCAAGCGGCAGAGATCGATGGGTTGACGCCAGAACAACGCTTTTTTGTCGCTAACGGCCAAAGTTTTCGGAGCCTGATTCGTGACGAAAACTTGCGGTTGAAACTAGCAACTGATCCGCATTCTCCTGATAAATACCGTGTGATCGCACCATTGGCAAATATGCCAGAGTTCTCCGACGCATTCAGTTGTAAAGGTGAGCGCTCGCCATTACGTCATGGCGGTAAACAGGTAATTATCTGGTAACAGCGTATACTATCGCCTGAATTTACTTTTTTCATGATGGGTTGCTTTTCTTGAGCATGTCAGAATTGCTACCTTTTAATGAAGGTGAAAAGTAAAATTAGGGAGTATGTTTTAAAAACACTCTATTGTCCTTAGGGATACTAGGGTGTTTTCATATACACTCCCTGAGTATGAATATGTGATCAAATTTTCAGCCATTGTATGAAAATTAACACATCGTTTTTTACCTACTTAGCTTACGTTGATTTGTATGGAAACCACCAAAGTCGTCGAATTTGAACGTCCACAAATGGACGTCGGTCTCAGTTGCACAGCCAATGCCTGGGCGCGTGTTCCGGAATCCCCCAGTGCAGAAGAGAAAGTGGCGCTGAAGGCGCGCATTAAGCAGTTACTCATAGAGAAACAAGCCGTCTTGGTGGCTCATTATTATGTGGATGCCGAACTGCAAGATCTGGCCGAAGAAACAGGCGGTTGTGTGTCTGATTCGCTGGAAATGGCCCGTTTTGGCCGAGATCATGCCGCGAAGACCTTGGTTGTGGCAGGCGTTAAGTTCATGGGGGAGACAGCTAAAATTCTCAGTCCCGAAAAAACGATTCTGATGCCCGATCTGGACGCGACATGCTCCCTCGATCTTGGTTGCCCTGCTGATGAATTTGCTGCATTTTGCGATGCCCATCCAGATCGTACCGTCGTGGTCTACGCCAATACCAGTGCTGCCGTTAAAGCACGTGCTGATTGGATGGTGACATCGAGCATCGGTCTCGACATTGTTGCGCATTTGCATGCGCAGGGTAAAAAAATCTTGTGGGCACCAGACAAACATCTTGGTAGCTATATTCAGAAGCAGACCGGCGCTGACATGCTGTTGTGGCAGGGCTCTTGCCTAGTGCATGATGAGTTCAAAGGCGTCGAACTCGATGTCCTCAAAGCAGAATATCCAAACGCTAAGGTGTTGGTGCATCCTGAATCGCCAGCGGCTGTTGTCGCTCTGGCGGACGTAGTTGGCTCGACGTCACAAATGATCCACGCAGCACAAACAATGGATGCACAAGAATTTATTGTGGCGACAGATAACGGTATTCTGCACAAAATGCAAATGGCGGCTCCGGGTAAGCGTTTCATTGTCGCTCCTACCGCAGGCAACAGTGCGACTTGTAAGAGCTGCGCGCATTGTCCATGGATGGCAATGAATGGCTTGCGTAACTTGTTGCAAGTACTGGAGCAGGGAAACAACGAAATTCATGTTGATTCCGACACCGCTGGAAAAGCGCAAGTGTGCATCAATCGCATGCTCGACTTTGCCGCCGCCAAAAAGGCGAACGTTCGTCCTTCTGGCGACTTAGCCAAAGAGGGTGCATTGTTCTCCGGTATTGGACCTGCCTGATACGCGTACCAGACTTAATTGGTGTTGCGATTGCAATTTATTTTTCCTGAAACAAGGACGGGTTTTTATGCCTAGTAATTTAAAAAATAAACATTTTCCATTCGACCACGATCTGCAACAAGCGTTTGAACGCAATGTGCGTGATGCTTTACAAGAAGATGTTGGTGCGGTTGATTTGACAGGGTTACTGGTTCCTGCGGAAGAACAAGTGCAGGCACAGGTGATCGTGCGTGAAGATGCGGTTTTATGCGGCGCACCTTGGTTTGATGCGGTGATGGCGCAATGTCACCCTGAGGCAACGATTGATTGGCAGTATGCTGAGGGTGATCAGATGACCGCCAATGCAGTCGTTTGCAAAATCACTGCTCCAGCGCGCGCCTTGCTGACTGCAGAACGTTCAGCGCTGAACTTCCTGCAATTGTTGTCTGCAGTTGCGACGGCGACTTCGCATTATGTCGCTATGATTGCTGGCACTTCTGCAGCGATTCTCGATACCCGTAAAACAATGCCTGGTCTTCGTTTGGCACAAAAATACGCGGTGCGCGTTGGTGGTGGAAAAAATCAACGTCTGGCCTTGTACGACGGTATCCTGATCAAAGAAAATCATATTGCCGCAGCGGGTGGTATTGCCGCAGCGATGCAGCAAGCCTTTGATTTGAAGTCACAAGCAACAATTCAGATTGAAGTCGAAAGTATTGATGAGTTGCAAGCTGCGTTGGCAGCGAGCGCCACTTCTATTTTGTTGGATAATTTCACGACAGACATGATGCGCGAGGCTGTCGCGATCAATCAAGGTCGCGCATTGCTGGAAGCGTCGGGCGGCGTTGATCAATGTACTGTTCGTGCGATTGCTGAAACAGGTGTGGATCGTATTTCTATTGGCAGTCTGACGAAAGACATCAAAGCAACAGATTATTCATTGCGCGTTCTCTGATAGCGCCTTCTCATTGCGGCGTCGTTGAACCGTCACGTCCAAAAATATCTGGTGTGGCGGTTTTTTGTTTTGTCGGCGATAAGTACCTCTCCACCAATATTTGCTGATTAATGGAGTTTCAATCGTGCCTTCTAGCGATTGCTCGGTGGCCGATGACGTCAGCTCGTTGAATGAGGGGGGGCAGTCTATTGAGCACAGAAAGAAAAAACTGCAAACTTCATCGGCGACCTGAATATTGGGTGCTAAAATCGCTCCGACATAACATATTAATCTGTCATTATTTTTTGACTCTGTGTAACCATCAAATGAAAGTCTCTCCATTTATGCAATGGCAAGAATTTAAAGAAAATTATCTAGTCCGCTTCTGGTCGCCAGTTCCTTCGGTGATCGCTGCCGGCATTCTATCGGCCTATTACTTTGGTATTACCGGCACCTTTTGGGCGGTGACTGGTGAATTTACGCGCTGGGGCGGTCATCTCTTGCAGTTACTTGGTTACCATCCAGAAACTTGGGGTTACTTTAAGGTGATTCACCTTGAGGGGTCGCCACTTGATCGGATAGATGGCGTGATGATTATCGGCATGTTTGCCGGTTGTCTTTCTGCGGCGTTGTGGGCGAACAACGTCAAGTTGCGCCTGCCGCAACACCGCATTCGTGTTTTTCAGGCGATTGTTGGCGGCATTATTGCAGGGTTTGGCGCGCGGTTGGCCATGGGATGTAATTTGGCCGCTTTTTTTACTGGTATTCCTCAGTTTTCATTACATGCTTGGTTTTTTGCTTTAGCAACGGCCATGGGGTCGTGGTTTGGTGCACGTTTCAGTATGTTGCCAATCTTCCGCATTCCGGTCAAACTTGAAAAAGTCTCAGCTTCCCAGCCACTCACGCAACATGCCGACCAGGCTAAGCGACGTTTCCGCTTAGGGATGCTACTTTTTGTTGGCTTTGTTTTATGGGCGATTGCCAAGACCTTTGATGCACCAAAACTAGGCCTAGCCGGCTTGTTTGGACTGGCTTTTGGTTTGCTGATTGAGCGCGCGCAGATTTGCTTTACCTCGGCGTTCCGTGATTTATGGCTGACGGGGCGTACGCAAATGGCGAAGGCCATCATTATTGGTATGGCGGTCAGCACCATTGGTATTTATAGCTATGTTCAATTAGGCGTGGCTCCTAAAATATTCTGGGCAGGACCGAATGCCGTGATTGGTGGTTTGCTTTTTGGATTTGGTATTGTCATGGCGGGTGGTTGCGAAACGGGCTGGATGTACCGCGCAATGGAAGGGCAGGTGCATTACTGGTTAGTCGGTCTTGGTAATATCATCGGCGCGACAGCATTGGCTTTCTGGTGGGATAGTTTAGCGCCATCGTTGGCAACGAACTTCGATAAAGTTAATTTGCTGCAAGTCTTTGGCCCACAAGGCGGTCTGATCGTAACTTACTTGTTGCTAGGGGTATCACTGGCAGCTGTCCTTTGGTGGGAAAAACGTTTTTTTGCCGCCAAATCAAAAATGACAACGCCGTCTGCGAGGCGCGCATGAAAACAATGACTTATACGCCTGACTATCGCTTGGATATGAAGGGAGAGCCTTGCCCTTATCCGGCAATTGCGACGTTAGAAGCGATGCCGCAACTAAAACCAGGAGAGATTCTTGAGGTCATCTCCGATTGCCCGCAGTCCATCAACAACATCCCTGCGGATGCAAAAAATCATGGATATGAAGTCCTTGAAATCCAGCAGGATGGTCCGACGATCCGTTATTTGATTCGCCGCTAAAGTCCTATCCCCTAACGCTCTTTCTGCTCCGGTAAAGTCTGGGACAGAAGGAGCTATCATTCAACATCCTCAACATCCTCAACATCCTCAACATCCTCAACATCCTCAACATCCTCAACATCCTCAACATCCTCAACATCCTCAACATCGTCAGTATTGCTCTAATATTTCTTTCTCTTTGGAGCGCCATTGGCATGCTATCTTTTAAAAAAATCCAGAACAGGTGCAAGTTACGTTTGATTTGAAATTACTAATGTGGCAATATTTATTTCATTTAAACTTTTCTACTCCTTACTCGGAACTTATCGATGATGTCAGTCTGCCGACTTCTATATGTCATCGCAACGATCAGACGGTCATTTTTTCTCGTTATTGTGCTGTGTTGTTATCAAGAAGGGATTGCATCTCAGTTAAACTCAGCAATATAAGTTCTCGCGATTGGGCTCGTTAATGAGTCATCGATTTTTATTCTGAAGTTGAGCGTCGTCAAGCGATGGCGGAAATTTTTTCGTCATTCCCTCCTGAAATTGCAGTCCTCAGTTGATGTGAGTTTCCAGATTAAATAGCTGGACTACAAACAAATTAAATAGCATCGTTCCCTCAAAATTTGACGCTGGAGATGACTCATGCCTCACGAAACACCAATCGATCTAGTGCAACGCCAGCTTGACGCTTACAACGCAAGAGATATCCATGCCTGGCTTAACACTTATGCGAAAGATGCGACACAGTTCATACTGCATGGTCAAGTTCTAGCCAAAGGCCATCATGAAATCCGCGCCCGTATGCATTCACGGTTTTCCGAGCCCGACCTCCATGCCGCACTCCTCAGTCGTACATCTGTGGCAAATATCGTTGTTGACAATGAAATCATCACGCGCAATTTTCCGGAGGGACGTGGAACCATCGAAATGCTATGCGTCTACGAAATCGTTGATGGTCTGATTCAAAAGGCCTCATTTGCGTCCGGCCCGATCATGCTGGATGCTGTTTGATTCTGGATTGACAGTGAATAAACTTGGTGAGTTTCTAGCGTTGACATCCACTACCTGACGGTGACTCGGTTGCCATGTATATTTAGTACTCGTTAAAAATGTAATTTCAACGGATATGCCATGATGACTATTGTTATAGATGATCTTACTTGTCCAGATATTCATGAATTACTCCATGAACATTTGCGGCATATGTATGAGCTATCTCCGCCAGAATGTGTGTACGCTCTCGACCTAGAAAAACTCCGAAAACCGGAGATTACGTTCTGGACTATCTGGGATGGTTCACTTTTGCTAGGCTGCGGCGCGATCAAGGAACTGAATAAACACCACGGTGAAGTCAAGTCTATGCGTACTCCAGCAGCACTGCGGGGTAAAGGTGCTGGACGAACAATCTTAAACCATCTGATTGATGTTGCGCGATCAAGGTCCTATCAACAATTAAGCCTTGAGACCGGAACACATACTGCATTCCGCCCAGCGCATAGGCTCTACGAAAGTGTCGGTTTCAATTATTGTGGACCGTTCGGAGATTACGTTGAAGATCCCCACAGTGTATTTATGACCATGCACCTTTAATGCCCTTGTAGAAAAGCGGTGTATGTTCATCCTGCGTTTAATTGCAGAAAAGTGACGATGTTGGAATTCTCAGTAACGTTAAATCCAGCCGCAGCGCAACGTGAATTGGTACGACTGATTTACGGCCAGAGAATGCATTCCAAAAACATCGCCAAATTTCAGAGTAAGACAGATATTAACTAACGAAGTCGTCTGGTCGTTTCTCTCACGACTAAATCTAATGGTGGCAGGGTGATATCTGTCGGTTTGCCGTTAATGATGTTAATGAGCGTCGTGGCGGCCGCTTGTCCCATCTCATAAAGAGGCTGGCGGACGGTTGTTAGTGGAGGGGTTGTATATAAAGAATTAGGTAGGTCATCGAAGCCAATGACTGAAATATCATCAGGCACGCGAACCCCCTTGCGATACAAGCTCAACCGAGCGCCGTAGGCGGTTTGGTCGTTGACCGCAAAGACGGCACTAAATTTCTGCTGACTTTCGAATAGCCTGTTGATGGCTAATAAGCCGCTTGCTTCGTGTAGGTCGCCTTCGATGATGAGTTTTTCTTCAAAGGGTAAATTTGCCTCCTCTAGAGCCCGACAATAGCCAGATAGGCGCTCATTGGCATCAGGATTATTTTTTGGCCCAGCAATAAAGGCAATATGCCGGTGGCCTAATTCAATCAAATGGCGCATCGCAAGGATGGCGCCAAATTCATTATCTATCTTGACGCTTTTGACGGTGTTACTTGATACATTTCGGCCAGTGGCGACAATCGGGCGTTGCTCAGAAAAACGCACTACGTCTTCATCGGCGATGTGTCCAGACAATAAAATTAACCCATCAATTTTACGGGCGATCAACAGCCTGATCCGATCAGCCTCTTCTTGCGCATTCCAGTGGCCACTGACGATCACGGACGCGTATTGTTGAGCGTTTAATACATCATCCACCCCACGCAATGCCTCCGAGAAGAAAGGGCTGGCGATATCCTGGACGACGATACCTATCGTCATCGATTTGCCACTTTTGAGACTTTGCGCAAGTTGGTTTGGCTCAAACTTTAATTCGGCTATAGCAGCCTCGACTGCCTGACGCTTGATGTCTGAGACTTTGGCCGTACTATTTAAAATTCGGGAAACGGTGCTCGGCGATACGCCAGATATACGTGCCACATCCAGTAACGTCACTGGTGAATTAATTTTTACTTTGTCGATCACTACGTACCTTTTTGAACGAATGAGAAGTGAATTTTGAAAAGCTTTTCAAATAAGGAGTGCCATACATTTTTTCTTATTTATTGCCTCATCTTATCTACAAGTTATACCTATTCGGGCCGAAAATATCAATCTAATCAATGCATATCTTTAGATAAAAGAGAAAAAATGCTGCATTTTCAGTTTTTGTATCGTTGACAGTAGCATTGCTGAGTGTTAAATTCTGGACTCTTGAAAACGTTTTCATAAACAACAATGAGACAAGAGAGAGCTAATTCTCAAGGGAGGAATTTTGATCTTGTTCATGAGGGTGCCGCTAGGTCTTACTGATGATAAATAACATGCTAACTACAAACTCTACGCTTGATTTTCCCCCATCTTTTCATTGGGGAGTTGCAACCAGCGCATTTCAGATAGAAGGCGCTGCGTCAGAAGATGGCCGAGGTCCATCGATCTGGGATACGTTCTGCCGTCAGTCCGGCACAATTAAGGATCAAAGTACGGGTGATGTTGCGTGCGACCACTATCATCGTTATGTCAGTGATGTGGACTTGATTGCATCGCTAAACGTTGATAGTTATCGTTTTTCGATTTCATGGTCACGCGTTCAACCGAAAGGGTATGGGGCGTGGAATGAAGCTGGATTTAATTTCTATTCCAATCTTATTGAACGTTTGGCAGAAAAAAATATTCGTGCTCACGTTACTTTATATCATTGGGACTTACCTCAAGGATTGCAGGATCTCGGCGGGTGGTTAAGTCGCGAAACACCACAACGATTTGCTGAATATGCAGCTGAGGTTGCGCGACGCTTTGGCTCGCGTGTGGCGTCTATTGCGACCCATAATGAACCATGGTGTACGGCGAATCTTGGTTATGGTAACGCGCAGTTTGCACCTGGGGTCGCCGATACTGCTTTATCGATACAAGTGTCACATCACTTACTGTTATCTCACGGCTTAGCAATCAAGGCCATGCGTCAAGTGACTGGTGATGCAGGCCCTCAATATGGCATCGTACTCAATCAATGGCCTGCGGATGCTGCCACTGATACTCCACAGGATTATGCAGAGGCGCAATGGGAGTATGCCCGTTCTGTTGAGTGGTTTATGGATCCAATTTTTAAGGGATATTATCCTCAGCGGGCCCTTGATCGAATGGATATGAGCCGTTTCCATGTGATGGATGGGGATATGGAGTTGATCCATCAACCCATCGATTTTCTTGGCGTAAATTACTATACCCGCGCCTTTGTTAGTGCTGAAAAGCCCCCTAAAGAACCTCCTGGTAAGCTTGGTTTTACTGACATGGGGTGGGAAATCTACCCTGAAGGATTAACGGCATTGTTGATCGGGCTTAAGCATGCCTACCCGAATCTGCCACCGATATACATCACAGAAAACGGCATGGCTGCTGCGGATAAAATAACGGACGGTGATATCGAAGACCGTGCACGGATTGACTACGTGTATTTACATTTAAAAGCACTTCAGGCGGCCATGGAGCAGGGGGTCGATGTACGTGGCTATTTTTACTGGAGCTTGATGGATAATTTTGAATGGAACTCTGGTTATGATAAGCGATTCGGGTTGTTATATGTCGACTATGCTAGCCAGGAGAGGACACTCAAGGATAGTGCGCATTGGTATCGTGAAATGATTCAAACGCAGCGTCACCGGGAGTAGGTGGCTAGTAAGGCCAATGAGGTATGTAGTTCGCTATGACAGAACCACCTCGAATGACAAAGAGCCAGCTTTTGCTGGCTCTTTGCTTTGCTTGTTTAAGCTCATTGAGGTCATGGAGGTGGCAGTCGACGGTTAAAGACATCTTGGCAGCTACGCTGAAAACTACATCGAATGCAGCTGCTTAAAATGCAGCGTGCTCGTGGGGAATTGATCGTATGTGCATAGCAGCGATGGAGGATAAATCGTGGCTATAAAATTTGAATACCATTGAGATCAAAAAAACACCGGAGATGCGTTTGATGGTCGCAGAGTTGTCGTTAGTTACGTCGCTAATTACGTTGGCTAACCATCAATGTCCGAATAAAAAAAACCTCCCGTTGCATAAGCAAGGGAGGTAAAGACGGGTAAACTTTTCACCCTGGTATAGGGTGCAATGAACAATTGATGCAGATTGCGGCTTAGAAATCTATGCCAGCATTAAAGCCGAACGTGCGTTGTGGCAGATATTGTGCTTGCCATGTATTAAAACCATTGAGTGCGCTGGTTTTGATATTGTTGTTACTCACGTTGCGTACGAAGCCATCAATATAAAAATTATTGCGCGCGTAACGTAATCCAAGATCAGTGCGTGCGTAGGCTGCTTGTTTATCCGGCGCGCCGAAATAGTCGCTGAATACACTCAGGCCACTCTCAGATTCATAATGAACACTAATGCGTGGGGTTAAGGTCGCATCGCTTGCCAGATGCAGCGTATGTTGGTATTGGACTTGCAGTTGTACTTTTGGTGTGTGTGGCATCGTATAACCAGTGACGTCGACACAAGTACTGATAGTCGGATCGGCAACGCACTTCGGCAAAGAATAGTCATTGGAGCCAGCAATCAATTTACCCAACGTTGCTTTTGGCGTGTAGGCAAGTGAAAGCTGTACTCTGTCATCTTTGCTCAACTTGGCAGCAATTTCCGTTTCAAAGCCAGCAATTTTGGCGCCTTCGGCATTGCTTGTGGCAAGCGTGTGAGAGCCATCAGGATTGGTTACTGGAGCACTGAATTGATATCCCTTGAAATTTTCGAAGAACAATGCATTGTTGATTTTAACGGTACCATTAAACAGCGTGTGTTTGCTGCCGATTTCATAGTTGTAAAGGGTCTCTGGATTGTAAGTCCGTCCACCGTCTTGCAATCCGCCTGATTTATACCCTGTCGAGTAGCTCGCATAGATCATGTTATTTTGATCGAGGTCGTAACTCACGCGAGCTAAACCGGTCATTTTGTTGCCACTGTATGAGCCGGTATTGGAAGGAACACTTGGGCTATAACCTTGACCAGGTACAGTAGGGTTAATATTGGCGCTCAGCGGAACTTGTGGAACAGTTGCGTCGTAATTCCAAGTATAGCCATTCCCACCCACGTTGGTGCGTTTGTCGCTCGTGTAGCGCAGTCCACCTGTGAGGTGAAGTTGATCATTCACATTCCAGGTGGATTGACCGAAAGCGGCTGTTGATTCGACTGTTTCTTTTGGTTGGATGAAAGAGCCTTGCCAGCCAACGCTTCCTTGCTGTGTTCCATTCATAATCGGAATATCAAAGCGGATATCGTTGGTTTCTGCGCCGTAATAAAGTCCTAGCAGCCAGTCTACATTGCGCTTACCAGTCGATTGCAATTCAACTTCATGACTGTAGTTGGTGTAATTGGATGAAACCGTATTGTTTTCTTGGTGTGTTGCGCCTGTAGTAAAGCTTGTTGGTACACTTGCGCCGCCATCTTGGTCGTAGGTCGACGAGCCGCTGAATTTTGAGTAGCCTGCGATATAGGCAAGTGACATGGAATCGTTAATCGTGAAGTCCACGCGGCTGCGTATGGAATCAGTATCACGCGTGACATAGGGCGCAGTGTCAATGAGCGCAGACCAAAGAGACTGACCGGGGCGCGGTGTCTGCATTAAATTGATATTAGGTGTGCCGCGATCCGCGTACTTTTCGTATGAAACATTCCATGTGATTGCTGATGTTGGCTTCCAGAGCATACTGATACGTGCAGCAGTTTGATCTTGCGCATCATATTTCGGGCCATTCGTGACGAATAGATTTGGATTGAGTGCTTGAAAGCCAGTCAGGCTTCCTTTGTTTGATGCAGCATAAGCAGTCTGCTGACTTGCAAGAGAAATGGAGGGTAAGTTTTGATAGTCAACGTAGCCATCGTGTTGCTCATGAACAAACGCAAAACGTAATGCCATTGTGTCACTCACAGGGATATTGAATGCGCCTCGGGTTCCGATACGCTTGTAACTACCGAGTCCACCTTCAATACTGCCGGACTGTTCACCAATGACAGGCTTGGCAGTTTGCATATTCACAGCGCCAACAGTGGCATTACGCCCCCACAACGTTCCTTGAGGTCCGCGCAATACTTCAATGCCTTCCATGTCAAACAGCAGACTTGTAGCACCCTCTGGACGAGGCGAGTAAATACCATTAATAAAAGTGGCTACTTCAGGATCTGCGTATTCAGTCTTAGCGCTGTCGTTACCTACGCCGCGCATCGTCATCGTGATAACGCCGTGATCTCCCTCGGTCGTTGCAGAGAAGCCAGGCACTAAATTAACTACGTCTTGAATAGTCTGTACGTGCGCATCTTCAAGTGCCGCCGCATTAATGGCTGTGATAGCAACAGGCGTTTTTTGCAGCGATGTGGACCGCTTGGTGCCAGTCACGATAACTTCCGCCATGGTGCCATTATCGCTGGCAGCTTTTGCTTGAGATGAGGCAGTGCTTTGTTCTTGTGCATGAGCGGAATGGATACCAGCGATCAAAGTCAAAATGGCCAGCTGTATCGGTGAGCCCAGATTCTTACGGGCGTGTTGGGGGCAAACGTTCATATGTCTCCTAATTGCGTATAAGTTAGCGCCGGTATTCCGGTCATAATTTTAGTTTGAAAAGGTTTTCATTTGCGTGAAAACGTTTTCATATTACGTATCTTTTCATGAAAATGTCAAATTAAAACCATCTTGACGGGGATATTTTGCTTTATTATTGTGCCTTGTTGTGATTGCACAACCGGAAATTCAAAAAAATACGACTCAAAATAAAAATACGGAGATAAATTTGAAAACGATTTCAAATGTATTAATCGTCGGTGGAGGGACGGCCGGATGGCTAACCGCTGCCTTTCTTGCCAAGTCATTAGGTAGTTCAGCGCCGGGTTCTGTTGCTATTACGGTCGTTGAGTCACCCGAGATCGCAACAATTGGTGTTGGCGAGGGAAGTTTTCCTTCTATGCGAGGTACCTTGGCTGCCATTGGTATCGATGAGGCGACTTTCATCCGCGAATGCCAAGCTACCTTCAAGCAAGGGATTAAATTTGTTGATTGGGTTCGCCCTCCTGGTCAGTCTGGTTCGGATCACTATTTTCATCCCTTTAGTATGCCAAGTCAGCGCGTTGGTGGGGTAGAGCTTTTGCCATATTGGCTGCAAGGCGTTGCTCCGGAAGGGGTGCCATTCGCCTCGGCGGTGACGATGCAAAAGCTGATTGCAGATCAGTGTCGCGCGCCAAAGCGTGAAAATGATCAGGATTTTCTTGGGCCAATGAATTATGCCTACCATTTTGATGCCGGCTTGTTCGCGCAACTCCTTGAACGCCATGCTAAGACACTCGGTGTTGGACATAAAAAAGCGACGATTACAGACGTGTTGTTGACAGAGGATGGTGCAATTTCTGCATTGCACACAAGTGAGGGAGTGTCGCTGTGTGCAGATTTATATATTGACTGCAGTGGGTTTCATGCCGCCCTGATTGGCCGCGCACTTGGTTCAAGCTTTAAATCTGTCGACGATGTGTTGTTTGTCGATCGCGCTGTGGCGATGCAGGTGCCTTACTCATCCTCTGATAGTGAGATTCCCTCCTATACCATTTCTACAGCACAGACTGCTGGTTGGATATGGGATATCGGTTTGCAGCAACGGCGTGGCATTGGTTATGTGTACTCAAGTCGCTATGAGGATGATGTGGCAGCAGAGAAGACGTTGCGTCAATACATCGGACCTGCTGCTGATGAGCAAGCTGCCCGCTTTATTAAGTTAAAGCTCGGATATCGTCCGCAGCAGTGGGTAAAAAATTGCGTCGCGGTAGGACTATCCGGCGGCTTTCTTGAGCCATTGGAAGCCTCGGGGATCGGTCTGGTGGAGACCGCTGCCTATCTGATTTCTTACCTTTTTCCGGCAGATGGTAATCAGGTACCAGTTGCTAAATTATTCAATGAATTGATGTGCCAGCGCTATGAAAGGATCGTTGATTTTATCAAAATGCACTATTGCCTGACGCAGCGTAGGGATAGTGCGTTTTGGTGTGACAACGTAGATCCTATTAGTGAAAAATTAAAAGAACAGCTTGCGATGTGGCGGTGCCGACCACCACATCGTCTGGACTTTGTCAGCGATGTTGAAATGTACCCGTGTTCAAGCTGGCAGTATGTGCTGTATGGGATGGAGTTTAAGACAAACATGCCATCTAATCCCATGGTCTGGCATCGTGGAGTAGATGCTGCAAAGGAGTTTGAGATGATTGCGATGTTGTCGCAGCGTGCTTTGCAAGATTTGCCAAAACACCGTTCGCTGATTACGCATTTATGCAAAAAGAAATGACGATGGACGCTGATATATCCATTTATTTAGCTATTCCCCTAGAATGTCATTCGATATTTTGGTCGGATGTTCAATATTATTTTTGATTTTTGAAAGCCATTTTGTCGGTTGATTGCGGTAAGTAAGTTCACGTAACGCTAAGGCTAAGGCTAAGGCAAAGCAAGCGGTCCGGAACTTCAAGGAAATACAGCCGATAAATATGAGAAATGATCGTCAATTCATGCTGGGACTTTAAAGTACCTCAGACTGAGTTTGCAACAATAAAAAAACGAAAGCCGAGATATGCAACAGATTAAACCAACATCATCATCGCCGCTGTTATGGGTGCCAACTACCTATTTCACCATGGCATTAACTTATATGACACTCACTAGTGTCACTGCCATTATGTTTAAAAATATGGGCATGGATAATGCGCAGGCAGCACAGTATGCCAGCTATCTGATTCTTGCCTATACCATCAAGCCACTTTTTGCCCCATTTGTAGAGATGTATCGCACCAAAAAATTCTTCGTGATATGCAGTCAGATCTGCATTGGTCTAGCATTTGTTGGCGTCGCATTGGTGATGTCTTTACCTGATTATATGGGTATTTTGATGTTTCTTTTTTGGGGTATTTCGTTTCTAGGGGCGACACAAGATATCGCATCCGATGGCGTTTATGTAACGTCACTTGATGGTAAGACGCAGGCGTTGTATTGCGGGATTCAGGGGTTGAGCTGGAATATTGGCCCTATCATCGCATCGGGTGGTTTGGTGTATCTCAGTGGTAAACTTCATAGTGATTTTTTTCATCATGATCCTGCCGTATTCGGAGCGCAATGGCGTGACGCTTGGCAGGTTGTTTTTGCTATAGTTGCGGTGATCAATATTGTGATGGCTTACTGGCATCGACGTGTTATGCCTGAAGGTGCAAAGGCAAAAAATACGCCGACAGACGCTGCTGCTGCAATGCACATTATGCGGGATTCATTTGCCAGTTTCTTTCAGAAGCGTGGAATCTGGTTGATGATCGCTTTTGCTTTTTTATTCCGTTTAAGTATCGGGTTTCTGGAAAAGATTGGTCCTTTTTTTATGGTTGACCCCGTGATAAAGGGCGGACTGGGTCTAAGCAATGAATTACTTGGAATTATTTACGGTACTTACGGGCTGATCGCTGTATTGCTTGGCTCATTATTAGGCGGATGGTTTTTGGCGCGCCGCGGTTTGCAAGCAAGTTTGTTTTTATTGTGTTGTGCTGTGAATATTCCGAACGTCACGTTCTTGATAATGAGTTTGTATCAGCCAAGTAATTTGTTGGTGATTACCGCTGGCGTTGCGATCGAAAAATTTTTCTTTGGTTTTGGTTCGGTCGGATTCATGATTTATATGATGCAGCAACTCGCACCAGGCAAATATACGACAACACATTATGCGTTCGGCACTGGTTTAATGGGGCTGTGTATGTTGGTGACAGGTGTGATTAGTGGGCATCTTCAGCAATTGCTGGGGTATACCCATTATTTTATTTTTGTCATGATCTCTACTATTCCTTCATTTTTAGTCTGTTGGTACGCACCTTTTTATCAAAAAGAAGATGCCAGCGAAGAAGTAGGTGTTGCCAGTGCTTGAAATTCATAGGTCTAGACTCATTAACTCTTAATGCCATCAGACATAACCAGAACATTTTTTAAAAATCCTGAATCCTTTCAGGATTTTTTCTTTTGTAGATCAGTGTTATTGCACTTCATATTAGGTTACTGACTTAGTACCTAAGAAATCGATAAACATGGCGGTGTTGTTTCCTCCGCTCATCCACTCATCTCACCATTTACCCCTGTCAAACGACATTTAGTCGCATTCCACTCGTTTCGATCGTTTCTGAAGATTATTCTTTGTTCATGGAACTGATTTGCAAGTCGAACCCGCTGTGGTTCTCGGATGTTAACTTCAAGGAGATCGATCATGAAACAACGTAAATTGAGCGTTTTATCAGGTTATTGGACAGCATTTACTCGTCGCCTTCATGTTGCTACATGGGGAGAGGTTTGTTTAGGCTGTGTAGGCGTATTGTTTGCTGGTATGGTGTTGCATTTAGCCGCGCTTTCTAAGCTGATAGTTGCAGTATCTGTTCTGAATAAACTATTCTCCCAGCATGCCACGCAGAAAAAAGTCGTGCCAATGCTGGAATCGAATGCAGAGAATGCCACAGAGAGCGAAGTAAAATGAAAACGCAAAATGAAAACCCTGTCTTGCACTTCGTTCTGAACGTCACAGAAGCGTTGAGTGTTCTGTGGTGGAAGTTCTTTGACTGGGCAGCCGTCACTTCCTGGAAGGCGTTGGCGGCGGTCTCATTTATCCTCTTGATTATCGGTGGATTTCTTGGGCTTGGACCGATTATCGTCATTTTGGTCATGTCAGCAATCTTGATCAAAAGTGTCGCTGGTGGCAAGCGGCGGGCGGAAATGGCAGCGACTGCGGCAGTGACACGGGCTGAAGTTGAGTCGCTAGAACGTCGTTTGCTAGAGGCACAGATGGCGGCCTTGCAGGCGCAGATTGAGCCGCATTTTTTGTTTAATACACTGGCGTTGATCGGTCAGTTAATGGCAACAGATGCAAAGCGTGCCGCCGCAGTGCATGCGGATCTGATTAAATATTTGCGCGCTGCTTTACCGCAAATTCGTCAACAAGGGACCGGGCAGCTTGGTCAGCAAGTTGCATTGTCCCGCGCTTATCTGAACATTATGCAGGCACGTATGCAGGAGCGTTTGCGCTACGAGCTAGATATTGAGGAAGGACTTAATGATGCCCAGTTTCCGTCAATGATGATGCAGACCCTAGTAGAGAACGCGATTAAGCATGGCTTAGAACCAAAAATTGAGGGTGGTACGATCAAAATTGCTGCGCGACGTTGTACAGATGAGTTGTGGGTAGAAGTCATTGATAATGGCATGGGCCTAGATTTGCACGTGGCCGAGGGATTGGGATTGACGAATATTCGTGAACGTCTGCATATTTTGTACGGTAACAAAGCCAGTCTCGTCATTGAAACACCATTGGAGGGTGGGGCACAATTCCGGATTCAAATTCCTTATCTTCATTCGTAAAGAGATTAATCATGACAGATCAGATGGCGGCGACAGCACTGCTTGTGGATGATGAAGCGCCAATGCGCGATTATCTTCGCTCGACCCTCGCTACCGTTTGGCCCGGTTTGCAGATTGTCGGTGAGGCGGCAAATGGCATTGCGGCGATAGAACAGGCGGATCAGTTGAAGCCAGACCTGATCTTTCTCGATATCCGTATGCCTGGCAAAAATGGGCTCGAAGCTGCATTGCAATTGACGCAGTATGCGCAGGTAGTGTTTGTGACAGCGTACAATGAATATGCCATTGAGGCATTTGAGCGCGGTGCAGTCGACTATCTGTTAAAACCTGTTGAGCCAGAACGTCTGCAGAAGACGATGGGGCGATTGCAGCAGCGTTTGCAAGAAAGACGTGCCCGCGAAGCGCAATCAATGTCGGTTGCTTCAGCTGCTAATTTAGCAAACAACTCAGCGAACAACTCCGGGCAGCACGCTTTGCAATCGCAACAAATGAAAGAAATGCTGCAACAACTGGTGCAGCAACAAATGAAGCAAGCGCAACCTCAGCGTCAGTATTTGCGCTGGATACAAGCCAGTGTCGGAAACGCGTTACGTATGATCAGTACAAAAGAAATTCTGTTTTTTCGCTCGGACGATAAATACACGCTAGTGCAGACTGAGCAGGCAGAATACCTGATCCGTAAGTCCTTAAAAGAGTTAGAAGATGAATTGGATCCGGATGAATTCTGGCGTATTCATCGCTCGACGCTGGTACGTGTTACGGCCATCTCAGAAGTGATCCGTGATTTTAAAGGTAAGCAGATGCTTGGCTTAAAAGGGCGGAGTGATAAGCTGGAGATTAGTCGTAATCACGCGTATTTATTTCAGCAGATGTAAAAAAGGGCTGCATTGCTGTCAGCCCTTGTTGTTGGATGTTTTAGTTCTTTTTGCGCTTTGGCGATAACACCGTCGGCAATGCCTTAGGGAGGGTATCTGGGTAGTCGCGGCTATAATGCAATCCGCGACTTTCCCTGCGTCCTAGCGCGCTGTTGACAATAAGTGAAGCCACCTCAACCAGATTGCGTAATTCCAGTAAGTGATTGGTAATACGGAAGTTGGCGTAATACTCGTCGATCTCTTCTTTCAGTAAGCGTATCCGGTGTTTGGCGCGTTCCAGACGTTTAGTCGTTCGCACGATCCCGACATAATTCCACATAAAGCGGCGCAGCTCATCCCAGTTGTGGGCAATGACGACTTCTTCATCGGCATCAGACACGCGACTCTCATCCCAGTCAGGTAGTGCGAGGGGTGTTGTACGTTCCTGTTGTTCGATATGCTTTGCTGTTGCACGGCCGACGACCAAGCATTCCAATAGCGAATTGCTTGCCAATCGGTTGGCGCCGTGTAAGCCCGTATACGCCGTTTCACCAACGGCATAAAGACCTGGTAAATCTGTGCGCCCGTCGGTATCTGTTACGATGCCACCGCACGTAAAGTGGACTGCAGGAACGATAGGAATAGCTTGTTTGGTGATGTCGATACCAAATTCCAAACAACGTGCATAGATGGTCGGGAAATGCTCTTTTAAGAATTCCGGTGACTTGTGTGTGATATCAAGTTCGACGTAATCCAGACCCCGTTTTTTCATTTCAAAGTCAATGGCACGTGCTACGACGTCGCGTGGTGCAAGTTCAGCGCGTTCATCATGTGCGAGCATAAAGCGTGTTCCTGCTGCTGCACCAGCCTCTGGAGGTAAGCGTAAGATGCCGCCTTCGCCGCGCACTGCCTCGGTGATCAGGAAGGATTTTGCGTATGGGTGATAGAGGCAGGTCGGATGGAATTGAATAAACTCCATGTTGCTGACGCGGCATCCAGCGCGCCATGCCATCGCAATACCGTCGCCCGTCGCGGTGTCTGGATTGGTCGTGTATAAATAAACTTTACCGGCGCCACCAGTTGCCATCACCGTATGCTGAGCGGAAAAGGTGTCGACTTTTCCGGTTTTGACGTCTTGGACATACAAGCCAAGGCAACGCGGTGTAGGGGAGTGATCGCCTATTTTTGTTGACGTAATTACGTCAATCGCATAGTGATGCTCAAACAGCGAAATATTTGGATGATTTCGGACTTTTTGCTCTAGGGTCACTTGTACTGCGTGTCCAGTGGCATCCGCTGCGTGGATGATCCGTCGCTGGCTATGACCACCTTCGCGGGTTAAATGAAAACCAAGTTCAGCTTCGTCGTCACGTGTAAATGGTACTCCTTGCTCAATGAGCCAGTCAATTGCTTCGCGACCGTGTTCAATGATGTAACGCGTTGCCCCCTCATCGCAAAGTCCACCACCAGCAATTAAGGTGTCAGAGATATGTTGCTCATGACTGTCATGCGAGTCCAGAACCGCGGCAATACCGCCTTGAGCCCAGTTGCTTGCGCCATCGAGAAGTTCTCGTTTGGAAATGATCGCTACTTTGCGGGTTTGTGCCAGATGCAGCGCGACGGATAGTCCAGCCAGACCGCTGCCAACGATGGCGACATCAAAATTCTTCATTGTTATCTGCTTTAATTTGCTACGCGATAATGAAAACTACAGCGAAGTCAGCGGGGGAGCACTCTCTCCCCTTATTCGCTACATATTATTTTAGACTAGAAATTTTACTTGGGTGCGCTGATGATCGGTTTCACTTTTGCAGCGGCTTCTTTTGCTAAAACTCTTGCGGTATCAGTATCAGCAGCTTTTGCCAATGCAACCCCCATCCGCCGACGAGCAAATGACTCAGGTTTGCCGAATAAGCGAATGTCCGTACCCGGGGTTTGTAAGGCTTGCGCAACACCTTCGAAGGCAATGCCTTTTGCTTCGTGTTGGCCATAGATAACTGCGGAGGCGGCCGGTGACAACAGGCTAACATCGACGGGTAAGCCAAGAATTGCTTTGGCATGCAGTTCAAATTCATTTTGCACCTGGCTGGACATCGTCACCATCCCTGTGTCGTGGGGTCTTGGACTGACTTCAGAGAACCAGACCATATCATTCTTAACAAACAGCTCAACACCAAAGAGACCTAGGCCACCCAGATCATCTGTAATTTTTTTGGCGATATCGCGGGCAAGGGTCAGCGCAACTGGATGCATTGCTTGTGGTTGCCACGACTCAACATAATCGCCGTGTACCTGAACGTGACCAATTGGTTCGCAAAAATGCGTTTCGATGACGCCATTTTTACCAATTGCACGAACGGTCAGTTGCGTGATCTCATAATCGAAATCAATAAAACCCTCGACGATCACTCGGCCTGAATTAACGCGCCCTCCTGCTGCGGCATAGTTCCATGCTGTTTCAACGTCGGCAGCACTATCGAGTTTGGATTGGCCTTTTCCGGACGAAGACATGACAGGTTTGACGATGCATGGAAAACCGATTTGATCGCAGGCTGCACGCAGTTCTTCAAGACTGTCAGCGAAGCGGTAAGGTGATGTTGCTAATCCCAGTGTTTCTGCGGCGAGTCGGCGTATGCCTTCGCGATTCATTGTCAGCCATGCTGCGCGTGCCGTTGGAATAACACGGACTTTGCCAGCATTTTCTAATTCGATCAGCATTGGTGTAGCGATGGCTTCAATTTCTGGCACGACTAAGTCAGGCTGCTCTTTCTCGATTAATGCAGCTAGTGCAGCGCCATCTGTCATGTCGATGACATAAGCACGATGCGCTACCTGATGACCGGGCGCATTCTCGTAGCGATCAACGGCAATGACTTCGATGCCTAGACGTTGCAAGGAAATAATTACTTCTTTTCCTAGCTCACCAGACCCAAGTAGCATCACTTTAGTCGCGGAAGGTGAGAGTGGGGTGCCTAGCTGAGTCATCGTTTTCATAGGTATCATCTGATTGTTGATTGATGGAAGTTGCATCGCAAAAAAACAGTGGAAATAAAATGCCAGACTTTGTTTTTGCTAGTGACGTGTGTGCCAGCAGTGGCTTTCCATCTTCGTGGTTGCGAATAAAAGATGAAATTATACTGAGTAAATCAAAAATTATTCTGGAGTTTGCATTGAATCGATGCAAACAGCTTGACACAAGGGTTTGCGGCTTGTTTTAATACGAGACGCAGACTTACTGCTTGCCGTGATTGGCGGCAGGTCATTAAACAATCGAACACATCGTCGCGAATTCAAATTTTTGTGAGGGAGCTTTAAGTGAATAAAACTGAGTTGATCGATCATATAGCGAAAACAGCGGACATTTCTAAAGCGGCCTCGTCCCGCGCCCTGGACGCTTTGATCGGTGCTGTAAAAACAACCCTGAAGAAAAACGGTACGGTAACTTTGGTCGGTTTTGGCACCTTTTCTGTTGGCAAACGTGCTGCAAGAACTGGCCGTAATCCACGTACCGGTGAAGCAATTAAAATTAAATCTGCTAAGGTTCCTAAATTTAAACCTGGCAAAGCGTTGAAAGATGCTGTAAACTAATGCTCTTTCGCGCTGCGGTGACTAGCGGCGCGGGTTTGATATAGGTGCGGGCGCTTAGCTCAGTTGGTAGAGCGGAGCCCTTACAAGGCTTAGGTCGGGAGTTCGAGCCTCTCAGCGCCCACCAGATATTAAACAAAGTTGTAAAATAGGAGTGGTAGTTCAGTTGGTTAGAATACCGGCCTGTCACGCCGGGGGTCGCGGGTTCGAGCCCCGTCCGCTCCGCCAGATCAATAAAAAACGAGTTGCGTAAGCGACTCGTTTTTTTTCGTCTGTCGAATATGCTTGCTGCTGCATTATTTAGATCCATGTTTTCTCTTTGTTAATAAAATACTTGAATCTGAATGTTGTTAGGTGGAAAATCCTCTTTGGGGCGTCATTTTGTGAGAATGGCAATTTAGTCAATAATTAGTGGTACTTGTACTTTATTTTAGTTTGCGTTTTGCTTGGTTTGATGGAGAGCGATCTTACTGTCGCGATGCTTTGACGCTAGGTCTGATGAAATTTGGCAATTCCTTTTTAATATTGTTGACTACGAGTAGAACTATGATTAAAAGACTGCTAAAATCTTTGTTCGTTTAGTATTGGTAGCAGATCGAATAATTTTTTTATTAATATCTGTTTGCTTTTTTTAAGTGGTGTTGCTAAGTCCTTGATTATATTGGGGGAGAGCTGATTTTTTACGATCCCGTCGGCTCCACCAGAAAATCGAGAAGGCGAACGAAAGTTCGCCTTTTTTTGTATTCGCAATTTTGAGATTGTTACTCTTAGTCCTACGATCGGTTGAACATGTTTGAATATATTCGTACCCATCAGCGTTTAATGCAATTTTTATTGTTGCTGATTATTTTTCCTTCGTTCGCTTTCTTTGGTATTGAAAGCTACACCAGATCGCAAGCTGCGGCTGGTGCTGCGGTCGCGACGGTGGCTGGTCAGCAGGTCATGCAAGCTGAGCTGGATGCGGCATTGCGCGATCAGTTGGATAAATTCCGCCAGTCATACGGCGCACAATTTGATCCAAAGTTGATGAACACCCCTGAAGTAAAGCAAAACGTTCTTGATGAATTGATTGCGAGAAAAGCTGTTGCAGCCGAAGTGAAGAGCGGCAAATTGCTGATCACAGATCAGATTTTGCAGCAAGCAATTTTGGCAACGCCAGGCTTGGTGAGAGCGGATGGTACTTTTGATTCTGATAAGTACAAATCGATTCTGGCATCGCGTGGTATGTCACCAGCAATGTATGAGCAAAGTTTGCGTCAGGATATGGCGTTGGAACAGTTGATTAATGCGGTGCAAAATACCAGCATTGTTCCTAAGACCGTGACTGCACGTGTTGCGTTGATTGGTGAGCAAGAGCGTGAAGTGCAGGCGTTGACATTTAAGTCCGCTGACTATACTTCTCAGGTTAAAGTAACTGACGACATGGTTAAAGCGTACTATGACAAAAACGCAGCGCAGTTCGAAATTCCTGAAATGATCAAGGCAGAGTATGTCGTATTGAGTAACGATGTGTTGGCCGATCAGGTAACCGCAACAGACGCAGAAATTCAGGAATTTTACAAATCGAATACAAAAGCCTACAGCGTTGATGAACAACGCCGTGCGAGCCATATTCTGATCGCTGTATCTAAAGATGCGAGTGCTGCAGACAAGGCCAAAGCAAAGGCCAAAGCAGATAGCCTGTTAGCTGAAGTGCGTAAAAACCCGTCAGTATTTGCAAAATTAGCAAAAGAAAATTCACAAGATCCTGTTTCTGCTGAACGCGGTGGTGATCTCGATTTCTTTGGTAAGGGTGCAATGGTAAAACCATTTGAAGACGCTGCATTTAAACTCGCTAAAGGTCAAATTAGTGATGTCGTGCAGTCTGATTTTGGTTTTCATATCATTGAAGTGACGGATATTAAGGCAGCGGTTGTCAAGCCATTGGATGAAGTTAAAGCGCAAATCGCAGCAGACATCAAAAAGCAAAAAGCCTCCAAAGCCTATAGCGAAGCAGCAGAAACGTTCGGTAACTTGGTCTACGAACAGTCTGATAGTCTGAAATCTGTAGCAGATAAACTGAAATTAAAAATTGACACTGCGGATCAATTGACTCGCCAAGGCAATCCAGCTGCACCAGCAACGAACCTGACGAACAATCCGAAGTTCCTTAAAGCGATCTTCTCGGATGATGTTGTGAAGAAAAAACACAACACGGAAGCAATCGAAGTGGCACCAAACACCATGATCGCTGGTCGCATTGCGCAATACAAGCCAGCAAGTAAGCGCCCACTGGAAGAGGTTAAAGCCACAATAGTTGCTCGTCTGACGCAGACTGAGGCTGAAAATTTGGCAGAAAAAGAAGGTAAAGCGAAGCTTGCAGCTTTGAAACTGGCTGATACGACAGCAGGTTTCTCAGATGTGAAGGTGGTATCACGCGCTAAACAGCAAGACGTACCTTCCCAAGCTGTGGGTCAGATTATGAAAGCAGATGCACAGAAATTGCCAGCTTTTGTTGGCGTCTCTTTGGGTAATGCAGGTTACGCGATTTATCGTATCTCTAAAGTAAATGCCGGTACACCAGATCCTGCAAAACGTGCTTCTGAAGGTGCGCAAGTGGCCAATTTGCAATCTCAGCAAGAGTTGCTTACTTATATCGAATTGCTGAAGAAAAAGGCAAAAGTAAGCATCAATAAAGCTGCTTTGGAAGCACCAACGCAGCCAGTGCAATAAGCGAAAAAAAACATCTTAAAAAGCGGTGCCGATATGGCACCGCTTTTTTTTTACCTAATGTGTTGTCATCACACCTTGCTTTGGCCGAAGGTTACTTAGATTTTTGCAATATTTGATGTGTATCAATGTAGCAGAGGAGGTCGGTTGTTATTCTGGCAGTGTATTTTTACAACAGAGTGAGATCATGACGATAACTAAAGAAAACACATACAACTATCGGGTTGTACGCCAATTTTCAGTCATGGCTGTGGTTTGGGGAATAGTCGGCATGCTGGTAGGCGTGGTGATTGCGACTCAACTGGCCTGGCCTGAATTTTTAACGGGAATTCCCTGGCTCAGCTATGGGCGCTTGCGACCGCTTCACACCAATGCGGTGATTTTTGCGTTTGGCGGTTGTGCATTGATGGCAACGTCCTATTACGTAGTTCAACGGACGTCCAATGTACGTTTGTTTTCTGACGGACTTGCAGAATTTACTTTCTGGGGCTGGCAACTGGTGATTGTTGCTGCTGCTATTACTTTGCCATTGGGTTATACCCAAGGTAAAGAATATGCCGAATTGGAATGGCCGATTGATATCTTAATCGCCGTAGTTTGGGTAGCGTATGCCATTGTGTTTTTTGGAACCTTGGTCAAGCGTAAGGTGGAGCATATCTACGTTGCGAACTGGTTCTATGGCGCTTTCATTATTGCGGTTGCGATTCTCCATATCGTCAACAGTGCAGCGATTCCTGTATCGCTGTTGAAATCTTATTCAGCCTATTCGGGTGTACAAGATGCGATGGTGCAATGGTGGTACGGGCACAATGCGGTCGGCTTTTTCCTGACTGCGGGTTTCCTTGGCATGATGTATTACTTCATTCCTAAGCAAATCGAACGTCCGGTTTATTCTTATCGTTTATCTATCGTCCACTTCTGGGCATTGATTTTCACATACATGTGGGCGGGTCCGCATCACTTGCACTACACAGCGTTGCCTGATTGGGCGCAGTCTATCGGTATGGTGTTCTCGCTGATCCTGTTGGCGCCGTCTTGGGGTGGTATGGTCAACGGCATTATGACTTTGTCTGGTGCGTGGAGTAAGTTGCGTTCTGATCCAATTCTGCGTTTCCTTATCGTGTCTTTATCGTTTTACGGTATGTCGACATTTGAAGGACCTATGATGGCGATCAAAACAGTGAACGCTTTGTCTCACTATACTGACTGGACAATTGGTCACGTGCATTCAGGCGCGTTGGGATGGGTTGGCTTTATTTCCATCGGTAGTTTGTATTACTTGATTCCACGTTTGTTTGGTCAAACACAAATGTACAGTAAGCGTTTAATTGAAGTGCATTTTTGGGTTGCAACGATCGGTGTTGTGTTGTACATCGCTTCTATGTGGATTGCCGGCGTTATGCAAGGTTTGATGTGGCGTGCAGTGAATGAAGACGGTACCTTAACTTATACCTTCGTTGAAACTGTCAAAGCGACTTTCCCTTACTACGTGATTCGTTTGACTGGTGGTGCAATGTACCTGAGTGGCATGGTGGTGATGGCCTATAACGTAGCAAAAACGTTGATGGGTGCCAAGCCAGTCAATAACGCGATTCCTGCTTTGCCTGCTGCACATGCGCACGCATAGTTAGCAGAAATAAGTCAGAGAAATCAAAAGGAGAAGTTTGATGCGCAATTTTACTCATGATCTGATCGAGCGTAATGTCGGCTTGATGCTGATACTGGTTATTTTGACGATCAGTGTCGGCGGTCTGGTGGAAATCGTTCCGCTGTTTTTTCAGAAAACAACCACGCAGCCAGTGCAAGGTCTGAAGCCTTACACACCATTGCAATTAGCTGGTCGCGACATCTATTTGCGCGAAGGTTGCTACGGCTGCCATTCGCAAATGATTCGCCCGTTTCGCGCTGAAACGGAACGTTATGGCCACTATTCGGTCGCTGGAGAATCTGTTTATGACCATCCATTCCAATGGGGTAGTAAACGTACTGGCCCTGACCTAGCACGTGTTGGGGGACGTTACAGCGACAACTGGCATCGTGATCACTTGACGGATCCTCGTTCAGTGGTGACCGAATCAAATATGCCTGCCTATCCGTGGTTAGGTAAAACGCAGTTGGTTCCGGCTGACATCGTACCGAAGTTGAAAGCAATGAAAACCTTGGGTGTTCCATACACCGACGAAGAAATTGCTGGTGGTCCGACTGAGCTGGAGAATAAGACTGAGCTGGATGCGTTGATCGCTTACCTGCAAGTTTTAGGAACTGCAATTAAAAACAAAAATTAAGAAAAGTGCTTCCTTGGGTTATCACTTTTTGAGAAAGGGAAAATTATGAATTTCACGATCCTGAGCAGTGTGGTGACGGTGATCAGCCTGTTTGTATTCTTAGGCATTGTCTACTGGGCGTTTAGCTCCGGTAACAAGGAGCGTTTCGAGAAAATGGCTCGGTTGCCAATTGAAAATGAGGATGGGAAATAGTCATGGCTGATTTCTTTAATGAATGGTGGGGAATAGGGATTTCCATCGTTGTCGCCATAAGTATGGCTGCCTGCGTAGTGCTGTTGTGGTCGCAATCGAAAGTTAAGGTTAAGGTTGGAACGGACGGAAAACCTTTACCTGCGGAAACCACAGGGCATGTTTGGGATGGCGATTTGATGGAGCAGAATAATCCATTGCCACAATGGTGGAAATGGATGTTCTATCTCACTGTAATCTTTGGTGTTGGGTATCTGATTGCATATCCTGGTTTTGGAGCTCGTCAGGGTTCATTGGGTTGGAGCCAGGTAGGTGAGTATGAGAAGGAAATGAAGGATGGTGAGGCGCAATACGGTCCTATCTTTAATAAATATCTCGCGATGGATATCAAAGATGTTGCCCGTGATCCACAGGCCCATGAGATCGGTCAGCGCTTGTTTCTCAATACTTGCTCTCAATGTCATGGTTCAGATGCGCAAGGCGGAAAAGGCTATCCAAATCTGACGGACAGTGACTGGTTGTATGGTGGGGATCCTAAGACTATTGAATTGACCATTACTGAAGGTCGCCATGGTCAGATGCCACCAATGGGTGCTGTTATCGGAACGGATGATGATGTACGCAATGTCGCGAACTATGTCTTAAGCCTTTCTGATTCCGCTCATGATCCGATTAAAGCGGCAATTGGTAAGCCTAAGTTCGCAGCTTGTGCCGCATGTCACGGCATGGACGGCAAAGGAAGTCAAGTGATTGGCGCGCCAAACCTGACTGATAAGATCTGGCTCTATGGTGGTGATATCAACACTATTATGGAAACGATTAATAAAGGTCGTAACAATCAAATGCCGGCGCATAAAACTATCCTGACACCAGGCAAGATTCATTTGCTGGCAGCGTATGTCTGGAGTTTGTCTAATACCGGTGCAGCAAAAGTGTCCGATGCAGATACCGCAGCATTGAAACAAATTTCTGCAGCTACGCCAGCGACTGATGTAAATGCTGTTGTGAAGTAAGTGTTTTTTTAAAAAGAAGTAAAAAATGAAACAAATCCCCATTATTCAAGTGCCGATCGAGGAAGCTGAACTCGCCCTGTTTGAAGAGCGTAAAAAGATTTACCCACGTTCACAGAAAGGCTGGTTTGCATCCCGGCGCTGGATAATGGTGGCATTAACGCAGTTGCTGTTTTATGGCACGGTCTGGTTGAATTGGAATGACAGGCAAGCGGTATTGTTTGATTTGGTTTCACGGAAATTTTATATATTTGGCCTGGTTTTCTGGCCTCAGGATTTTATTTATCTGGCGGTATTACTCGTCATCTCTGCACTCTCCCTGTTTCTGTTTACAGCAATCGCAGGCCGCTTATTTTGCGGCTACGCTTGTCCGCAGACCGTTTATACGGAAATATTTTTGTGGGTTGAGAGTAAGGTGGAAGGTGACAGGAACGCACGGATCAAACTCGATGCGGGTCCTTTAACTGGGCGCAAATTCTCGCTGAAATTTGTCAAGCATTTCATCTGGCTGACAATCGGTTTGTGGACTGGTTTCACTTTTGTCGGCTATTTCACGCCGATTAAACAATTAGCGTTAGAGATTGGACATTTCGCGCTTGGCCCGTGGGAAACCTTCTGGCTGTTGTTTTATGGTTTTGCTACTTACGGCAACGCAGGCTGGTTACGTGAACAAGTATGTAAATACATGTGCCCTTATGCCCGCTTTCAAAGTGCGATGTTTGATAAGGACACGTTGATCGTTACTTACGATACCGAGCGCGGCGAACCACGTGGCTCGCGTAACAAGAAGGTTGATTTCAAGGCAAAAGGCTTGGGCTCTTGTGTTGATTGCAGTATCTGCGTTCAGGTATGCCCGACGGGTATTGATATCCGCAATGGTTTGCAATATGAATGTATTGCCTGTGGCTTGTGTATTGACGGTTGTGACCAGGTCATGGATAAAATGGGTTATGAGCGTGGTTTGATTCGCTATACCACTGAACATGCGCTTACCCGTAAGCTGGATCAGAAAGCCATGTGGGCGCGGGTTTTCCGTATGCGTACGCTGATCTATTCTGGCTTGCTAAGTCTGATTATCTTAGTGACTGCTATTTCTTTGTTTTACCACGTCCCGCTCAAAGTAGACGTGATTCGTGATCGGACGATGCCTAAGATCACCGAGATGGGGGCGATTGAAAACGTATATCGCTTGCAAGTGATGAATACGCAAGAATCTGCTCGTCGCTATAGTGTGGAGATCGTTGGGGTTCCTGGTGCAATCATCCTTAACAATGAGGTGGTTGATGTGAAATCTGCCAACGCGACAGCGGTACCGATCCGTGTCCGCGTACCAGCAAACGTGTTGCAACCTGGCTCAAATCGAATTCGCTTTGAAATTAAAGATTTGGATGCGCCGGATGTTAAAGTCATTGAAAAAGCTGTATTTTTAGTTCCACGATAAGGAGATGTAATGAGCACCGTTCTGACTCTGAAGAAAAAAGATCACTGGTATAAAGAACCGTGGTTGCTCCTGGTGGTTGGTGGCCCGTTAGTAGTTGTTTGTGCGAGTATTTTTACCGGAGCGCTGGCGTTTCTTGGCTCGGATAAAGTGGTCGCAGAAGATTATTATAAGCAAGGCTTGATGATCGATAAGGATATTCAGCGTGATGCGAAGGCGAGAGAGTTGCAAATGAGCGCAACGCTCAATTTTGATGCGACCAGCAATAAAATCCGTATGAAGCTCGAAGGTAAGGGGGCATTTCCAAATTCACTGCAACTCAGTATTGCAAGTGCCGCATCGGATGGTATGTCGGTCGCTGAAATTATTCGTCGCCTGCCGATGACACAAGTCAGCCCTGGCGTTTATGAAGGTGATTCAAAACTCATCTCGAATATTTCTTCTAACTCTGTTAAATTGTTTCATCTCAAGTTGGAAGCATCTGACTGGAGACTAACAGGCGATTGGTTTGAGCCAGAGCAAAAGGTTGCGCAATTAAGAGCGTCATAATTGAAGCGCTTCCCTAAGATTTGTTAACTGGCAAGTTAAAGGGCTGATAGAAGATTTTCTCGGTGAGGCTTCATGTCGCTGCAGCAGTTTTGTATTGGTCCTTATTAAATCACTAGAAGGGGACGAGAATGGAACATACGATGTTGGTTCATCGCAAAGCATCTTTGCGACCCATGTTGATGATAGTGTTGTGGCCGGCTTTTTTGATGGCCTGTGCTGCCACAGGATTATTTTTTAGTCTCGTTGATCCGATGGAGTTGATCGTGTTAGATGAACGCTTGCAAATGCATAGTTCGGGCGTCTACACGGTGGGCTTTTTTGCATTTTGGTTGCTCGGAATTCTTTCTAGTGGTTTGACTGCCTTACTTGTGCAAAAAGCTCATTAGAATCGAACTCACTTTATGAATACCACTGAATCAGCTGTTTTCCCTGCCATTGAAATACCTGAAGAGTTAATTCGACGTTTTGACTCTTTCGGTCCACGGTACACCTCGTATCCGACTGCAGATCGTTTTCACGCAGATTTTACGGCTGATTCTTACATATCCTATTTAAAACAGCGCAGTGGTTTAGCCAATAAGCCGCCACTGTCGCTGTATATTCATATTCCTTTTTGTGCGTCACTTTGTTATTACTGTGCCTGTAATAAAGTAATTACCAAAGACCGTAGTCGCTCAGCGATTTATCTGACCTATCTGGAAAAAGAGTTAAAGATGGTCACTGCGCATTTGGCAGAGCGCGAAACACTCAGCCAACTTCATCTGGGTGGTGGTACGCCGACTTTCCTCAGTCACGACGAAATGCGTCAGTTAATGGCGATGCTGCGCCAGCATTTTGACTTTACGGATGATGCTGAGATTTCGATTGAAATCGATCCACGGACGGTCACCTCTGAATCACTCGAAATTCTGCAAGAAATCGGTTTTAATCGCACCAGTCTCGGCGTGCAGGACTTTGACCCTGATGTGCAAAAAGCAGTCCATCGGATTCAGGAGTTTGATATGGTGGCACGCACCATACAAGAGAGTCGTCGCTTTGGCTTTGAATCGATTAATTTTGATTTGATATATGGACTACCAAAACAATCATTAGAAAGTTTTTCCAGAACGCTGGATCAGGTTATCAGTCTGTCGCCGGACCGCATTGCGTTATACAACTACGCACATTTGCCGACACGCTTTAAGCCACAACGTCGTATCGCAGAAGCGGATTTGCCTTCTGCCGAACAACGTCTTGAAATTTTTCTGATGTCCCTGCGTCGGTTGCTTGCGGAAGGCTATGTCTATATTGGTCTTGATCATTTTGCAAAACCGGATGATAGCCTCGCTAAAGCCACGCTCGATGGAAGTTTGCACAGAAACTTTCAGGGCTACACCACCCGCTCTGACTGCGATCTGATAGCGCTTGGATTGTCGGCGATTGGCAAGGTGGGCAATTCTTACGTACAAAACTTACGGACGCTCGATGAATATTATGCGTGCCTAGATCACGGTAAGTTGCCAGTGGAGAAGGGATTCGACCTGAATCAGGATGATCTGATGCGTCGCCAAATTATTATGGATATGATGTGTAGTACGGGCGTCAATTTCAGTGATGTTGAAAGTCAGTTTGGCATTTCCTTTAATGACTATTTTGATACTGAATTACGTCAGATGCAGGCATACGCATCGGAGGGATTAGTTGGTATCAGTGATGCTGGTATTCGTGTATTGCCGAAGGGGCGTTTATTTGTTAGAGCATTTGGTATGGCATTTGATGGCTATCTGGCAAAACAAACTGCGGCCAAATACTCACGTTTAATTTAACTCTATGTTGACTCTGCCTTTGGCACTTGCTGCAATCACTGCTGGTGTCGCTGGTGGCGTGCACTGCATTGGTATGTGTGGAGGGATCTCGACGCTGTTGAACCAGGCAGGAATCCGCCGTGAAAAGATCATCCCTATCCATGCCGATAACGCAGTTCGAGATGCCTCCCGCGTCAGTTCACTTGCGGTGAATCGCTCGTCGTTGTCCTTTCAGTTGTTATTGCAATCTGGGCGGATTTCAACCTACATGTTAGTGGGCGCTTTATTTGGTGGTTTAGGTAACGCTGGTCTGATCTTGCGACCTTATCTGCCCGCCCAGCAGTTCTTGTTTGTGTTTGGAAATCTGGCTTTGGTTGCTTTAGGGATAAGGGTATTGGGTGTGACTGTACCATTTCAATGGTTAAGTCATTTCTTTTCGACTTGGCAACAGCGATTTTTTAGTAAGCTGCCGTCGCTGAAAAATGGCATCCGTTATCCATTTTTAACAGGGTTGGCATGGGGATGTTTGCCGTGTGGTTTGCTCTATAGCGTTATCCCATTTGCTTTGCTTTCTGGTGACTGGTTTGCTGGTGCCATGTTGATGCTGCTTTTTGGACTCAGCGCGTTGCCGCATTTATTGTTTAGTCAAGGTCTGTTTGCTATTGCAAACAGAGGACACGTTCCAGCCTGGTTAAGGAATATGGGTGGGGTCACTCTCATATCGATTGGCGCACTCGGCCTATGGTATTTCGATATGCACCAGATGCCGTCATTTCTATGCGTTATCCCAGCGACGTAAATATTGTTGCTTCGTGCTGATCACGCTAAGGCGTGTTGTGTTGGGGGGCGCGTTGTTTATGCTTTGGTATTGATTAAGGTTCCCATTACCTGATCCGCTGTTTTCACAACGTGCGCATTGAGCTTAAAGCTGGCCGCATACTGAATTGAATTCACCGTTTCTTTTGCTAAATCGGTGCCACTCTGGCTATCAGTCGATGCGGCCGCCGCACCGGCTTTGCTGATATGAACAGTCACGCCATTATTTGACCCCTGTTCAAAATTAGCGACCTCAGGTTGATATCCATTTGTATTGACGTTCGCAATGTTGTTAGCCGTGCTATCAAGCGCTTTAGTGTTGGCAATCAAGCCAGACAAGCCACTGCTAAGTGAAGAAATGGACATCATTAACTCCGGTTAAATGCTAGGAAGGACGATACGAACGTGTTCCCAGGATAGTTCTTTTTTTGTGCAGATGCCAAAATTTTTTCATATTTAACCTAGTTGTCTTCATTGTCAGAATCGGCTAAGGGTAACTCTATAAATAAAGTTGTCCCTTCATTCACATCACTCACAACGTTAAACTCTCCATGCATTGCTTTGACGCGTTCACGCATACCGACCAAACCGAAAGATTGTGTTTTTTGCATGTCTGATTCATCGATACCTTTACCGTTGTCAGAAATGGTAAAGCGCAGTTGTTCGCTGCTTCGATGGAATTCTATCTGGACTTCGTTTGCCTGTGCATGACGAGCGACGTTCGTCAGCGATTCCTGAACGATTCTAAAAATAGCCGTGCTACGTGCATCGTCAAGGGTCAGTAGCTCTTCATTAGCGATGAGATCACAGTCAATGTTATGCCTATGTGAAAAATCTTTTTGTAATGTTTGTAGGGCAAAAAATAAGCCACCTTCATCCAGCGCGCGCGGTCGTAAATCAGTCGCGATCCGGCGCAGGGTGGTAATCGCTGTCAGGATCAGATGATCCATGCTGTTGATCGTTAGCTGATTAGTTTCGACTAGTTGCTGGTCTCTCTGTAGTAACGATAAGTCCATCCTGAGCGCAGCCAGCAGTTGTCCTAGGTCGTCATGTAATTCGCGGGCGATATGTTTGCGTTCCTCTTCGCGGATGCTTTGCAGGGTGTTTGATAACTGGCTGAGTTGTGAGTGATAGGCTGCCATTTTTTCTTTAGCAATTTTTCTGTCTGTAATATCCCTGAAAATAACAGTGTAGAAGCGCTCGCCTTTTTCCATTTGGTGCGCAATTGAGGCCTCAATCGGAAATTCTTCGCCATCGGCTTTGCTGCCTGTTACGTAGAAATCTTCGTAATGGTTTCCCATTTTTCGGCGGGTGGTTCCTGCCTCACCAAATGCTTTCATGTGATTGCCATGGTTATGCCTGTGGCGCATAGGGATGAGTTGACTCAGTGGTGCGCCGATAAGACTGTTCGCCGGATATCCAAAAATGACGGCAGCGGCAGGGTTGGCGATAACGATAATTTGTTTTTCGTTGACGGTAATAATTCCATCAATGGCTGTATCAATCATGCGACTCAGTCGTTCACGTTGCAGTGTCAATTCTTCGGTTGACGTGACCAGATGTGCTGCTGTTTTTATCAAGGCGGAATAAGGCGTATGAATATTTACTGCGACCATACTACGATAGATAGCGATCGCCGCTAATAGCTGAAAAGAGTGGCCAATTACAATGTTGATGTCGCCGGTCGACGAATAAAGTGAAAAATATACTTCCGACATGGCCATTAACGCACTGGCAAAAAATAATGGTATGCGGTCGATATGGATATGTTCAGCTCTTTTGTCTGTCTCAAAACGTAGTGCATGTTTGTAAAACAAGAGGGCTGTCACGCAGTTAAGCAGCACTAGCCCCATTTCGTATCCGATTTTGAAAACGGTTTGCCCTGCACCTTCATTAAAAGTTAGGGGTAAAGTAGTGGGATGGATAAAAATGATGGTGGCGATGAACAGCGTAGAAAACAATCCAATTGACAAGGTAAGGTACGATTGTTTTTGGCTGAAATCAGTATCTTTAGGATCTAAGGCTAAGCCAAGTAGTGTTGCTGAGATGATAGTGCGTGATGCTAGCCAAAAACTCAGCGACTTATGCATATCGATAGCGGTCTCAAATCCAGGCATGCCTTGGAAGGTTATTGAGTGCAAAAAACCCAAGATTGCAGTGCATAAAAAGGCCACGGCTAAAATTGCGCTACTTTTTTTTCGTGTATCGCCAAACGCGTTCCAGCACACAATAAAAACCGAGGCAAAGATGACGATAGTGACCGTTTCTAAAAAAGTATGCATCGACAGTGGGTGTGTGACGCCGATAAAGGAGAGTCGTCCCTGACTACCCCATAAAATAACGGAGATGACGAGTAAAATGCTGATTAACCAGCTAGCCCGTGTGAGTCTGAAGCTGATGTTGGAGATTGAATGGGGCATGGAATGCGTCAAGTAGATTGGATAAAAGTGACAACGCCTGGTTCTGTCGATTGCATATTGACGGTAGCTGCTGTTTTTTGTTCTTTAACGTTGTCAGCAGCACTGAACTCGTGAAAATTGATTTCCGGCGATCTATTTTAAAGGCAATTTCCCAAAAAATAGCGGCTGATGAATTAAAAAAGGCGTCCGAATCATCGAGCGCCTTTGTTGTCGTTATTCGTTTCGCCAGTCCTGCATGAGGCAAAACCTAAACTCAGTGAGACATAAATACCGGAACTGTCATGCTCTCAAGAATAGTTCTTGTTACGCCGCCCATAATCATCTCTCTGAAGCGTGAATGACCATAGCCGCCCATCACGATCATGTCGCTATTAAGATCGTTCGCCAGCGACAGCAAGGCATTACCAATATCTGTTGAAGTTTTATGTACTGATACTTCGACTTTGATGCCATGTCTTGCAAGATAGAGAGCAATATCCGCCCCAGGTTGCTCGCCATGTGCATCTGGTGTTGCTTTGGTGTTGAAAATTGCTACCTGCACCAAATCGGCTTTTTTTAGGAGGGGAATCGCATCGGTTACCGCTCTGGTCGCTTCTCTGCTGGCATCCCATGAGATAAGGGGACGTTTACCAACCGAATGAAAGTCACCAGCATAAGGAATAATTAATGCCGGACGCCCAGAGTTAAGCACAATGTACTCTGGAAAGTCGGGAAGTACGGAAGGGGAGGGTTCATCGCGATTGGTTTGACCAAGTACAACCAAGTCGCTATAACGCGCTTGCAAACCAATGCCACCACCTGCTTCATCATTGGCAATAGAAGATTCAAAAGACGGCACACCGATATGATCGACGATTTTGTTAAATTCTTCGACAGCTCTCTCAGCACGTTCTTTTAAAAAATTCAGATGAATTGTTAAATTTGGATCACTGGCACTGATATTCCCATCTTGGTAAATAAATCGGGAGACGCCCGTAACTGCCGTACCAACCAGATGCGCGTCTTCGCTACGTGCAATATCTGCGGCAAACTTGACTCTTATTTGTGAACGATCAGATTCATCGACATGGACGAGGATGGTTTTATATGACATGACATTGCTCCTTAACGTAGCGCAGGGGGAGCCATTTTTTTGGCTGGCCCGCTTTTTATCAATAGAAGGACGACACTTTGTGCTTTTTTGATTCTGTGGTTTAGCTTACTTCATTTATACTGCAACTGCGGCTTCAGAACTCCATTGTTGCAATAATTTTTTGCCAACCAGAGACGAGACTTTCTCGCTGACTTTACTGCGTGCTTTTGCCGGTGGCAAGCGGCGCAAGGTTTTAAGGGTTGTTGGGTCGAGCAGGCAGATTTCGCGTTGGTCAACACTGATCAAACCCATTTCATTGAAAGCGGACAATGTACGGCTGACTGTTTCCAAAGTCAGACCTAGGTAGCTGCCGATTTCGTGACGTGTCATGCGCAGGTTAAATGAACGACCAGAGTAGCCTAATTGACTGAAACGGTCGCCAAGATTGGTCAGGAAACGGGCCACTTTTGCTTCAGCACTCAACGCGCTTAACATGCCGATCATTAACTGTTCACGAACCAACTCGCGGCTCATTACATTGAACATGGCATGCTCCAATTCAGCGTAAGTATGACCTAAAGCAGTGAATGCTTTGTATGGCAGTAGAATGACGTCGCAATCAGATAAAGCAACTGCCTCAGAAGCATGGTGCTGCGAATGAATACCATCGATACCCAGTAAGTCGCCTTTCATTGGAAAGCTCAATACTTGCTCATTACCATATTCATCAATCAGCACAGTTTTCAGGAAGCCAGAATTCACAATATAAAGCGTATCAAAACTTTGACCAATCGTGTGAATGCGTTGACCTGCTTTGAAGCGTACATGTTGAAACAGAATTTCTTCATTGGATGAACTGGCTGGCGCTGCGATGTGCAATAAATCGCATACCTCACGCAAATTGGACCATAAGTTACCATGACAACGCCAGCCAGCCTCGTTGATGTTGGTGGACAAGAGAGCCTTGTTAACTGGTGTTCTCAGGCTTGATTGGCGGGATGAAAGCGCTGCTGTAGTCATGTGAGTCTCCAGAGAGTAAGATGCAAAGTATTAATTAATGTGATTTGAGAAATTCGGTATTTGCCAACGGTGCAGAAAATCTGGTATCCGTTCAAAGTCAGTTGATTTATCCAAAAAACCATCAGCACCGGCACGCATCGCATGTTGGCGATTGTCATCAGTTGAGTGGTTAGTCAGAACAACGATTTTTACTAAGGGTTTTCTTTGCTTAATGCTTTTTAATAGTTGCAAACCATTGCCAGTACCCAATTGGAGATCGAGGATGATTGCATCGGTTTCGCTATTAAGGACTCTCTCAAAAGCAGATTCAATATCGCCTGATACGCCAATAACATGGATACCTGGAACTTCTTCAACGAACCGGATTAACCGATTCTGAATCAGGACAGAGTCTTCGACGATAAATAAATTCATGATGCTTTGGAGGATGAACACCGCTTTGTTTGCTTGTGTTCATTATCGCGAATCTACGTGTTGATTTAAATCAGGAGATGCTGATTTGATCTATCGGATTATTTGCTGATGTTGTAGGAGTTTTCCTACAAAAAGGTGGGGGGATGGGAGAAACGGCTGACGCGTTAGGCGTTAGGCGTCAGTAAATGGTGCGCCACGGCGTACTGAACAAGGTCTGATATATTATTCATGTTCATTTTTTGCATGATCCGCATTTTATGCGTACTGACCGTTTTTACACTGAGATGCAAAAGATCGCCGATTTCGGTAATGGTCTTACCTTTGACCAAATGCGTGAATACTTCAAATTCGCGATCTGATAAGCTGACGTGAGGCAAGTTGTCATCGGCCGGCATTGCATTCATTGCAAGTTGTTCTGCTACCTCAATGCTGATATACGGGCGTCCTGAGGCAACCTTGCGTAATGCTGTCACCAATTGGGTGCCTGCACTTTCTTTGGTTAGGTAACCGCGCGCACCTGCACGAATAGCACGCACTGCATACTGTTCTTCTTCGTGCATGGTCAAGATCAGAATCGGTAGTTTTGGAAACTCATCTTTAATCTGACGAATCAAATCCACGCCACTGCGGCCTGGCATCGATAAATCCATCAGCAATACGTCAAACGTAACACTTCTGACTTTATCTAAGGTATCAAAACCATCTATCGCTTCTGCAACGACGAGAATGTCATCGTTGCCATCAAGGATGCGTTTTAAACCTTCACGCATGATGGTATGGTCATCGGCAATCAGAATACGAATCATTGAATGAGTACATAGTAAAGGTTCATTGCAAGGAAAGTTGCAAGGCATACACTATTGTACTGTACAACCACGTTCAAGGATGTTGTATCCCAGAAAAAAGCCGTTTTCAGTGGTTTTTGGTGCGGTGAACCAGTACTGGTATATTGCATAAAGACAACACCTTGGCTGTCGTGCTTCCTAGTAATAAACTGCCGACGCCACTACGGCCGTGGGAGCCCATAAAGATTAAATCGCAATTGTGCTCTTGAGCGGTATGAACGATTTCTTTGGCAGCAGAATCATTAAATTGGACCAGACCCTCAAATGGTACGCTAGCCTGTTCGGCGACGAACTTAGCAGCGTCGAGGTACGCTCCCCCATAACTTCTCATTGCCGCCTGATATTCTTCTTCGGTCGGAGTGTTTGGTGGAATGATGTCGATATAAATCGGATATTGATAATTACTAGCGACGAATAGGGCAACGACTTTCGCATTGATTTGTTTTGCGAATTCAATTCCCTCGCGAATAGTCGCGGTGGCCAATTCAGAACCGTCAGTTGGCAGTAGGATTTTGGTGTACATAAAATGTCCTTTGTAAATGCACCATTAATGCATCATTGAGTTGATTCATCATGCGCTATTTTCGCGTTTGTTCTTTTGATAAAGAACAAGTTTTAAGTTAGCGAATCGATCGAGTATTGTCAATGAAGGGTGTGCAGTCCTTTATCGAATCCAAAATAAAAATGCCTCAGATGACGCCACGTGAGGGCCATCTGAGGCAGGTGCCTATCTGGATCGCAAGTCGACAGAGACTGTGCAGAAACGTCTTGTTGCTTTAGAAATGTTTTAAGCCAATAGCAGCTTTTACTTCGTCAGTGGTCTGCGCGGCAATTTCGCGTGCCTTGCGAGTGCCTTCTTTGAGCATTTGCAATACTTGGCCGCGGTCTTTGGCGAACTCTTCGCGTCGCTCACGGATGGGGGCGATCAGATTTTGTAAGATGCCTTCCAGTCTAGATTTGACGACGCTATCACCGAGGCCGCCACGGACATAATGATCCTTCATGGTTTGCAGGCCTTCTTTATCTTCATCGAATGCATCGAGGTAGATAAACGCAACGTTCCCTTCAAGATGTCCAGGGTCAGCAACGCGTAGATGCAGTGGGTCTGTATACACATTGCGGACGGCCGCTTTAATTTCTGCTGCACTGGCACCAAGGTTAATCGTATTGCCCAAGGATTTACTCATTTTTGCCTTACCATCAATACCCGGCAGGCGGCCGATCTCTGGTACCAGAGCCTGACATTCAACGAGAATATCTTTATTGACCAGACGGTTGAAGCGGCGAACAATTTCATTGGTCTGTTCAATCATCGGAATCTGATCTTCCCCGACAGGAACGAGGCTCGCTTTAAATGCTGTGATGTCCGCCGCTTGGCTGACAGGGTAGGTCAGGAAGCCTGCAGGGATATCACGTTCAAAGTTTCTCAGGATGATTTCTTGTTTGATCGTTGGATTGCGTTCAAGACGGGCTACTGAAACCAAATTAAGGTAGTAAAACGTCAGTTCGGTTAATTCCGGAATCTGTGACTGAATGAAAATCGTCGATTTTGTCGGATCGATACCTACTGCGAGATAGTCCAAGGCAACTTCCAGTACATTGTTATGTACTTTTGTTGGATCATCCATGTTATCGGTTAACGCCTGTGCATCGGCGAGCATGATGTACTGCTGATACTGATGCTGATATTTGACGCGGTTGCGTAGGCTGCCTACAAAGTGGCCAAGGTGCAGAGGGCCGGTCGGACGATCACCTGTCAGAATAAGGTGGTTTTTATTTTCTGGGGTACTTGCTTGCATAGATATTCCATCACTTTCGTGCTTAAAGCGGTCTTGAGTCGTGTTTGTGTCGTATTTGCTGCTAACGTATTCTGTTGATTTCGGCGTTTACGTAAAAAAATGCCGCTCAATCATGGCGGCATCTTTAAAATCTGCGTCTAATTAGGACACTATGATGCCGTTACTAAAGAATATGTGTCAAGTTTGAGTATATTTGTCAAAAACTCTGTCGATTTTACCGTGTCTTGTCGCCAGAATCATGAGTCTGAAATGGTAAAATTGCCGATAACGGCGTTGTACGGCCTATTGCCGGACGATTTATTGCCATTTACGTAAATAGAAAGATATCTACCTTGACCGTTGTTTCTCCTAAAAAATTAGTTATTGCTTCACGTGAGAGTCGTCTTGCTATGTGGCAGGCAGAGAATGTCCGTGATCGCCTTATGGGTTTGTATCCAGATTGTGTGGTTGAAATTTTAGGAATGACCACTCGTGGTGATCAAATTCTGGATCGAGCACTCTCGAAAGTGGGTGGAAAGGGCTTGTTTGTCAAAGAGCTAGAGGTCGCCATGGCTGACGGCGCTGCGGATTTGGCGGTGCATTCGCTCAAAGATGTGCCGATGGATTTGCCAGATGGATTTGCACTGGCTGCGGTCCTCGAGCGTGAAGATCCGCGCGATGCATTTGTCTCAAATCTCTATTCATCGTTAGATAATCTACCTGAAGGGTCGATTGTCGGTACCAGCAGCCTGCGTCGCCAAGCGTTAATATCGGCCCGTTTTCCACATTTGATCATCAAGCCTTTACGTGGCAATCTCGATACTCGCTTGCGCAAATTAGATGACGGTGATTACGCTGCCATAATTCTTGCTGCAGCTGGCTTGAAGCGTCTTGGATTGTCGCAGCGTATTGCTGCTTATCTGGAGCCAGAAGAAAGTTTGCCAGCAGCTGGACAGGGTGCGATGGCAATTGAAATTCCAGATAATCGCCCCGAACTTGCGGCATGGCTTGCGCCATTGAACCACGTGCCGACCGCGCAGGCAGTGCATGCAGAACGGGCGATTTCAAAAGCGTTTGGTGGAAGTTGCCAGATTCCTTTGGCGGCCTACGCCATCATTAACGGTGTAGATATGCATTTGCGTGCTATGGTTGCGACACCTGATGGGCTGCGTGTCGCAAAAGCAGAGGTGTATGGTGCTGCGATGGATGGCGGTGGATTAGCGCAAAAAATAACTGCAGCGCTTGCGGCACAAAATGCGGAAGATATCTTGGCAGTATGCAAAATCCAGGCGCAAGACTAATTGGATAGTTAATGTACCCACACAAGGTCATCATTACCCGTCCCATCGCACAAGCTCGTGATTTTGCTGAAAAAGTCAGGCGCATCGGCGTCGAGGCAATTTTGTTTCCGTTGATCGACATTCGCGCGTTGGAAGATCAGCGTGGGATTGCTAAAGAAGCTGATGCCTTAGATCAATTTTCGCTTGTGGTTTTTGTCAGTCCAAATGCAATCGATGCATTTATGCCGCATGTGACTAACTGGCCGCCATCATTAACAATCGCAGTCATGGGGAGCGGAAGTCGACATGCGCTCGTCCGCTATGGCTTAACGGAGCAAAATACACGTATTGTCAGCCCTGCCAATACGTTAAAGACCGATTCTGAAACCTTGCTTGAGGTGCTTGATACTGATGCCCTCGCAGGGAAGAAGGTGTTAATCGTGCGCGGAAACGGAGGGCGTGAGTTTTTGTCAGATGCCCTGCGTTCGGCGGGGGCTGAAGTTCAGCTGCTATCTTCCTATGAGCGCATGACTCCTGATTTTGATGGGCGCAAACAGGCAGAGTTGATGCAGTTGTTAAGTGTGGACAATCGATGGGTTATTACGAGTTCTGAGGCTTTGCGAACATTGGTGGATTGGGTTAAACAATTACAATCTGGTGAGTTCGTGGCAAAACTGCAACATCAAGAAATTATCGTTCCTCATGTGCGTATTGCGGAGACCGCGCAACGTCTGGGGTTTCATTTCATCACTTTAACCGCATCTGGCGACGAATCCGTGCTTGTCGCGTTACAATCTCTCGTATGAACGAACAGCAAATAAATTCCGGCGCATCTGCGCCAACTCAGAATCCTGAGCAGCCTCCCATCCAGACTGCAGGGGCCCCTGTACAAGTGGTCGTGAAAGACGCTAATTGGACTCAGCCAGCTTATTTGCTGTCCGGTGTGTTAGCGGTACTTTTGGCCGCCAATTGGTGGTCATCCCAGAACCAGATAAGTTCCCTGCGTGAAGAGGTTGCTCGGCGTCTGCTGAGTGCCGATACAACCAGCAGTGAGACAAAAATCCTTGCAAAAAACGTCCAGGAATCAACCAAAGAGATTCAGGCAAAGGTGATTTTGCTTGAAGGTAAACAGTCTGAAGCACAAAGTCAGCAACTCGCTCTCGAGCAGCTCTATCAGGATTTATCTAAAAATCGTGATGAATGGGCGTTAGCCGAGATTGAGCAAGTGTTGTCGACTGCGAGTCAGCAATTGCAGCTCGCAGGCAATGTTCCAGGGGCATTGATCGCTTTGCAAAATGCGGACAGTCGTTTGGCTAAATCGGATAAACCGCAATTTATCGTGATCCGACGTGCGATTGCCAAAGACATCGAAAAACTTAAGGCATTACCTTCACTGGACTTGCCTGGCATTGCTCTGCGTCTTGATAGTGTCATTGCTCAGGTTGATCGGATGCCACTGTGGGTCGACGAAAAGTCTGTTGTGACTGCGACGCCATTGAAAACACCGCTGCGCGTATTGCCTAAATCTCAGAGCAAACAGTCGCCAGAAAAGTCAGGTAAATCGGACTCGAAAGCGATTGAAGACGTCAGTGATGTTACCTGGAGTGTGCGTTTGCAAGATGCGTGGCAAAGTTTTTCCAGTGAGATGTGGGGTGAGGTTAAGCAACTCGTGCGCATCCGTAGTGTTGAAACTCCTGACGCCTTATTACTAGCGCCGACACAGTCTTATTTTGCACGTGAAAACCTGAAATTACGCCTCTTAAATGCGCGTTTAGCTTTATTGTCACGTAACGAAGCCGTTTTCCGTAGTGACATCAATGCGTCGCAGGACGCAGTAGCAAAGTATTTTGATACCCGTGCGAAGCAGACACAGACGGTCCAGGCTCTGTTGGTGCAAGTGCAGAGCAGCAATTTATCAATTGAAATGCCGACCCTGTCAGAGAGCTTGAATGCTGTTCGTAACTACAAAGTGAAGCCTTAACGTATGCGAATTTTTATCCGGCTTCTGATCCTGTTTGCGCTTGCCGTTGGTCTGGCAATTGGCGCACGTTTTAATCCTGGTAATGTGGTCGTTTTTTTTCCGCCGTACCGGATAGACTTGTCTTTAAATTTATTTTTATTTTCGCTGGTGGCCTTGTTTGTTGTTATCTATGTGATCATGGGTGCGATTGTTACTGCCAGAAAAATGCCGAAAAAGGTCGCTGCATATCGTCAGGGTAAACGCGAACGTGATGGTAACAAAGCGTTGCGAGAAGCGGTTCGGACTCTGTTTGAAGGACGCTTCGGCTATGCCGAAAAAGCGGCTATTCGTGCTTCTGAGTTGTCGGATAACGTCGGCGTAGCAGCACTTATCGGTGCGCGTGCTGCGCATCACATGAGTCAGTTTGATCGACGTGATGCATGGTTGACCGGTATCGAGTCGGATCAAGCTTATAAAGTTGCCAGGCTGGTGACGTCCACAGAACTGCTAGTCGATCAACATCAGTCTGAAAAAGCCTTGGAGGCTGTGCGTCAGTTACATCTCAATGGCAGTCGGCATATTCAGGTGTTGCGCTGGGCGTTGAAGGCAAATCAGCAAGCACGGAAGTGGCCCGAGGTACTAAAACTGGTTCGCACTCTGGATAAGCATCATGCACTTCATCCGACACTCTCAACTCGGTTAAAAGAACTCGCTTACGAAGATCTGCTCAAAGATCACGGTCATGATGCGGAGTCGATTCGTCGTGTGTGGTATGAAATTCCTTCGAGTGACAGAACCTCCGCTTTTGTTGCCTACCAGGCAGCGGTTGCGTTTAATGCAAGAGGGTTGTTTGATGATGCACGAGCTATTGTTGAAAAAGCATTGCTTGAGGAGTGGGATGATCGACTCTTAAGAGCCTACCGTGAAGCTGGCGCGGCAGAAGGATCAGCAGCCTTGTTATCGCAAATTGATCATTGTGAGAAATGGTCATTGAAGCATCCAACGGATCCTGAACTGGCTTTAACCTTAGGTGTATTGTGTTTGCGTCAGAAATTATGGGGAAAGGCGCAGCGACACATGGAGCAAGCATTGTCAGATGCTGTTTCAGCAATTACGGTCCGTGAAGCAAATCTGAAGTTGGCACAGTTACATGAAGCACTTGGCCAAGAAACTGAGGCGGCTTATCACTATCGTCAATGCGCAGTTGCAACGACCCTGTAAATAGCTGGAAGACGGGTTCAAGGCGCGACTGACCTGAATTCTTCCAGTGTAAATTTATGATGGCAAGGTTTGCGTAAGTTCTATTCGGTAAAGTTCCTGTTTTGCGATGCACAATTCGGCACAGAAAGTCGATATAATCTCGCAAAAGAAAAATTCGTACTACTTCATACTAATGAGAAAGAGTGACATGAGCTTGAATAACGTTCCTGCAGGTCGTGATGTACCAAATGATTTCAATGTCATCATTGAAATCCCAATGAACGCAGATCCGATTAAATACGAAGTTGACAAAGAAACTGGCGCGATTTTCGTTGACCGTTTTATGGGTACTGCTATGCACTATCCTTGCAACTACGGTTATGTGCCACAAACCATCGCAGGCGATGGCGACCCAGTTGATGTATTGGTTATCACACCATTCCCACTGATTCCAGGTGTTGTTGTTCGTTGCCGCGCAATCGGCGTGCTGAACATGACGGATGAAGGTGGTGAAGATGCAAAAGTACTGGCTGTTCCAGTGGATAAAATTTTGCCAATTTATACACACTGGCAAAAGCCAGAAGATATGAATGAACTGCGCCTGCGCCAGATTCAACATTTCTTCGAACACTACAAAGATCTTGAAAAAGGTAAATGGGTTAAAGTCGAAGGTTGGGGCGGCCCTGAAGAAGCGAAAAAAGAAATTCTCGCCGGTATCGAGAACTTCAAAAAAGCTTAACGTTATTTGTTTAAAAAAAAGCGATCCACGGATCGCTTTTTTTTTTGTGTTATCGAGCACTAGTGCGTCAGCTTTGAGAACGCAATGGCAGCAATGGCGACGATGACAGCAATCGCACTCAATAACAGTAAAGAATTGATACCGTTAGGTTGTTTATTGTCAGAACCTGATGCTTCTTGTGCTGCGTTTCTACCTTTTTTCTTCAATTTTTCACTTCTCGCGAGAAAGCGGTACAACGCTTGCGACATCTCCTCCGTACTTTGATAGCGTAATGATAGGTCTTTCTGCATTGCTTTCATCACAATTTTAGATAGCGAAGCGGGTACAACGGAATTGACTTCACTTGGCCATTTTGGTGACTTGTTGGCAATCTGATGTAATAGTTTATCAATATCATTGCCGTAAAACGGCTTCTGCAGGGTCAGCATTTCATACATCACCGCACCGAGTGAGTAGACGTCGGTCAGCGCGTTGACAGGCTTACCCGTTGCTTGCTCGGGTGACATGTAGTTGGGTGTGCCGAGAATGTTGTTTTTGAATAAAGTCACATCTGCTGGTTGGTTTTCATCAATTAAACGGTTGGGTGCGCGGGCAATGCCAAAATCGACTACTTTTGGATGATTGTTTGGCAATATAAAGATATTACCAGGTTTGATATCACGATGAATGACCCCATTCGTGTGTGCAATCGTCAATGCGTCAGCGATCTTTTTTATGATTGTTGCAATTTCAATAATATCAAATGTTTTCCCGTTGGCAAGTAGCTGGCGCAGGTCGTGACCTGGTAAAAATTCCATCGCAATGAATGTTGTGCCACCCTCGCTCGACGCGTCAAAGATAGTGACGATACTTGGGTGTGAGAGTCTTCCGGCTGCGCGTGCTTCATTGATGAATTGCTGTTCTCTTTGTTTTTTATCACTGGCGTTTGGAACCGTATTGAGAATCTTAATCGCTACGTCACGATCAATGACTGGATCGTGACCCCGAAATACGGTGCCAGTGGAACCGACGCCTAATTTTTCAATTAAATAAAAACGCCCCACTCGTTTATTGAGTGGGGTAACAGTAGCTTGTGCGGGAGCTTGTTGAGAATTATTTTGCATTACAGAAGGATGCCTTGAACATTGCGAAATTTCAAGTCATTGTACGTATTGGAGCTACTGATAGTCGTTACGTAAATAGTCCAAACGTTGATGGAGTAGTGTACATGCTTCTTAGACAGTCGGAGGGGTATCCTTGTCTGTAGGATTTCTATATGGCGTATGCTGATTGAGTTCATCTATATATAACTCTACGCCATTGGTCTCCCTGTTAAGAAATTGCGCAACAGCATCACTGAATTCAGGACGGGCCAGTAGATGTGCTGACCAGGTTTTTTCTGGCAAGAACCCACGTGCTATCTTGTGTTCCCCCTGCGCGCCGCCTTCAAATATGTTGATTTTTTTGCGGATACAAAGTTCGATTGCTTGATAATAAGCAGTTTCGAAGTGTAGGCAAGGGTAGGATTGCAGGCACCCCCAGTATCGGCCATAGAGCCTTTCTTCATCGTAAATAAGGAGCGACGCTGCGATTTTTTCGCCGTCTTTAACAGCAACGATCAGGAAAATATTGTCAGGCATTTCTTTTCCTATACGTAGAAAGAAAGCCAGATTTAAATAGGGTGTCGAACGATGATTGGCATACGTCAGGTCATAGCATTTTTTGAAAAAATGCCAGTCGTCATCGCTCGCGTCGCTGCCGGAGATGTGTGAAAATGAAATTCCTTGCTCGCGTACTTTGCGCCGTTCGGCTCGGATGTTTTTACTTTTTTTCGCCGACAGCGTTGTTAAGAATTCGTCGAAGTCGTGATAATTTTGGTTTTTCCAATGGAATTGCACGCCTGTCCGGATCAGAAATCCAGCATCTCGGTATAGATCGACATCTGCTTGAGGTAAAAACAACGTATGACAAGACGAGAACTGGTCTGATAATGTCATTTCTTTCTGTATGGCGATTAATATTTCTTGGACTTCAGTGTTTCTGGCGATGGCACGGCACCCAGTGACCGGGGTAAATGGAATGGCGGATAGTAATTTAGGATAATAAGAAAATCCGTAGCGTTGGTAAGCATCGGCCCACGCCCAGTCAAAGACATATTCGCCGTAAGAATGCATTTTTTGATAGAGGGGATAGGCACCAACCAGATTGTCATCATCCCAGAGAGTAATAAAGCAGGGCTGCCAGCCAGTCGCTTTACACGCGCAGTGCGTTTCGTGCAGCGCATCTAGAAAGGTATATGACAGAAACGGATTGCGCTGTAATTGCGATTGAAGTAGCGTATCCCATTGATCTCGACCAATCTCCGAAAGTGAAGTTGCAATACCCATGCGATAATGCTGGTTGATAGATGTTAATTCCATTTTTGATTCAATTCAGATTGCACGATTATGACCATTAAAGTTGCCATCGCCCAGATGAATAGCTCGGTTGGAGACCTGACCGGAAACGCAGCACAAATTTTTGACTACGTCAGCAAAGCCGCTGGGCAAGGTGCTGATATTGTTGTTACACCAGAGTTGTCGTTGGTTGGATATTCCCCCGAAGACCTGTTGTTACGCCAAGCCTTCTATAGCAAGGCACAGTATGCCTTAAATCAATTAGCTGTGCAGTTGGCGGTTTTTCCTGATGTCCACGTTTTGGTTGGATACCCTGCAGAGGTTGACGGCAAGCGTTATAACGCCGTAGCGGTGTTAGTGAATGGCGAGATTGTTGGTAGTTATTTTAAGCACAATTTGCCAAATGACATGGTTTTCGATGAAGTAAGATATTTTTCGTCGTCGTCTGAACCCTTCGTCATCAATGTCAAAGGAATCCATTTTGGTATCAATCTGTGTGAAGACACTTGGTTTAAAGAAGCGCCCCAGGCCGCTAAAAACGCCGGTGCGCAGGTGTTGCTTGTGCCGAATGGTTCACCTTTCCACATGCGCAAACAACATCAACGCATTGAAGTGATGCGTGAAAACGTTACTGCTTGCGGAATGTCCTTGGTCTATGCCAATCTGGTAGGTGGTCAGGATGAGCTTATTTTTGACGGCAATTCCTTTGTACTCAATACCAAGGGAGAGTTGGTTGCGCAGCTTGGACATTGCGAAGCTGCGTTGCAAATCGTTGAGTTTGAAGGTGCAGACCCTCAGCCAACGACGATCCAAGAATCTGGTTCGATCGAGGCGCAGATTTATCAAGCGCTGGTGCTTGGCGTCCGTGATTATGTGACAAAAAACGGTTTTCCTGGTGTTCTGTTAGGGTTGTCGGGTGGCGTCGATTCAGCCTTGACCCTTGCTATCGCGGTTGATGCGCTAGGTGCGAACAAGGTGAGGGCCGTGATGATGCCTTCTCCTTATACCGCAGATATTTCACTTTTTGACTCTCGTGATATGGTGCAGCGCATTGGTGTGCGCTATGATGAATTATCCATTGCTGCATGTTTTGATGCTTTCCGCGGGACGCTAAGTACTGAATTTTCTGGTTTGAAAGAAGATACGACTGAGGAAAATATTCAGGCGCGAATTCGTGGCACACTGTTGATGGCGATGTCCAATAAATACGGATCGATCGTGCTTACTACTGGTAATAAGAGTGAAATGGCAGTTGGTTACTGCACGTTATATGGCGATATGGCTGGCGGTTTTGCGGTCATTAAAGATATTGCCAAGACGCTTGTATACCGTTTATGTGCTTATCGAAATAGTATTTCCGATATTATTCCTGAACGCATTCTTACCCGTGCGCCGTCAGCGGAACTTCGACCAGACCAGAAGGATCAGGATTCATTGCCGCCTTATGAAGTACTGGATGCCATCATGCAGTTGTATATGGAAGAGAACAAATCGCGTGCTGAAATTGTCGCTGCTGGTTACAGCGAAGAGGATGTTGAAAGAATTACGCGTTTGATTAAAATTAACGAATATAAACGCCGTCAGGCGCCAATTGGTATTCGTATTACACATCGTGCTTTTGGGCGTGACTGGCGTTATCCAGTGACATCGAAATTCAGAGATTAAAAGAGGGAGCAAAAAAAATGAAACAAATTACTGCCGTTATTAAACCGTTTAAATTAGATGAGGTGCGTGAAGCCCTCGCTGAAGTAAACGTCACTGGTCTGACTGTGACAGAGGTAAAGGGATTTGGTCGTCAGAAAGGGCACACCGAGTTATACCGAGGTGCCGAATATGTCGTTGATTTTTTGCCTAAAATTAAAGTTGAGGTTGTTGTCGATGACAAAATTTGCGATCATGTTGTAGATGCCATTATTAAAGCGGCTCACACTGGAAAAATCGGCGATGGTAAAATTTTTGTCCAGAATGTTGAGCAGGTGATACGTATTCGTACTGGTGAAACTGGTCCGGATGCGGTCTAGTCATAGCATTGATTCGTTTTTAATTTAAGGGAAAAATGCTCATCTTGCGTACCATCATCGTCATATTATTTTTGCTCATTACGTCGACTGTCCATGCGGACAATGGCGTCACTGATCGCAAAATCGTTATCGGGCAGTCGGCCGCTTTTACCGGACCTGCTGCGCAGTTAGGAATTCAACTCAATGCAGGGGCAAAAGCATATTTTGATCATGTGAATGCTGTTGGCGGCGTATTTGGAAGAAAAATAGAAATCGTCTCTCTTGACGATAAATATGAAGCGGACATTGCAGCAGCGAATACCAAGCAATTGATTGACTCCGATGAAGTTTTTGCCTTGTTTGCATACGTCGGCACGCCGACAAGTAATGCCGCCTTGCCGATTTTTACTAAAGCTAAGGTGCCGTTTTTTGCCCCGTTCAGTGGTGCGCCATCGTTGCGTGAGCCATTTAATAAGCTGATTTTCAATGTGCGGGCAGGGTATAACGACGAGACGGAGCATCTGGTCGATCGTCTTGTGAATACTGGGCTTAAAAATATTGCTGTTTTTTATCAAAACGATGCTTACGGCAAGGCAGGTCTTGCGGGTGTGGAGCGTGCTTTAAAGAAGTTGAGTCTGCCGATTATTGAAACGGCGACAGTCGAGCGTAATAGTGTTGATGTCGCCAAAGCGGTGGATAGAATGATAGCAAAGAAACCGGATGTCATTATTCAGGTCAGTGCTTATGCTTCTTCTGCCGCTTTTATCAAAGAAATGCATAAACGAAGCTATAGTGGTCAATTCTACAATCTGTCCTTCGTTGGCAGTCAGGCATTGTCTGACGTGCTGGGTAATCAGGGGCCAGGTGTTGTGATTTCACAGGTTGTTCCATTTCCATGGTCGAACTCTAACGCTGTTGTTGCAGAATATGCAAAAGTCATGAACAAAGCAGGTGTCAAAGATTTGAACTTCTCTAGTTTGGAGGGGTTTATTGATGCCAAAATTTTCGTGGAAGGTTTGCGTCGGGCGGGGCAGAATTTGACCAGAGAGAAATTTATTGCGGCGCTAGAAACAATGAATACGAAGAATTATGACGGTGGTGGGTTTGATGTTAACTTTTCACCGACGAATCATAATGCTTCAAAATTTGTTGATATGACCGTTATCAGTAAAGATGGTAAATTTAAAGACTGATAACGTTATTTAAGATCCACAAAATAAAAAAACGAGAAGAATTCATATTCTTCTCGTTTTTTTTATAGGATGTTGATGATAATGCCGTTCAAGATGCTTTGAGAAGCACAAGCAGAGCACCCGAGCCGCCATCAGCAGCAGTTGCCTGACTAAATGCAAGTACGTCGTCTTTCTGAATAAGCCAGTTTCTGACTTTATGTTTTAGAACGGGTTCTTTGTTGACTGAACCCAGTCCTTTGCCATGAATGATGCGTACGCAACGCAGACCATTCCTGTCACATTTTCTGAGAAATTCACCGAGACTATCCCGCGCCTGATCCCGTCGCATGCCGTGCAAATCAAGCTGCGCCTGAATGACCCAGTGACCTTTTCGGAGCTTACGCACGACATCGGCGCCTACACCCGCGCGGGTGTAGCTCAGATCGCCGTCTGTTTCCAGCAAAGAATCCGCATCAAATTCGTCAGACAGTGACTCTTGTAATGCTGACTGCTCGTCAGCAAGATGCTGAAACGGTATGGGTTGTGGGCGCTCGGGGATCGCCAGATGCTTTTCCGCGGTTTTAAGTCGTGCTATTTCACCAACGCTGGAGCGAAAAATATTGGCTTCAGCCGCCGCTTTTTTCTCTCGCTCCAAGCGCTCAGCTTCCAAGCGCTGGTTCTGCTCTTGTTGTTGCTTTAATTGCTGCCCCAGTGACTTGAGGTCAGCAAAGTTTTTCAGAGAAGACATTGCCTGAGTCCGTATTACTCTTCGAGGTAACGTTGCGCATCCAGTGCAGCCATGCAACCTGTACCTGCACTCGTGATTGCTTGACGATAGACATGATCCTGCACGTCGCCTGCCGCGAATACGCCAGGGATATTAGTTGCAGTCGACATACCTTCGGTGCCAGTGCGGGTTTTAATATAACCATTTTGCATTGTTAACTGGCCTTCAAATATGCTGGTGTTTGGTTTGTGGCCAATCGCAATAAATACACCGTGCAGAGGAATCGCACTGACTACGCCGTCCGCGGACTTGATATTGATACCAGTTACACCGGAGTCATCCCCAGTTACTTCATCGAGCGTGTGATTCCATTTGATTTCAACTTTACCTTCAGCTGCTTTGGCCATCAGGCGGTCGATCAGAATCGCTTCAGCGCGGAACTTGTCGCGACGATGGATCACTGTTACTTTGCTAGCGATATTGGACAAGTAGAGTGCTTCTTCTACAGCGGTGTTGCCACCCCCAACAACGGCGACTTCTTTTCCGCGATAGAAAAAGCCATCGCAGGTCGCGCAAGCGGAAACGCCTTTACCCATAAACGCTTCTTCAGTGGGAAGTCCAAGATATTGTGCAGAAGCGCCAGTGGCGATAATCAGCGAATCGCAGGTATATTCACCCTGATCACCGATCAAGCGAATAGGTTTTTCTGTGAGTTTGGTTGTGTGAATATAATCGAAGATGATTTCAGTATTAAAACGTTCTGCGTGTTGCAGGAAACGTTGCATCAACTCCGGACCCTGAACACCCAATGGGTCTGCTGGCCAGTTTTCTACATCCGTGGTGGTCATTAACTGACCGCCTTGTTCTACGCCAGTAATCAGGACCGGATTAAGATTGGCGCGTGCGGCGTAAATGGCAGCAGAGTAGCCCGCTGGACCAGAACCAAGGATGAGTACGCGAGCATGTTTTGGTGTAGACATAAGGTCACCTGCATAAAAAGTTAAACGGTAGGCTGATTAACATGCTAAATATTAATCAACACATAGTCATTGCCAATAAATGGAGTTGCAGAAAAGAAAAACAAGCATCATTTAGAGATATTAAGCGGCACTATTGAGTGATAATAATGGGCATTAATTCTTGTTTTTTACTTATCTTTTGGTCGCAAACGCTCTCAAAAGCAAATATAAGCATAAATTATAGTCTATCCCTATGAGCTTAGCTGGACGTATCACGTTTGGCGAGTCACAGCTATCATGCTATCTTGTCAGACTTTGGTTGTCTGGATGAACATTTTCCTGATTTATGACTACAAGTAACGAAGCCTATACCCGCAGTAACAAAGCGCCGCCACCGCCATTGCCAAATAAAATGGTCGTGTTGTTGATGGAGGCACGTTGGATCCTGTTTGCGGCATTAAGTATTTGTCTGATACTGGTCCTGATTTCTTACTCGAAAGCTGATCCGGGTTGGTCGCAATCAAGCGTCGTGCCCAAAATTCATAATGTTGGCGGTAAATTTGGTGCTTGGTTGGCTGATGTATTGCTTTATGTGTTTGGCTTTTCAACATGGTGGTGGTGTATTGCTGGCCTAAGACAGGTCTGGCAGGCTTACCGAAAACTGGCAAGCCGGTTTTTAGTAGCAACAGAACCAGAGCACGAGGTGACGCAGACTGAGATTCTGATTCAGAAGTTTGGGTTTGCAATGCTTTTATCCGGCAGCATGGGTATTGAGTACCTGCGGATGTATTCCCTGCGCATACCCTTGCCATTGGCACCAGGCGGTGTTTTGGGAGAACTGATTGGTCGCGCATCGTTTAACGCGTTAGGGTTTACGGGGGCAACGCTGGCGTTACTGCTGGTGATGGCTCTGGGTATTAGTTTATATTTTCAGGTCTCGTGGCTGACAATTGCTGAAAAAATCGGCGCTGTTATTGAAGGTGTGTTTGTTTTTGCGAATAATAAATATGCCGATGCAGAAGACCGCCGCTTAGGACAGACCGCCGCCGTCAAGCGCGAAGAGGTTGTTGTGCAGGAACGCGCGAAAATTGTCGAGGCGCCGCCAATTCGTATCGAGCCACAAGTTGTTGCAGTGCAACGCTCCGAGAGAGTGGAAAAAGAGAAGCAGGTTTCTCTATTCAATGAACTGCCAGATACGAACCTACCGCCGCTGAATTTGTTAGATGAGGCGCCGCCAGTCCAAGAAACTGTCAGCGTACAAACGCTGGAATTTACCAGTCGTTTGATTGAGAAAAAATTATCTGATTTTGGTGTGGATGCCAAGGTCGTGGCGGCTTATCCGGGGCCAGTGGTTACCCGCTATGAAATTGAGCCAGCAACTGGAGTCAAGGGAAGTCAGATCGTCAATCTTGCTCGGGACTTGGCGCGCTCGTTGTCACTGACATCGATCCGCGTAGTAGAGACGATTCCAGGTAAAAATTACATGGGTTTGGAATTGCCGAATCCCAAACGTCAGATTGTCCGATTAACAGAAATTCTTGGTTCTAAACTATACAACGATAGTGTTTCGAGCCTGACGATTGCACTTGGTAAGGATATTGCCGGCAATCCTGTTACCGCCGATCTCGCCAAAATGCCCCACTTATTGGTGGCCGGTACGACAGGTTCAGGTAAGTCTGTTGGTATCAATGCGACGATCTTATCCTTGCTCTATAAATCAGATCCGAATGACGTACGGATGATTCTGATTGATCCGAAGATGCTAGAGATGTCGGTCTATGAAGGGATCCCTCATTTGTTAGCGCCTGTCGTAACCGATATGCGTCAAGCTGGTCACGCTCTGAACTGGGCAGTCTCCGAAATGGAGCGGCGTTACAAATTGATGTCAAAGCTTGGGGTGCGCAACTTGGCAGGTTATAACGTCAAAATCGCTGAAGCCGTTAAAAAAGAACAATTAATTCCTAATCCGTTCAGTTTGACTCCAGATGCGCCGGAACCATTAGACAAGCTGCCAACGATTGTGATTATCATTGATGAGTTGGCTGACTTGATGATGGTCGTAGGTAAGAAGGTGGAAGAATTAATCGCACGTATTGCGCAAAAAGCGCGTGCAGCGGGTATTCATTTGATTCTTGCCACACAACGTCCTTCCGTTGATGTTATTACTGGCTTGATTAAAGCAAATATTCCTACCCGTATTGCCTTTCAGGTCAGTAGTAAGATTGATTCTCGAACCATTCTTGATCAGATGGGGGCTGAGGCACTGTTGGGTATGGGTGACATGTTGTATATGCCACCGGGTACAGGTCTGCCTGTCCGTGTGCATGGTGCTTTTGTGTCCGACGAAGAAGTGCACCGTGTCGTCGAGTATTTAAAAGCGCAAGGCGAACCGAATTACATCGAAGGCATTCTTGAAGGTGGAACCCTGGAAGAGGGAGGGGAGGCGGGTGGTGCCACCGAGGGTGTTGGCGGTGGTGAAGCAGATGCGCTGTACGATCAGGCTGTTGCCATTGTATTAAAAAATCGTCGTGCCTCGATCTCCTTGGTACAGCGTCATTTACGCATAGGCTACAACCGCGCTGCACGCTTATTGGAACAAATGGAGCAAAGTGGGGTCGTATCTACCATGCAGTCCAACGGTAACCGTGAAATTTTGGTGCCAGTGGGTAACGCCGAATAATTATCGTAATGCCTCCTCGATTTCAGGGGGGTATTGGAAGCAGATAGGAAATAGTGTGAAGAAGAAAAGCAATATTTTGCGTCAATTTGTAACCACAGTCTTCGCTGCCAGTGCCATGCTGGTCGGCTCTACTTGCGCTTATGCCTCGGCTGTTGAGCAATTTAAAGCCTTTGTTAATAGCTCAAAGACCGCTAAAGGCGATTTTGTGCAGCAACAAGTCAAGGTAGTGGATGGCACACCTAAGATTACTAAAACCTCCAGCGGCATATTTTTATTTGCGCGTCCTGGAAAATTTATCTGGACTTATCAAAAACCTTACGAGCAGCTTCTTCAGGCAGATGGCGATAAACTCTATATTTACGATAAAGACTTAAATCAGGTCACCGTCAAAGAGATCGGCAATACACTTGGTTCCAGTCCAGCAGCCATTTTGTTTGCTGGTTCCGGTACAGCAGATCTGGAAAAAAACTTTACCCTCAAAGACATAGCAGACAAGCAAGGGATGGAATGGCTGGAGGCGACTGCTAAAGCGAAAGACAGTCAATTTGAGCATATTGGTATCGGCATGAAAGACGGCGTGCCGTATGCGTTGGAATTGCGTGATAGCTTTGGTCAAGCGTCATTAATTACACTCAAAAATGTCCAAAAAAATCCTGCGTTCAAAGCAGATCAGTTTAAATTTGTCGTTCCTGCTGGTGCGGATGTGTTCCGCCAATAAATGAATACCACGAGTAATAAAAACGCTTATAAGCAGTCACCTCTGGCAGAACGCATGCGTCCGTCAACGTTGCAAGATGTCATTGGTCAGCAGCATTTGCTCGGGGAGGGTAAGCCATTACGCCTTGCTTTTGCTTCGGGTGAGCCACATTCTATGATTTTGTGGGGACCGCCAGGTGTCGGTAAGACAACGCTGGCACGATTGATGGCTGATGCCTTTCATTGTGAATTTATCGCCTTGTCCGCCGTGCTGTCTGGGATTAAAGATATCCGCGAAGCTGTGGAGCGTGCGCAAATTCTGCAGGCAAATTCTAGTCGTCGAACGATTTTGTTTGTCGATGAAGTACATCGTTTCAACAAAAGTCAGCAAGATGCATTTTTGCCGCATGTCGAGAGCGGCTTGTTCACTTTTATTGGCGCCACGACGGAAAATCCATCCTTTGAGGTCAATAGTGCGCTGTTGTCGCGTGCTTCTGTCTATGTTTTAAAATCACTGACGGATGACGACCTTGCTGAGATGGTTGATCGCGCGTGCGAGCGTGAGTTAGGTGGCCTGCAAATCACACCAGAAGCCAGATCCAGTCTGGTTGCCAGTGCCGACGGCGATGGTCGTAAATTGCTCAATAATCTCGATATCGTCGCCCATGCGGCGGCCGCGAAGCACGTCCGTATCATCGATCCAGTTTTGCTGAGCGAATGTCTGGGCGACGCACTACGCCGGTTTGATAAAGGCGGTGATGCCTTTTACGACCAAATTTCTGCGCTGCATAAATCGGTACGTGGTTCCAGTCCAGATGGTGCGTTGTACTGGCTGGTGCGGATGCTCGACGGCGGTGCGGATCCGCGCTATCTGGCGCGGCGTATCATTCGTATGGCGGCAGAAGATATCGGTTTGGCTGATCCACGCGCTTTACGAATCACCCTCGATGCCGCCGAAACCTACGAGCGTCTCGGCTCGCCTGAGGGAGAACTAGCGCTGGCAGAAGCGGTGGTCTACCTTGCCTGTGCCGCGAAGTCGAACGCCGTCTACAAGGCCTACAATGAAGTCCGAGCGCTGGTGGCCAAGGACAAATCACGCGTCGTGCCTGAGCATTTACGGAATGCGCCAACCAAACTCATGAAAGAACTGGGATACGGCAAGTTATACCGCTACGCGCATGATGAGCCCGATGCCTACGCCGCTGGTGAGACCTATCTCCCTGAAGGATTACACAATCACTCTTGGTACCGTCCTGTTCCTCGGGGCATGGAAATCAAAATCGGTGAAAAATTGGCGTATTTGCGACGTCTGGATGAGGATGCGTCAAAGTCATCATTGTGAATGAGTTGCTAAAAGATCCTCTGTCACGGAAAACACTCCGCTCGCGTCGTTGTCGTGATTTTCCGTTTCCTCTACTATAAATTTGGGCGAAATACCCTGAGCTTGTTACAATAGCTAATTCGCTCCATTTCAAATACTTGGCATTAAATTACTATGATAGACATTCAACTCCTGCGCAAAGACATTGATAGTGTTGCTGCACGCCTGGCAACCCGCAAATTTCAGTTAGATGTGACAACTTTTAATACCCTCGAAGCTGAGCGTAAGCAAATCCAGTCCCGCACCGAAGAGTTACAAGGCAAACGTAATACTTTGTCTAAGCAAATTGGTATGCTCAAAGGTAAAGGCGAAGATGCTTCTGCGGTGATGGCCGAAGTGGGCGGCATTGGTGACGAACTCAAAGCGTCTGAAGTGCGTCTGGCTGAAGTGCAGCAAAGTATGACTGCGTTTTTGCAGGCCATTCCTAACCTGCCGCATGAATCGGTGGTTGTCGGTAAAGATGAATCTGCCAACGTCGAAGTACGTAAAGTGGGAACGCCACGCAGCTTTGATTTTGAAGTCAAAGATCACGTTGATATTGGCGCTGCGTTGGGTCTCGATTTCGACACAGCAGTCAAACTGACTGGCTCCCGTTTCTCGGTCATGAAGGGCGGTATGGCACGTCTGCACCGTGCATTGGCGCAATTCATGCTCGACATACAGACCACCGAAAACGGCTACACCGAAGTCTACACCCCCTACATGGTCAATGCTGATTCTATGCGCGGTACAGGTCAGTTGCCGAAGTTTGAAGAAGACTTGTTTGCAGTAAAAAAAGGTGGTCAAGAAGGTGAGGGCGAAACCCTGTACCTGATCCCAACTTCAGAAGTCACATTGACTAACACCGTTCGTGATGAAATCGTTGCAGCAGATGCGTTGCCAATCAAGTTAACGGCGCACACCCCATGTTTCCGATCAGAAGCCGGTAGCTATGGTCGTGACACCCGTGGCATGATCCGTCAGCATCAGTTTGATAAAGTGGAAATGGTGCAAATTGTTCATCCTGATCACTCCATGGCCGCACTCGATGACATGGTTAGCCATGCTGAATCCGTCTTGAAAAAACTAGAGTTACCTTACCGTGTTGTCAGCTTGTGCACTGGCGATATGGGCTTTGGTGCTGCAAAAACATTCGATCTGGAAGTTTGGTTGCCAGCGCAAAACACCTACCGTGAAATTTCGTCGGTGTCTAATATGGAAGCATTTCAGGCGCGTCGTATGCAAGCCCGTTTCCGTAACGCGCAGGGTAAGCCTGAGATGGTACATACTCTCAATGGCTCTGGTTTGGCTGTTGGTCGTACTTTGGTTGCTGTGTTGGAAAACTACCAGCAGGCGGACGGCTCAGTGGTGATTCCAGAAGTCTTGCGTCCTTACATGGGTGGCATTGAGAAGCTCCAGCCTGCCGCATAATCAGAGCACCAGGCTCTCTGTTTCATCAATAATCCCGCGCGACTTAGCGGTGTGACTTTAAAAAGTTATGCTAAGTGATGCGGGATTTTTTATTTGACACAACTCAATTCTGACTCTGCGCGCCGGTCGATAAATAAGCTGTTTCCGTGGATTTTTTTGGCTTGTTTCTTTGCGTCAGAAGCAGCCAGTGAAATTTGATGATGTGAATAAAATCGGTTTTGACTTGATTTTACAACGCCCAGAGAAAGTGATACGAGGGGATAAAATACTTTTTTACCCTGGCGATCTTCGCTCAGGTAGCCACCGCGCTCGCGGTCTTCATTGCTATAAAAGTGTTGAATTTCACGTTCAAATGTCTGCAAAATGTCCTCGCAGCGTTGCTCCCAATTTTCACTGCGGAATAAAATGATAAAGTCATCACCGCCGATATGCCCAATGAAATCCACCTGAGGATCACAATGTTGCTTCAGAATCTCGCTGGTTAATTGGATGATGTCGTCGCCACGTCGATAACCATAGACATCATTGAATGGCTTGAAATGATCTAGGTCACAGTAGCAGGCGCTAAATGTTTGTTTCTTTTCTAGCATCTGATCAATGTGCTGATTGATCGGCACGTTGCCCGGTAATTGCGTGAGCGGATTGGCGTAACGTGCGGCGGTAATCTGCATTTGTGTGATTTCACGCATCAAATCTGGCCCCGTGCAGATGCCAATATATTTCCCTTGATCCGTAATGATAATGCCGTTGATGAGGTGGTCAGGATTTGTCTCTACGATAATGTGACTCACGTCCTGCATACTCGTATTTTTGTCTACCACCACAGCATGCGCATCCATAAATACTTTGCAGGATTTTTTGCCATAGAGTTCGCGCTGGTAGGGACGTGCAAAACGATCAATCATATGGTATCTGTTGATGATTCCAACGGGAATGCCGTGATCAACAACTGGCAAGATTTGTAATTTTGGATTTTGTAAAAAAATATCATCCACCTGATTATTAAGCATCGTCGATGGAATAGTAGGTGATGTTTTAAGGATCTTTTCGACCGCGATTGTTTGCTCGAATCCTGCTGAATTTTTACGGGGTGTCTGGGCATTATTTGCAGTAAGGGCCTTAGCAACCTCAGCCGAAATCGCACGGGTAGGGGTTGGGTGCGGCCTTGCAATGTGATAGCCCTGGCCGCATGCAACGCCGAGTTCGCGAACTGTCAATAACTCAGCCTGCGTTTCTATTCCTTCAGCGATTACCCTCGTGCCCGATTTTTCGGCAATAGATTGAATCGAACGTACAAACTGCGCCTTTACAGGATCGTGGTCGATGCCCTGAATAAAGTGCATATCGATTTTGACATAATCAGGCTTCAACTCTGACCATAGACGTAGACTAGAAAATCCTTCACCCAAATCATCAATGGCAATTTCAAAACCCATTTCACGATAATGAAACACGGCATCGCATAACAGCCCATAGTCATGCGTTGGCTGGTATTCGGTGAGTTCAATGATAACGCGATCAGGGTTAATTCCTAATTGGTGAATGTAATCGAGGGTCTCGCCATAACGCACATCACGCTGGATGAGGCATTCGGGACTGACGTTGAGGAATAATTTGCCTGGCAGTTTTTGTTCCGCGAATTGTTCAAGGACGACACGGCGACACAAATGCTCCACGGTCACCGTTAGCTCGTTTTCAGACGCAGCCTTAAACAAATTGATAGGGGAGTGCAGTGGGCTATCTGATGGACCGCGAATTAGGCCTTCGTAGCCCAAAATATCGCCATTATGCATTTCTACAATGGGCTGAAAGCGCGCGGTCAATAACCGTTGCTCGATAATCCGTTGCAATTGTGCTAGCACCGTATATCCATGCGAATGATCAGTCGCAGAAAAGTCCGGTTGTACGGTTGCCGTGTCGTGCTGAAAAAGATTGGGCATGTAATCTTCTGCCAATACACTATCCATTGAAGCTCATTCCTAAAAGACAAAGACCCGTGCTTCATGTGTCATTGAGGCGTTGTTGGCGGGTGTTTTTTGACTATAGTTAAAAATTGTTACAACTTCATGTCAAAGTTGTTTTGTAGCAATAATTAAATTGTTGCAGTCTGTAAATGTAATTTTTATTGAGTAATGCTCAATCCGTCACTCCAAAGTATAGATTGCAATGACAGCACGCTAGGAAAGCGTAGATTTCTTTGCTATAATCGAAGGCTTCGTTTTACACGAACGACCAAAGTCGGAGGGGTGGCAGAGTGGTTGAATGTACCTGACTCGAAATCAGGCGTACTGTAACAGGTATCGGGGGTTCGAATCCCCCCTCCTCCGCCAATATTAAGTTTCAAGCAGTACCAAGAAACACCAAAGACCCGCGTAACTCCCAGTGAGTACGCGGGTTTTTCGTTTCAGATCGTGCCATAAGAAACATTGACATCCCACTTTTTTGCATCCATGCTTGCATCCATGGATAAACCAACCAAAAAGCCATGGATGCAAAATGCCTAAACTCGCTACCTCACTGACAGATATACAGGTTAAGAACAGCAAGCCTAGAGATAAAACATGGACACTGGCTGATGGTAATGGTCTTTATCTTGAGATCGCACCAAGTGGTAAAAAAAGCTGGCGCATGGCTTACCGGCGCCCAATTATTAAGAAGAATAATCGTTTAAGCTTTGGCGACTACCCGTTAATAAGTTTGGCGGAAGCCCGTAACAAGTGCTTGGCAGCATCTAAATTGCTAAAAGAGGGCATAGACCCTGCGGCAGAGCGAGACGAAAAGAAGCAGCTCGCAGCCGAATCAGCTTCACATACTTTTGAGAAAATCGCCCGTGAATGGCACAACACACGCTTGAGTTCATGGAGTGCGGCCACTGCCAAGGACACAATCAACCGGCTAGAGAAAGATATTTTTCCGGAAATTGGCAAATTACCGATAAGCGAAGTTACCCATAAGCAAATGATAGCTGCATTGCGCAAAATCGAAGAACGCGGCGCGGGTGAAGTCGCACACCGGCTGAAAGCCACTTGTGCACGGGTGTTCAGTTATGCAAATCAGCACGGTATCGAAAACCGCAACCCAGCCGCTGACCTCAAGGACGTTTTAAAGCCTGTTAAAGCTGGCCACTTTGCCGCAATATCGCCTGATGAATTGCCTACTTTTCTGGAATCTATCAATAAAAACGATACCAGACTGTATGCCCCTACCCGCATAGCATTGCGTTTGATGCTGTTGATCTTTGTTCGCAGCAGTGAGTTGCGTACTACGCCTTGGAGTGAAATTAATCTAGAAACCGGTGAATGGGTCATTCCATGGCAGCGTATGAAGCGAGGGAAGCTTACAGTAAATCCAGATCAAACCGACCATCATGTGTGCTTATCCCGTCAAGGGTTGGATCTATTACGCGAATTGCATAAATATACCGGTGGCAGCAAATACCTTTTTCCAAATCAACGAGACCATGAAAAGCCAATGTCAGGCGACGCTATCCGTATGGCCTTAAATCGAATGGGCTATGAAGGTACGATGACTACTCACGGTTTCCGCGCCTTGGCTATGACCACGCTAAAGGAGAAGCTAGGATACCGCCATGAGACCGTAGATAGGCAGCTTGCCCATGCCCAGAAAGACAAGATAGCGAGCGCCTATGATCGAGCGCAATTCTTAGAGGAACGTAAAAAAATGATGCAGCATTGGGCGGATTACCTCGATGGCATAAAGGCTGGACATAACGTCATCCATGCCAACTTTAAACAGGCGTAAGACAGCGCCAGCAGAGTACACAAGCCGCTAACCATGCGGCTTGTTTGCATTCATCCCCTCAACTTTTTCTAGGTTCTTTTTCATGTCATATAAACGCGGGTGCCATGACCCCAGAATTTAGCTAGTTAGCTGAACTCCTAGGGGGGTATAAATCACCCCCTCTTATAGGCAATTAAGATAAAACAGAAAAATAAGAGACCGTACATTTTGAAAAATAAGGTGTGCAGGTGTGGCAACGAACGTAAAGCCGCGCCAGCATTAGGTTTTAAAGGAACACAATATATATAAATAGGTGTGGCAAAGGTGTGGCAAAGGTGTTCCAAAAGAAAAAACTCGCTTATGACATGGGATTAAGTTTAATAAAGCAGCGGCAAACTGCACCGGCTAACCAATTGTTATCAGTTATTATCAAAATGGCAGGCTATTGAACGTTTTAGAACGTCCAAATACCTAGCGCGAGGCGGTTTTCTGGAGCAAGCCACCCCACCGCCCTAACTTGCCATGCGTATAATGAATTCTAATTTTAGAAGATCATCACCCCATTAATGTGAAACAGCATAGCAATATGACTAAAAAATATTACCCAACTGCCGCCGACCTTAAGGCGGGATATAACCTAAAAACAGGCAAAGCATTTACCGAAGATGAAACTGCGACTATCGCAGAAGCGGAGAAGCAAGCGCGGGAAAAATTAGGCGAATATCGAGAACAATGGGAGCAAATCCAATCTACGCTTGCAAATGCCTTAAGCCAGTTAAAGGTCACGATAGAGGCGCAGGAAAAAATGTTTGCTGATGCTTTTGTGAACGTCAATGAGAATCTTTCTAGGGAATTGAAAAAAGCTTTTGAACCCGTGCGGCTAATGTTTGTCGCAAAAGATCTTTATGACGCGCTCAAGACTGGCGAATGCGTAACCGTAACGAATATCATGGCTTCACCAGATTTCGGAGTGCATCTTTTACAGTTGCTAGTACGATGGACAGAAATGAATGAAGAAGAACGAACTGAGGAGTTAAAGCAGAAAAAAAATGAGGCTGAAAAACTGATTAATAAAATAAAATCCGGCAGCCAAGTGCGCCAAGATCAAATAGATGCGGAGGTGCTGAAAGCATATTTCAAAAAGAAAAATCACACTATCAGAAATTCTGCTGACTTTGATAAATGGCCGTTTGATGACTGGCCGCTGACCAATAACTACGGAACGGCTAGTTATAAAAAATGGTACAAAGAAGCAATGCCACACGTGGAATTGACCAATGGCCGGTCTAAAAAGCAAAAATAAACTACCCGCCACCCCATAAACCCCATGTTTATCCGATCAGATGGAATTTTAATGATCGCTATTATTTGAAAAGATACGCCTTGTAGTGCCGCTGCATCCCGTAGCGGCTCATAACATACAAGGCGAATATGCAAACACAATCTCCCGCACGACTGCTGAGACTCCCCAGCGTCTTACAAAAAGTCCCACTATCTAAAACCGAATGGTATCGCCGTATCAAAGCAGGTGATGCACCCAAAGCCGTTTCTCTCGGTGCTCGCAGCGTTGCGTGGCTTGAATCAGATATTGAACAATACATCCAAAAGCTGGCGCAGGAGTCTGCAAAATGAGTGCATTGAATAACGATTACCTTAATACCGCCGAAGAACTAAACGATCGAGGAACTTTTGGCGATGAAATAAGCAATTTGCTGGAGATGCAGCAGCAAAACATTCTATTTAATACGCCTCGGATAGGCTCAAAACCAGTTTTGCAATTGAAATACGGTATGTCTCGCGCCGAAAATATCGACTCATTCAATGAGTTTAGACACCTTGCAAGCATTGGATTAACGACGACTGACCCTAGCGATGTTTTATTTGCTGAGATTGAGTTCCACGACCCATTGCAACCAGATCAGCCACCTTTCTACATGGCCGCGACCTTGCATTTAGGTGCGATTACTCAGACTGATGACCAGTGCGAAAAAGCACATAGGCCATTTGAACTACTTGAATGCGCATCTAACCTTTACTGGTATAAAGAAGCGACCAGCGCCAGCAGTAAGGAAGCCACATTTTCATTTCGCGGCCACCAATACACCTACCAGATCGAAGATGATTTTTCGCGCTCTACCCAGCAAGGCGCTAACTATTCCCATAAAAGTAAAATAATCAGCATTCGCCACGTTAATGGGGAGCCGCACGAAGGAATTATTATTGAGGGTATTGTATGACACCGCATTTACTTGCCAACTTCAGGCACAAGTATTATGCTGTGCATGTCCCTGAGAAAAAAGGGAACGAGTTTGACAGCTCGACTAGTACAAGGCGCACTGGCCGCGCAATGCGGCTTTTTCACGTGCGTTATGCTTTTGTGCGTCCTTTATGGGCGGCAATGGCGGGGAGGCTTCGGCCTGCCGGTTTCCTTGTACACCGGTCTGTCAACCCTGCCATTTGCTGCCCACCCCATTTGACAGTGGGGCGCAGTGTAACCACTGTACAAGGAGGCCACCATGCCTAGTAAATCTACGCCTATTCGTTTAAGCACCAACAATGACGCATCGTCTTTGCTTGGAACCATCAGCGCCAGCGAAATACAAACGCTGTTAAACCTTCGCGCATTTCCAGCGGATTTAAGATCAGGTCTGCAAAAGACGATTGCCACCACAGCGCAACGCTATGCCAACAAACCACGCTTAACCCTTATTGCTGCAAATGTTGATGGGGGTTGCCATGTCTAATAAATTAACGCCTATTAAAGCCGCACGTAAAAACTACCGGCCAGAGATTAAGCCTGCATCTTTTGAAGCCTTGCCATTTGTTTTACGGTTAAAGCGCAGTGATAAAAAGCTGCACAACAAATGGAATGTCACACCAACCAATGATTACAGCATTGCCTGTGCGTCAGGCGTTGAGTATGCGGCTCATTTAGCGCAATATCTCAAGGATAATCCCGATATGGTAGGTAGTAATTTATTAGGACATATTGCGAAAGATATCGACTTTAACGATACGACTGCTACAAAAGGCTATTGGATTGGTTTTTTCTCACACTTAGAGCATTTGATTAGGTTATCAGCGCGGCATATAGATGTGTTTGCTGATGCGGATAAGGCATACGCGAAAATCTCAAAAAATCAAGCAGATGTGGAGGTGAGCCATGTCTAAGTCCAAAAATCTGAATGCGATTCTGCCGCATCCTCACGGTAAGCAATTGCCACCCACTGAATTAAATATTGATGCCTGCTATCAGGGGGCAGTGAATTGCGGGATACGTGCGGCACAGGCTTTCTTTAACGAGGATGAAGCAATTAACCTTCATGCACATCTGCCAGCCTGCCTGCACCATTACCTGAATGTATTGCGCGAATCGTGCGCGGTTCTCAAGCCTTCAGAATCGGTTTGGTTGCAACATGAGCAGGCTAGTCGTGATGCTTTTTGCGCTGGCTATTTAGGCCGGATACAACAGGAATTGCGCATTATGCACACGCCACCAAACAAATACGGCCTCGATGCTGTAATGCATTAAAAACACAGTTATGACACTTAAAAATAAATTGAGTCGCATTTGCTCACAAATGCGCTGGGTGTGCATACGTCTGTACATTTTGTATTTGAACGCTTTTTCTCTATGTAAGTGTAGAAAAAAATGCAAAGGATAAGCTATGCAAAAGAAAACAATTGAACGTCCAAGCCTTGACACGATACAAGCCGCTTTAAGTTTCATACCACCTAATGAGCGCGACTTGTGGCTAAAAATAGGCATGGGCATAAAACAGGAATTTGGTGAGGCTGGCTTTGATGTATTTGACTCTTGGAGTCGAAGCGCAGAGAACTACAATCAAGACGCGGCAAAATCTAGCTGGAAAAGTTTTAAGACCGGCGGCAAGATTGGAATAGGCACTGTGCTATACGAAGCAAAGCAGCGAGGCTTTAATATCAAAGAGTCTTTACCTGCTGCACCGGTCAGCGCAGAGCAAGCCGCACTGCTGGCGCAGGAACGCGCCGACCGCTTGGCCGCAGATCAGGCAGAGATAGAACGAAAACAAGCAGCAGCGGCGAGTATGGCGGCTAAGGCATGGGATAGCGCCAGCAATACCGGCCAATCAACCTATCTACAAAAGAAAGGTATTGCATCACATGGGTTACGTTTTGCGTCACATCGCACCGGCGATGTATTGCTTATTCCCTTGTATGATGCCAGCGGTCAGCTTTGCAATATACAGCGTGTGTTTGCGAACGGTGACAAACGTTTTTATACAGGTGGCCGTGTATCAGCTTGCTTTCATGGGATTGGTGATGCTGGCGCGGGTAGCGTTGTGTTGATCGCAGAAGGTTACGCGACCGCAGCCGCTTTATACGAGGCCACCGGTTATGCTGTAATGGTTGCATTCAGCGCCAGCAATATGGGTCATGTGGCGGCGATAACGCGTGAGCGTTACCCAGAAAAGCGCATATTGATATGTGCTGATGACGATAGCGAGACCGAAAAAAGCACGGGCAAAAATACCGGTGTTATCGCGGCGCAAGTAGCAGCTAAATCGATTCGTGGCCTATGGTGCAAGCCAGAAGGATTGCCAGAGGGCGGGAATGATTTTAACGATCTATTTTTATCCGCAGGTCGTGAAGTTGTGCAGTCTCAGATCAATGCAGCCTTAAATGTATATGAGACTATCCAGAATCGAGTACAGGCTGAAAAATTAACACCGGCGAAGGTTGATAATCCCACTCCTGAAAAAACGCCTCAAAAGCCGCGCCAGCAACATAGCAAAACTGCTGGCGCTGGACAATCAAGCAAACCATTTTTCACCAATAATGATGAAGGTGTTTTTTATCATGCCTTCCATGAAGGCGAACCATTGCCAGCTCTCAAAATATGTTCATCCTTGCGCGTGATCGCTAAGACTCGTGATGCTGCCAGTAACGAATGGGGTTATCTCTTGGAATTTAACGACCCTGACGGCAATGTTAAACGCTGGTCAATGCCAGCTAAGATGTTATCGGGGGACGGCACACAATACCGCGCCGACTTACTTTCAATGGGCTTACTTATTGAACCTGGCTTAAAGGTCAAAAATCATCTAACGACATACATACAAACCGCAGAAGTACCAGAGCGTGTTCGATGCGTTGAGCGCACCGGCTGGCATGATGATGTGTATGTGCTGCCAGACCGTAGTATTGGCGATGGCACAGAGCAAGTGCTTTTTCAAACTGCTGGCGGTGCTGTATCGCATTTTAAGCAGCGTGGCACGCTCGCAGAATGGCAAAGCAATGTCTCGGTGTATTGCCGTGGTAACTCTCGCTTATTATTCTTTGTATCGGCTGGCTTTGCATCCCTACTGCTGAATCATGCAAAGGTGCAGAGTTTCGGGCTGCATTTAATGGGTAGTAGTTCAACCGGAAAAAGTACAGCCATGAAAGTGGCCGCGTCAGTATTTGGCGGCGTTGACTACGCCCAAAGTTGGCATGTTACCGATAACTCGTTAGAAGCAACGGCACAAAAGCACTCAGACGCTTTGCTGGTATTGGACGAGTTAGGACAAGCAGACCCTAAGATGGTGGGTAATATCGCGTATATGCTGAGTAATGAAAAAGGTAAAGGCCGCGCCACACAAAACGCAACGGCCAAAAAGATAGCGACATGGCGATTAATTTTTATCAGTGATGGCGAATTATCCTTAGAAGCAAAAATGGCAGAGGCAGGCAAGACCACGAAAGGCGGCCAAGATGTAAGGATGGCGCATATCAATGCTGATGCCGGTAAGTCATTGGGATTATTCGATACGGTGCATACCTTCGCTGATGGAGCAGCATTATCACGGCATTTAGTAAGCATGGTGCAGCAGTATCACGGCACCGCAGGCCTTGCCTTCATTGAATGGCTTGTAGATAACGTAGCGCAATTGGGTGACGTGCTGGCGCAGACGATCAACGAAACAACGAAAAAGCTTTGTCCTGCAAATGCGCACGGCCAAGTTAAGCGGGTATCAGATTTTTTCTCATTGGTTGCTGCCGGTGGTGAGTTGGCAACGGCTGCCGGTGTTACTGGGTGGGTAGATGGAGAGGCCACAGAAGCGGCGAGCACTTGTTTTAACGATTGGCTGGCGAGTCGTGGCACAGCAGGCGATATCGAGCAAGATAGGATGTTGGCGCTGTTACCTGATTTTATTCAAGTTAATGGTGATTCACGCTTTGCATGGGCGCATAGGGCAATGGACGATCACGCGCCAAAAACCATCAATCAGGCTGGTTTTAAACGCATGATAAGCAAAGCAGGTAACCCGATCAAAAATAATATCGACTGGCACAAAGAGTACGGTGATAAAGTTCACCCCGATGAAGCAGAGGGTGCAATTATCGAATACTTCTTATTGCCTAAAGTATTTAAGGACGAAGTATGTAAAGGATATGATGCGCGTCTCGTAGCTGCAAAAATGGCTGAGAAGGGTATATTTGAAAAAGACAATCAAGGTAAAACAAGCACAGTTGAGCGTTTTGCGGGATTGAAGTCACGATTTTATAAAATACCAAGCAATAGGCTTTTTTCATTAATTGAATAGCTCATTACAATACATTTGAAGACTCAATATCAATTCATCCTTTATTTCAAAATCAAAAATGAATCTCAACGAACACCACGATCAAGCAATTAAATGGATGGAAAAATCTATAAATTTAATAGATGGCAAAGATTTTGAGACCACCTTAACAAGTAGAGTCGCAGTTTCACTACTACATTTAAGTATGGAGCATAGCAAGGCGATTTGTGTTCTGGTCGGCACTGATCAGACACATGGATCTGCATTGGCGTTACTCCGCCCCCAATTTGAAGCTTTAGTAAGAGGCTTATGGATGGGGCGATGCGCTTCCGAAGAAGATGCGAATTTATTTGTAAAGGGAAAAGAACTGAAAAGAATTGGTAAATTAATATTGGACATTCAAAATACTGATGGGTATAAAAATGGGACTTTAATGCGGCAAAAGGGAGGACTTTGGGATACATTGAATGACTATACCCATAATGGTGCTATTCAAGTGAAGGCTAGAAATGTTGGGGCGGAAATCAAGTGTAACTATAGCGACGAACACATAGCTTGGTTACTCGAAATATCCTCTAAATTTTCCCTTCTTGCCGCAATCGAAATTACACGAATCGCTGAAGATGCCGACTTGGCGAGCAACTTAATTAAGGCATTCAAATTGATATACGCTGGATATGATGAGCATGAGCAACTATAGTGTGGTGTCGTGAGTATGATTAATCGTTGCGGCGCGGCCTTATGGTGGCTGGGGCGGGAATACCTACGCGCTTAAAATGCCATATTCGGTGTCATGTTCCAAAAAATAATCAGTAAAAATAAGCTCGTTATACTAACGTATATTTTTCTTTGCCACACCGTCACACATTAAATCTCTGCTGGAACACCTTGCATGTGTTCCACGTAGAGCTAATATCCATGCGGGTTTGCGGCTCGTTGATTGTGGTTGCCACACCGTCACACCTATAAACCTATCCATTCCTACTTCATTTCGTTTTGTGTGTGATTTTCTGGAATTTATACACGCCTGCACTACAAAAGGCTTTTAGAGCAAAAATGGCTTGAAAGCTGCTCGGTGTCTAGGTTCCACTTAAAATTAACAGACATAACACATTCAAGGGGAAAGTCATTGCGAGGTTGCGCCTATCCTAAAATGAGAGAGGTCAGTACCAGTTTTCTATAAAAATCTAGGTTCCTTTTTTAAACTTTATGATCGAGGGCGCGAAGACCCCGAGTTTTTCCCAGATGTTTGCTTGCCGTGCACTTCCTTCCTTTTCTAACTTGCCATGCTCCACCATTGATTAGTTGGCGTGAACGGTTTCTTATTGACCATTTCATGATGGGGGTAGTTCATGCCCCGCCTGAGACTCAGCCGCACACTTCCACGCTTAGTTAAGTTAAGCAGCAGGTTAAACCGGTTAAACCCCGTTCATTAAAATCTCGGGTCTTTTTCACGTCATAGAAACGCGGGTGCCATGACCCCGAATTGTGCCTAGTTTGCTTATGTGCAAGGGGGTATAAGCTTGGATGTCGTAGGGACGGGTCAAAAGTCTAGAAAACTACTACTGGAAACCGTTAGCTTAGATGCAAATTTATGGAAAGCGAAAACTACCCCCTAGGAGTTTAAAATTTCTTTTTAGATAAATAAACATTCATTTAAATCAATTATTCTTGTTAATATTTTGTTATATTTATTCATTGTCTTAATAAATCAACCGACTAGCTATGAAATATATAACGCAAATTAAATTATCAAACTTCAAAAAATTCCAAGATTTTAGGATTGATTTGAATGACGGCATTAACGTATTAATCGGGGATAACGAAGCGGGAAAAAGCTCGTTGCTGACAGCTGTGGACTTGGTTTTAAGCGGAAGTAAGAGTAAGTTCGAAAACATTGGTACAGAATCTCTTCTTAATGTTGCATGCGTACAGTCCTTTATGGATGGGGAAAAAGTAATTCCAAATCTTCCTAAAATGTATGTTGAGGTCTATCTCAACGAACAGGAAAATGCCGATCTGTGCGGAAAGGGTAATTCTCAAAAAATCAATTGCGATGGTCTGAGGTTGGTATGTGAACCAAGTGAAGACTATCATAAAGAAATTGCTGAAATTCTTGAACACCCAGAATGTGACTTTCCATTCGAGTATTATTCAGTCAAATTTGTTACGTTCTCGGGTGAAGCCTACACAGGATATAAGAAATTTTTGAAGCATATTCTGATCGATGGTTCTCAAATAAATAATGAATATGCAGCCCGTGAATATATTCGTTCCATGTATTCAGCTTCGACAAATTCGATAGAAAAACATAAATTTGAGTACGAATATCGAAGTAAAAAAACTGCCTTTAAAAATGAGATTCTGGAGCCGGTCAACAGAAAGCTAGGTTCTTTCCAATTCGCAGTAAAAACAAGCTCCAAGTCGAATTTGGAGTCTGACTTGGATTTGGTAGAAGACGGCATCTCGATTGAAAACAAAGGCAAAGGTCGGCAATGCTTTATAAAAACTGAATTTGCTTTGAGGAAGAATGACGCGGGAGTAATTCTAGATTTGTTATTGCTAGAGGAGCCAGAAAATCATTTAAGTCATGTAAACATGAAAAAGCTCATACAGCAGCTTTCCTCGGCTCATAAAAATCAGATTTTAATAGCGACTCACAGCAATATGATTTGTACTCGCCTAAATCTGAGAAATGCCGTCATGCTAGGAGCCACTGGGTCACAACCGGCATTTCTTAAGGACTTAAGTACGGATACGGCTAATTTCTTCATGAAAGCACCGGATAACTGTATCTTGGAGTTCATTCTTTCCAAAAAAGTTATATTGGTTGAGGGAGATGCTGAGTTTATTTTAATTGAAGCTTTGTATAAAAAAATAACGGGTGGTATTGCTCCCGAAGAAGATGAAATTCATATTATTTCTATCGGTGGCACAAGTTTCAAGAGGTATATGGAACTAGGTAAATTGCTAAATATTAAAACTGCTGCCATACGGGATAACGATAAAAATCATGAGCAGAATTGCGTCGAGAATTACAAAGATGAAGTAACTGAGACAATCAAAGTGTTCGCAGATCGCGACAATAAACGAAGCACTTTTGAAATTTGTGTCTATGAAGACAATAGAGCGGTATGTGATGACTTATGGGCAGCCGGTCGACGTGCACTTACAGTACAAGAATATATGCTCTCCAATAAAGCGGATGTCGCTTTTACTTTGTTAGATAAAAAAGCCAATGAATTGGTTGTGCCAAAGTACATAGAAGAGGCCATACAGTGGATAAGAGCGTAATTTTTGCCGTTGCAGGTTCTGGTAAGACCACAACTCTTATTTCCAAACTGAATTTGGAAAATAGGTTCTTAATTCTTACATATACCGACGCAAATTATGAAAATCTCAAGTCAAAAGTGATGCAGGAGTTTGGATTTTTGCCAGAAAATATCAAAATTAATAAATATTCATCGTTTTTGTATTCATTTTGTTTTCGCCCCTTTTTATCTTTGGAGCTTGGGACTAAAGGGGTTTACGTTGATCAACCACCTGTCTCTGCATCACGGTTACCTCACGCCAATATAAATTATTTTGTCAATTCTGCGAGCAAGCGCGTTTATTTGTCACGTCTCGCAAAGTTTTTGGAAGTCAAAGGAATACTAGGTGAAGTTAGATCGCGTCTTGAAAAATATTTCGACGTCTTATTAGTTGACGAGGTTCAAGATTTCGCTGGTCATGACTTTAACTTCCTTAAGGAATTGGCAAAAATTAATTTAAATGTGCTGCTAGTTGGAGATTTCTTTCAGCATACTTACGATACGAGCAGGGATGGGGCAGTAAACAAAAATCTTCATAATGATTATTTGAAATACCAAAAGGAATTTAGAGCTGCTGGCTTCAACGTTGATCTTCATTCGTTGATAAAAAGTCACCGATGTGGCTCAGAGGTTTGCAAATTTATTTCTGATGAGATTGGTATCCAGATCGAGTCACACGCTGAGCGGAAGGTGGACGTTCATTGGGTTACTGAGCCTGAAGAAGCCGTACAGATTTATCAATGCAAAAAGACGGTAAAGTTGTTTTTCAGTGATCATCACAAATATTCGTGTTTTTCGCAAAATTGGGGAGCATCAAAGGGGCAAGATCATTATGATAACGTTTGTGTTGTAGTAAATAAGACGACTTATGATTTGTATAAAAAAGGGAGACTTTCAGAATTAGCTTCGACTTCAAGAAATAAATTTTATGTTGCTTGCTCAAGGGCAAGAAACAATCTCTTTTTTGTGCCTGAAAGTTTGGTTGGGAGATTTAAGAAAAAATAAATACGAAATATGCTGATTTTTTTGAGGTGTAAAATAAATGGGGAACAATCAAGGATATTTTTTTGCATCCATGGGTGCATCCATGGAGTATTTTGGAAAGTCATAAATCCTTTAATCATGAGGGTTTCATTCAATGATTTGACTTCCCCCTCCCGCCAATATTCATGCGGGTTTCCGCTGATTTAAGAAGATCGCTAAATGCGATCTTTTTTCTTTTGTGGCGGTAGAAAGTGGTCATCTGCCTCTTACCTCAAAAATAGTCTTCTTGAACCTCGCTAA
>Ga0209913_1000033_pt1 | contig 182497 bp, 155 predicted proteins | sample PersoiDNA2013203_FD_185805 | JGI IMG/M metagenome (GOLD analysis project Ga0209913, IMG submission 185805) | Permafrost soil microbial communities from the Arctic, to analyse light accelerated degradation of dissolved organic matter (DOM) -... | ecosystem: Environmental > Terrestrial > Soil >... | reverse complement strand
TCTCCGGCGCCAGGAAGGACTCTGCATTCTTGGCGTAGTAAGCGATGATGTCGGCGCTGAGCTCGACTTCACCGCGTGCCTGGGCAATCAACTTTCCCATTTCCAACGTCACGGGACGCGCGAACTCTTCCATGCGCTCGTGCATGAGGGCAGCTGCCTTGGCAACCACAACGGCGCGTTCGGCATAACTCTTCTTGCGCCATGTTTCAAAGCAGGCGGTCGCGGTAGCAATGGCGGCTTCGAGTTGCTTGTCGCTGATTTCTTCAAATGACTTGATGGTCTTCCCATCATACGGATTAATACTTTGATAGCTCATGGCGTATTCCTTGTTGGCGTGCGTGAATTGTTTGAAAACGATCGGACATGGCAACGCAACTTGCAACGAGCAATCGTTAGTCTGGTGGGCTGGCTTCTTCTTAAGAGGCAAGGGAGAGAGACTTCAGTCGACCTCGATGATGACTTTGAGAGACTTGGTATCGGCGGCATGCGCGAAGGTGTCGTATGCCTCAAGAATTTCATCGAATTTGAAACGATGTGTGATGAGTAATTTGGCGTCAATCTTGTTGGCATTCAGCGACTTGAGCAGCATCGGCATGCTGACAGTATCGACCAGGCGTGTCGTGATGGAGATATTGCGATCCCAGAGTTTTTCCAAATGCAAGGCTACCGGCACGCCGTGAACGCCGATGTTGGCAATGGTCCCGCCTGCCGCCACAATCTGTTGGCACAATTCGAAAGTTGCAGGTATGCCGACCGCTTCAATCGCCGTATCGACACCATTTCCTTGCGTCATTTCCATCACCGTTTCTGTGGCGCGGCCGCTAGCGCTGTTGACGATATCGGTAGCGCCGAAGTGCTTCGCCACCATCAGGCGATTGGCATCCAGATCGATCATGATGATTTGCGCAGGAGAATAGAATTGTGCAGTGAGCAAGGTCGCAAGACCGATCGGCCCGGCGCCGACAATCGCTACGGTGGATCCCGGCGCCACCTTGCCGTTCAATACGCCACATTCAAAACCGGTTGGCAAGATGTCGCTCAACATGACCAGTGCCTCTTCATCTGCTCCGGCTGGTATCGGGTAGAGGCTCGTGTCGGCATGCGGCGTGCGTACATATTCGGCCTGGGTGCCATCGATTTTATTGCCCAGTATCCAACCGCCGGTCAGACAGTGCGAATACATGCCGCGCCGGCAATATGCGCATTTTCCGCAAGCGGAGACACAGGAAATAAGGACGTGATCGCCTTTGTGAAACGCGGTGACGGCAGATCCAACCGAGTCGACCACGCCCACGCCTTCATGGCCCAGGATGCGTCCTGGTGTACAGGTGGCGACGTCGCCTTTGAGAATATGCAGATCGGTGCCGCAAATGGTGGTCTTGCGCATCTTGATGATCGCATCACCTGGGTCGATGAGCTCAGGTTTGGGGCGATCCTCGACGGCTCGGATATGGGACCCCTTGTAGATCAATGCTTTCATTGCCAACTCCTGCCAGGCCGATCTGGCTTGTACGTCTGCAAATTGAAATCCGTGATCTGATCATGCTCGTCATACCACTTGACGTCTGTTCGTTGTCCAACGTAGAGATGTTCGCCCCCTGATGGGCTAGCGTAAATTTTTTACTTAAATTGTCAACACCAGATCCTGGTCGTCCCCAGGTTGGGGGGGATAACGACAGACGCCGCCCTCATGGCAGCGCTGCAGTGCCTCCATACACGCAGACGCGATTTCGGCCAGTGGACTTTGCCTGGTATAAGGCCTTATCCGCCATATCGATGATGGACTCAGCCGTATCGGTAGTCGATACTTGCGCCAATACCCCTACTCCGGCACTGGCGGTGACGACGCCGTGAGGGTTGCCCGAATGAGCGAGCCTCAGGTCGCTGATGCCTTTCAGAATGCCGGCGGCAATCTGTGCGGCGCTACGCTCATCGCAATGCGGCAACAAGACGACGATTTCCTCTCCCCCATACCTGGCCACGAGATCGCCCGAGCGTTGTTCCGCCGTTTTGACCGCCGCGGCAATCTTGCGCAGACAATCGTCGCCGGCAACGTGTCCGTAGGTATCGTTATAGCGTTTGAAGTAATCCACATCGATCATTACCAAGGCCAACGGTTCATTGTTGCGCACGGCGCGGCGCAGTTCCTTCACGATTTCATCGTCAAAACAACGTCTGTTTGCCAGCCCGGTCAAACCGTCGTGCATTGCCAGCCCTTGCAAGGTTTGATTGAGATGTTCGATATTGGCCTGTGCTTCGAGAGCCTCATTTTCAGCCTCGACACGTAGCTGAATCTGAAGAATCAGCCGGTTGCCGAAGAAGCCCAGGAGGAACACCAGCAGCAGCAATCCGAAACCATGCAAGAACGCGTCGGCTTTCCAACTGGCCAAAATTTCGTCCTCCGACAACGCCGCTGCCACGAACAGCGGATAACGTCCCAGGTGACGGTAGCTGTTGACACGCGTAATACCGTCTTGCGCAGAGCGAATCCGCGCCACCCCGGAAAACGTTTTGGAAGCGTAATCCCGAAAAAGGGAGGCGTTCTCAATACTCTTTCCGATCGAGTCATTGCGCAGCGGCCGCCGCACCAGAATGCGTCCCTGGTCCGACGCGAGCAGAAGAGCACCGCCCTCTCCCATATTGAAGTTATCGTAAAACTTGGTGAAATAGTCCAGTTTGATCGCCGCCATGACAATGCCATCAAAACTGCCATCCGGTTTGTTCAGGCGCCTGGAAATTGTCACTATCCACTCGCCGCTCACGCGACTCTGGACGGGTTGGTCAATATGCGGAAGATTGCCAACATGGGTTTGGTGGTACACAAAATACTCGCGGTCCTTGCTGGTCACCTGGGCGCTGACCAGTTTTTCTGAATTCACGACCCACTTCCCCTCTTTATCGATCACAAACAAGCCGTGCAGTTGAGATAATTCAGCCACCTGCATGGACAGGAAGCGCGCCAGCCTCAGCAAGGCCAGACGCTCTCTTCCGTCGTACTCCAAGCGCTCGACAATACCGATCAGTGCGGTATCGGCCTCTTTGAACGTATCTTCGGCATGTTGAGCCAACGCTCGCGCGATATTGGTGGCGGTATTGCGAGCCTCATTGAGCTGAATCTCCCGCGCACGCCAATTGTTCCAGATTGCGAGCGTAATGAGCAGCAGGCAGACTGATGCCACAAATATCTTTGCAGACGCAATAACGGAGCGGTGTTCTTTGCTGAGCATGGAGGCGAGAGGTCATGTCGATTAGGCGGGAAGCACCATCACATCGTAGAGACAACAACCATCGCCCACCCTGACATAGATCAAATAAATACGTCTCGGTATGTTGGTCAGTGGCGTCGGTGCATCATTTATGCCTCCCGACCGGTCTTGACGAATGTCTGTGGAGGTACTCAACCTCACAGCGCTGACCGGACTTGCAGCCGGCTAAAAGGCGCTGCTCTCAGCCGGGCCGTTAAGTGGCTTGCCATCCAGAACACCGACCCGCGCTACCGGCTCATACGAAACTCAACACCACGCGCGAAGGTACATCACCGCGCTCCAATCTTTCCAGCACGTTGTTGATCGCGTTTAAGGGCTGCAGCTCGATGTCAGCCTTGACCTTGCCGGCCGCCGCAAAGGCCAACGCTTCAGCCATATCCTTGCGTGTGCCCACGAACGAACCGCGAAGTACGCCCTGGTCGGAAATGTGTCGGGCTCTGCCGGTGTTGCTTCCACCAGTCCACGCCGATGAACAACGCCACAACGACATAAAGCCACCGCCCGATGTCACGATATGGCCCGACGTTGTCGAGCACCATGTAAAAGGCAGGAATGCTCAGCAGCAAGGCAAGCAGCAACAACGGCCGGGATGGTTGAAAAGAATCGGCATGAGATTTCGGCATGTAAACCTCGCAGCGGTATAAGAAGTAATGCCACCACTATGATCCTTCACAACGAAGACAACGTTGAGATAGCTCAAGCCGCTTTATTCTTCTTGTCCCGCGCTCCAAGTTGCATGCTCCGGTGCAATCAGGAAATTCCTGATGTAAAAAAAATTCCACATCACGGTAGTATCAGGATATCGTCAGGCCGACATAGCCCTGCTGACGGTTCGCTATCGCATCGTCATGCAGCGGACGGTTCGAAATAAAAATACCAATTGGTAGGTTGCACTCGTACGATCATGGGGACGCCGGCTTCCAAAACTCTCCCTCTTAACACTGGGCTTATGACAAAACATCCGGGAAAAGATGCCATCTATGGGGACCGCTCTTATGCAGGCGAGCCGTTGTCTGTCGTGACGGGCGGACCCAACGAGCATTACGGCTCCTCAAGAGACTATTTCGACGGCATCATCCAATCCTCCGATGACGCCATCATCAGTAAAACCACGGAGGGCATCGTTACGAGCTGGAATCACGGCGCCGAAGTCATCTTCGGCTTTACCGCAGATGAGATGCTGGGGCAGTCCATGCTGCGCCTGCTCCCTCCTGATCGTATCGACGAAGAGAGTCTGATACTCGAGAAGATCGCCAGCGGCGAACGTGTCGCACATTTCGACACCGTGCGTATCCGTAAAGGAGGAACGCCGATCAATGTTTCGGTCACCATCTCTCCCATTCGCGATCGGCAGGGAAACATCGTTGGCGCCTCGAAGATCGCACGCGACATCACTGCCCAGGCACACCTTGAGAATGCTGCGGCACAATTCCAGTCCCTGGTGGACTCGTCTGATGACGCCATTATCAGCAAAACGCTCGACGGCCTGGTCACCAGCTGGAATCCCGCGGCGCAAAACATGTTCGGCTATAGCGCAGAAGAGATGGTCGGCCAGCAGATGCTGAAATTATTTCCGAACGATCGGCAGAACGAAGAATTGTTCATTCTGGAAAAGATGCTGGCGGGAGAAAAAGTCGACCATTTCGACACGGTTCGCCTGCACAAAGACGGTTCTCCAGTCAATGTCTCCGTCACGATATCCCCCATCCGCGACAAGCAAGGAACGATCATCGGCGCCTCGAAGATCGCGCGCGACATTACGCTACAGAAGATTTCAGAAGCCAACTTCAAACTGACGTCCAGCGTATTTACCCATACCAGCGAAGGGATCGCCATCACCGACAGCCACGGCGTGATCATCGAAGTCAATCCGGCGCTAACCTGCATCAGTGGTTATTCCAGGGAAGAATTGATCGGGCAAACCTACGCGTTTTTCAGATCAAGCCGCCAGGGACCTGATATCGAAAAAGAGATACTGACCAATCTGCTTCTGAGCGGTCACGCAAGATCCGAAATTTGGAGCCGGCGCAAGGACGGAGAATCCTATACGGGATTATTGACGATCAGCGCGGTCAACGATGCGTCCGGGCATACCCACAAATTCATTGCCTTGTTCACCGATATCACATCTCTGCGCAAACAACAGGAGAAATTGGAGCACATCACCAATTTCGATGCACTCACGGATCTTCCGAACCGTCTGCTGCTCTCGGATCGATTGCGCCAGGCAATGCGCATGAGTAAGCGCAGCGGCAAGAATCTGGCCGTACTCTATCTTGACCTGGATGGCTTCAAGCTGATCAATGACGAACACGGACATGAAGTCGGCGATGCGTTATTGGTCGCGCTGTCACAACGCATGTCGTCCACATTACGTGAAGTCGACACGCTCGCACGTATGGGCGGAGACGAATTTGTCGCCGTCTTGGTTGATATCGCCGGCAGCGGAGAACTCGATTTCCTGGTGGGAAAAATTCTCAAAGCATGTGCGGATCCGATCGTCATCGGCGACCATGTCGTTCAGGTTTCCGCCAGCATCGGCGTCACGCTGTTTCCCAGCGATGAGGTCGACGAAGACCAACTCATACGACATGCCGATTTCGCCATGTATGAAGCCAAACAGTCGGGGAAAAACAAATATCATCTGTTTGACGCCGCGCGAGACGCGGAAGAGAAAGGCCGCGGTGCACAAATGCGCCGGCTCTCGCAGGCGCTGCAACAGGATGAATTCGTCCTCTACTACCAGCCCAAAGTCAACATGAGAACCGGCGCCGTCATCGGCGCCGAAGCATTGATCCGTTGGCAGCACCCCGAGTTGGGCTTGGTTCCTCCCGCATCATTTTTACCGCTCATCGAAGGACATCGATTGAGTGACGAGATTGGCATCTGGGTCATCGGACAGGCGCTTGCACAAATGATTGCATGGAAACAGATGGGCCTTACACTCACTGTCAGTGTCAATCTTGGTCCAAGACAGCTTCAGCAAGATGGATTCTATGAGATGCTGAGCGACATGCTGACACGCCATCCGGAGATCGCACCAGAAAACCTGGAGCTGGAAATCCTTGAAACAAGTGCTCTGCAAAACATCGATGCCGTGTCGCAAGTGATGCAGGTATGCCGGAATCTGGGGGTGCATTTTTCCATCGACGATTTCGGCACCGGCTATTCGTCACTGACCTACCTCAAACGTCTTCCTGCAGAAACACTGAAAATTGACCAGAGCTTCGTAAGAGACATGCTCGGCGACGAAGAAGATCTTGCGATCGTGCGCGGCGTTATCGGCCTTGCCGAGGCGTTTCACCGTAAAGTCATCGCCGAAGGCGTAGAAACGATTGCGCACGGAGAAGAATTGCTGCGCATCGGTTGTGAACTCGCGCAAGGTTATGGAATATCACGACCAATGCCCGCCTCTTCGTTCTTTGACTGGGCTGGTTCGTGGCAGTCTCCGCGGGAATGGACGACTGTTTTATGACGACGGCGCAGTACGCAATACCGTGCTAAAAATCTGCTTTTTTTGTGCTCTGTCAGCGCACTCCCTATCCAGACGACAGCCCGTTGAATCGTCCCCGGGCCTTGAACAGCTTGTCCAGCCTGCTCTATCTGCATGAAAAAACGGCGAACCGTCAGATTCGCCGTTTTTCCCTATTGAAGCTCCCGAGTCTTCGTCGCCGACTTTACGCGAGGTCGAAACGGTCCAGGTTCATCACCTTGGTCCATGCTGCGACAAAGTCGTGCACGAACTTTGCCTGCGCATCGGAGCCGGCATACACTTCGGCCACAGCGCGTAACTGGGCGTGTGAGCCGAACAGCAGATCAACACGCGTGCCGGTCCACTTCGCTGCGCCAGTCTTGCGCTCACGTCCGTCAAAGCTGTCCTTGGCCGCAGACGACGCCTTCCATTCAATGCCCATGTCGAGCAAGTTCAGGAAGAAATCGTTACTGAGGACTCCCGGACGTGATGTCAGCACGCCGTGCTGCGCCGGGCCGGCATTGGCGCCCAGAACCCGCAAACCACCTACCAGCACCGTCATCTCGGGCGCCGTCAAGGTCAACAACTGGGCCTTGTCGATCAGCAGCGCTTCGGCAGGAACGCTGTAGCGGCCCTTGAGGTAATTACGGAAACCATCGGCAATCGGCTCCAGCGTCACGAAGGAATCGACGTCGGTCTGTTCCTGCGAAGCATCCGTGCGCCCTGCCGCAAACGGCACCGTTACTGTCTGGCCTGCGTTCTTCGCCGCTTGTTCGACGGCAGCACCGCCGGCCAGGACGATGAGATCGGCCAACGATACTTGCTTGCCGCTCTTCTGTGCCGCATTGAAGTCGCGCTGGATTGCTTCAAGCGTCTTGAGCACTTTGGCCAGTTGTTCAGGCTGATTGACGGCCCAATCCTTTTGCGGTGCAAGTCGAATGCGTGCGCCGTTGGCGCCGCCGCGTTTGTCCGAACCGCGGAAAGTCGACGCCGACGCCCATGCGGTCGATACCAATTGCGCCACCGTCAAGCCCGACGCCAGTACTTTGGTTTTGAGCGCAGCGACATCGGTATCGTCGATCAACGGCGTCTGCGCGGCAGGAACCGGATCTTGCCAGATCAGTTCTTCGGCCGGCACTTCCGGCCCGAGGTAACGCGCACGCGGTCCCATGTCGCGATGGGTGAGCTTGAACCAGGCGCGGGCGAAGGCATCGGCGAACTGCTCGGGATGCTCATAAAAGCGGCGCGAGATGGTTTCGTAAGCAGGATCAAAACGCAAAGACAAATCAGTCGTCAGCATCGTGGGGGCGTGACGTTTGGAAGCATCGTGGGCGTCGGGGATGGTGCCCGCACCGGCGCCATTCTTCGGCGTCCATTGATGCGCGCCGGCCGGACTCTTGGTCAGTTCCCAGTCGTACTTGAACAGATTCTCGAAGAAGAAGTTGCTCCATTGGGTTGGCGTTTGCGTCCATGTCACTTCCAGGCCGCTGGTGATGGCATCTTTGCCGACGCCGGTACCGAAGCTGCTCTTCCAACCCAATCCCTGGTGTTCCAGGTCGGCAGCTTCCGGTTCACGGCCCACGTGCTTGGCGTCGCCTGCGCCGTGGGTTTTACCGAAGGTGTGGCCGCCGGCGATCAAGGCGACGGTTTCTTCGTCGTTCATGGCCATGCGGGCGAAGGTTTCGCGAATGTCCTTGGCAGCAGCGATCGGGTCGGGGTTGCCTTCCGGTCCTTCCGGGTTGACGTAGATGAGGCCCATCTGTACCGCCGCCAGCGGGTTTTCCAGATTGCGGCCGGCAGGATCGGTGCGATCCTGTTCTTTGCCGTGCTGATCGGCATCGGCCACGATCTCGCCGACAGGGCTGCCGGGCTTGCCCTTGCCGTAGCGCGCGTCGCCGCCCAGCCAGGTGGTCTCGGTGCCCCAATAGACATCCTGATCCGGCTCCCACACATCTTCACGACCGCCGGCATAGCCGAAGGTCTTGAAACCCATCGTCTCCAGCGCGACGTTGCCCGTGAGGATCAACAGGTCGGCCCAGGAAATCTTCTTGCCGTACTTTTGCTTGATCGGCCACAGCAAACGTCGCGCCTTATCCAGGCTGACGTTGTCGGGCCAGCTGTTCAAGGGCGCGAAACGCTGCTGCCCCCGCCCTGCACCGCCGCGGCCGTCGCCGATGCGATAGGTGCCGGCGCTATGCCATGCCATGCGGATGAACAGCGGACCGTAGTGACCGAAGTCGGCCGGCCACCAGTCTTGCGAATCTGTCATCAACGCGGCAAGATCCTTCTTTACGGCGGCGAGATCGAGGCTCTCGAAAGCTTCGGCGTAATTGAAATCGGGGTCCATAGGATTGGACTTTGACGAATGCTGGGCCAGCAAATCCACGCGCAATTGTTGCGGCCACCAGTCACGATTCGAGGTACCGCCTCCGGCGGCGTGGTTGAATGGACACTTTGCTTCATCTGTCATTGCGCATCTCCTTTGATTGCACCCGGCCGAATCACCATGCTCGGCTCAGGGAGTTGACATGCTACCAAATCGCCGCGTCAAGAATATGAAATGCGGAGATTGAATTTCCCGATGAGATCAAGAGTTAAAAACTAATCATCACCGCAAGGGGCTCCATCGCCGCCCTGTCCGATGCATGTCGAGGCAATTTCCAGGAGGTGTTAGCGCCAAGCGGACTCAGGAATCTTTACCAGTTCTTTGAATCCCGGTTTGGCGAACCAATAGCCCTGCATCAGCGTGATGCCGATGCTCAGCAGAAAATCTCGTTCGGCGCGGGTTTCAATGCCTTCGGCAAGCACGCGGACGTTCAAGCTCTTGCAAATGGAGGCAATACCCGCCACGATCGCCTGGCGCGGCACATTCGTATCAATGTCGCGCACCAGATCCATGTCGATTTTGATGAGGTCAGGCTGATACTCAGCCAGCAAATTCAGGCCAGCATAGCCGGCGCCAAAATCATCGATGGCGGTCTGGAACCCGAAACGGTGGTATTCCCTGAAAATATTCACCAGATGCTGCCGGTCTTGCACCCGCTCGCCCTCGGTCACTTCGAAGATGATGTTTTCAATCGGAAAGTTGAATTTGCGTGCCGCCGCAAATGTGCTGCGGATGCAGACTTCGGGTCGATACACCGCGTTCGGCAAAAAGTTGATCGACAGAAGCTCCGTCATTCCCAGCTTGGAGGCCCCTTCAATTGCCTTCATCCGGCATGCCTGGTCAAACCGATAGCGGTTGCTGTCGTTGACCTGCGCCAGCACGCTGGCCGCGGACTCACCTTGCGAACCCCGCACCAAGGCCTCATAGGCGTAGATCGACTTGCTTGCGAATTCAACGATCGGCTGATAGGCGTACTCAAACTGAATATCCAACGTCGAAGAGTCCCCGCAACCGTCGCAACTGGGTTCTGATGCTTCGTTCCCGCTGTCGCGAGAGGAGTCTGGGTGAATGGGGATCATGCGTGCTCCAACAAGATGGGGGTGAGGAGGCAGATCAATGACGCATACTCACGAATTCTGCAATCCTAAGCCACAAAGCTTAACATTGAACCTATAGTGAACCGATAATAGATTGACACCTCCATTTTGTACCTATGGAGAACTTGGTTTTGTCCCAGGTATTCAGGTCGAATCAGGTTTGGTCTGTGATGATTTCTCCTCGTTTATGTTTCAGGATGAAGGATGGAAAACGATAACGCTGTTCGGTGCAGCAAGCCGACCGAGGTCATGTTTGACGGAGCATGTCCTCTCTGTCGCATGGAGATTGACGCCTATCGACAGCTGCAGGCAAAAACAGCAATTGAATGGGTCGATGTCTCCGCTTGTGATTTCCAGGTACCCGCCGACATGACCAAACAACAGCTGCTGCAGCGTTTTCATCTGATCACGCCTGAAGGTCATATCTTGAGTGGCGCCGAGGCTTTTGTATTCGTATGGAATCGCTTGCCCGGATGGCGCTGGCTTGGCCGGCTTTCAAGATTGCCGGGCATGCTGTACCTCATGGAAAGGCTGTATCGGGGCTTCCTTATTTTTCGGCCTGCCTTGCAAAAACGCGTCAAATCCTGGATGCGCAAACACTAGCGCCAGGCATGTCGGTGTAACTGTCAACGACTAAAAAATTACCTGCGGTGTACGACAGAGAGCAAAACAAAAATACGTCTCACAACAATTCAGATCACCCATGATGGCTATTCGACGGCCCAGTTACTACAATCGCAGTCACTGTGCCACCCGTTTAAACCTGCATGAGCCACGTACTTTCCAAGCGTCATTCCGAACGACATCGCATTGATGCCATAGGATGGTTGCGCGCAGCCGTACTGGGCGCCAACGACGGCATAGTGTCCACCGCCAGCCTCTTGCTCGGTGTGGCGGCGGCCCAGGCTACGCATGCAAGCATCGTCTTGACCGGTATCGCCGGGCTGGTCGCCGGGGCGATGTCGATGGCCACCGGTGAATACGTTTCCGTGCACTCGCAAGCCGATAGCGAAAAGGCGGCGCTGGAGCAGGAACGCACTGAAATCGACACGGATTTTCATGGCGAACAGCGCGAGCTGACCGCCATTTACATGCGGCGCGGCCTTGATCATCAGATGGCCAGCATGGTTGCCGAGAAGCTCATGGCGCATGACGCACTCGGTGCACATGCGCGCGACGAGCTTGGCATTTCGGAAGCAACCATGGCCAATCCCTTGCAAGCAGCGATGGTGTCCGCACTCAGCTTTGCGCTCGGCGCTGCCCTGCCCTTGGGCGTCGTCTTGCTGACGCCGGCGGCAATGCTGATTCCCGCCATCGTGATCTCATCCTTGTGTTCGCTTGCCTTTCTGGGCGGCGTGGCGGCCAAGACGGGGGGCGCCAAAGTGTCGGATGGCGTGATTCGCGTCACCTTCTGGAGTTCGCTCGCCATGGCCGCAACGGCCAGTATCGGAAGCCTGTTCGGTACGACGATTTAAGGACATTGCTTTTGTGCCAATGGCGCGCGCCAGCGTTTCGATTGGTGTTTTCTTGCCTTTAACCAACGGACTCTTCCGCATGAAAAAATATCATCCCGCCTCGGTGTTCCTGCATTGGTTCATCTTCTTACTCTTTGTCGTGGCGCTGGCGGCGATCGAACTTCATGGCGAAGTACCCAAAGGCACGCCGTTGCGCGCAACCCTCAAGACTGTGCATATGATGGCGGGCCAGCTGGTCTTTCTGTTTGTACTGTTGCGCCTGGCTGCGCGCTGGCGATTCGGCGTGCCGGCCGAACTCGACGCACCGCAATGGCAGACGCGCGTCGCCGGAATAATGCATCTCCTGCTGTATCTGGTGATGTTTGCGCTGCCGCTCACCGGTATTTTCTTTACGCAGGCCGAAGGCAAAGAGGTGATGTTTTTCAGCCTGGCATTGCCGCATTTGATCAATCCGAATCCGGAACTGTCCGATACGCTCAAGGATATCCACGAGCTGACAGGAAACGCCGTGTACTACCTGGTCGGCCTGCATGCCGCCGGCGCGTTGTGGCACCATTTTGTCCGCCGCGACCACATCTTTCAGCGCATGAAGTTCTGAGAAGCTGTCTGTGGGGCTTGGTCGGCGCCTCAGCGCCTGACTTGTCGACGCCGGCCACACCTCTGTGCCCAGATTACATCAGCGTCTTCAAAACCAGGCCGGCAACGCCGCAGCCGGCGATGACGTGGATCACATTCAATTTGAAGCGAAACAAGGCGATCGCGGCGGCCAATGCGATCCATGCCGATGGCCAGTCGATGCCCTGGGAAAATCCCTGCGGCCACAGGACGTGGTAGCCGAAAAATGCCGCCAGATTCAATATCACCCCAACCACTGCCGCAGTAATTGCGGTGAGCGGAGCGGTGAAGCTAAGGTCTTTGTGGGTTGCCTCAATGAGGGGGCCGCCGGCCAGGATAAACAGGAATGAGGGTAAAAAGGTGAACCAGGTTACCAATGCGGCGGCGACTGCGCCCGCCAGAAACAGCGCCTCCGGTCCCAGCAGCGCCTTGCCGTAGGCGCCGATGAAACCGACAAAGGCCACCACCATGATCAGCGGTCCGGGCGTGGTTTCCCCTAGCGCCAGGCCATCGATCATCTGTGTCGGCGTGAGCCATGCATGGTCCAGGACGGCGCCCTGGTAGACATAGGGAAGAACTGCGTAAGCGCCGCCGAAAGTCATCAACGCGGCCTTGGTGAAGAACCAGCTCATCTGCGTGTAGGCGTGATGCCAGCCATACAGCGCCGTCAACAAAGCCATCGGGACGGCCCACAACAGCAGGCCCACGGTGAGGACCTTGAACAAGCCGGTCCAGCGAAATGTCGCATGCGCGGAGATCGGGGTGTCGTCGTCGATCAGGGCTTTGCCATAGGATATGCCGGCCATCTTGTGGCCTCCGCCGAGTGTGAATTTGTCCGGGAAGCGTTTGCCGCCGACATAGCCAAGCACGGCCGCTGCCGCGACGATCGCCGGGAACGGCACGGCAAGAGCAAAAATCGCCACGAACGACATGGCGGCAATACTCCACAACACCTTGTTCTTCAGCGCACGCGAACCAATCCGGTACGCTGCCTGCAGCACGATTGCCGTCACCGCCGGCTTGATGCCATAAAACAATCCGGCGACCCAAGGCAAGTTGCCGAAGGCAATGTAAAGCCAGGACAGGCCGATCAGGATTGCCAGCGACGGCAAAACGAACAAGACCCCCGCCGCAATGCCGCCGCGCGTACGATGCATCAGCCAGCCTATGTAAGTCGCCAATTGCTGCGCTTCGGGGCCCGGCAACAACATGCAGTAGTTCAGCGCATGCAAAAAGCGCCGCTCCGAAATCCAGCGCCGATTTTCCACCAACTCCTGATGCATGATCGCGATCTGCCCGGCCGGACCGCCGAAGCTGACAAAGCCGAGCTTTAGCCAGAACAGAAAAGCGGTGCGGAAGCTCACCGGCGCTGGCGGATCGGATTCCGATTGCACTGACGGCGATGTTGACAGGGCGCTCATGAGGATGCTTTTTGCATGATGTCGATGCTTTTTGGTGTGGATCAGAACCAGATTCTTCAGGATTTTCGACAATGCGTCCAGCTTTCTGGCCAAACTCGGCAGTCTTAATGACTACCAGCAAAACTCAGAACTTGTTACTTTCTTGAGGTTTTTTTTCTCGCATCAGACCAGACGCCACCGATCTTTTTTACCTTCGCAATTTCTGTCAAAATATCGTCGATTTCAGCGTATGTAAGATCTCTCTCTTTTCCCAAAAAGGTATGAATCGGCTTTAAAAATCTACCTCTGGGTGTCGATGGCCCATGGTATTCCAACTGCTCTTCGGGTGTCTTTGAATCCTTGGATTTTCGGGGATCGCCATCTTCTCGTTGCAAATTTTCATTCATAAATGCAAACTCGTCTCGCGGCGGCAACTGAGCAATCTTTTGTTTCAACTCTGACGGGCAATCGCGACGCCACGCTGCGTCTTGGCAGGCATTATAAAAACCATTTATATATGCTTTGGGAATTTTATGCCCTATATGCTCCTGGTCTGTGTCCATTCCGATTTCTATTGAGAGATCTGTAACCCATTGGGGTTTGTCGGCTCCTGCGGACGATGCCTCATATTTGATTGTTGTAGGTCGCGATAGCGATAGCCCAGGGGCTGAAGAGCTCAATACGAGTATTCCTCTCTTCGCAACTGCTGCCGTTGATTTGGTTTCTTCTTCCAGATTTTCAGGCCCCGTGAGTACAGCACTTGTCGGTCGTGCCGATGAATCCGAAGAGGACATTGAAACCCCGGAGGCGGCGACGGTCCGAGCTCTTTTCGTCGCAGATGTTGGCGCTGGCGTGGCAGGCATCGCAGGTTGGTCTCTTTTCCTTTTGACCGATGCTGGCGGCGTTCGCGTCCACAAGTCTTTTGCCTCGTCGAAATTCCAATTCTCCGGTTCTTTAGCTATCTCAGCGACAAGAATTTTTTCATCATCTTCTTTTACCCTTTGCACCAGGCGGCCATCATTTCTGTTGACGAACAGGGCCTGAAGAACAGTGGACAGGGGCTGTGAGCTGACAGTCTTGATGGTCTTGTATTGCGGTACTCGGAAGTCGCTCTCTCTGGTTACTGCGGTTTTCTGCTGCATTATCCTGGTCCCCACCCCAAGCGCATCTGCCCCCATCACATCCGCTTCAAGTTCCAACGACTTGTCATCGTTGACCGGTATATTGCCTTTCATCTGCATGGTCGGAAGCACCCTGCCCTGCGCCTGCTGCACCACATGCCAGGCTTCATGCGGCAAATGCTTTTCCTGGCCGGGCCCGAGATAGATGTCCGTGCCCTGCGCAAATGCATATGCGTTTACCAGCGCCGGCTGCGACGAGTTGTAGTGCACCTTTACCTTATCCATCGAAAATCCGGACAGGCTCTCAATCCCTTTTTTCAAAGTCGGCGGCAATCCTTTGTCATCGGATCTTGGCGGCTGCTCAGCAGTCTTTCTCTGCATATTCTGGCCCGCACTCGAACTGACGTGTTTCATTTGCCTGCTGCCGAGCTGTTGAATACGGGAACTGTTGGTGGTGGTTTTCTGCAGCTGCAGCGACACCATGGCCGCGACACTCGTCGCAACAGGAATCGCTCCCACACTGGTCGCAGACGGACCAGAACGTTGGACGGAGTTCTCTGTTCCTTGCTGAGTACGACTAATCGTCGGGGGTATTTTTTCACGCATTGTTCATCCTTCGGATTATTGGCGTTTACTAAAATCGATTAATCAGTCGGTTCATCCCGTGAGCAAGCTTATCGTCTTCGCACCAAGCGCTTATTCTCCCGTCACTGGCGCAACGGCTGCTGTATAGGGAGACGCCGAGCCATTGCCCAGCGCAATCCAATATATGGTTGCCTGCGGTGATGTAAAACCGGAAATGCCGGACTGCAATACGACATTCCAGAATTCGCCTTTCCGCACTGGCATGAAGAATGACGCGGGAACCGGCGCCCAGGCCGGTTTCGATCCATTATCGTCCGGCACGCCATAGGGCACATTCGTGGTGGCGGCCGCGATCGTAGACACCACCGGACCATCAGAACTACCTGTGCGGCTGGCCGCCGTGATCGCGCCCCAACAGGCGCTGTCCGGCGCGGTTTGCGAAATCATCCCGTAGACAAAGCCATCGCTGCCTGCCTCGATGGGTTCGACGGCAGTATGCGTGTCGGATAACGACCAGGTCTGGCGCCTGCCAAACAAACTGACCGTTCCCGCCGCATCGATACTCAAGCCGGTCACGTTCAAGGCATTGCTGGTAGCGCTAGGCGTTTGCACACTGGTGCTGCCAACCACTGCGGGGGCTTGCAATTGCGTCGTGCTGGCGATCGTGTTGCTGGCGTTGATATTGCCATTGACCTCCAGCGTCGCCGTTGGTGTGCCGCTGTTCAGCGCCATACTGACATTGCCGCGAATGCTCAAGTCGCCCATAAATTGGCTGCGGGGGGCATCAAACTTCAGATAGCTGTTGGCCGATGCGCCCGAATTTTCACGCTGTGCGGTAATTCTGAGATCGTAGCCGGCGGCCGGCATACTGGCTTTGGCGGTATCGACATTGGCGTTCACCCCGGAGTCAGCGGGAATGAAATGCACTGCACCGACGCTGGCGGCGACATATTGGCGTTGCTTGTTTTGCGACTGATAGGTCAGTGCATTGATCTTCTTATCGGCGTCCACCACTACCACTGCCAACAGGATGTCGATGTCGGGTTGGTCCAGATTGCGCAGGTACTTCAGCTGCGGTTGTTGCACGATCCGCTTGTAACCTGTGGTACCGGACGCATCACTATAGTCGCCATACACTTCGTGATAATTGATCGTGATGAAATAAGTCGCTGAAGCCGCGATGTCTGCCAGCGACAACTTGGCAGCTTGCGTCAGGATGATTTGCCGTCCCAGCCGGTCTATCGCCACCCCTGCCGCCACCTGCACCTGTTGCGCACTGCCATCAGTTTGAGACGCCGACACCTCCAGACCGGTCGCAATGCCATAGGTGTACAAACTCATATGATGGGTCGCCAACATCTCCATCTGAAATTGCTGTTCGCAGACAAAGTCATTGGCCGACACGGTTTGCCCATCGAAATAATGTGGTCGTTCGATACGTGATGAAGTCATTGGAACCGTTTCAATTGGGAGGACTGGCGATCCAGTTCAACACCCCAACTGAAAGTGTTTGACTGGCTGTTTTGCAGCCTACTCTGGATGAACACAAACCGGGTTGTTTCAGCTACAAATGCAAAAATATGAGGAATAACCCCACCGGTGCTTATGTCGAAGAGGTAGGTGTGCTCGATGAAGGGGCAGAGTTCAACTCAGTACGAGCTCTTTTTGCCTTATTTTCGTTATCCTCCGTAACATTCTCCTCTGAGATATGGTCATTATCTCGACGGCGTTTTTTCAACTCGTCATTTATCCCTTGTGCAATACCTTTGATTTCTGTCTGTTCAGCGCTATTCGAGATTAATCCCGCACTCTTCTCATAGCGAGCTACCTTACGCTCCCATATTTCTATGTCACCGAGATTGAGCGATGGAGTTATCTTGGCATCTGCATCTGCTTCAATATCTTCATAGGTTTTAACAACGAAAAGTAGATCTTCAACTTGCTTAACTGGATCGAGTTGCTTAACTGGATCGACTAAGCCTACTTTAAGAGCCTCTTTTCCCTTGTCTGTCGCCAAAGCCGTTTCAAGCATATACAAAAGGGGACGTCTATTGCCAATAGATGCCATGAATTTTTTTCGCCCCCCCTCGACTTGTTTTCTCAGTGTCTTTACTTCCTCACTCATTTTGTTTTTAGCGAAATATTCAGTGCACAATTTGGAGCGCGTTGCGATCAATTTCTCACGGCCTTGCATTTCTTGTAGTTTTTGATTCGCAGGTTCGACATGATCACGTCTTAGCTCCTCAACAAAGTCCGGTACGGCAGCTTTGATTTCGTCTTCATCATATAGATTTATCCGATGCAATACGCCTATGTCTAGAGGTTTCGTGTTCTCCATTCTACGTAGTGCCGACTCAGAAGCCGTTTCCATGTCAAGTGAATATAGGTCCCCGATCTCCTTCGCCTCAGTCATTAATTTAGACTCGTAAATTACTCGACTCACCAGATCTCTAATAGCCGAAAATGTAGGAACATGATAATTGAAGGTTTGCTTCCCCACCAGGGAAGGCGCGACCATGAAGTGCACGCTGGGCCTTCCCTTAGCGTCACCACCAGATCGCGACGTACCAAATGTCCAAATTGTCGGAGAATGCTTGCCATGCAGGTCCCACGCAACTTTTGCCGCTGGATGTTCACTCACTGGAAGCCAGTTGCTGCTCAATCCATTTTTTTTATTCGGGTCTTTATCGTAATTGACTTTGGCTTCATCAGAGGCCTCCCTACCAGTCATTTTTTTGAGCTGATAGACTGAACTACGTTGTGTGATTAGCTCCTTCAGGTCACCAAATGGGGCGTTAAACGTTGTACTTCTCGTTGATTCATCGATGCGGCTTCGCTCGCCAAGGTTTGACGTAGGGCATTCCAAAGCCTTCAATCCCATGACATCTGCTTCTTGCTCTAATCCTGGCTCGTCATTAATAGAAATGCCGCTTGCCATCTGTATTGTTCGATTAACTCTACCCTGGGCCTGCTGCACCACGTGCCAGGCTTCGTGCGGCAAATGTTGCTCTTGTCCTGGCGCCAAATGAATATCGCTGCCTTGCGCATAGGCGTAGGCGTTGATGTTTGCGGGTTCCTGAGAGTTGTAGTGGACTTTGACATGATCCATCGACATGCCGGATAGCGATTCGATGCCCGACTTTAAGGTGTCTGGCAGACCTGTGTAATTTGGTCTTGGTATCGGCGTTGAAACTTCTTTTTTTTGCGCGCCCAATAGGTTCGCACGTGCGCTGTTGCTATTTAGGTTGATCCTTAGCTGTGTTGTGGCTGCCGCACTATTCCCACTCACTGCCACGGTTTGTGGCATTAGATTGCTTGCGAAAACGGTATCTAACGGAACTGGCCCGCTTGCGGCTCGGACATTTTTTTGGGGGACGGGCTGGTGTGACTCTGCTTGCTTTGATTTTTGCATTTTTCCTCCTGCGTAGCTACAACGGGTAGCGCAACGTTCAAGCGGTACAACGAAGTGATGTGTGCATCAGTTCCTGCCATACCCGTGCAGGCTGGTAGTCCGGATCGAGCTGCAATGCGGCATCGATACATTGTGTACCGGCCGCCAACCGGCCTGACTGGGTATGACACATCGCCAGGTTATACAAGGTGCCGGCATCGTCCCCGTAAAGGCGCAGAGAGTGTTCCAGATAAATAATCGCTTCTGCATGGTGGTCGATCTCATACAGCAGGCTCGCCAGCGCAAAGGCCAGGTCGCGTTCTTCGCCCAGCGGGTAATAGATGTGCCAGACCGACTCCACCATCTTGGCGACCTCATCTCTGAGCGGGCCTTCCAGGGTCGCGGCATGCTGCATGAACGCTTCGTAACATCCCCAAAAATTGGCGGCATCCCAGCCGCTCATGCGCATGTAGGCCAGCAGTTGCGCCAGCGACAGGTGTTCTGCATTGCCCTGGATGAAGCGCTTCAGGACAAAGAAGTCGTCCGGGTTGATCCGGCACAGATGATCTTCAAACGCCTGCCTGGTTTCTGCATACAGATGCCGGTTCGGCTCCGGCGCTGCCAGGCGCTCATCGAACAACATCACACAAAATTGCAGGCTGTGTTGACGGTGCGGCGGCATGAGGACGTGGCCGCCCTGCTGTTGCGCATAGCGGCCGATCGCATGGTAGTTGACCATCAGTGAAATACTGCCGTGCGTGGCGATCTCCGGTGCGGCGGCTGCGACGATATCCTCTTCACGGCTGATGCCCTTGTCGGCAGAGATCAACAACAGGCGGTTGTTGCTGAGGTGGCGCAAATGGTCGAGATAGCGCAAGGCTTGCGTAGGCAAGAGTATATTCGCCGCAGCAAACTCATCTCGGTAAAAATCAAGCAAGCTGTTCAGCGCCGGCTCCGCGTAATAGTCGCCCCCCTGCACCGGCACATTGACAAAGCTGGCCTGCACACGCTCAAGCAAGCTGATGTCATCGAGCGCAGTTTCTGCATCGGTGCTGTGCAGGCTGACCAGACTTTCGTAAAGCACACCGTCTTCGACATAAAAAGCATCTTGTTCAATGCTGTCGAACACATAATTGGCCAGCACCATCAGCGGATTTTTCAACTTCCCGGCAGCCAGCACCTCGCCCGACTGTAGCAGCATGATGTCTTGCGGCTGGCCGAGGTCGACCAGTGCAAAATCGAGCCGCCCTTGCGCTACATATCTTTGCAGCGAAGGATGCTGACGCCAGAATTGCAGATTCTTCTCTGAAAAATCGCTCATCACAAAGGTCACGCGCACCTCGCGATGCACCGACTGTTCCAGCATCGCAAAAAAGCTGGTCAGGAAGTGATAGGAAAACCTCCCCGAACCGGCGCCCAGTTCCAGCACATACAAGGGCGCTTGCGGATCATGCGAGCCGTCACGCAACACATCGCGCAGATAGCCGAACACCAGCTTGGCATACGCCTGCGCGATGAAGGTATTGCTGGTGACGTAATGCGGCACGATGCTCTGGCGCCAGGCATCGATGGTCTGCTCGGCGTAGAACCGCCGCTGCAGGCGCCATAGCATCGAGGCCGACAGCCGCCGATCGCGCTCCAACACGAAATCGGCGGGAACGGCCGCGTTCATGTCTGTCCGCGTGGTATCAGGTCCGGTGGCTCGGCGCCCGATGCACCGTCGACGACGAGCTCCTCCAATACGGTGATGGCGCCCTGGATGCGCAGCATCGTCTCTTGCAACTGACTTTCCTCGGCGTGCAATTCTCCCAACCGCGCGTTGCCTTTTTGGAACTCAGCACGAAGCTCTTCCAAGCGTGTTTTAAGTTTTATATTCATGATCAATTGTTATTTACCTCGTTATTATGGCCTAAATATTTTCGCTTTATTTGGCCTGCCGATCGCCAGTAAAAATAAAGATGTCCCCGGTCACTATTATCGGCAAAGATGGTGAAATCCCCGTCCTTTGTCAACTTCGCCTTGATCTCCTTGTCGATCGTGTCCCACGAATCCGCCTCGGAGGGATGTGCAGTGGGACGCCACGGCTTGGAGGAATACATCACGTTATCCCTGAAAATGGCAGGGCCTTGAACTTCCAGACGGCCGCTTCTATTTACTTCCTTATAGGGGCCCTTATAGACGATTACCCCCTCTGTATTCAGCAGAAATAACTCCTTGTCGCCGGAAATGTGTAATCTCCTTTTGGAAGAAAGTTCCGGCCCAGTGTTGTCCCCCATAGTTTTCGCATTGTGGGCAAGCGTTGCTCCCGCAATGCTAAGTACATGATCGAGCTGCTCCCCCCCCTTGATAGACACCTTCGCGTCAGTCGCCCCAATTTGCAGACCGCCGCTGGTAATCGACAATCCATTGTTCATCGTCGTCTTGCCTTCTACAAGCAGGCTGCCGTCTCCGCCCGAGCTCTTGGAGATAATGACGCCCTTCTTGTTCAACAAGACGAGTTCCTGATTGCCAGATATATGTATGCGCCCCTCGGAGGACAAGTTCGGCCCTGCCAAATTCTCGTCGGTGTTCGGGCTATGGCTAATTGTCAGTCGTAGATCCAGGCTCTTCTTACCGTTCTCATCCGCCTTCTTTGCCGGCCCAAGGCTGGTATTGCCTTCTACATGCAGGCTGCCGTCTCCACTCCAGCTCTTGGAGATAATGACGCCCTTCTTGTTTAACAAGACGAGTTCCTGATTGCCAGATATATGTATGCGCCCCTCGGAGGACAAGTTCGGCCCTGCCAAATTCTCGTCGGTGTTCGGACTATGGCTGATTGTCAGTCGCAGATCCAGGCCCTTCTCGTCCTTCTTTTTCGGCCCAATTTGCAAGTCACCGCTGGCAATCGACAAGCCATTTTCCATGGTCGTCTTACCTGCCAGGCTTGTCGTGCCATCTACACGCAGACTGCCGGATTTTTCCGCGTTCGGATACCAGGCCCTGGAAATAACCATGCCTTTCTTGTTCAGAACATAAAGATCTTCTTCACTGGTCAAATGCAGGCGCCGGGACATGCTGGAGAACGTGATGTCACCCGGGTGCTGGCGCGGACGCTCCTCATCCGGTTTCAGGCGATCCCTGTCGGCGCCGACGAAGGCGTTCAGCTTGCCCTCGTGATACATGTCGATGTAGTGCCCCGTCGGATTGACGGTGAGCCCCGCGCCCAGCAAGATCGTCGAGACGTGGCGCTTGGATTCGTCGATTATGGCGGGGCCGTCTTTCCTGAATGCCACGCCGGCCAGGATGATGTCCTTGTCCCCCGCCGCGCTCGCTGCGGGAATGAGTGAAAAAATGATGGTTTCCGCCGTGCGCGTGTTGCCTGTCCACTGCGAGCCCTTTTCCCCTTCCAGCGGAACATAGGTTTCCGGACTGGTTTCGATATCTTCTAAATGCATGCAAAGCAGGTAAGCACCGCTTGGCGGTAGCGAGAATTCGTTGAGTGCCAGGTCCTTTTCCAGCCACAGCTCGGATCCCTTTTTATCGATGGCGGAGCCTGCCTGGACGTGCAATTTCTGATCCCGCATAGTGACCGAAAAACCTCTGCGCACACCGCGGCCAAACAACTCCCTGTTGAGCCGGCGACGGCGTTCCACATGGTATGCCTGTTCCTCCGTGAAATCCTTGGCCTCCAGGAACTGGCCGGCAAAGTACCTCATCCTGAGAGGTTCCATTGGGTAGGAACCGATATCTTTTATTTCGTCTGTCATGGATTGTGCCTATGGTTGATAATTGGCTTGGCCGAGCATCATGTTGCCGACCGTGATCTTGCCTGCTTTGCGGTGGCCAACCTGGGCCGGGCGTGCAATATTGGCGTCGGTGCGGGGCTGCAGCTGACCTTCTTCCCGGACCAGATCTGCCACCTGAAAGGTCTGGAACCGCCCCTGCAATTTGTAATGGGTATGGGCCGGCTTTTCGCGATGTATCAGCGCATGCGCAACGCGCGTCAGGCGCTCTATTTCATTGAGATCGCGTACGTTGTAGAGGCTCAGAGCAACGACAAATCCGTGCGGCGTCATGTCTTGCCAGATGGCAGACGGCTGGCCGGTGAACTGTTCCAGCAGCGCCTTCATTCCCGCCAGTGTCCCGCGCTGCCGATAGCGGGACATGGTCTGCGCCACGAAGATGCGGTACTGCGCTTCTCTTTCGGTCGGATAGTCGGCATCGATAGTCAGGCCCAGCCAAGAGGCCAGCCAACACAAGTCTTTAACCGGCGCCAGTGCCGGATCGATGGTCTCGGCCAGCCGGTCGATTTTTCCTTCGATGCCTTCGGGGCCTTTCGACAGCAGGATTTCTTCGAACGCTGCCAGGAACTTTGCCAAAGCGGAATCTGCCTGGAACAGGGCCGGAAGGCTGTCGAGCAATTCAGTGGTGCGAACGTCGCTCATGTCACTGTTCCTGTTTTTGTTCCTGTTTCCTGTTCGTGCGAGAAACTGCACGTCACTTCCAGCCCGACGTATTGGTGGCTGGCCGGTCTGACGCCGTTGACCTCGGCTCCGAGCAGCGTGCTATCCACGCTCAGTTGCAGCGCCGTGATGTAATCCACGCCGGGAATTTCGCTGATCAGGGCGTACAGCGTCGATTTATAGACGGCCTGCCCCAATGGCCAACCTTGCAGTTGCGGACCACCGGTTTCGATATCGAAATACTCATTCAGGGTCTTTTTCACGAGCTTGTCGAGTGTCGCTCCGGCGCCGGCGCGGTATTCCTCCAGGCACACCAGGCTAATCCTTAACGCCACCGGCAGTCGCTGCGCAGGCACGACATGCAGCGTCGCCGGGGCCTTTGCGCCGAGCAGACGGATGCCGGTGGTCAACGCCGTGACCCTGCTCAATGTCATCAGGATCCTGCGCGCCAGCGCATCGCCGCTCTCGGACTCCGGGCCGGAGTTGCTTGCCGCCACGACCAGCGTCACGTGACCCACCTCGGATTCGATTGCAATCCCTTTGTCGCCCGGCACGACTTTGCTGCGCGGCAGACAACGCGCGCATACAGCGCCGGCGTTGCGCGCCAGTTGCTCATAGTCGGCGGCGGTGACGGCGCGTTCTTCCACGCGCATGGCCCGTATCGCCTCCGCCAGCGCAGCGTCGATCTGCTGCGGCGGCAGCGCGGTTGCCTCGCCGGTGCTGCTGCTGTTGCCTGCATCCGGCGGCGGTTGGATCAGCCGCAAAAATACGTTCTTGTGCGCGTTGGTGATGCGGTTGGTGCGATAAATCAGCTGCTCGGTGACGGCAGCAAATGCTTCAAGCATGGTGATGCCCGGGTCCGATGGATTGTGATCGGTCCAGGACGGCGCCACTGCAGCAATCATGTTGCGTCCCTCCTCCACCAGGTCGGCGAACGTGCGGTCATCCAGATTGGGAAGTTCGATTGGCATGGCCTTACCTCAGGGTGTATCGACTATTTTGATCGTCGGCGTGCCTGCGCACACAAGAAAACGTCGGGTGCCGGCGATCTTGACGCTGACACCCTTAACAAGTTCGAACGGGAGCAGTTCGAAATGACGGACGTGTTCGATACCTTCGAGCACGGCATAGAAGTCTGATTGTTGCGGCGCGCGTCCCCACATCCAGCCATCGCCGCTGCGCCCGCCGGTCAGCGGATGCAGATACGCGTCCAGCCGTTGTCGTACCTGCTGCTCTACGATGTTTCGGTAGCGCACCGAATCGATGTGCAGGCTTACCTTGACATCCACCGGCAGATACAGCGGGCCGGTCACTTCCACCTCAGCCTCGACGCAGGCGCGCTCTCTGAGATAGTCACGGACGCGACGGATCAGTTCGAGCGTCGGTAACGGCCTCGGCTCGGCGCCTTGCGGAACGATGATGACGCTGACCTTGCCGGCGCCTTCCGCTTGCTGGTCGTTTTCCAGCCGCTTGTAGGGAAACTCCTGCAAGTCGTGCAGCGGCACGCATCTGGCGCGTGCTACTTCGGTGCTGGCCTGCAAGGCAAGGTCTTCATAATCGTCTTGCGTTACCGCACGCTGCCGGTGACGCAGCGAACGCGGGGCGCGCTCCAGCAATTGCTCCGGCTGTTCGGCTTCGCTGCCGCCGACGGCCATGAAATAATTGGTTACGGCGGCAATGTCGCGCGTGTTGGAGACCGGGATCTTCAGCAAGCCGGCTGCCACATTGCCGGCCGTACCGCCGCCGGCCCGATAGCGGCTCAGACGCACGTTGCGTGCACCCGGCGGCGGCACCATGCCGCGCGTACCATCGCCAAAACGCAGCTCGCCGCTTTGATGGTCGAGGACATAATGGCGATCTCCCGGTCCCGAACCGAAGAAGTCGGGCACCTCCTGCCAGACCACCCAATTGGTGTCGGCATCGCGCAACTGTGCAGCGTTGGCGGGCGGCACTTCCAGCACCGCGACAACCGGGTCCGGCAATATCGGGGTCTTTGCCGCGACATAGCGTTGACGCATCTGTCCGGTGCTGGAACCCAGCACTTCGCCGACCACCGTCTCGGCCTGCACCACCGACACGCTGTTGAGCGCTACACCCAGCAGTTGCGGTGACGGTGTCTTCTTCTCGCCGCCCACATGCAATTCAAAGTACATGGCGCCAGGTTTGGCAGCAGGCTTATCATTCGGCTTATCAGTTGATTTATCACTGGGCTTGACGCTCGACTGCCAGTAGCTGACGGGAGGCGTCAGCAGGCGCACTATCCCTGATTGGGTCAGGCCGGCGGTCTCATCCTCGACCACGATGTTGAGGGTTTTCTGCGTATTGCCAGCGCTGGGATTCACAGTCCAGCGCAAGGGCTCATTACCACCCGTCGCCCGCACGGAAGCCGGATCATACAGAGGGCTGTCCAGCCAGAAGTGGAGTTCGACCGGTTGCCCTTCCTGTGGAAGCTCACCGTCGGCAAGCGCCAGTTTCAAGAGGTAGGAATTGTCCTTGTCACGATCGAAAATCGACACAGATTGCGGATGGCTGTTGCTGCCGAGCAGCGGCATCGGCAGGGGCTGTGGCCCGGCAGGCACATCCTTGGAAGATTCCTTCGGTATCGCCAACAGGCGCAGATTGCTGAGCCAGACGTCATGCTCGGTTTCGAAACTGCATCCCGGGCTGGCGCCCTGCGCCATTGATTGCAAGCGGGTGCCGGCCGGCAGCAGCCGCCCGCGGGAACCGGTCGCCAGCGTGAACGTCGCCACCGCACGCGACGGTTGCGCCGGGATCAAGGTATTGCCCATCAAATCCAGGAAGGCCAGCAGGCTCTTGTCGCGATTGCGGTTGAGGCGATCGATGATGTGTTCGCAATACTGCGAAAAGACGTGCACCAATGCGTCGCAGGCTTCGCCGCCGTAGGCTTGGTCCGGCGCAGCATACTGCGGATCGCTCCAGCCTTCTCCCTTGAGCGCCTCGTACAATCCGGTGCGGGTCTCGGCGCGAATATCGGCGGCGCGGCGCGTATCATCGGCGGCGCGGCGCGTATCCAGTGCGCGCGATCGTGCGGTCATCGCAGTTCTCCCGAGGCAAGATAGAAGGGATAGACCAGATTGTCGACGGCGCCGGTCTGCTTGATGCGATAGGAGATTTCCACCTTCAGACAGCCCTGATCCGCCGATGCGCCGGCCACTACCGACAACACGTCGATGCGCGGCTCGTGGCGCTTTAGCGTCTCTTGCACCTGGTGCTGGACCAGCATGACGGTGACCGCATTCATCGGCTCAAACACCAGCCGCTCCATGCCGCCGCCAAAATCCGGACGCATGACACGCTCGTTGTACGCCGTGCAGAGGATCAGCACGATAGACTGTTTGACGTGTTCTACCGCCGCGTTGGTCGCGAGCGTGCCGCCTTCCAGGCGAAGGGGGAAAGCGATGCCGCTCCCGAGCATTTGCGAACCGGTGGAGGGTGTTGTTGCCATGGTTGTGTTTCCTTGAATAGGTACTCGGCTGTCAACTTTGACCGCTGGAAGTCAAAGGCAACAAATCATCGCCAATCTTCGCTTCTATCACCACCGCCAGGCCATCAACAGTGACCTCGCAATTTTGTGCCGTCAGGTTACGAGGTAGCTCCGAGGTCCCTTGGTTGCACGTCCCTCCGTCGACCACCAGCGCTCTTTCTTTAATTTTTACGTCGGTATTGGGCGACTTCGTCACCCAGACTTTTACTATCGAAGGATCGTCAGGTTTGATCGGAGACTTGGGTGGAGGCGCTATATTGCTATGAGGTTCTTCCCCCACTGTTACCACCACTAGCGCTTCCCTATCCTTGATCTTGACCTTGTCCCCGAGTATCAGCTTGCCAGAGAGATCCAATGTTCCGTTTAAATGCAATGTGCCCATGACCTCTACCCCTTCCCGGTAATCTTGTTGCCCTCAATGACAGTTGTCGTGCCACTACCAACCGTCAGCTTGCCGGTCACCTCCACGTCCCCCGTCAACTTGATCTTTGCGGCCGTGATCGTGACAGCATCCCCCTTGACCGACAAACTGATGCTTTGGTGTTTGGTCGCAATGTCGATCCGCTCTCCGCCGTCGAGATCAACCAGCCTGATCTGATTGCCGCCCCTGGTCTGTATCAGCTTGGTATCGTTGTTGTCGATGCCTTCCATGTCCGGCGCGGCAGCCTTTCCGCTCAGCAGACTGCCCAGCAATACGAACTCCACATCAGAACCGGTGACGCAACCCAGCAGTACCTGATCGAGCAGCTCCGGCAAGAAGAACACGCCGCGGTTCTGGCCCGCCAACGGCGTCGCCACGCGGCAGTCGAAGACGCCGTTAAGCGCCGGAATGCGCACTGCCAGACAGCCGTTGTGATCCAGTTTGAGCGAATCGACCACGCCCACGTACATCGCGCCACTGAGTTCATTCATACATGCAGACATAAAGTGAAGTGGGTGCGAAAGCCTTCCTTGCCGACCTGATGACGCACCGTCTGCACCAGGTAATCGCCGTCGAAACGACCCATCTCTTTCAGCACCGCCACGCTGCCGACCTGCATCGACGGATTGCCGGCAGTGCTGCCTTCGATGCTCACCAGCTGCCGGCCGATGCGTTGCATCTCAACCTTGCTGCGACGTTCGGCCTCTCCCTGATCGCGCGCCGAAAACTGGCGCATCTGCGCTTCATGCTCCAGCTGCCTGTTGGCCGCCAACGATATTTTCCCCCGAAGGCCGCGCGGGCTGCGCGCATGCACCAGCGTTGCCGTGCGGGTATCCCAGCCCCGTGTTTCGACTGCCTCCACCTGGCCGGCAGTGCTCAGCCGCACGGAAAGACGGAACATATTTACGCCAGCGCTCAGCTCAAATTTGTCCCTGGCCGGCGTGTCGCGGCGAAAGTGCAAAGTGCGCTCACTGACCCAAAAGTCGCAGCCGTATTCCTCAGCCAATTCCACCATGAAGGCCAGATTGCTCTGTCCGGACTGGAAGCGCGGCCGCGGCCGTGCTTCCCGCATCTCGCGAAGAATCCCGGTGTCAGTCGTCAGACGCAACCCGAGCATCTCGGCCATATTCTGCAAAATCTGCAGGTCGCTCCAGTTCTCCTGATAGCGGAGAAGCACATTGCCCGCCGCTGCGGCACTCAATGCGTCATGTCCTTCCACCACAATGCTCAGGCCGGTTTCGCCATCCAGGTCGAGATTGAGCGCCGTGATGGAGCCCTCAATGACCGTGATCAGTTCGTTCTCCTCATTGCCCAGCGCAATCTCCAACGCATTGCCTTCGCAGAACGGACCGGTGTGCGGGTCAATCATGCTGAACAGAGGATCATGCAGCTCCAGGCTGAAACTGGCTTGCTGCTTGCTCGCCAAATTGATCGTGACGGCAGCGATGCAATCCTGCGAGGCCCGGGCCAACGGCGTGCCATTGCTGCTGACACGCATGAACGGCACGCCCGGCGCTTCGCTCGTCCACGACGGGACGGGCGACAGGTCTGCGCGCGGACTCAAGGCACCCTCGGTAGATTCAGCGCGGTACCTGCGGCGACCTGGCGCGGATTGTCGATGTCGTTGGCTTCAGCCACCGCACGCCACTTGGCCGGATCCTTGTAGCGCTCCTGCGCCACGTCGTGCAACTTCTGGCCGGTCTTGACCCGCACGGTGCGCGCAGGCTCTGCATTGACATTGGCATTGCTTGCCTCCTGGCCCTTGAAGACAACGTCCAGCGTGGCGCGCAGCGGAACGCCGGCGCTGTTGAAATAATCAAATTTGGATTGCACGCTGTCGAGGCAACAGCTGAAGACCAGCGATCCCCACATCAGATTGAGTTGCGGCGGCGCCTTGGTCCTGGGATGCGGCAGCAACAGATTTTCGATCGGCCTGGTGTGTTCGCGTACGTCGATACCGGTTGCGGTGGTATCGAAAAAGAAGGTCGTGCTCAGGCTGCCCGCGACGCCGCTGACGTACTCCATCATCACCGACGCCTGCCCCGGCATGCGGACTTCTTCGTAGTGATTGCTGCGCGTCAGCTGATAACTCGGCGGGTTGAACATCACGGGAATGACTTGTTTTCCCTCGTCGACATTGACGATCACGGCTTTGCTGAACGCTTTCAATTGATTCCCCTGGCTTCGCGTTCACGACGTTGTTCACGCGTGATGATGCGCATGACCCGTTGTGCGACGTATTCGATATCGCCGCGGCGCAGCGGCGCGTCGGCGATATTGGTGGTTGCGGCGGCGCTCGCCTGTTGCGTCGGTTCAGGGCCGTCGCGGCGGTCAGTGGCCTGTGCGTGACTGCCTGGTGCTGCAGGCGCGGCCGTCATCGAATTATTCTGGCGTGCGCGCGGCAGATCGAAGCGCAATGGCGGCGGCGCCGTCGTTGCAACTGCTACGCGTGCCTGCTTGGGCGGGACGGGAGACAACGCACGTATGGCCTGGTCATAGAGCATATCTCCGGGGGCCGGGGATGCACCTCCGATCCGCGCTACGCCAGCCTCGGACGACGGCCCGGATAATGTGGATGCGGCGACGCGCTGAGCAGGTCCGTCACGATCCGGCCAGGACATCGCAGAGCGATCCGTGTGCGATCGGCCCTGGCTCGCGCGCATGGCATTCTTTCGTTGCACAAGTGCGAAAAAATCCGGCGCCGATTGCGGCGTCCTTGCCAGTGTCGGAGGCGCCGCCGACTCGACAACATCGGTTCGGCTGCCAGGCCTTGCAGATGTAGCCATCGACGATTCAACCTGACGCGTGCGTAGTAAATCAAAGTGCAGTGGCGCGGGCACCACGGTCGAGGCTACGTTATGCACCTGGTCCTGCGGGACCGCCGACAGGGCGCGTATGGCCTGGTCGTACAGCACATCTCCGGGCGTCGGGGGCGCTGCCTGAACAGTCGGTTCCGGTGCGTCGTGATGTGCGGGATGAGCAGCGTAAGCCAGGTCAGGCGATGCCGCCACGACCTTCGCCGTCGGCGCCATGCTTGCTGCGGCGCCAGGGCTTGCAACGTGCAGCGCGGGCGTGGCGGCATATCGCATCACGCCCGGCTGCACGACGATCCGCTCGCTGATATGCCACTGCACCACGGTCTGACCGGCCGGTCCCATGGCGCCGTCGCGTGCGCCGCCATCGCGGCCGATGCCGCGATCGGTTTGCTGCTGCGCCAGCGCCCGCCAGTCCATCGCGCACGACGACCAGATTCCCATGCTGCGACGGACCACATTGGCATGCAGCCCCGGGCGGCGCGTCAGCGCGTCCAGCCATTGCAGCGTCGCCAGTCGCAGGCCTCCATGACGGCCAGCGACTGCCGTACGACGCACACCCGGTTGCCACTGCAACCGGCGCAACCAGACCGCCCTGGCCTGCATTGCGGCAGGCCAGTCCAGGCGGAGCCCATCTGTGACAGGCGCTGAGGATACGTTGCTGGTCATGGTCGTTGTTTCATGTCAGGTGTTGGATAAGGCACGGTTGATACGCGATACTTGTTCCACCCATTGGCGCCGTTCGCCATGTTCCATCTGCATCAAGCGCTCCGGCGGCCAGTGGAAATGAAAGGCGATGAAGGCTACCTCCTCGTGAATCCGGTCGATGGGGTAGCCTACAACTCCCCCACTTTTTCGGGCTCCACCGTAAAGGCGTGCTGGCAACTGGGACATTCCACCCGCACCTGCAGCGACTCGGTGCTGTTGATGCGGTTATAAAAGTCCTGAAGATACGCCAGGTCGGCCGCAAACATGCCTTCAATCACCTTGGGATTGAGCGCCTCCAGATCGCCCAGGCGCACCACCACCCGCGCCAGCAGGATCAGCACCAGATAAGCCGGATTGCCCTGCACACGGGGGTCTTTCTGCGGCAGGATTTCATCGGCGGCGGTGGCCAGCCGCATCGTGCCATGCCGATGCACGGTTCCCGCCGCGTCGACATAGCCCTTCGGCAGCAGGAACTCGAACTCTGTCGCAAAACTTTCCATGGTCAGGCCCTGACCATGCGTTCGCAGCTGATCGTCAAGGTGTCGATCGCCACGTCCTTGCCGGTGCCGCTCAGATCAGGTGCTTTGTACTTGCTGGCCCAGGCGCCGAAGAAGTTCCAGCGGATCTTTTCTTGTCCCAGGTCGTCGAGCAGGATGACCGAGCCGTTCTTGCGTTCCAGCTTGCCGTCGAGTGCGGTCGCATGCCAGTCGTACAGTTCGCGCGAATCGGTGATGCCCCATTTCAGGGTGATGTCCGGATAGCTGCTCTTGCCCGGCAATTTGCGCACCGACGCCGAGTCGCCGCCTTCGCGGTATTCGACCACTTCGATGTCTGAGCCGAAGCCGCTGCAGTCGGAAAAACCGGCTTGCGTCAAGCCATCGATCTCAAGCAGGAATCGGAAATTTTTATATGGATCAGTTCTGGCCATGATGTTGTCCTAGTGAGTTGTCGGAAATTCAGCTGCCCGATGTTTGTTGGATCCGGAAAATGACAAATTCCGCCGGTTTGACGATTGCCACGCCGATCTCGACAATCAGTTGACCCTGCTCACGCGACGACGCGGGATTGGTCTCGGCATCGCACTTGATGAAGAAGGCCTGCTTGGCGGTCTCACCGAACAAAGCGCCGGACCGCCATTCGTTGGTCAGAAAGTCCGTCAGCGTACGGATCACGCGTTGCCACAAGGCCGGCGTGTGCGGTTCGAACACTACAAACTGAGTGCCGCTGTCGATCGACTGGCGCAGGTAGTTGAAGTAGCGGCGCGTACTCACATAGCGGTACTCGCCGTTTTTGTCGCCGCCGGCCGTGCGCGCACCCCATACCCGCAAGGCACCGTTCAGTTGACGGATGATATTGATGCCGGCGCTATTGAGTACGCCTTGCTCCTCGCGGCTGACGTTGGTCTCGATCGCCGTGACGCCCAACAAAGCTTCGTTCGCCGGCGCCTTGAAGACCCCGCGCGCGGCGTCGCTGCGTGCATACACGCCTGCGATGTGGCCGCTGGGTGGCACCAGAACCGTGCCGTCACCCTTCTTTTCCAGCGCGGTGGCCGGATCGAATACCTTCAGCCAGGGATAGTAAGCGGCGGCATAGGGACTGGTGCTTATTTTCAGATCGGCAAGCGTGCTGCTGGCGGCAAAATCCAGAATGGCGAATTGCTGTTGCCTGGTGGCGTAAGTAATCAGGCTTGCATGCGCTGCGTCTGCAGCCAGACCGGGAGCCGCCACCATCGAGATATCTTCGATGGCGGAGAGCGCGGCAAGCGCAACGTCGATCTTGGCCGCCGCCTCGACGCGTACGACATAGCAGTTGGTGCCGCCGTTATTGAAGAAGCCGAATACCGCGTGGGCGAGATTGCGCTGATGGACAGAAATCTCACCCTTGACTGACGCCGACCCCATGTCATTCGCTTTCCCCGCTGCTCCTGCTGCAGCAGCAGCGTCAGCATCACCGCCAGCCAACACGGTCGTGGTGGCGGCGGCTACAGCAGCAGTGACCGCCGCCTTAATCTTGGCATTGTCGGCGTCCTTATTGGCAAGCTTGGCGGCAGCTGCCGCAGCCACACCGGCAGCCATCGCATTCTCGGCATACTTGGTGCCGATAAAGTCACCGAACAATTCGACATAATTGCTCCACGACGAGATGCGGTAAGGTTTACCCGCCTCTGCACCAGGTTTGTGTTTGAGCCATTTCAGCGTTTCACCCTCGGTATATGGCAACGCTATAAAGGTGTCGATGATGCCAACGAAACCGGGCGTACTGGTGCTGACACCCGCAATCGGCCGCGACATCGGCGGTACTTCCTCTACATAGACTCCGGGTGAACTATAAGTTGCGGGCATGATTTATTTCTCCTGAGGTGAGTTGCTACCGACGATTGTTGCTTTTGGCCGGGGGCGTTTCGGCTTTTTTACCGGCTCGTCCGCCTCCGATTTATTGATCACGATTTCCTTGCCAGTTACCAACGGAGCCGAGCCCGGCTTCGCCTTCGACACCATCGCCACCGTCGCGGTAAGCGTAAAGCTGGGACGCAATTTGCCACCGACGGCGGTCCAGAATTCGGACATGTTCTTGGTTAGGTCGGATTGCAGCACCGCCAATTCGACTGCGTAAGGTTGCTCGCTCAGCCAGGCCCGGGTAGTTTCGGACAGCTTGTCTCCCGACAACACCGGCATCGCCGAAAACGCCAGCAAGGCTTCAGCCAGCAAATCATGCTGGTTGAGGATTGCCTTTTGCCCGGATTGTCCTGCTTCTATCCAGGCCGTGACCAGGTAAGAGCAGGCAATGCGCATGGGCGGTTGCGTGATTGATACGGTGCGGCCGCCAGCATCCCTTTGGATCACCGGCTCGCTGCTCCTCAGTTCGCTGCGTTCACGTACATCGAACAGAAACAGGTTGATGCTGGTCTTTTCCGGCTGATAGGCCTCGGCGGGCCGATCGAAGGAAACATCGGCCTCGCGTACCTTGGCCGGCGCACTATCGAGATGCAATACTTCGCCGAGGGCGCTGGTCAGGTTGGAAAACATCAGGCGCTCTTTTCTGTTGTGGTCGACTTGCTCATTGCGTTCGGACGTCCCAGCTTTTGGAACTCGCGCTCCGCTGCGCCATGTATGTGTTCGCGTCGGATGACTCCCTCGTCGTCGCCAGCTGCCAGGAAGGCCGCCGCCAGGGCGACATTCTTGATATTGCCGCCGCTGAACTTGAGGTCGCGCGCCAATTCGTCTTTATCGATATCGTCCGCCAGCCGAACCTTCGCCGGCCACACGACTTCCCAGATGCGCCGCCGTTGCACTTCATCCGGAAACGGAAAGTGCACGATGAACGCCAGCCGTCGCACGAAGGCGTCGTCGAGGTTCTGGCGCAGGTTGCTGGCCAGGATGGCGATGCCCAGGTATTGCTCCATCTTTTGCAGCAGATAGCTGATTTCCAGGTTGGCGTAACGATCATGCGAATCCTTGACCTCGGTACGCTTGCCGAACAGGGCATCGGCTTCGTCAAAAAACAGCACGGCGTTGGCCTGGTCCGCGGCGTTGAACAGCCGGTCGAGATTCTTTTCCGTTTCACCGATGTATTTGCTGACGACTGCGGCCAGGTCGATGCGATACAGGTCCAGTCCCAGCGCATGCGCGAGCACCTCGGCGGCCATGGTCTTGCCGGTGCCGGATGGCCCGGCAAACAAGACTGTGGTACCGGTCCCGTAACCGAGCTTGCCGGCAAAGCCCCACTCATTCAGAACCCGGTCCTGATGCTGGAAGCGGGAGGCAATCTCATGCACTTGCGCCAAGGCGTCGTCGGGCAAAATCAAATCGTTCCAGCTACGCCGGGGCTCAATCAGTTGGGCCAGGCCGGCGAACACATGGCGCGTTTGCAGGCGCGCAGCGGCAGACAGCATCTGTTCCAACTCGCCTGCGCCGAGCTCCGCTGCGCCGATGAGACGCAGTTGATCCGCGGTGCTGCGAACCGCATCCCTGGTCTGCCCCATGCCCAGTTGAAAACGTGAAGCCAGCATCGTGGCGGCATCGACCGGCAAGTCGTGACGGTCGAGTTGCTCATGCCAGACCTGCTGCCGATCGCGGCGCGTGAGTGCATGCCAGGCCAGGTTCAAGACGCTGCCCGTGGCGATATCGAAATTGCGCGCTTGCGCGCCGGTGAGCACGCACACTGCGAGGGGATGATCAAGGTAGTCGAGCAGCGTGCGCAGATCGGTGCCGGCGTCGGCGACATAGAGCGCATCGACGCCGTTGCAGCAGAGAATCGCTTCATGTATCCAGGCATAGCGCCATGCGGCGCCCAGGGTAGCGGCGAATAGCCGCTCTTGCGGCGCGCCGGCACGGGCAAGACTGCTCAGCACCGCAAGATCCAGATGCAGCACCGGGCGTTGAATTTCAGCGGCCAAGGTATTGGCAGCCGTTTGCAAGGCAATCGCATCAGCGCCATACAGATGGCAACGCAACGGCGCAGCGCCGTCCGTGGCCAGCAAGGCGATCCGCGTCAAAGCGTCAAGCTGCGGCCCGCCATGCGTATGCTGGCGCGCCGGCGCTTCTGCCGATGGTGTGAGGGCATGCACATGAGTGCAAGCGACCAGCCTCGCATCGATGCCGGTTTCAGCGAGCAGCGCTGCCAGTACTTGCGCATCGGCTTTCACTACGTGAACCGCGAGCGCAGGCGCGCTGGAGGGCGAGTCCGGCAGCAATTGCAATAATCCATAGCGCAGCAAAGGCGCCGGCGAGATAAAGCGCGAACGCATATGCAGCTTTTGCTCGGTGTCGCCGCACAATAGATTGAGCACCAGATCGACCGACGGCCGTTTGCGGCTGACGTCGTCTTGCAAGAATGCGTATAGCCGCTCGTAGCGCAGATCCAGCTCAGGCGCGACGGCGATCAAGATGGCGGCGATGTCGAAGGGCGTCAGTCCGCTCGCTGTCGCGATGCGGGCGAAGGCCGGCGGCAAAGCCGCATCCGGAAAGCTGCTGGCGTTCAAGCCGCCGAACAGGGGGCCCCCGGGAGCTTGCGCCAGCAGGCGATCCACTTCTTCCGATGAGATGTAGAGCCCGCGGTAAGCGTCGCGCATCGCTTCGGCGCCGACCATTCCGCGCGTGACGTTCAATGCCAGGCGCAGGCGGTCGTCCAGCCAGTTCAGCCAGGCCGCCAGCGGGTGATTGCTGTCAAGGATAGCCGCACGCGGCATCGCCATCGGGCCTGAGGACCCAACCCGCGGCGCCAGCTTGGATGCCGAAGCGCCGGCCTTGGGCATGAACGGCATGCGCACGGGAATAGCGCCCTCCGCCCCTTCGGCGGCATGCCGCGAGGAATCAAGCAAAGGCTCATTCGGAGTGGCTAATCTCATCACGCGTACTGATCCCTATTGTTTTTTTGTAAATCAGGTGCCTGCCCTACGCAAGGAAAAGACGATGTCCGAAGTGGCGGCGCCGCGAGTGTCCAATACCATCAAGACCTGCTTGATTGCACGCGACACCATCAGGTTCTGCCGACATCTCTCGATTCATTGCGGAGGCAAGCTTATCGCCTTCGCCGGAAGCGGCTATACCGTGTGTCTCACTTTTTAAAAATAATCTGTTTATTTACAGAGGATAAAAATCGGATACGCGGTGCATGCCCGTTTTTGCCGTAAGCATACGTAGCATCTTGTTGAATTGAAGTGAGCGAATTCGTTTTTTGATTGATTTTTATAGTGGGAAAAACAAATATCGGGAATGAGACTAGGTGACCAGCAAGCCCCGCAAAGTATCGCCAAATCCTCCCCTCGCCTTGCTGGAAAATCGACTGCTGGTGGTCACCCGCGGTGCGGCGCTCCAGGAAATTTGCGCGCCGCTGGCCATCAGGGCGTGGACCAGCGCCACATCTTCACCGCATTGCAGGGCGGTGAATCCCCCGGCCAATTGATAGGCCGTCGCCGACACGCCCAGGTTGGCGCCATGGATGTGGCGATGCTGGTCGCGATCGTGATACGTGGCCCTGAAACGTCGCCGCAGCAAGTTCTGCACTTCACCCTCCCCGTGCATCGCCCAGTCTTCCACCGCCACGGTTCCGCAGACGGCATCTGCGCCCAGCGACAGTTGCGTGGCCAGCCAGCTGTGCGACACCACGCTGTCGGCATCGGTAAACGCCAGCCAGCGTGCGCCGGCCTGTAGCAGATAAGCTGCGCCTGCGGCACGCGCCAGGCCGACGTTGCGCGCGTCGACGGTGAGCATGTCGATCTGTTGCGTACGGACGATCCGGCCAGAGCCGTCCGTGCAGGCATCCAGCACCGCCACCACGCGCACTTCCTCGGCCATCAGCGCCGGATGTGAAGCCGCCATCCGTACCGACGCCAGGCAGGCGCGCAAGTATTGTTCTTCGTTATGCACCGGAATCGCGACGCCGATCATGCGCGTTGCTCCAGTTGCGCCAGCGAGCGCGGTTCACGGCTCCAGAGCTCAAGCAAGAAATCCTGGTCTTCGTAGCGGGCGCTGTGATGCAGTTCTTGCATGGTGTGAAAATGCTGATGCGCGCTGTGCGTTTCCTGCAAGCGCTCGGCGAAGCCGTGCTTCCAGTGGCAAGCCAGCAAGACGCCGTCCGGCGCCAGCGTGGCGGCGACCAGTTGCGGTAGCGCCTGCCAGGTATCCTGCTCCAGATAATAGGCAAACTCGCTGAGGACGATCAGGTCGAAGCTCGCGCCCGACTCACGCGGCCAATCGTCCGGCACCGCCAATTGCGCGAAGCGCGCCACACAATCGCTGCGGCGCGACATCGAGGTCAGTTGCCAACGCTCGGATGCAATATCCACTGCCGTGGCGGAGCAATCGCCGGCCAGGATACGGTCGCAGCGGCGTCCCAGTTCCACCGTCAATTCGCCGCTGCCGCAGGCCGGCTCAAAGGCATGACGAAAGCGCCGGCGCGGCAACATCGCCGTAACCAGGCCGCGCTTGCGTTGCTCATACCAATTGCCGGCGATGCGCCAGGGGTCGTTGCTGCGCTCATACAGTGCATCGAAATAGTCGCGCGACGTGGCTCGCATGGCGGCTCCTCAAACGAAATAGACTTCAAACGGACGATGAAAATGCGCCAGCACCTCGGGCGGCAGGATGGCCGCGTTGCCGGTCGAACGATCCGGTTCGAGTTGGCTGCGATAGCAGGCCAGCGCCGCCTTTTTGCGCGCCAGCATGTCATCGTCTAGCGTCAGCTTGCGGGCGCGCTGCCAGGGAATCGCGTCATGATCGGGGGTGCGCCAGTGCCACATCCAGATCGGGATTTCTATCAGGCGGCAAGCAATATTGCGTGCCGCTTCACTGCACGCCTGGCCGACCGCTTCGTGGTCGGGATGGCCATCGCCCTGCCAGCTGGCAAACACGGTATCGCCGGTACGCAAATAGGCGCCCAGCAAGTCTTGCAGTTTGGCGCGCTGGGCACTGATACCGCTGTCGGGCAACTGGGCGCGCAGGATGGTGACGTTGGACACCCCCAGCGCCGCCAACGCTTCGGCGGTTTCCGCCGGACGCACTTTGGACAGCAGGTCGGCGCTGAAGGCGGAATCGGGATGATGGCTGTGCTCGCCGTCGGAAACCGCGATCAGCAGGATTTCCTTGCCGAGTCGCGCCAGGTGCATCAACAGGCCGGCGCAACCGAGCATCTCATCGTCCGGATGCGGCGCCACGATGACCACACGCGTTGTCCCTGCCAGCAGGGTTTCAGGTGCGATCACCGGCACCCGCGCCAGGCGCTGGTCATTGCGCCATAGCGCTTCCGCCGTGATGGCGGCGGGATCTCGTTCTAGAGTCGCCATTCTTCACCTCCTTCTTCCTGATTGTCTGCGCCGCCGTGCAGTAAAGTCGAGTGCGCCAGCGCCGCCAGGTCGCGCTCGCCATGGTTCTGGCGCAGGAACACCGGCAAGTCGGCCATCATGCGCGCCACCCAGGGGTCGCGGCACAAAGGCGCGGCGCCGAGCGCACGCCCCAAGGCTTGCATGACGTCGTCGGCAGTCCGTTCGGTCAACAGGCGCACGCGCATGGCAAGGCGATAAGCGTCTGCGGTCGGCGCCGCATCCATCTGCTGCGCCGCTGCGCGCAAGCCCCATGCCGATGCGCTCAACGCGACGTCGGCATGGCCCAGGTGCGCCAGCGCATGGGCATCTTGCCGGCCCGCCAGGTGTTGCCGCAGATAGCCGGCAAGTTGTGCGGCCGCACCGTGCCAGCAAGCGGCAATGCCGGCGCCGCCATGCCAGAAACCGGGACGGTCGGTATAAAAGTCCGCGCCGCCGACGGCGATGGCGCGTGCATTGTCAAACAACACGTCGACACTGAGGGTCCCGGCCATGCCGACCGCATGCCAGCCTTCGCTGGTGACGCTCACACCCGGCTGGTCGAGATCGACCGCCGCCAGGCAAGGATGGCCGTCGCGATTCCAGCCGCTGACTACCGCGTGGGTAATCGCATGGGCGCCGGAACACCAGGATTTGACGCCATCCAGCACCACCGCCCCGGCGCCTTCAGCTGGCGCCGGATGAATGTCCAGGCGCGCCTGCGGCGGTTCCGCGCACCACACCCCCCACACGCTGAGCGGGGGCGCGATGTCGGCGCCGGCCTCGGCCAGGATCGCCAGCGCATCGGTATGCGCCTCATACAGTTTGGCCAGGCTGAGGTCATGCGCCGCCACCGCGGCCAGTGCGCGCCAGCGTTGCAAGGTATGGCCGGCGGCGGGCAGGCTGAGTTTGTCCAGGCCGGCGTCGACCATCGCGCACAGCACCTCGCCGGCACTGTCGGACGGCGGCACCTCGGTCAGCAATTTGCGGATCGCCGCCACCGCGTCCTTGTTGGAAGAGAGCGTCATATCAGACCACCGGCGGATCGGTTTCGCGGCCCAGTTCACGCTGCCCGGCAAGCGCCTGGATGAACTGCGCCAGCGCTTCGTCGAGCTGCTCGGAAGCGCCGTTGATCAGCGAAAAATCCGGATCGCCGGTCGGCAGCACCACCGGCAATTCGGTGCGATCGAGCAGCGCGGCGGCGCCGTCAAGCACCATGATCGGCTTGCAATGGCGATATTGATCCTTGAGAAATTCAAGCGCCAGGCCGTTTTCGCACAAGCTGGTGATCGAGGCGCCGCCGGGCGGGATGATCAGGCCGTCATACAACGCCGAGGGCGCCGCATCGATGGTGACGTCGGCCTGCCAACTGCCGTTGCCCGGCCCTTTGACGGCGCCCAGCTTGGCGGCCACCACGCGCGGCACCGCGCCCTGCGCCAGCAACACGTCGTAAATCTTGCTCAGCACCGTGGTATCGACGCCGTCAGTAGCCAGGATTGCCACCTTGCGCGTGGTGATGCCGCCGCTGCCAGGATAGGACGTCAGCGACAAGGCCGGTGACGGATCGTACTGCGGCGCCGGCGCCGAGGCGATCAGCGGCGCCGCCGCCGGCACCGCGAAACCCAGGCCGGCGGCGACGCTGGTCGCCAGCACATCATCGACATTGGCCAGCAGCGACACCACGCGTTGCCGGATTGCCGGCGTCTGCACCCGTGTCAGTTCAAAGCGGAAGGCCTTGATGATGTGGGTCTGCTCAGGCCCGGACTGGCTGTTCCAGAATAATTTGGCTTGCGAATAATGGTCGGCGAATTTCTCCGGTTTGGCGCGCAGCTTGTCGCCTTCCAGCGCTTGAGGAAAGCTGCTGAACCCTGCTGCGCCGGCCTGGAACGGACAGCCGCCGCCCAGCGAATTGGGCTCGTACGACACGCGCCCGCGATGCACCGCCTGGCGATGCATGCCGTCGCGCTGGTTGTTGTGCACCGGCGCCAGCGGCGCATTGATCGGCAATTCGTGGAAATTGACGCCGCCCAGGCGGCTGATTTGCGTATCGAGATAAGAATGGATGCGCCCTTGCAGCAAGGGATCGTTGCTGAAGTCGATGCCCGGCACGATGTGCGCGGTGCAAAAGGCGACCTGTTCGGTTTCGGCGAAAAAATTATCAGGATTGCGGTCCAGCACCATCTTGCCTACCGGCGTCAGCGGCACCAGTTCTTCCGGCACGATCTTGGTCGGATCGAGCACATCGAAGTCGAAGCTCTCGGCCTGTTCTTCGGTGAAGATCTGCAGGCTCATTTCCCATTCTGCAGGATGACCGGATTCGATGGCTTCCCACAAATCGCGGCGGTGGAAATCCGGATCGGCGCCGCCGATCTTGACCGCCTCGTCCCAGGCCAGCGCATGCGTGCCCGCCAGCGGCGTCCAGTGAAACTTGCAAAACACCGACGCGCCGGCTGCATTGACCAGGCGGAAGGTATGCACGCCGAAGCCCTGCATCATGCGGTAACTGCGCGGGATGGCGCGGTCCGACATTTGCCACAGCAGCATGTGGGTGGATTCCGGCATCAGCGAGACAAAATCCCAGAAGGTGTCATGGGCGCTGGAAGCCTGCGGCATGCCGAAATGCGGTTCCGGCTTCAAGGCATGCACCAGGTCGGGAAACTTCATCGCATCCTGGATGAAGAACACCGGGATGTTATTGCCGACCAGGTCCCAGTTGCCTTCGTCGGTATAAAACTTGACGGCGAAGCCGCGCACATCGCGCACGGTGTCGGCCGAACCGGCGCCGCCGGCCACAGTCGAAAACCGCGTAAATACCGGCGTGCGTTTGCCGGCGGCGGCAAACGGCGCGGCCCGCGTGATGTTGCTGAGATCATGGTAAGACTCGAAATAGCCATGCGCCGCCGAGCCGCGCGCGTGCACCACACGTTCCGGAATGCGCTCGTGGTCGAAGTGGGTGATCTTTTCGCGCAGGATGAAGTCTTCCAGCGCGGTCGGGCCGCGCACGCCGGCCTTGAGCGAATTCTGGTTGTCGGCGATCGGCACGCCCTGGTTGGTGGTTAATGCTTGCGCGCCGGAATCCACGCGCACCCGATCGAGATCGCCGCCGACCGCATTGTTCCCCAATATCGGTGCACCGCTACCGGTCTTGGGCGAGGCGACGGTTTCGCTGATGCTGCCGGCGCTGGCCTGGGGCGAGCCCGGCTTGGCCGTAACGCCGGCCGCCGGCACCGCCGGACTGCTGCGCGCGCTGACGATTTCGTCGGCCTTGTTTTCATTGCTGGGCAGAAGTGCCGCCAGGGCCGCACTGCCGCTGACTTTCTTCAGCAGGTCGGCAGGAACGCTGCCCTTGCCTGCCGTCGCGCCGACCTCGGCAGCGCCCGACATGGTGCCGAGTACCGAGCCTGCGCCGGCGTTGTCGCCGGATTTCTTGCTTGCCATGATGGAACCTCTTTAAGTGTGCATGCAAATGAAGGCGCCGCCACACTGTATCCAGCATGCGCTACGCCAGCTCGGGATTAGCGTAAAAGCAAAGTTGCGCCGGCGACATAAGCGGATATCTTGTTTGGGTGTCAGATATGGAGAAGTCGAAGGGAGCGATGGTGCAAGCGTCTCTCCAACGGCGACCTTCAGCAACAGCGTTGTTACCTGATGCAGGGAACAATGCCGCAAAGGTCGGCGCCTTCTTTACGCTGTTCGCACCTGCGTTGTCAGAATTCGTCTGACTTCAATGCATGCGATTGGCCTGCACACCATGGCGGCGCTTTACTTCGCCATGGATGTCTGTCCGGCGCATGGCGCTCGGCTATAAGCCAGCCATCGGGGTGCGACAAATTGCCACACCCTTTTAGCGTGAAATGTCAGCTGCCTGCAAGTTTGCGGCGGCGATAAACTGCTACCATGCCCCGACGTTTTCACAGCTTGCGAGCACCTCCATGGTATGACCAGGGGCAATCCCTGCACCGCGTCGTTCATGGCGACAATGAATGTTGTCGCGCCCGCCGCAAGCTGCCGCTGAAATTCATTGTTACCGGGGTAAGCATCATGTCCAATCATCGTATGCACGCGCTGCGCGTCGCCATCCTCGCGGCTGCGGCCGCTCTTGCTAGTGCGTCGGCATCGGCGCACGTCACGCTGGATACCAGGCAAGCCGTGGTCGGCAGCTACTACAAAGCAGTGTTCAAGGTGCCGCACGGATGCAAGGGCTCGGCGACCGTCAAGCTGCGCATACAAATCCCGGCGGGCGTGATCGCCGTGAAGCCGCAACCGAAGGCCGGCTGGAAGCTGGAAGTGGTCGAAGGCAACTACACCAAGGCCTATACACTGCATGGCGCGCAAGTCGCATCGGGAGTGCGAGAATTATCCTGGAGCGGAAAGCTGCCGGATTCCTACTACGACGAATTCGCGTTTCAAGCCTATCTCACGACAGATCTGCCGGCCGGCTCAGTCGTCCAGTTTCCTGTCGTGCAGGAATGCGAAAAAGGCGTATCGCGCTGGATCGACACCAAAGAAGGATCTGAAAATCCCGCTCCCACACTGCGCATCATTGCAAAACCCTGATGACGAAAGTGAAGCCAGGCGCATGCCCGGCTTGCCTGGCTGTGGTTCCGCGCCGATGACTCATCCCCCCGGCCGCAAGCCATCCTCAAGCAGCTCCGCGCAGCGCACACGCCTATGGCGGACAATGTGCATGCTGGCGCTGGCCGTGCTGCTGCAGTGGATCGCCCTGCCCACATTTGCGCATGCCTCGCTGGTCGAAGCCCTGCCCGCCGATGCCGCCGTATTGAGCGTCGCACCCGAGCAGTCGGTATTACACTTCAACGAACCGGTAGCGCCGCTGGTGTTCAAACTGGCCGCGCCGGATGGCTCGGTGAGGGATTTGGACCAGATCGCGGTGATTGACGACGGAGTGGCGATACGCTTGCCGACGATGGATGCCGCCGGCACTTATCTGCTGAGCTGGCGCGTCATTTCGGCGGACGGCCATCCGGTCGGCGGCGCCTTGAGCTACTCGGTGGGCGCACCTTCGGCCGGCGTAACACTCGTAGCGACGGCTTCACCCGCGTTGACGGGATTGATCTGGTTGTCCCGCTTCGGTTTGTCTATTTCCTTGTTCTTCGCCATCGGCGGCCTCGCCTTCCGCACTTTTATCGGGCGCGACACCGCAGTGCCTGCGCGCTGGATCAGCGCGCTGATCGTCGTCTCCTGGGTGTTGCTGCTGATGTCCATCGCCGCACACGGCCTGGATGCGCTCTCCGCCTCGTGGGCCCAATTGCGTACCTGGCAGCCCTGGCACACCAGTCTGGGCACTACCTACGGCTTGACCGTTGCGCTGATGCTGGCGGCATCGCTGCTCGCCGGCGCCGGCAACCTCAACCGACAATACCGACGCGTTGCCGGCGTTGCTGCACTATGCCTGCTCGGACTGGCCCTGGCGGCCAGCGGTCATGCATCGTCGGCGCCACCGGGCTGGCTGGCGCGTCCGGCGGTGTTTTTACACGCCGTCGCGATTTGCTTGTGGATCGGTTCGCTGCTGCCCCTGTTGCTGTCGCTGCGCACCCCGCAGGGGGCTGTGATTCTGGCTCGATTTTCGCGAGTGATTCCGTGGATCCTGATCGCCTTGCTGATCAGCGGAGCGACGCTGAGCTACTTGCAGTTGCCGCGTTTGAGCGCGCTCTGGCTGAGCGACTACGGCAAGATCCTGTGCGTAAAACTGGCGCTGCTGGCGATCCTGCTGGCAGTCGCCGCCGTCAATCGCTATGCCTTTACCGTCGCCGTTGAACGGGGCGATCATCGCGCAACGCGCTGGATGAGGCGACTCATCGTGATCGAGATTGGCCTGGTGCTATTGATTCTGGCGGCCGCCACGACCTGGCGCTTTACGCCGCCGCCGCGGGCACTGGCCGCAGCTGCACCGGTCACCTCGCACGTGCATATCCACGCCGCCGAAGCGATGGCTGACCTGACGCTGGTGCCGCACCATGGTCAACAGCTGGAGACGCAGGTATTCCTGATGCGCGCCGATGGAACACCGTTGAAGGCGAAGGAAGTCACGCTGAAGTTTTCTGATCCGGCACAAGGCCTGGAGCCGCTGGAAGAAGCCACCGTAGCCGACCAGAACGGCACCTGGAAAAGTCCGCCGTTCGCGCTACCGGCCGCCACTCAGTGGCATGTGCGCATCGATATCCTGATCTCGGATTTTGAACGTATCAGCCTGGAAGGCGATATCGATCCGCAGCGCCGTTTTTGATGATGACAAGAAGCCGGCCGTCAATCGCCGGCAGTGCGCTTACAGCACCAGCCAGGGCGGCGCCGCCTCTTTCAGATCGATTTTTTTGGGAATCAGCTTGAGCTCGAGGAAGGTATCGGCGACGACTTGTTGCTCGGCCAAGATGGACTTGGTGATCGGCTCGGTGCCGAAGGCCAGACGGCCGACCATGGCGTCGACCACCGGTCGCGGCAAGCCCAGTACATTTGACAGCTCCGCCGCCAGGGCGCTGCGATTGGCCCTGGCCCAGGTATCGAGCTGGTTCAGTTCATCAATCAGGATGGTGATGACATCGGCATTTTTTTGCGTGTAGTCTTTTGATGAAAAATAATAGGCGCGATTCTTGACGACGCCGTTGGCGTCCGCCAGCAAGTGGGCCGAGAGCGTCTTTTCCGCCGCGGCCAAGTAAGGTTCCCAGATCGCCCAGGCGTCGATCGCGCCCTTTTCAAACGCTGCCCGCGCATCCGCCGGCGACAGCCAGAGCGGATTGACGTCGGCATAGCGCAGGCCGGCTTTCTCCAATAATTTAACCAGGAAGTAATGGACGTTGGAGCCCTTGTTCAGGGCAATCTTCTTGCCCTTGAGGTCGGCCACCGTCCTGATCGTGGAACCAGCCGGCACCAGCACGCCTTCCACCGAAGGACGCGGTACGGTTGCCGCCACATAGACCAGCGGCGATCCTGCCGCCTGTGAAAAAATCGGCGGCGCTTCGCCGACATCGCCGAAGTCGATGGCGCCGACGCTGAGCGCCTCCAGTTGCACCGGCCCGGCAGAAAACTCTATCCATTTGATCGCCACGCCCAGCGGCGCCAAGCGCTTCTCCAGCGTGCCGCGCCCCTTCACCAGGCTGAGCAAGCCTTTTTGATAGCCGATACGCAATTCGCGTTGCGCGGCAAACGCGTGCAACGATGCCCACGGCGCAAGCGCCGCCACACCCGCGACACGTAAGCTCGCGGCGAGCACGGTGCGACGTGAATTGGCAATCGTCTCCGACTTCTTGCGCTTGAGCAGACTCATGAAATCTTCCTGTTGGTTTGGTGGTTGGGAATAAATCGGCGCACCAGTATAGGATCCGGCGGCGCGGAAAAAAACGAAGCATTGGCAGCATGCATATGCGGTTTTTCACCGACAGCCGGCTGTCGCCTGCGCGTGCGCGCAAGCCGTCCCTGGACGCATAAGCATGCGCGAATATATTCCTTCGGTTTGCGACCTGCTGTCGCTATGTTCTTGCCATCGCGCCGCCCGGTGCAGCTTGAAAACCGACCGAGAACCATCACCATGCCCTTGTTTGATTTACTGACTATTTCCGCCAATTTGCCCACCCCCTGGCAATCGACCATCCTCGGCCAGGTCGGGCCGGCGCGCATCAAGGTCTTGAGGATGGACGAGATGTCCTATGGGGAAGAAACCCATGACTACAACGAAGCGTTGCTGGTCCTGAGCGGCCGCATGTTGCTCCAGGTCGCAGGCGAAACCGTGGTCGTCAAGGCGGGCGAGCTGTATTTCGCCGCAGCCGGCGTCGCCCACGCGGTCTTGCCCGGCAGTGACGGCAGCCTGGTGATCGTGGACATCTGAGGTGCCCTCTTGCACTGCCATACCGCAATGAAAAAGCCCGGTTTCCCGGGCTTTTTCATGCGCATATTGCTGCCGTCGTCCTGACGAAAGCCAGGACCCGGTGTCGTGATTGCGTTCGACACGATCCTGGGTCCCAGCGTGCACGGGGACGACAAACAGTACGCTGTCAGAACGCCGGCACCACGGCGCCTTTGTACTTGTCTTGAATGAATTTCTTCACCTCAGGCGAGTTCAGCGCGGCGGCCAGTTTCTTGAATGCCGGGCTGTCCTTGTTGTCTTCGCGCGCCACCAGCAGGTTGGCGTAAGGCGAATTGGCGTCTTCGATGAACAGCGAATCCTTGACCGGATTCAGCTTGGCTTCGATGGCGTAATTGGTGTTGATCAGGGCGACGTCAACCTGGTTCAGCACGCGCGGCAAAGTCGCTGCTTCGAGGGCGCGGAATTTCAGATGCTTCGGGTTGTCGGTGATGTCCTTTTCGGTGGACGAGATATTGCTGGTGTCTTTCAGCTTGATCAGGCCGTTGCGGGCCAGCAGCAACAAGGCGCGACCCGAGTTCGATGGATCGTTGGGGATCGCAATCGTGGCGCCGTCCGGGATGTCGGCAGTCTTCTTGTACTTGGTCGAATACGCCGCGAACGGTTCTACGTGGACCTTGGCGATCGGCACTTCGATGTCGTTCTTGTGGCTCTTCTTGAATTCATCAAGGTAAGGCTGATGCAGGAAGAAATTGCCGTCCACCTGCTTTTCGTTGGTCTGCGCTGCCGGCTGCACGTAGTCGGTGAAGACTTTGACTTGCAGGTCGACGCCTTGCTTGGCCAGGGTCGGCTTGATGAACTCGAGGATTTCTGCGTGTGGGACCGGGGTCGCGGCGATCACCAGTTTGTCGGCGGCCTGGGCGCCGTTGATGGCGAGATAGGACAGCGATGCAGCGAGCAGAAGAGATAGTTTGCGGGACATGTGAGACTCCTTTTTTATTTACGTGTGAAATGCAGGACCAGGCGATCGCCGAAGAACTGCAGTAACTGCACCAGCACCACCAGGACCGCGACGGTGACGACCATCACCTCGGTCTGGAATCGTTGATAGCCGAAGCGAATCGCCAGGTCGCCGAGGCCGCCGCCGCCGATCACGCCCGACATGGAGGCGTAAGACATCAGCGTGATGGCGGTGATCGTGACTGCCGCGAGCAAGCCGGGCAGCGCTTCCGGCAGCAAGGCGCCGAAAACGATTTGATAGGTTTTTGCGCCCATGGCCTGGCAAGCTTCGATCACGCCGCGGTCGATTTCACGCAAGACGTTCTCGACCAGGCGTGCAAAGAACGGCGCGGTGCCGATCACCAGCGGCGGGATCGCTCCCTCTACGCCGAGCGACGTGCCGACCATCAGCAGCGTCACGGGAATCATCACGATCAGCAAAATCAGGAAAGGCACCGAGCGCAGTACGTTGATCACCAGCGACAGCACCAGATAGACGCCACGCTGCGCCAGCAACTGCCGGCGCGCCGTGAGGAACAACAAGATCCCCAGCGGCAAACCGATCAGCACCGTGAAAAACAGCGAGGCGCCGGTCATGACCAGGGTTTCCAGCGTGGCCTGCCAGACGTCGGCCCAATCGACCAAAGACCAGTTGATCATGGCAGCACCTCGTGGCGGATCTGGTATTGGTCGAAGTGCGCAAACACGCGCCGCAAGTCTTCCTCGCTGCCATTGAGCTCCACCAGCAACTGGCCGTAGGGCGTGTCCTTGATGCGTGAAATCGTGCCTTGCAGGATCGTGATCAGCGCCTGCGTCGCGGCGGCGATATGGCTCAGGATAGGCTGATAGGTAATGTCGCCGACGAAGGTCAGGCGCACCAGTTTGCCGCGGAAGTTGGCGACCTGCAGACCGGCTTCGTTGTCGAAGATATGGCTCTCGGCCACCAGCCTTTGCGTGACCGCGTGTTGCGGATGCAGGAACACATCGGCGACCTTACCGGTTTCCACGATGCGGGCGTCGTCGATGACGGCGACGCGGTCGCAGATGGTACGGATGATTTGCATCTCATGCGTGATCAGCACGATGGTCAGGCCCAGCTTGCGGTTGATGTCCAGCAGCAGGCGCAGGATGGATTGCGTGGTTTCCGGATCGAGCGCCGAGGTCGCTTCATCGCACAGCAACAGGTGCGGGTAATTGGCCAGCGCACGCGCGATGCCGACGCGCTGCTTTTGTCCGCCCGACAGCTGCGACGGATACTTGTCGTGATGCTCGCCCAGGCCGACCAGCGCCAGCAACTCGATGACGCGTTCCTGGCGCTGTGCCGGGGTGTATTTACCGGTGATCTTCAAGGGCCAGTCGATATTGGCGGCGACTGTTTTGGCGTTGAGCAGGTTGAAGTGCTGGAAGATCATGCCGACGCGCTGGCGCAGCTTGTGCAGGCCGGCGCTGTCGAATTGCGTGATGTCTTCGCCTTCGATGAAGATGCTGCCCGAACTGGGACGCTCGAGCAGGTTCAGGGTACGAATCAGCGTACTTTTCCCTGCGCCGGAACGACCAATGATGCCGAACACTTCGCCTGCTTCAATCTGCAGGTTGATATCGGTCAGCGCTGTGATGTCCCGGTTGGCAACTTGATAGGTTTTATGGAGATGCTCGATGCGAATCACGGGGCGGCTACATGAATAAGATGAAGGCCAGTCTAGCAGCACCAAAATAGCGCGTGAACGCATAAATACGTCGATGCTTATTTGGTTTTGTAATAAAAGGACCGCAAATTTTTCGCTGGAAAACGGGTGTGCAAGGACCAGCGTTGAGCGCCCCGGGTCCTGACCTTCGCCAGGCCGACGACTGATTTATTCGTGCACGGCGCGTCTGCTTTTCCGCATAACCAAAGCCGGAAATAGTCGTTCTAAATCTGTCGTCGGATTCCTATACTTGCTCCGGTTTGGTGCGCGCCATCATCGACTTGCATAGGGCAAGAACCCAGGCAAGTCTGCACATCGACTATCCGTCGACCCATGATCGCGGCATCTATCCCTGGCCTTATCTGCGCGAACTGCAGGCGGACGGCGATGCCCCGGCGGCGCCTGCGTGAGCTCGTCTAAGGCGCGATCCTGAAAGCCAGCAATTCGTCGTGGCGGCATTGCGCAATCAAGGCGGTCTCCCACGCCAGGTATTGTTCGGCGGCCACGCGGTTGCCTTCATGCCGGTCATGTACGAAGAACAGGTAATCGATGCGCTCGGCGTCCACCGGCAGCGCGCCGTATTGCTTGAGCGGGAAAGCGGCTGCCGCCAGCGTTGACAAACCGTCCACCCATTCCACCCGCGCCACGCCCGCCTCGCGCACATCCTGGGCCGCCAGTGCGGCGACCGCAGCCGATTCGGCAATCAGCACGACCTCCGCCGGCAAAGTCGGCAACGAGGCCAAAAGCGCCGCCAGGCGCGGACGAATCGACCAGCGCGCGCCCGACACGTGCTCGCGCCGGAATGCGGCGCTGGCGCGGATATCCACCAGCAGCGTGGTGCCGTGTTCGAGCCGGCGAGCGACCTCGGCCGCGCTCGCCTGCACGATTTCTGCCGCCGGCCCGGTAATCGCAGGCAAGCGCAGCGCGGTGTCGATCCCGGCTTCCAGCACCGCTACTTCGTATCCCAGTTGATGCAACCAGCTGGCCGCCACAGGCGCACGCACTTGTTCGTGGTCGAGCAAGATCAGGCGACTATTGCGCACCCCCAGATACTGATCGGTGGCCTGTATCAGTTGGCCGCCCGGCGCATGCGCTGCGCCGGGCAAGCTGCGGTCGGCAAACTCTGGTTCGCTGCGGATATCGAAGACGAAGGTGGTGCGCTCGCCATCGTCGATCCAGGCCTGCGCCTGCGCTTGCGTGAGGATAGGAATGGCGTAGCGCTGCCGCAGCAGCTCTGCCGCGCGCCGCTCTTGCGACAGGTCGGCCGGCGCGTCATCGGCATAACGCTGCTCGCTGCCGTGCTGCAGCTGCAGACCGGCCAGGTACCAGCCCTGGGTGCCGTTTTCCAGGGCCACCACAGGATTGGGCAAGCCCAGGTTGCGCAAGGTTTGCGCGCCCAGGATGCTGCGCGTGCGGCCGGCGCAGTTGATCACGACCGGCGTCTGTTCATCGTCAACCAGCGTGCGTATCCGATAGGCCAGTTCGCCATTGGGACAACTGACCGAGCCCGGTATCGTCATCTTGCGATGCTCTTCGACGGTGCGACCATCAAGCAAGGCGAATTTCTTGCCGGCCTGGCGCCACTGCTCCAGTTCTGCAGCGCTGATGTGCGGCGTCGCATAAGCCTGTTCTACCAGCTCGCCAAAGGTCTTGGAAGGAAGGTTGACACCTTTGAACAAGGTATAGCCTGCGTCGGTCCAGCCCTTGACGCCATGTTCCAGAATCTGGACCGCGGTATAGCCGAGACCGGTCAGGCGCCGGGCGGCTTTGACGGACAAGTCGTCGCCATCGTCAACCAGCACCAGGCGCACGTCTTTGCGCGGCGCCAGTCGAAGCACGTCGATCTCAAGCCGGCTGTAGGGCAGCGGCACGGCGAAGAATAAATGTCCTTCGCCGAACTGCCCTGCTTCGCGGATATCGAAGAGGGCAATTTCCTGTTGGTCTTGCAGCCAGTCCTGGAGGACGCGGGCAGTAATCGTTGCTGGCATGGTAGAGAAAAGAAAGAGAATGAAGTTTATCGATAGACAGTGCGAAACGCCTGATCAAGATCACCGATCAGGTCGCGTACGTCTTCCAGCCCGATATGCAGCCGCACCACGGGTCGCGTCTCCGCCAGATAGCTATGTTCGGCCAGGCGCGCCGGCGCGGCGATCTGCACCAGGCTTTCATAGCCGCCCCAGGAGGCGCCGATGGCATAGAGCTTGAGGGCGTCGACAAAGGCGCGCGCCCGGCCGTGGTCGTCGGCCTGGAAGGAAAACGACAGCAAGCCGTTGGCGCCGGAAAAATCGCGCCGCCACAGCGCATGGCCGGGATCGCTGGGCAAGGCCGGATAAAACACGCGCTGCACCTGCGGATGATCCTGCAGGTATTGCGCCACCTGCAAGGCGTTGAGCTGATGCTGCGCCAGCCGCACCGGCAAGGTCCTCAGGCCGCGCAGCGACAGGTAGGCGTCGTCGGCGCTGATGGTCAGTCCCAGGTTGTCGTAGGTCCGCGCGATGCAGCCGGCCAGCGCCGCATCTTCCACCACTACCGCGCCCTGCATGACGTCGGAATGTCCGGAGATATATTTGGTGGCCGCCAGCACCGACACATGCGCGCCCAGTTTCAGGGGTTGGTACAGATAGCCGGAACCCCAGGTATTGTCGGTCGCCAGTATCAGATCGTGTTGCCGGGCGATCTCCGCCAGCCTGGGCAGGTCCAGCACTTCGTACAGCAACGAGCTCGGCGATTCGACATACAGCAGGCGCGTATTGGGCCGGATCAGCGTCTCGATCTCATCCTTGCCCGCAGAAAAATAACTCAGCGAGATGCCCAGGCGCTGCAGCACTTGCTGGTCCAGGCGGCGCAGCGGCGCGTAGACGCTGTCCGACACCAGCGCGTGATCGCCCGGTGACAACAGCGCCAGGAAGATCAGCGAAATCGCCGACAGGCCGGATGGCGTCAGGAAGGTGCGCGTACCGCCTTCGAGCGCGTTGATGGCGTCTTCCAGGGCGCGATGCGTTTCCATGCCGTGGCGCCCGTAAGAAGTCACGGCTTCGCCGGCGGCGCGCCGATGGTGGACCTCGTCGTAGGCCGCGGTGCTGTCGAAGCGGACCGTGCTGGTGCGCACCACCGGCACATTGACCGGTGCTATGCGGTCATGAAAACGCGGCGATCCGGCGTGAATCAGCTGCGTGTGCAAATGCTTGCTCATGCGGCAGTCTGGTTGAAGAAGGTCTTGTTATAGTTGACGATGCGCCCGGTGTCGGGCTCGATGCCGATGCGACCGGACAAGGTGTCCAGCGGCCGTCCGTAGAGGTGGAAATGCAGCGTCGGCTGCGTGCCCTGCACGTGGATGCTGTGCAAGTCATCGGGCAGGAAACTGATCGGTGTACCCGGCTGCACGGTCAGTTCGCGCGTCAGCGAAATCCTGGCCTGCTCCGGATTGGAGCCGTCGTCATCGCGCTGGTACAGGCGATTCAGTTCTTCGCCCTTGATCGCCACGATCACCGCCCAGGTGTCGTGGTTGTGCGGAATCGTGGTCTTGCCGGGGATGATGGAATTGAGGTACAGCGCGATATCGTTCTTGTCGGTGTCTTCGCCGGCACCTTCGCGATTGAGGTAATAGCGTGTCGAGGTCTTGCCGCTGGCCGCGTCCGGCGGCGGGAAGTCGGTAAAACTGAACAAGTCTTCGCGTTGCGCCAGCTTCTGCAATACGGCGCTGATGGCTTGCAACGATGCGCGCGTGATGCCGAGGCTGCTTTCGATGTCGCGGATTTCCGCCAGGGTCGCCGCCACTGCGGAAGTTCGTGTGGTAGTGCTGGTCATGATGCGTCCTTTGCCGTCGGGTAAAAATGCGTGAAATGAAAAAACAGGCTCAGATGGAAAACTTGAGCCGGTCAAAAGTGATCGGTGAAAAGCTGTTGCGCGCTTGCCGTCTACCGTCGCTCTCGCCGTTCACGGCGCGCGTCAGGAAGCTGCGCGTGCGTTCGCTGTCGGGGTCGCTGAAGATCTTGTGCGCAGCGCCGCGTTCGACGATCAGGCCGGCTTCGGTGAAATACACTTCATCGCTGACTTCTTCGGCAAAGCGCATCTCATGCGTCACCAGCACGCAGGTCATGCCGTCCTGCACCAGCTCGCGGATCACCGTGAGGACTTCGCCTACCGTCTCCGGATCGAGCGCCGAAGTCACTTCATCGAACAGGATCAGTTCTGGCTGCATCGCCAGTGCGCGCGCAATCGCCACGCGCTGCTGCTGACCGCCCGACAATTCGCCGGGATAGGCGGCCGCCTTGCCGCTGAGCTTGACGCGGTCCAATAAGGCGTGCGCCTCGCGCCGCGCGGCGGCGGCATCGCGGCCGAGAATGCGGGTGGGCGCAATGACGAGATTTTCCAGCACCGTCAGATGCGGGAAGAGATTGTATTGCTGGAACACGAAACCGACGCGCTTGCGCAAGTCGATCAATTCACGTTCCGACTTCAGGGCGCGTACGTCGATGCCGTCCAGGAAGATCTCGCCGCTATGCGGTTTCAGCAAGCCGGTAATGCACCGCAGGATGGTCGATTTCCCGGATCCCGAAGGACCGATGATGGACACCGCCTGGCCACGCCGCACTTCAAGGTTGATGCCTTTGAGCACGGCATTGCGGCCAAACGCCAGGTGCACGTCGCGCAAGGCGACCAGCGGCGCTGCCGCGTCCGGCCTGGATTCAGGTAAAGGCATATTTTCTTTCCAGATAATGCGTGTAGCGGGAAATCGGATAGCAATAGACAAAGAACAGCAGCAAGGTGGTGAAGTAGATCGCCACCGTGAAGTCAACCCGGTTGACGGTAGTGCTGGCGATTTGTGCGGTGTCGAGCAAATCGTGCACGCCCACCAGCGAAGCCAATGCGGTGCCCATCGTGATGCCGGCGTACAGGTTCATCCAGGGCGGCAGCATGCGGCGCAAGCATTGTGGCAGGATGATCCAGCGCAGCAACTGAGTGCGACGGAAAGCCAGCGAACTGGCGGCCTCCCATTGTGCCGCCGGAATCGACAGGATGGCGCCGCGAAATATTTCCGCGACGTTGGCGCTGGCCGGCAAGGCCAGCCCCAGCGTGACCTTGAGCCAGTCCGGAAACGCCACATAATGCGCGCCGACATGGATCTCGAACGGAAATACGTACGTCGAGAAATAAATCAGGATCAGCATCGGCGCATTGCGGAAGGTCTGCACATAGCAATGCGTGAGTACGCGCACGACACGCAAGCCGGACAATTGCAAAGCACCGATCACCAGGCCCGCAAGCGTACCGATCAGCATCGCCAGCACGCTGATCTGGATGTTGGCAAGCATGCCCAGCAGCAAGGCCGGCGACCAGGTCAACAAGTGCTTGGCGAGCGGCGCTTGCCGCAGCGCCGGCCACTGCGACAACGCCAGGACCACCAGCAGCGCCGCCAGCACCCATGCCGGCCGACGCCAGCCGGCTTGCGGCAACAGCGGCGCATTGCCTGCGTAAGCACCATCCATGCTATCCGCCATAGCCGGGCATCCTCAAGTGGTGTTCCAGCCGGCGTCCGGCCAGGTTGACAAGATAGGTCAGCAGGCCGAAGAAAGCCAGCATCAGCAGCATCAGTTCAAGCACATTGTCGCGCTGGGTCCAGATCATGATCGATTGATAGGTGACGTCGCCGACCGCGATGGCCGAGGCCACCGTGGTCATCTTGACCAGGTCGACCAGGTTGTTGATCAGGCTGGGCAGTGCAAAGCGCACCGCCAGCGGCAGTTGCACCAGCCACAATTGGCGACGCCGGCTGAAGCCCAGCGAGGCCGCCGCTTCCAGCGTCACCGCCGGCACCGCCTGGATGCCGGCGCGCAAGGACTCGGCATGAAACGCGCCCTTGTGCAGCGAAATCACCAGCACCACCCAGATGAACGGCGTCAAGGGATTGCCGCCGCTCGCTTTGAGGGCTTGCGTGATCAGCATGTTCAAGACCAGGAAGGCGCAGTACAACTGGACCAGCGTGGGCGTATTGCGCGTGACCTCGACAAACGCCCGCGCGCCAAAAGCAATCCAGCGCGTGCGCGACACCAGCATGGCGGCCAGCGCGAACCCCGCCAGCAAGCTGAACACTATCGTGGCCAGCGATAGCTGTATGGTCACCACCAGGCCATGCAGGAATGCGCTGCGTTCATCCGCGGCGAGCAAAAAATCGTAGTTCAGGCCGATGCCCTTCAATGCCGCCACCAGCTGACTCAACAGTTGCAGCATCATGCCGCTCCGCTAGCGGCCGGATATTCCCGCTTCATTGCCGGCTCAGCTCTTCTTGAACTTGTCATGCAACTCGACCAGCGCGGCGGAGGCCGGCGCGATGTTGAGCTTCTTTTCAGTGCTGATCAGCCAACCGCTTTTGTGCCAGCCCTGCACGATCTTGTCGATCGCCGCGACGGTGTCCTGTTCGCCCTTGCGTGTCCACACCACCGAATTGCCGGGAATCAGTTCCGGCGTCAGCGTACGATAGTTTTTCCAGTCGGGATTGCCGTTGACCAGCGGTTGCAGCAAGGTGGCGTCATGCACCGCCGCCACGCAGTTGCTGCCGCGCAACGCCAGCAAGGACTCGGCCGAACCCTTGAAGCCCTTCACGCTGGCGCCGTATTCGGTAGTCAGCGGCTTGGCGTAATTGCTGCCTTGCGAGAGGCAAACTTCCTTGCCGCGCAAATCTTCCCAGTGCTTAATGGCGCTTTCCTTGGGCACGATGGCCACGCCGCCGACTTTATAAAAAGGCGTCGGCGCGAAGGATAGGATCTCGTTGCGTTCCGGCGTCCACTCCATGCCCGCGATCAGGATGTCGACCTTGCCTTGTTGCAGCAGCTGTACGCGATTGGATGGCTGCACTTGCACGGTTTCCAGTTCGACACCCAACTGGCGGGCGATGTCTTGCGCCAGCTCCACGTTCCAGCCCAGCGGCTTTTGATTGGCGGGATCGATGGAGCCAAACGGCCCACCCGACAACAGCACGCCGACCACCAGCTTGTGGCGTTGCTTGATCTTGTCCAGCGTGGCGTCGGCGTGGGCGGTGCCGCTGATGAGGAAACCTGTCGCGAGCAGCATGGAGGCGGCGCGCAAAAACAGGGGACGGGATAAGGCGGGGATGTTTTTTTTGGTCATTGGCAAGCTCGGTCTTTTCAGTATTCAAATCTGCTTTATCGCGGATTTGCGTACTTTAAAGAGCAAGGTCATCGTCAGGGAACGAATAAAAATCCATATCAATATGCGTTCCGTACCGCCTCTCCTTATTCGTTTTTCAACTTTACGAACTCGTTTTTATTCGTTTTATTTCAGATTAACGAATCGTACATTCATATCAACGGCAAGTTGTTGTCTATCGCCACCAGAATGACCGCAATTGCTTACCTTCAGAACCATCATCGAGGCCTTCTTATGTCCGCAGCCAACGCCCTTGCACCTGCAGTTCCATCCTCCGCCTCTTCGGCCGCATCCATCCTGCCCGCCGAACTGGAGTCGATCAAGGCCGCCGCCCTCGCCGGTGGTGTGCCGTTTGCCGGCGGCGTCGCCCCCGCCCTCGCCTGGACGCTGTTTTCCACGCAGGGCGTGTTGCTGGTGGACGTGCGCTCCAACGAAGAACGCAAATTTGTCGGCCACATTCCCGGCAGCCTGCATGTGGCCTGGGCCACCGGCACCGCGCTCACGCGCAATCCGCGCTTTGTGCGCGAACTGGAAAGCAAGATCGGCGGCAAGGAGGCAGTCGCACTGCTGTTGTGCCGCAGCGGCAAACGCTCGGCGCTGGCAGCCGAGGCGGCCAGCAAGGCGGGCTTCACCTGTATTTTCAATGTACTGGAAGGCTTCGAAGGCGAAATCGATGCGCAGCAACAGCGCGGCAAGGCAGACGGCTGGCGCTTTCACGGCCTGCCCTGGGTACAGGATTAAGAACCTGTTTGCCGCACACCTCTGTGTTTGCGAGCAGCGCCAGCACGACCGGTACGAGCGTTTTTGCATAAAGGAATCCTGTGGCAACTTTTGATATCACCAACATCGTGCAGTCCCTGCATGAAGCGCGTCACAGCTGGCGCCAGGCGCAACGCCGCACCAGCGAACCGGGCGGACGCGAGTTCCCCTCGCGTGACGCGCTCGCCGCCATACTCGAGAACCTCAAGGGCGTGCTCTTTCCGATGCGCCTGGGACCGCCGGACCTGCGCCAGGAAAGTGAAAATTTCCATGTCGCACACGCCCTCGATGCCGCCTTGCATTCCCTGTTGAAACAAGTCCGACTGGAGTTGAGGTACAACGCCGGGCTGAACGGCGCGATTGACCGCGACGTCGATGAAGAGGCCCTGGCCGCGACCAGGACCTTCGCTGCCGCACTGCCGGGCATCCGCACCCTGCTCGACAGCGACGTGCTGGCGGCCTACCAGGGCGATCCGGCAGCGCGCAGCGTGGATGAGGTCTTGCTGTGCTACCCCGGCGTACTGGCCATGATTCACTACCGCCTGGGCCATCAGTTGTACGTGCTCGGTTTGCCTTTGCTGGCGCGCATCGTGGCCGAACTGGCGCACGGCTCGACCGGTATCGACATCCATCCCGGTGCCAAAATCGGCGCCGGCTTCTTCATCGATCACGGCACCGGCGTGGTCATCGGCGAAACCGCGATCATCGGTGAGCGCGTACGGGTCTACCAGGCCGTGACCCTGGGCGCCAAACGTTTCCCTACCGATGCCGAAGGCAACCTGCAAAAAGGCCTGCCGCGTCATCCGGTGGTGGAAGACGATGTGGTGATCTATGCCGGCGCCACCATCCTCGGCCGCATCACGCTCGGCAAAGGCGCGGTAATCGGCGGCAATGTCTGGCTCACACACGACGTTCCTGCCGGCGGCCGCATCGCTCAGGCCGAATCGCGCGAAGGCGCTTTCGCCAATAGTATCGGTAGCACATGAAGCAGATCATGAGAGGCCAGAGATGAGCGAAAAAAACCTTGCCCGCAAAGCCGCCTTGACGGAAGCCGGCGACAGCGCCGCCAGCGCCCTGGTGCAGAGCTTCGGCATCGGCGTGCGGCAGTTGCGCGAAGCACAGGGCTGGTCGCAGGAGCGCCTGGCCGAGAACTCGAACCTGAACCGCTCTTATATCGGCGAAATAGAACGCGGCTGCGCGATAGCCTCGCTGGTGACCGTCGAAAAACTGGCCTCGGCGCTGAAGCTGACGCCGTCCGCCCTGGTCACGCGCGGCGAAGCCATCAGCCAGATGAATCTGGTGCGCGGCATCAAGTTGATGGCTATAGCATGTTGAGACAACAAGCCTGAACCGCCACACTTTGCCGGTCATTTTTCAGTCCCACTTTTTCAACCCTACATGAATTGGAGTCACGATGTCGGCAACAGTTGGCGGTACCACCGCGCTTGGCGATAACGCAGCAAGGCAATTAGCAAACGCAACCAAAACCGTACCTCAGCTGGAAACCATCAGCCCGCGCTGGCTGACGCATCTGTTGCAATGGGTACCTGTGGAAGCCGGCATCTATCGGCTCAACAAGGTCAAGAATCCGGAATCGATCAAGGTCACCTGCACCGCCCGTGAAGAAGAGAACCAACTGCCGCGCACCTTTGTCGACTATGAAGAAAATCCGCGCGAATTCTTCCTCAACGCCGTCTCGACCGTGCTCGACGTGCACACCCGCGTGTCCGATCTGTACAGCAGCCCGCACGACCAGATCAAGGAACAGCTGCGCCTGACCATCGAGACCATCAAGGAAAATCAGGAAAGCGAACTGATCAACAATCCCGACTACGGCCTGTTGGCGCAAGTCACGGATGAACAGCGCATCTTCCCGCTGACCGGTGCGCCGACGCCGGACGACCTCGATGAATTGCTGACCAAGGTCTGGAAAGAACCGGCTTTCTTCCTCACGCATCCGCTGGCAATTGCCGCCTTCGGCCGCGAAGCCACCCGTCGCGGCACACCGCCGCCGACCATCAGCCTGTTCGGTTCGCAGTTCATCACCTGGCGCGGCATTCCACTGATTCCTTCGGACAAGGTGCCGGTGGCCGACGGCAAGAGCAAGATCCTGCTGCTGCGCGTGGGCGACAAGCGCCAGGGCGTGGTCGGCCTGTTCCAGCCGGGTCTGCCGGGCGAACAAAGTCCGGGCTTGTCGGTGCGCTTCATGGGCATCAACAACCATGCGATTTCGTCTTACCTGATTTCGCTGTACTGCTCGCTCGCGGTGCTCACCACCGACGCGCTGGCGGTGCTCGACGATGTCGAGATCGGCAAATACCACGACTATCCTGACACCTACAAATAAGCCGCGACGTGAGCCTACTTTCGCCCCCCACCTCCCTGCCGGCGAGTCAACCTGCCGCAGTACCGGAGCCGACCGGCGCGCCCTTCGATCCGGCCGTGCTGGCGCGTCTGGCGACGGCGTTCTTTGCCGCACCGCCGGCGCCGCCGTTTGCACCGCACGGCGTGCAGGCGCCGGGCAACATCGCGCCGCCCGGCTCGCCACTGGTGAGTCCGGCCGGTTTCGGCCCCAGCGTGCCGGGCACGCCGATTCCGCAAGGACAGATTCCCGGCACCAACCTGCTGCCGGCTTCACCGACGCAAGTACTGTCGCTGGGCAACCGGGCGCCGGCGCTGGCGCCTGTTGCGCCCGCAGGCAACGGCGTGCCGGACAAGTTGCTGAGCGCCATACCGGCGTATGAACCACGCAGCGGCGGCGCCTTGCTCGGGGTGCCGGAGTCGGCCGGCAGTGCGCCACCGCAAGCGGGTGCATCGCCGTACTACTTTGTCAGCGACGCCTATGGCCAGCCGGGTGCAGGCAGTGGCGCCGGCATACCCGCGACGCCGGATGCGCAGTTGCCCTCGCCTTCGGTCCCGCAACATCGCGGCCTGACGGCCCCGCCGGCCACCGGTCTGCCTGGAGCAACGGCTGCGCCGTCGCCCTCGCCGGGCACCACGCCGCAGTATTACTTCGTCGACTCGGTGGTGCTGCCCAGCGGTTACGTCACGCCTGCCAAAGCACAACCGCACGCGACAGTGCCGCTGGCCGGCGCCGATCGTCATCCGCCGTTCGACGTACAGGCGGTGCGCCGCGACTTCCCGATATTGCAGGAGCGCGTCAACGGCCGCCAATTGGTCTGGTTCGACAATGCCGCCACCACGCACAAACCGCAGTCGGTGATCGATCGCATCAGCCATTTCTATGAGCACGAGAACTCGAACATCCACCGCGCCGCGCATGAGCTGGCCGCGCGGGCGACCGATGCTTACGAAGGTGCCCGTGAACGGGTGCGCCGCTTCATCAACGCACCGGATGTCAACGAAGTCATCTTCGTGCGCGGCACCACCGAAGCCATCAATCTGGTGGCCAAGAGTTGGGGTGCGCAGCATGTCGGCGAAGGCGACGAAATCATCGTTTCCAATCTGGAGCACCACGCCAACATCGTGCCCTGGCAACAACTGGCCGCTGCCAAAGGCGCCAAGTTGCGCGTGATTCCGGTGGATGATTCCGGCCAGGTCTTGCTCGACGAATACCGCAAGCTGCTCAACGACCGCACCAAGATCGTTGCGATCACCCAGGTTTCCAATGCGCTCGGCACCGTCACGCCGGTCAAGGAAATCGTTGAACTGGCCCATCGCGCCGGCGCCAAGGCGCTGGTCGACGGCGCGCAATCGGTGTCGCACATGCGTGTGGATGTGCAGGACCTGGGCGCCGACTTCTTCGTGTTCTCGGGCCACAAGGTGTTCGGCCCGACCGGCATCGGCGTGGTGTGGGGCAAGCGTGAAGTGCTGGAAGACATGCCGCCATGGCAAGGCGGCGGCAATATGATCGCCGACGTGACCTTCGAAAAGACCGTGTTCCAGCCCATTCCCAACAAGTTTGAGGCGGGTACCGGCAACATCGCCGATGCGGTCGGCCTGGGTGCGGCGATCGACTACGTCAACCGGATCGGCATCGAAAACATCGCCCGCTATGAGCACGACCTGCTGGTCTACGGCATGCAGCAATTGCGCGAGATCAAGGGCGTGCGCCTGATCGGCACGGCGGCTGACAAGGCCAGCGTGATGTCTTTCGTGCTGGCCGGTTACAGCACCGAGGAAGTGGGCCACGCACTCAACGAAGAAGGCATCGCGGTGCGCACCGGCCATCATTGCGCGCAACCTATCCTGCGCCGTTTCGGCGTCGAGACCACGGTGCGGCCATCACTGGCTTTTTACAATACCTTCGACGAAATCGACCGTCTCGCGACGGTCATCAGAAGGCTCGCCGCGCAACGGCGAGCAGGCTAGACGAGTAATCTGAAGTCTGTTGTCGACGCGGTCATGTCTTCGGACATGGCCGCGTTTTTTTATGCCGGCGCGCTGCGCGTTCAGCGCATATGCATAGCCGGAAATATTCGTGTTGCCGCGCAAACGCGACTTTTATACTCGGACAACTATCCACTTCGTCATGTATAAAATGAAAAAAACTCTGCACGCTCTGGTACTGGCCGCATCAAGCATCGTGATGGGCAACGCCCTCGCCCAAAGCAAAGAAGTCGTGATCGCCTATCAGGACATGGTGGTGCCATGGCGTTATGCGCAGGACGCGCAGACACTGGAACAAAGGACCGGCTACAAGATCAGCTTCCGCAAGCTGGCCAGCGGCGCTGACGTGATCCGCGCGCTGGCGTCCGGCTCGGTGCAGATCGGCGAAGCAGGTTCGGCGCCGATTGCCTCCGGCTTGTCGCAAGGCCTGGATATCGAACTGTTCTGGATCCTCGACAACATCAACGACGCGGAAGCCCTGGTGGTGCGCAACGGCAGCGGCGTCAAGAACCTGACCGACCTGAAGGACAAGCGCATCGCGGTGCCGTTCGTTTCGACCTCGCACTTCCATACCCTGCTGGCGCTGGAAGACGCCAAGGTCGACCCGCGCAGCGTGAAGATCCTCAACATGCGTCCACCTGAGATTGCCGCCGCCTGGGAGCGTGGCGACATCGACGGCACCTTCATCTGGGATCCGGTGCTGGCCAAGGTGAAGAAGAACGGCCAGGTGCTGATCACGTCCGGTGAGATCGCCAAGAAAACCGGCAAGGCCACCTTCGACGGCATCGTCGTGAGCAAGGCATTCGCGCGCCAGAACGACGCCTTCCTGACCGAACTCGTGAAGACGCTGGCGGCCACCGATGACAACTATCGTCGCAACAAGGCCGCGTGGACGGCGGATTCGCCGCAGGTGAAGGCAGTCGCCAAATGGTCGGGCGCAGAAGCCGCCGAGGTGCCGGCCAGCCTCGCACTGTATGCGTTCCCGACGCTGGAGCAACAGGCTTCAGCACAATGGCTGGGCGGCGGCGCGGCCAAGTCGCTGGCTGCCACGGCGGCATTCCTGAAAACCCAGGGCACTATCCAGGCGGTATTGCCGGACTACAGCACAGGAGTCAATGCCACATGGGTACGCAAAGCAGCAGCACGCTAAGCCCGGCGGCCGCACAGGCGCAGAGCGGCGGCCGGCTCGATGTCCGCCGGCTGTCGGTGCGCTTTGCCGCGGCTGCCGAAGATGAAGCGCTGGCCTTGTCGCATGTCGATCTGGCGATCGCGCCGGGAGAATTCGTGGTCGCGCTGGGGCCTTCCGGTTGCGGCAAGACCACGCTCCTGAATTGCCTGGCCGGCTTCATCCAGGCCTCGCAGGGAGAAGCCCTGCTCGACGATGTCGCCATTACCGGCCCGAGTCCGGAACTGGGCGTGGTGTTTCAGAAGCACGCCTTGCTGCCCTGGCTGAACGTGATCGACAACGTCGCGCTGGGATTGCGCTTTCGCGGCATGGCGCGCAGCGAACGCAGCGCCGTCGCGCTGGAAAAACTGCGCCTGGTCGGACTGGAACAATTTGCGCAGTCGCCGGTGTATCAGTTGTCGGGCGGCATGCAGCAACGTGTCGGCATTGCCCGTGCGCTGGCCAACGATCCACGCGTGCTACTGATGGACGAGCCCATGGGTGCGCTTGACGCCCTGACGCGCGAGTCGATACAAGAGTTGCTGGTCGAGCTCTGGCAGCGTACCGGCAAGACCATTTTTTTCATCACGCACAGCGTTGAAGAGGCGCTGTTCCTCGGCTCGCGCGTGATCGTCATGTCGCCGCGACCGGGCCGCATCGCACACCAGTTCGCGTTGCCGTTTTCGCGCGACTACCTGGCCTCGCGGGACGCCCGCGCAGTCAAGTCCTCGCCCGACTTCATCGCCTGGCGCGAACGCCTGTTGCAACTTGTGCACCACTCTTCCTGATATGGAATGGGCTCCGATCATGACACCTTCTTCGTCGTCGCCTGTCGCTGCCGAGACCAACTGGAGCGACACGGCAACGCCTTCCCGGTTGCCGTTGGCGACTACCGTGCTGCCCGCCGCCAAAGTGTATCCGCGCCCCGGCAGCGGCAAAACACTGGGCGTCACCATCGCCACTGTCGTCATTCTTTTCTTCGCTTGGTGGGGCATCACGGCAAGCGCCTGGATTCCGCCGCTGTTCCTGCCCTCGCCGGCTGCCGTGTGGAATGCCGCCGTGCAGGCGTGGAACGGCAATATACAAGGCGGCCTGCCGCTGCTCCAGCATCTGGCGTGGAGCCTGCTGCGCGTGTTCGGCGCCTTCGTGCTGGCGGCGCTCACGGCAGTGCCGCTCGGCCTGTTGATGGGCACCAGCAGGATCGTGCGCGGCATCTTCGATCCGCTGCTGGAGTTTTATCGTCCGCTACCGCCGTTGGCCTACCTGCCGCTGATCGTGATCTGGTTTGGCATCGATGAAACGGCGAAGATTTTGCTGATCTATCTGGCCTGCTTTGCGCCGATTGCGGTGGCGACACGCGCCGGCGTCACCGGCGTGCTGTCGGAGCAGTTGCATGCGGCGCTGTCGATGGGCGCCAGCCGCTGGCAGCTGCTGCGACATGTGATATTGCCGGCGGCGCTACCCGATATCCTGACCGGCTTGCGCATCGCCATCGGCTTCGGCTGGACTACACTGGTGGCGGCGGAAATGGTGGCGGCCACAGCCGGTGTCGGCCAGTTGGTGCTCAATGCCTCCAACTTCCTGCGCACCGACATCGTGGTCATGGGCATCGCCCTGATCGGCATCGTCGCTTATTTGTTCGATCTGGTGATGCGCCGTTTGGAACACAGACTGGTGCCGTGGAAAGCGCATCGTTGATGCCGGGCTTGGTCACGACGCGCTGCCGCGACAACTGCTGAGGTAGGCGCAGAACATATCGGCCATGGCGTCGGCGTAGGCCTTGATCTGTGCCGGCGTGCGCGGGCTTTCCGAAAAATCCTTGCCCACGGCGCTGAGCGTGGTGGTGATCAGCTCGCCGGCCATGGTGCGCGTGTTTTTCGATGCAGCGGGCAATGCCTCCAGCATGAAGCGCTGAATAATGCGTTCACCGGCGGCCCTTGCGGCCTGCACTTCGGGCGCATCGCGATACAGCGGCGCCGCATCGCTGAGCGCCACACGCATGCCGGCTTCGTCGCATTCGGAACGGATGAAGGCATGCACCAGGCTGCGTAATCGCGCCAGCGGCGCCGTGCGGGCATCTTCCAGGATCGTGCGCAGCAACGCCGTGGTCTGCTGCCATTCGTCGCTCTGCAGGCGGAACAAAATCGCCGCCTTGTTGGGAAAATACTGATACAGCGAGCCGACACTGACGCCGGCCCTCTCGGCCACGCGCGTGGTGGTGAAACGTTGCGCTCCTTCCTGCGTCAAAACCTGAATAGCCGCTTCGAGTACCGCCGCCACGAGGTCGGTCGAGCGCGCCTGCTTGGGCTGTTTTCTAGAGGAGATCTGGGCGCTTCGGCGATTAGTCATAAGTGAAATGGCAATGCGAATAGGAAACCTGAAGACTTATTCGTATTATACCTACTCCCTTTTCAACTTCATTTATCCCTATGACGACCTTGACCAGTACCCCGCTTGCGCCCTTGTTGTCGCGCCTGTTCGACGAGGCCACAGCCGCTTCAACAGCGGTGAGGGCCGCCGTGGCCGATCTCTCCGAAACCGAGCGCACCCGCCTGATGCGCAGCAAAACCGACTACCGCGATTTGTATGCGCGCTTCAGGCATGTGGGACTGCCGGTGTCGCGCGAAACCGGCGCGCTGCTCTACATGCTGGCGCGCAATTGCCGCGCACGCAGCATCGTCGAGTTCGGCACCTCGTTCGGCATCTCCACCCTGCACCTGGCGGCGGCGCTGCGCGACAATGGCGGCGGCCAATTGATCACCAGTGAGTTCGAGCCTTCCAAAGTGCTGCAGGCGCGCGCCAACCTGGCGGCCAGCGGCCTGCTCGACCTGGTGGAGATCCGCGCAGGCGATGCGCTGCAAACGCTGAGCGCCGATCTGCCCGAAACCGTCGACCTGCTGTTGCTCGACGGCGCCAAGGCGCTCTATCCCGAAATCCTGGGGCTGGTGGAAAACCACCTGAAGCCAGGCGCCTTCATCATCGCCGACAATGCCGACTACAGCCCCGAGTATCTAAAGCTGGTGCGTTCGCCTGACAGCGGCTACATGTCGATGGCTTTCGCCGACGACGTCGAGCTGTCGATGTGGACTGGCGTGCGGCACTGAAACTTGCCGATCGGATATGGATATGCGAAATGATTCGTTCGCCGGGGCCAGCCGGCTGGTTAGAGTCAGCAGGCTACCATCCACCCTCACTCGCAGGAATATCCGATGACACAAGCGCCGCAATGGAAGTTTGAAACCCTGTCCGTGCATGCTGGTTATGCACCTGATCCGACCACCAAGGCGGTGGCCGTGCCGATATACCAAACGGTGGCGTTTGCCTTCGACGATACCCAGCACGGCGCCGACCTGTTCGATCTGAAAGTGCAAGGCAATATCTATTCGCGCATCATGAACCCGACCCAGGACGTGCTGGAAAAGCGTGTTGCCGCACTCGAGGGCGGCATTGCGGCGCTGGCCGTGGCGTCAGGACAGGCGGCGGTGACCTATGCGATCCAGACCATCGCCGAAGCCGGCGACAATATCGTCTCGGCGTCGACGCTGTATGGCGGCACCTACAATCTGTTCGCGCACACGCTGCCGCAGTTCGGCATCGAGACCCGCTTCGCCGATCCGCGTACGCCGGCTTCTTTTGAACCGTTGATCGATGCGCGCACCAAGGCGGTGTTCATCGAATCGATCGGCAACCCGCTCGGCAATATCACCGACATTGCCGCCATCGCCGAGATTGCGCATCGCCATGGCGTGCCGCTGATCGTCGACAACACCGTCGCCACGCCCTACCTGCTGCGCCCGATCGAACACGGCGCCGACATCGTGGTGCACTCCCTAACGAAATATCTGGGTGGCCACGGCACCACCCTGGGCGGTGCGATCGTCGACTCCGGCAAATTCCCGTGGGCCAAACACAAGGAACGTTTCAAGCGCCTCAACGAACCCGACGTCAGCTATCACGGCGTGGTGTATACCGAAGCGCTGGGCGAGGCCGCCTACATCGGTCGCGCGCGCGTGGTGCCGTTGCGCAATACCGGCGCGGCGCTGTCGCCGTTCAACAGTTTCCTGATTTTGCAAGGCATAGAAACCCTCGCTTTGCGGCTGGACCGCATCACCGCCAACGCCTTGACGGTGGCGCAGTATTTGAAAAAACATCCGAAGGTCAACTGGGTCAACTATGCCGGGCTGGAAGATCACCCCGATCATGCGCTGGCGCAAAAATACTTCAAGGGCAAGCCGTCCGGCATCCTGACCTTCGGCGTCAAGGGCGGTCTGGCCGGCGGCGCCAAATTCCAGGATGCGCTGCAATTGTTCACGCGCCTGGTCAATATCGGCGACGCCAAGTCGCTGGCGACGCATCCTGCCTCAACGACACATCGCCAGCTCTCGCCGGCCGAGCTGGTCAAGGCCGGCGTGACGGAAGACACTGTACGCCTGTCGATCGGTATCGAACATATCGACGACTTGCTCGCAGATCTGGAGCAAGCACTCAGCGCAGTCTGATCGTTGCGTTGTAGCGGCACGCGCGCCTGCATGGGCGCGTGCCGCAACGCTGGTCTCCAAGACTAAGCAGCCTGTTTCTGAACCGCGTTCTTGACGCGTTCCGCGAGCAGTGCGCGCGTACGCGGCAACAACTCGCGACCATAGTCGATCACGTCTTCCAGGGGATCGAAGCCGCGGATCAGGAAGTTGGTGACGCCGAGGTCGTAATAATCCAACAAGGCTTCGGCGACCTGTTCCGGTGTGCCGACCAGCGCGGTGGAGTTGTAGCGTGCACCGGTCTCCCTGGCGATCTCCGTCCACAAGCGTTTGTCCACCCGTGCGCCTTGGTCAGCCGCTGCCAGCAAGCGGCGCGCGCCCTCGCTTTGCTGCGGGCCGCCTTGTTTCAGATGCTGGCTGGTCACCACCGAGGCGGCGCGCAGGCGTTTGGTTTCCGCCAGAATGCGCTCTGCGCGCGCCCAGGCGGCATCTTCGGTATCAGCCAGAATGGGACGGAACGACACCGAGAAGGCGACATCGCGGCCGTGCCGTGCCGCTTCGGCGCGCACGCGACCGGTCAGATCGCGCACCTGATCCAGCGACTCTCCCCACAGCGCATAGATATTGGCGTGCTTCCCTGCGACGGGAATCGCCGCATCGGATGCGCCGCCGAAGAAGATCGGAATGTGCGGCTGCTGCACCGGCTTGACTTCTGAATAGGCGTTTTCAAAACGGTAGTAGGCGCCTTCATGGTCGAACGGTTTGTCTTCGGTCCAGACGCGCCGCAGAATGTCGAGATATTCATCGGTGCGCGCATAGCGCTGATCGTGATCGAGATAATCGCCGTCGCGGCGCTGCTCGCTGTCCGAGCCGCCCGAGATGATATGCACACCCAGGCGTCCTCCTGTGTGCTGGTCCAGCGTGGCGAGCTGGCGCGCGGCCAGCGTCGGTGCAACGAAGCCTGGACGATGAGCCAGCATGAGATCGATGCGCTCGGTTGCGGCCGCCGCCAGGGCGATGGTCAGCGTGGCGTCCGGGCCGGTCGAGTGATATGGCACCAGCACGCGGTCGAAGCCGGCTTGCTCATGCGCCTGCGCGAAGCGGCGCAGGTAATCCTGATCGATGGCCGGACCGCTGGGCGGATGAATTTCGGAGTTCTTGTTGCTGGTGATCATGCCGATGAAATTGACGCTCATGGGTAACCTCTCAAAATGTCTGCAGCGATGGAAACGACTTCAACCTGTTTCTTGTTCATGCCAGCTTCATACCTTCACCAGATAATCGGCAACCCTGACCTTCTGCGGCAGGATCTTGCGCTCGGACAGCCAGTCGGCGGCGGTCTGGAACGAGGTCAGGAATTTGGCGTCGCCAGTGCCATGGAATTCCCAGCGGCGCTTGAGCCTGATCAGGGAATCGCGCACTGCATCGGAATAGCCGGCATCCTTTTGCACCAGGATTTCCGCTTCCTGCGTGTTCTGCGTGATCCACAAACCTTCGGCGCGATAGGCGGCGTTGACCGCGCGCACGATGTCCAGGTTTTCTTCGGCGAAGCGGCGATGGGTGACGTAAGAGTTGAAGTCGATCAGGAAATCGAGGTCGCGCCCTTCGAAGAACACGTCATGCGCCTTGTACTCGATGCGTGCGATATCGACCGCCGGACTCCACATCGACCAGGCATCCACCTTGCCTTGCGAAAAAGCCGGGCCCGCATCGGGTGGATTGAGGTAGACGAATTTGACCTTGCTGCGGTCGATGCCGTGTTTTTCCAACGCCGCCACCAGCAGGAACTCGCCCAGGCCGGAGCGATTGACCGCCACCGATTTGCCGACCAGGTCCGAGATCTTGTCGATGCCGGAACCGTCCTTGGCGATAATCGCCGTGCTGCGCGGCTCGACCACGGCAAACTGCGTGAATACCAGCGGCGAACCGGCGATCATGGCCGCCAGCGCGGGCGTGGTGCTGCCGCCGAAACCAAAGTCGGCGCTGCCGCCGGTGACGGCTTGCAATGAGGGCGCGTGGTTGGGGAACGGCCCCACCCATTGCACCTTGATGCCGTCGTTGGCCAGCGTTTTTTCAAACACGCCGCGCGCGCGCGCGATACCGGGCAAGCCGCCGCGGCCCCAGGCCAGTCGCACCGTGTCGGTGTTGCGCGACTTGCCTACGGCGCCGGCCAGGACAGGAAATCCGGCGGCGCCCAAGGCCGCGCCGGCCAGCGCGACCTGCAGTAAATGGCGGCGGGAAAGGTATTGCGGGTTGTCGTTATCGGTCATGAAAAAAAAAGAGTGAAAGAGGCGCGACGCAGCGCGCCGGCTGGCGTTACAAGAAATGATGAAGGTCTCAGGCCGCGACGGCGACGCCAAGTTCGGCCAACAGATGTTCGCGCAAGGCTTGCGCTTCGGGATGGGCGCGGTTGCGGCCGGCTTCATGCGAAACGGCATATTCACCGGCAATCGCACCGGCGCGCATCACCAGCACGCGGTCGGCCAGCAAGATGGCTTCGTCGACATCGTGGGTGACCAGCAAGACGCCCGGCCGGTGCCGATCAACCAGCTGGCGCACCAGCGCATGCATGCGGATGCGCGTCAGCGCATCGAGCGCGGCGAAGGGTTCGTCCAACAGCAGCAGGCGCGGTTCACGCACCAGGGCGCGCGCCAGCGCCACCCGCTGCGCCTGTCCGCCGGAGAGATTGCGCGGCCAGTCGTCGATGCGATCGCCCAGTCCGACCTCTTCCAAGGCCGCGCGCGCCAGTGCCTTGCCGTTGCGCTCGTCGATGCCGAGCGAGACATTGCGCCCCAAGCTGTCCCAGGGAATCAGACGCGGTTCCTGGAACACCACGGCCGGCTGCTTCGGTCCGTCGATGCGGCCACCGTCGATGGCATCCAGTCCCGACAAAGCGCGCAGCAAGGTAGTCTTGCCGCAGCCGCTTTCACCGAGCAAGGCGACGAATTCGCCGCGCGCGATGTGCAGATTCAAACCGTTGATGACGGTGCGCTCGCCATAACGACGGCGCAGGCCATGGACGCTGACGGCGCTGCCTTCATCCTGCTTGCGCGCGGATGCCTGCAAGTCGTGCGCAGCCATCAGGCGCTCCTTCTTGCGTAATTGGGATGCCAGGCCAGCAGGCGTCGCTCCAGCGCACGCGCGATGGCGTCCGAGGCCACGCCGATGCCGGCGTAAATCACGATGGTCAGCACGATCACGTCGGTGCGCAAGAACTCGCGCGCATCCATGGCCAGCGAACCGATGCCGGAATTGGTGGCGATGGTTTCGGCGATCACCAGCGCCAGCCAGGCCACCGCGAGTGCATAACGCACGCCGGCCAGGATGGACGGCAAGGCGCCCGGCAGGATGATGCGACGAATCAGGGTCCAGTTGGACAAGCCGGTGACGCGGCCCAGTTCGATCAGCTTGGGATCGATCTGGCGGATGCCCAGCACGGTATTGATGTAGATCGGGAACATCACGCCCAGCGACACCAGGAACACCTTGCCGCCCTCGTCAACGCCGAACCAGACGATCACCAGCGGCAGCGCCGCCAGGAAAGGCACGGCGCGCACCATCTGCACGCTGCGATCGAGCAAGGCTTCAGCCAACCGCGAAAAACCAACCAATGTACCCAGGCTGAAACCGATGCTGCCGCCGATGATGAAGCCGGCGACCGCGCGCAACAGACTGGCGCCGAGGTCGCTCAGCAAACGCCCTTGCTGGATCAGGCTCCACGCCGTCGCCAGGACTTTGCTGGGCGCCGGCAGCACTTGCGGCGACAGCGTTCCCAGCCGCGCAAAGCCTTCCCATGCCAGCACCAGCAGCAGCGGCGCAATCCAGGACAACACCAGGAAGCCGCGCTCGCCCAATCTGCGGGGCGTGGCAGCGACGGCCGTCGGCGCTGCGTTTACCAGGCTGGCCAGGGCAAGGCGCTCGACGGCGTGAATTGCTTCAGACATGCATGCTTCCTTCACGTTTTCTTCGCAGCCAACAGGCCGCAACGTAAAGAATCCTAATCAAACATCCTGCAAAAACTAAATAACCATTTCGATCTAGCATATCCGTTAAACCTGCTTCCGCTGGCGCCGCACTCTCGCTCGCCCCCGCTTTGCTGCGCAATTTCCCTGAGTGCGAAAGCACCCACCGGGGTGGTTTTTTATCCCTTCGCTGCTATCCTTTTCCGGTCTGGGAAATCACCATTCCAGGCCGCTGCGGACTGGGTTGCATCGCACCCACCGACACTCAGGCGAAAAATAAAATACGCATGAAAATCAAGGGCTTGCGAACACACTGCCGCCTGGCACGCCGATTGCAATGATGTGGATGCGAATGTGGCGATCGTTTGAATTGTTGGCACCAACGGGCGGCTAGCCGCGGTGCACGGCCGATTCGATGGCGGTGCCGGGGGTTTTATCCTGGCTAAGCGTTTCGCGTTATCCGACATCCGGTGCACCGGACCTGGTCGTCGATGGCTGCATCGATGAATGCGACGGCCGTTTTATACCAATGACTTTAGAGTGAGGTGAGATCATGAGTGAAAGCATCCAAAAAAAGCTGCTGCGTGTCCGGCCTCCCCGGGTAAAAATTACCTACGACGTCGAAACGGGGGGTGCTCTGGAAAAGAAAGAGTTGCCGTTCATTGTCGGCATCCTGGCGGACCTGAAGGGCCAACGCGACCCTGCCGTCGAGTATCCCCTGCTCAAGACGCGCACCCTGGTCGATATCGACCGCGACAATTTCAATGACGTGATGGCGACCATCGCGCCTTGCGCCACGCTGGCGCAGGCCAAGCTGGACGATGTCGCCTTGCACGAGCTGCTGGTCGATCCCAAAGACAACCAACTGGTCTTTTCCAACATCGAGGCTTTCGATCCCCTCAATGTGATCCAGGCGCTGCCCTCGCTCAGCAGCCTCTACCTGTCGCGTGGCCAGGTGCGTGAGTTGCAGGCCAAGGCCGAAGCAAGCGACAACATCGAGGCGCAACTCGATACCATCATCGATAACTTGAAGTCGGGCGGCACCGACACGCCGACCGCATTGGGCGCACCGCTCGCCGGCTGGAGCAGCAAGATCGCCGACGGCAACAATGTCACGGCCGACCAGGCCACGCTCTTGCTCACACCGTTCGTGACCCAACTCAATCTGTACTTTGTGGCGCCGCCTGCGGCCAGCGACGACGTCAGCGCCGCCCAAAAGGCGCTGGCCGACGCCAACACCGCCGCTGCGACTGCGGCGAGCGCCGCCGCCAAGGCGAAAAGCGACCTGGCGCAGGCCCAGGCTGCGGCGGACGCCGCCAAGCAGGCCGCCGCCGCGCCTGATGCCGACGACACGAAGAAAACCGCTTCGACCACGGCAGATGCGGCGCTGGCCACGGCACAAACCGCTGCAACCGCCGCCAACGATGCACTGGGCAAGGCACAGGGGCCGGTGGATGCGGCGCAGGCGGCTTTGGACGCGTTGCAACACAAGATCGATGCCGCCCACGCCAAGGAACAGGAGCGCCAGGACGGCGCCAACAAGATCGTCCTGGCCACCGCGCGCGGTTCGGTCGCGGTGATCGACGAACTGGTGGCGCAGATCGACCGCCGGCTCAGCGAAGCGCTGTCTTCCATCATGCACTGCGACAGCTTCAAGACCATGGAAGCGACCTGGCGCGGGCTGCACTATCTGGTCATGAACACCGAAACCAGCGCCATGCTCAAGCTGCGCGTCTTCAACGCCACCAAGGATGAGTTGCGCAAGGACATGATGAAGGCGGTCGAGTTCGACCAGAGCCGGCTGTTCAAGCTGGTCTACGAAGCCGAATACGGCACCTTCGGCGGCAACCCATACAGCTTGCTGATCGGCGACTACAAGATCGGCAACAGCGGCGACGACGTCGATTTCATTTCCAAGATGGCGGAAGTCGCCGCCGCCGCGCACGCCCCCTTCATTGCGCAGGCGTCGGAAGAACTGTTCCACCTGACCGGCTTCGACAAACTCGACAAGCCGCGCGACCTGCAAAAGATCTTCGAAGGGGCCGACATGATCGGCTGGCAAGCCTTCCGCGACCTGGAAGACGCCCGCTATGTCTCGCTGGTGTTGCCGCGCGCACTGTTGCGCCTGCCCTATGGCGCCGCCAGCAAACGCAACACGACACCTTGCGACGGCATCAATTTCGACGAGCACGTCGGCGGCGAAGGCGCCGTCGCGATCTACGACAAGAGCGGCGACCCGGTCAGCTATCCCGATCCGGAACCGAACCATTTCCTGTGGGGTAATCCGGCCTACCTGCTGGGCCAGCGCATCACCAACGCGTTCGCCCTGTACAGCTGGACCGCCGCCATCCGCGGCGTCGAAGGCGGCGGCCTGGTCGAGGGACTGCCGAGCTACACCTACACCTCCAGCAGCGGCAGCATCGAGCTGTTTTGCCCGACCGAGGTATCGATCACCGACAGGCGCGAAAAAGAACTCAACGACCTCGGCTTCATTTCCCTGTGCCACCGCAAGGGTACCGGCCAAGCGGCGTTCTTTGGCGGCCAGACCACCAACCAGCCGAAGAAATATTTCTCCGACTCGGCCAACGCCAACGCCAAGATTTCCGCGATGCTGCCTTACATGCTGGCAGCCTCGCGCTTTGCCCACTACATCAAGGTGATGGTGCGCGACAAGATCGGCAGCTTCATGACCCGCGGCAACGTCGAGGATTACCTCAATAGCTGGATTTCCAACTACGTGCTGCTGGACGACAACGCCTCGCAGGAAGCCAAGGCCGGCTATCCCTTGCGCGAAGCCCGCGTGGTGGTCACCGACGTGCCGGGTGAACCGGGCGCCTATCGCGCGACGGTGTTCCTCAAACCGCACTTCCAGCTGGAAGAACTGACCACGTCGATTCGCCTGGTGGCCAATTTGCCGAAATAACTCGGAAAACTTTTTATCTCAAAGGAGTTGTCATGGATTTGATTCTTTTCCAGCCAGGCGATCAAAGCATCTTGAGCGGCGACGGCAGCCAGGTCGATAACAGCGGCTGGGTGGCCGACGGCCCTACCGGCCTGTGCATAGAACTGGTGTCGCTGCACCAGGGCATGAAGCAGCAGGTCACCACCGACGTAAGTAACAATGCGCGCACCTCGGGCCGCCCCATCATCACCGAATTCACGCTGGTCAAGTACGTCGACCAGACCTCGGTCAAGCTGTATGAATACTGCCTCGGCGCCAAGCTGCTCGGCACCGGTGCGGGCGCGCCCAGCACCATCTACATCGCGCGCGAATCGGGCGGCAAGACCATGAACATCATCAAGATCGAACTCAAGGATGCGCTCATCAGCGAGATCCAGTTGCAGACCCATCCGGATGACATGCCGACTGAGCAGTTCAAGCTCAACTTCACCGAAATCATCTGGACCCACACCTTGCAGCTCAACGACATGTCGTCCAAGGGCGTCAAGACTGCGGGCTGGAGCCTGGCTAAGAACATGCCGATTGCCGGCAAGTTCTCGTCCAATCCATAAGCTGCCGGCACGCTTGGCGCCCGCCCGGCGCGACATTTCAGGTTCATCGGAGGTCTTATGCAGTTCTTGCTGGAACGTCTGGCGCAACCACCATCGTTCAATGGAACGTCGCAGTTCGACCTGCGCGAAGCGATCCGGGCGCAGATCCAGCGCCTGGTCGGGTCGCGTTTCGTGGCCGCAGGCGCCGATCTCGACTTGCTCGATTTCGGCGTGCATAGCGTGGTCGAACTGGGCGCCAACGACAAGCTGCGACTGGAGCAGTACGCCGCCCGCCTGGCGCGCCTGATCCGCCGTTACGAACCGCGCCTGCGCGTGGCCAAGGTGCAGATCGAGCCCAGCGGCGACAGCGCCAGCCCTTACCGGCTTGCAGTGTCCGGCCTGATCGGTGCGACCGATGAGTCGGATGTATTCCATTTCGAGTTGCCGTCCCACTGAGGAGCGCACGATGCAAGGGGCCAATTTTTCCATCGACGACAGCTTCCGCCAGGAGTTGGCGGCTCTGCGCGCGGAGTCCCTGCTGTTCAGTGAAAAGCATCCGGAACTGGCGCGCACGCTCGGCCTGAATGCGCGCGAAGCCACCGATCCGCAAGTCGAGTTGCTGCTGCAGTCGTTCGCCTTCCTGGGCGCGCGCCTGCGCCACCAGGTCGAGCAAGACAAGGCCAATCTTCCCAATGCGCTGCTGTCGTTCCTGTATCCGCACCTGGCAGCGCCGGTGCCGTCCATGCTGATCGCCCAGCTCGATGCCAAACCCGACGGCACCGATTTCACCAAGGAACAGTCGCTGGCGCGCGGCCGCACCATCACTGCAGCGGCGGCCAACCACCTGGGCCAGAAGACCGAATGCCGTTTCGTCACCGCCTACGACACGCCGCTGCTGCCCTTGCGCATCGACGACATCAGTTTCGCCGCCGCTGCCGAGTACCCCTTCCTGGCCACCACGCCGGCGGCGCAGTCGGTGCTGCGTGTGCGCGTGCGCGCCGACGGCATCGGCGCCCTGCAAGTCAAGGGCAAGGGACCGCGACGCCTGCGGTTCTTCATCAACGACGCCCACATCGGCGCGCTGGCCTTGTATGAATTGCTGGCGTTGCACTTGACGGCGATTGCGGTAACGCCTTGCGACAGCGCGCGCTCACCGCGGCTGCTCGACGCCGACGCGCTGCGCTGGCTCGGTATGGAGCCGGAGGAAGCCCTGCTCAAGGCCAATCCGCACACGCATCCCGGCTATCGCCTGTTGCAAGAATATTTTTCGTTCCCGGAAAAATTCCTGTTCTTTGAAATCGGTCAACTCGACACCCTCGATTTCAGCGCCGTCGAAGCGTACTTCGACCTGTTGCTGGTGCTCGATACCCCCTACGATCCGGCGCTCAATGTCAGCGCCGCGTCGCTCTACCTCAATTGCGTACCGCTGGTGAACCTGTTTTCCCAGCGCATCGACCCGATCTCGCTGAACCACAACGACTACGAATACCATTTGATGGGCGACCTGAAGAACCATCGCTACTGCGAGATCTACGCCATCGAGCAATTGGAGTCGCTCTCGCGCGACGGCAAGGCGCGACCGATTGCGCCCTATTTCGCCATGGACAATTTCGAACGCCTCGAACAGCAGGATTATTTTTACCTGGCGCGCCGCCAATCGGCGCAAGCCTTGCATATCTCGGGCAGCGAAATGTATGTGTCTTTCCTGGACCGCCAATTCCACCTGAGCCAGCCCGGCGATGAAGTGGTCGGCGGCCGCGCCCTGTGCACCAACCGCCGCCTGCCGGAACGCCTGATGTCAGGCAGCCCGATGCACCTTGAGGGCGCCGGTCCGGTGACGGCGGTGCGCGCGCTGACCAAGCCGACGCCGCACCACAACGCCGCGCAGATCGGCAATCGTCCGTGGGCGCTGGTATCGCAACTGGCCCTGAATCATTTGTCGCTCGACGGCGGTGCCGTCGCCCTGTCGGCGCTCAAGGACATCCTGCACCTGCACCTGGGTTCCAATCAGGATAGCGGTCGCAAGCAGATCGACGCCATCCGGGAGCTGCGCAGCCGCAGCATCATGCGCCATGTCGGCCAGGACGGCTGGCGCGGCTTCGTGCGCGGCAGCGAACTGACCGTGGTGATGGAACCGCTCGACTTCGGCGCCGGCAGCACAGTGCTGTTTTGTTCCGTGCTGCGGCAATTCCTGCGCATGTACGCCAGCGTGAACCACCTGGTCGAAGTCCATCTGGAAACACGCAACATCAAGGGAAACCAAAAGCAATGGCCAGCACAATCCGGCGTCGCGATCGCACTGTAAGGGAGCACATGCTCCGGCACTACGGCGACTTCAACGTATTCCAGTTGATGCGCCTGCTGCTGGCCGAAACGGCTGACGGCGCGCCGATGGGCGAGCGCCTGCGCTTTCGCGCCGACCTGTCGGCAGCGTTCCCGGCGCGCGAATTCACCCAGCTCAAATTGCTCGCCGATCCCGACCGCGCCGATGGCGTCGCCACCCACTCGATTGAAATCAGCACCGCCAATTTTTGCATCGCCAGCGTGATCGGCCCGTTGCCGGAATCGTTCACCGAATGGGTGCGCGAACTAGCGGCGGCGCGCTATACGGCCATGTCCGATTTCCTCGATATTTTCAACCAGCGCGCCAACATCCTGCGCTTCCAGATGAAGCAGGCGCTCACGCTGGGCTTGCATCAGGCGCCGCCCGAGCAGACCGGCATCGCGCACTGCATGGCGGCCCTGATGGGGCTGTCGCAGCCGCAACTGGCCAGCCAGATGCCAATGCCGGCACGCAACTGGCTGGGCCTGGCCGGCTTGCTGGCCAATCGGCGCAAACAGGCGTCCACCATCGTACACATGCTGTCGCTGGCATTGGGAGCGCCGGTGCGGTTGACGCCTTTCGTCGGCGCCTGGCAAGACATAGAAGAACAGGATCGCTGCCTGCTGGGACGCCGCAACCACAAACTCGGCCGCACCAGCGTCGCCGGCCGCCGCGTGTGGGACCAGCAGGCCAGGTTCCGGCTTGACATCGACGTGGCCGACTACGACGCCCTGTGCCGCCTGTTGCCGCCGGCGCTGCGCCAGCCAGGACAATCCGGCACATCGCATTTCGATATGCTCGACGGCCTGGTGCGTTTGCTGGTGGACCGGCTGGCCGACTGCGAAGTGGTGTTGCACGTGGCCGCCAGCGGCCTGCGCGACATACCGCTGGCACAGCCGGCGCGCCGTCTCGACCGCAGTTCCTGGCGGCTGGGGCAGACCGCCTGGCTGACGCCGGCCAACGAAACCGTGGCGCGCGGTACACAGCCGCGCCAGGTGCGTTACCTGATCAGCACCACCGATACCGTGGAGGCGGCATGAACGATTCCATCAACGCTGCCGCCGCGCGCGCCTTCGCCGTCAATCGCCTGGCGCCGCCGGAGCCGGTGGTCTACCTGCATTGCGCGATTTTCCTGGATCGCTACACCACGCTCGGCGCCGAGACCTTCCGCCTGCAAAGTTTCCAGGGCCAGGAACAGGTCTCCGGGCTGTTCGAATTCGAGCTGCAGTTGAACGGCAACTCGGACGGCGAGCACGCCACGACCTTCAGTTTCAACGACATCATCGGCCGGCCGATCACGGTCGGTATCGAGATCCCGGCCGACGGCGGGCCGGATCCGGCCGCCTTCGACAAGGCCCTGGCCGGCGCCAAGACGGAGGGCAACGCCAGTAAGACGCTATCGCTGTTCCACGGCATGGTGACCAGCTTTGCCGTCAAGAATCGCGGCAGCTACAGCATCACCATGGCGCCCGAGCTGCATCGGCTGCGCCTGACCAACAGCTATCGGGTGTTCCATGGAAAAACCGTGTGGGACATGATAGGCATCCTGCTCGATGCGCACAACATCGCCTATGCACCGTTCTCGCCCAGCCCGGGCAACCTGGCGCTCAACCGCAACCAGGACTGGATGCAGGCCGGCGAAACCGACTACGAATTCCTGATGCGGCTGCTGGGCAAGGCGCATTTGTACTACTACTTCACACACACCGGCAACAGCCACACCGTGGTGTTTTCCAACCAGAGCATGTATCCGCAAGTGTTTGCCGACGGCCGGCCGCTGCCCTATGACTTCAGCAGCGCACAGGCGCTGGGCGCAACCCAGGCCGATGTGGTTACCGACTACTGCCTCAAGAAGTCGCTCGGCAGCACCGGCGTGCATGGCGTGCTGACGCAGCACGACGGCGCCTGGCTGGATAATCGCGTGGTCGAATACCAATCGTTCCAGGGCACCAGCAGCGCCGATGCCGACACGCTGCCGTTCCACCTGTACAAGAGTTACCAATACGGTTGCAGCAAGGACGAGGCGCTCGAATTCGCCGACGCCACCAAAAGCACGCTCGACAGCGCCCGCCATGAACTCAGCGGCACCAGCACCTGCAGCCATTTCCGCGCGGCCCATCGGTTTTCCATGCGCAACGGCGCCGGCGGCGCCGACAATCCGCGCCAGCCTTCCCTGGAAGCAGGCGATTTCGTGCTGACCTCGGTCAAGCACCAGGTCGACGCCGACGGCAATTACCAGAATCAATTCCAGGCCAGCACCGCCGCCTTCCTGATCACGCCCTACTCGATCCAGGACACGCAGCAAGGCAGCGTACTGGCGCAAGTGGTGTCAGCGGCGACCACGGCGGGACAATATCCGGTCGATTTCGGCGCCGCCAGCTCCTTCGACACCGGCCAGACCAACTTTACCGATAGCCTGAGCAGCCCCGCGGCTTTCGCGCAGATCGGCGTGTACGTGCGCTTTTCGACGGACGACAAGGATGCGCCCTGCACCTGGATCAAGCTGTCTTCGTCAATGCAGACCGCTCCCACGATCGGCTCGGTGGTGATGGTCGGGCGCGCGCAGGACGAGTCCGAATTGCCGGAAATCCAGAACATCGTCCAATCCAACGGCAGCACCCTGGTGGTGCCGTCCGGCTGGCTTTCAAACACCCACATCGGCAGCAATTTTTCGACCGGCTACGGCGACAACCAGAACATCAGCTATGGCAAGTATTCGGCGCCCGACCTGACGCAGTCCAGCGGCATCGTCAAAACCGCCTATGACAGCGGCCACTTCGGCAACACCAGTTTTTCCCAGGGCGCCAGCTACAGCTTCAGTTGCGCCGAATCGGCCGCCGCCGGCGCACAGTCGAACACGGGCGAGCTGTACGGCGGCAATCCGGTGGCCGGCGATATTTTGAGCGCCTCGGAAGCGCTCGGCTCGACCTACAGCCGCACGCTCGGCGACATGAGCTACAGCCACACCCACTTCACCGCATCCGACAGCGACAGCTGGACCGGTACCAGCACCAGCACCAGCTATGTCGACACCAGCAAGAGCACCAGTTACACCGGTAACAGCTTGTCCGCCAGCGTGGGCCTGACCAGCACCTCGATGGCCGTGATGGGCGTGGCCACCACCAACAACAATACCGGCGTGTCGATCAACGTCACCACCACCGGCAGCGTCTTCAACACCAGCCTGATCGGCGACACCCTGGAGGTCAGCCTGGCAGGCGACACCGTGAGGAATACCACCAGCGGCAACCTGATGGAAACCACCACCACCGGCAACACCATACGCACCTCCACCAGCGGCGACCTGGAAGAGACCGTCACCACCGGCCTGGTCAACCGCACCATCACCTCCGGCCTGACCGTCGAGGATCATGTCGGTTGCGGCGAGACCATCACCAAGGTCAATGGCGAAGTGATGAAAAACGAAACCAATGCCGCCGTGGTCGAGAACGTGTCGAGCGGCGACACCACCCGCATCGTCACTGCGGCGGCAAGTTCGCACATCGTGACCATGGCCGAAACCACCACCGTGGAGACGGCCGGCCCCGGCGCCCGCGTGTCGAACAACGATGAGACACCGCATGTCGACAATATCGTCACGCGGATATGCATGATCGAAGCCATGATCATCTTTATGTGAGCCCCAATGAAGATCATCAAACCACAATCGCTGGGCCTGCTGCACAAGCCCTACACCTTTTTGGGCAAGCATTACCTGTCCATTGCCACGCTCGGCTTCTTCCGCCTGGGTGCCGACAATCCGCGCTTCCTGACGGAAAACCTGCAGTGGCCGCACGTGGTCGCCAGCCTGCCGCCGGGCATGCCGCTGGACGAGGTAATGCCCAGGCAACAGGCTGAAGTGCTGCTGCTGGGTTCGGCCTATGCGCCGCAACAACAGGCATGCACCAGCCTGCTGGCGCAACTGCGCGTGGACGACGCCGAGGGCCGCGCGCTGGTCAGCAAATGCCTGTGCATCAGCGGCGAGCGCGACTGGCGCGCCGGGGTCCTGGGCGCACGCCGCGTGAGCAAGCCCAAGCCCTTCACCAGTATGGCGCTGAGCTACCGCCGCGCGTATGGCGGCGCGCGCAGCGCCGTCAATCCCGAAGGCTGCGGCGAACGTCCGGCGCGCGGCTGGTTGTCCGCCGGCGCCGGCCCCATGCCCAACATTGCCTATCCGCACACCACCGCGGCGGACTGGCGCGCCAGCGTGGCCGCCGGTTTCGGCCCCATTCCTATCGGCAACCGCACCCGTCGCAAGAAATTCGGCAGCTATGGCGCGGCCTGGCGCAAGCACGATGCACCAGGCTTTGCGCGCGACATGGACTGGAGCGTGTTCAACATGGCGCCGCCGGACCAGTGGGCCGGGCGCGACTTCCAGGGCGGTGAAGCGTACCTGCTGCGCAACCTGCATGCGCAGCATGGCGAGCTCGCCGGCAAGCTGCCCGGCTTGCGTGCACTCGCTTTCGTGCTGGAAACCGGCAAGACGGTGGAAGACGCCAGGGAAATCAGCCTGCGCATGGACACCGTGTGGTTCTTGCCGGACTACGACCTGGGCATCGTGGTTTACCACGGCCAGGCCGAGGTCGGCGACAGCGACGCACTCGATATCGGCGCCCTCATGGTCGCCTACGAAGACAAGGCCGCGCCGAAGGGCGAACAGCATTACCGGGAAGTGATGGCCTTGCGGCTGGACCGCGAGAGCGGCAGGCTGCACGTGTTCAACGAATCCCAGTTGGCGCCCTTGCCCGACGAGGCCGAACGGCTGCGCCGCGAGCAGGAACAAAAAGCTGCCGAAGACGCCGTGCTGGCGCGCAGCCAGCAACGCATCGACTTGCTCGACGCGCAATACTGGGCCGCGCGCGGGGTCAGTGCGCCAGCCGGGCATCGTCCCGCGCGCGCGACGCTGCCGGTGCTGGGCGTGATGACCTCGCGCACCGCCGCCGAAGGCGACTTCGATGTGTCCGACATCGTCGCCAAAGCGCGTGCGCTGGCGGCCCAGGTCGAGCAGGCCGGCAAGGAAGCGCTGGCCAGGATTGCAACGCCCCCGGCGGTCGTCGCCGATCCGGCCACGCTGCTGGCCAAGGCGCTGGCGCGCGCCGCCGTGCCCGCCTACGACCTGTTGCCGGCCGGGCAGACCGGCTGCGATCCGCAATTGGCCAGCATGTTGGCGCAACTGCCGGCGCCGCCGGACGGCGCCGACGCCGCCGCACTCCAAGCCGACCAGGCTAGCCGCGCCAATATCATGAAGATTCCTGCGCACCGCCGGCAGTCGCGCCGGGCGGCCCCGAAAGTGGTGTTGCCGGCGCTGCCCTATCCGCAGTCCGTGGCGCTTGCGCTCGGCGCGCAAATCCAGGCCTGGCTGCGCGCAGGCGTGCCGCTGGCCGGACGCGACCTGGCCGGCGCCAGCCTGGTGGGCGTCGACTTTTCGGGCGTCGACCTGCGCGAAGTCATGCTTGATGGCGCCGACCTCAGCGGCGCCAGCTTTGTCGGCGCCAACCTGCAAGGCGCCGTGCTGGTCGGCGCGCAACTGGATGACGCCGATTTCAGCAAGGCCAACCTGCAACAAGCCAACCTGTGCGCCACTCATGGCCGCAACATCCGTTTCGATGGCGCCGACCTCGAACGCGTCCAGGCGCTCGACGCCCAGTGGCCGCGTGCCGGCCTGCGCGGCGCCAGGCTGCGCCGCCTGCTGGCCCTGCGGCTGCAATGCCAGGGAGCGCAATTCGACCGCGCCGACCTGGGCAAAGCGACCTTGTTCGATGTCGAGGCCGACGACGCCAGCTGGCGCCAGGCGCAGATGGAAAAGACGGTGTTCCTGCGCGCCGGTTTGCAAGGCGGCGATTTCAGGCAGGCGCAATTGCGCAAGACGGTGTTCAACAACGCTCGCCTGCAGCGCAGTCGCTGGGACCAGGCATTGCTGGAAGAGGTCCAGGGCGGCGCCGGCAGCAACTGGAACGGTGCCGCCATGGTGGGCGCGACCCTGAAGAAATGCGGTTTCCATGGTGCCGAGTTCGCCCACGTCGACGCCCGCCAGGCGCAATTCCTGCGCTGCGATTTCAGCAAAGCCGATCTGCGCTGGGGACAATTCGACGGCGGCCAGTTTTCCTACTGCGGCTTCATGCAGGCCGACTTGCGCATGGCCAGCGCCGCCGCCGCCGAGTTCTTCCAATGCCTGTGCCGCAAGACCGATTTCTCCGGCGCGCAACTGGCTTCCACGGTCTTTACGCAATGCGAACGCAGCGGCGCGATTGAAGCAGCAAGGAGCGCGGCATGAGCATCTGGGACGACATCGCGCTGGCGATCAAACTGGACCGGCCCATCCACCAACGCGAACTGGCCGGCCTCGATGCGCGCAAGCGCGCCCTGGGCGGCGCCACCTTCAGCCATGCCGACCTGGCCGGCGCCTGCTTTGTCGACGCCGACCTGGCGCGCGCCAGGTTCATCAACTGCAACCTGGATGGCGTCGACTTCAGCAATGCCGTGCTGGACCACGCGCTGTTCGTCAAATGCACGATGACGGCAACCCGCCTGTGCGCCAAGCAAATGCGCCATATCTGCTGGGTCGATTGCGATCTCGGCGCCAGCAACTGGGAGCACGCGCACCTGCAGGTAAGCTCCGTCGTCAACAGCAGCCTGCAGCAGGCCCGGCTCGGCGCCGCGACGCTGGAACGCAGCAGCTTCCTCAACGATCGCTTCGACCACGCCAGCCTGGCCGGCGCAGCGCTGGCGCAATGCGTGGTCAGCCCGGCCGACTGGCGCAAGGTGCAGTTGCAGGAGATGCGCGCCGACGGCGTGGTTTTTTCCAATGCCGATTTCCGCGGGCAGCGCATGAACGGCTTGCAACTGCAGCGCTGCTCGCTGCAAGGCGCCGAGTTGAGCGACGTCGATTTCGGCGCGGCCGCGCTGCAGGAATCGAACTTCCACCAGGCCAAATTCCTGCGCGCCAACCTGAGCAAGGCAGACGCCTCGCGTGCGCTCATGCTGGAAGCCAGCCTGGAGCATGTCAACCTGGCAGGCGCCACACTGGAAGGCGCGATCTTCCAGGGCGCCAGCCTGCACGATTGCCAGTTCGACCAGGCGCAACTGAAAACCAGCTTCTGGAACAAGAGCAAGCATGAGCGGGTGTCCTTCCTGGGCGCCGACCTCAGCCATGCGCGCCTGGAGCACATCCAGGGCGATGAGGTCGATTTTTCGCACGCCAACCTGGACCACGCCCAATTCCACAATGCCGATGTCTGCCATGCGCGCTTTGACGGCGCCAGCATGCACCGCCTGGCCAGAACCGATATCGTCCGCCTGCAACAAGAAACCCGCACCCTAGCCCTGGAGAAAAAATGATGCGATCAGCCCCCGCCGCCAGCAAGCTTCCACAGCCTTTGCCGCTGCATCTGGTCGAGGCAAAAATCGTCGTCGCGCTGGAGCGCCACAGCTACCTGCTCGACGACGGCCGCGTAGCGCGCCAGGCCCTGAGCTGCCTGCTCCGGCCCGAAGTGGGCGACCAGGTGCTGGCAGCCTCCGGCCAGAACGACACGCCCTACATCCTGCATGTGCTGGAACGGCCGGGACTGCAACAGGTGCAACTGAGCGCCCCCGGTGCGCACGCCTTGTGCATCGAACAGGCCGAGATCACGCTCAGCGCCGCCGACAGCATCGCCTTGCGGGCGCTGCGCGATGTCGAGGTCAGCGCCGCCACCGGCGTGTTGAGCCTGAACAGCCGCAACCTGTTTGCGACCGTACAGGACAGCCTGGTGCAAAACGTCGGCAATTTCATCGGCAAGGCCGGGCACTACCTGCTGGAAGTCAGGCAACTGTTGCGCCTGCACGGCCAGCAAGCGCTGGTGACCGCCGAGCAGGATGTCAAGGTCGATGCCGAACGCATCAGCATGGGCTGAGGTAGCCCGATAACCACGCCACGGAGCTCTTATGTTTGCCACCAACAGCCTGGCCGCCATGTCGATGATGACCGTACCCGACGTCTGCAAGACGCCCATCATCGTGCCGGTACCGATACCGTATCCGAACATCACCATGTCGAGCATGCACATACCGTCGGTGTTCAACGTCATGTTCGGTTCCGGCCTGGCCGAGAACCTGATGACCGAAGGCACCATCAGCATGGGCGACGAACCCGGCGTGGAAGGCGGCATCATTTCCGGCATTTTCATGGGCAAGGACACCTACATCCTCGGCAGCGAGGTGGTGGTGGTCGGCACCGCCAATGCCGTGCACATGACCTCGCTGGTGGGCATGAACGGCATGCCGTTCAACACCGTGGGCATTTCGCTGGTGCCGGCGCAATTTCGTGTCCTGATCCTGGCATGAACATCTACCGCCCCCTCGATCCCCCGCAGCTCCGGCGCAGTGCCGGCGTGGTGCTAACGGCGCTGCTGCTGGCGGCTTGCAGCTTGTTCGGCCCCAAGACAGCCGCGGTGTCGCAGATCAAGGTGGTCGCCGAGATCAATGCCAACCAGAGCAGCGCGACCCAGATCGACATCGTGTTTGTGTATGACGCCACCGCCGCGGCGCTGCTGCCCAAAACCGGACCCGAGTGGTTCGACAAGAAATCCGCCCTGCTGGCAGGGGCGGCCGACAGCATCGACGTGGCCAGCCTGCAGGTGCCTCCGGCGACCATCGCCGACGTCAGCCTGCCGGGGCGACATGGCAAGGCGATCGGGGTCTACGTGTTCGCCAATTACCTGAGCGCTGCGGGACAAGCCGTGAGCAATATCACGCCGTACAAAAGCGTGACGATCTGGCTCACCCCGGCCGGCATTTCGTACAAATTTCCCTGACGCGGGCACAGAAAAGCAGACCACCATGACACAGAATCCCCCTCTCCCGGACGCCGTCCAATGGTCGGAAGGCATGATGATGTCGCCGCAGCATTTCCAGCAAAATGACCGCTACTGGCATGCCCAGCTGCGTCATCGACTGCAAGCGCTGAACCCGCATTATTGGGGACTGTTGCACCTGCGCTTCGATATCGTCAACGAGATCGTGAGCATCGGCGAACTCGAATGCCTGCTGCCCGACGGCCTGCTGGTCGGCTTTCCGGGACAATCGCCGCGCCAGCCGGCCGGCAATGCCGAGATCGAAGTCGGCAGCGCCTGCAAGAGCGGTGCGCCGCCGCAGAAGCTATGGTGCTGGGTCAACCAGCGCGGCTCGCACGCGGCTTGCCAGGATAGCCAGGAACGTCGCTACAACTCCATCCTGGATGCGCCCGACGCCGACGAAAACACCGGCGACAACGGCCTGGCGCTGGCGCGCCTGCAAGTCAATTTCCAACTCTACCTGGGCAACACGGCGCCATCGGCCGAGGGCGCCGTGCCGCTGCTGGAAATCGTGCGCGGCGAGAACCAGCAATTGCAGGTGACGCCCTACCATCCGCCGCTGCTGCACATCGGCGCGGCCGATTTCCTCGGCGCCGACAGCCTGTGGCGGCAATTGCAGCAATTGCACGATCGCCTGTGGGACAAGCTCGCGCAATTGAGCGAAAACGGCAAGAACCACGAAGCGGAAGAAAACCTGGGCGCCGAAAAACGCCAGCACCTGGCGGCGGCGCGCGCCATCAGCACGGCGCTGCCGGCCTTGTCGGTACTGCTGCAGGAGCGCACGCACCCGGCCCAGCTGTACCAGGCGCTGGCGCAGATCGCGGGACAAGTCAGCAGCATCGGCAGCAACCCGCTGCCCTTGCTGATGAAGCCCTACCAGCACGAGGACTGCCTGCCGCAATTCCGCCAGGTGATGGACTTTATCCAGGCGCGCGTCGATAGCGTCGATACGCGTTACGAAACGCTGGCGTTTTCGCTCACCGACCAGCACGACGGCGGTCCGCAGGACGCCTGTTTCGAACGGCAACTGCCGGACGGCGTCTCCGACGAACTGTTGATCGAACTGGAACCGCGCGGCGCCCAGACCAGCGACCAGTTGCTGGCCTGGCTCAACGACGCCCTGATTGCGGACGCCACCCTGGTGGAACCTTTGCGCCGCGCGCGCGTGACCGGCGCCACGGCGCGGGCCCTGGAAGCGCACGAAATCGAACGCGAAAAGCTGCGTCCCCAAGCCTTCCTGTTCATGCTCAAGAACCAGCGCCTGATGCTCGACGACGACGGCGCGCAAACGGCCTTCCGCGAAAACCAGCGCTTGCAGATCCAGGGGCGCAAAAACGGCAACCTGCCGGCCGCCATCACGCTGTACCGGCGCAAGCAAAAGACTGCTGCCGCCACCACCGCGGGGCGCGACCATCATGCGTGAACCCGAGCTGCGCGCACATCACGCCATCGATCCGCGTCCGGATCGGCAAGCCGAGCCGGAGTTCACGCTGGTGGCGCAGTTTGCCGATTTCTACGAGGAAGTGGCGGGCATCAAACGCGCCCAGGCTGAAGCGCGCCTGCCCGCCTACCTGGGACTCGACGGCGCTGCGCCGGTGGCGCCGGACGAACTGGCGCGACGCGTTTCGGCGCGCCTGCTTGAACTGCTGCGCCGGCAGGAACGCCTGTGCGTTGCCGACAGCGCTTCCGAAGCCGGACAGTTGCAACGCAAGGCGCTCTACGTGATGGCCGCGCTGGCCGATGAAATCCTGATCTTCGAGTTGCAGTGGCCGGCGCGCGACGCCTGGCTTGGCGTGTTGCTGGAACAGAGCATGTTCGATTCCAGCAGCGCCGGTTCGCGTTTTTTCACCATGGCGCAGCAACTGCTGCACGACAACATCCGCTCGCGCTTGCATATCGACCTGGCGGCCGTGTTCCTGCTGGCCATGGAGCTGGGTTTCAAAGGCGGCCTGCGCGCGCGCCAGGGACAAACCGAACTGGACTCGATGCGCCAGCGCCTGTACCAGTTCGTCACCGCATCCCCCAGCGGCGGCGCCGCCGTGCTGGCGTTTGCCGAAGCCTACGACTATCCGCTGCAAGGCCTGCGCGACGAACGCCTGGCGCCGGTGTCGCCGTGGCGCAACCTGGGCCTGTACGGCCTGCTCGGCTATGTGCTGGCCTCGGCGGTGCTGTGGTTGGTGTTGATGTATCCCTTCGAACGTTACATGGGCGCATGAGCGCCCGCCATTGACCAGGAACAGGAGCCTATTCGTGAACGTCTCGCAGCAATTGCTGGCACAGCTTAAAGCGCGCACCGGACTGTCGATCGACGCCGGCACGCTGGAGGTTGTGCTGCTGGGCGTCGCGGCGCTGGTCGCGCTGGTCCTGCTGCTGTGGGGCGGCAAGGCGATCTGGGGCAAACTCAAGCCTTTGCTGACGGCGCCCAAGGCACCCGCCCTGTGCGGCTGCGAACCTGCGCAACCAGTACCCCGGCCGGGCTGGTTCGCACGTCTCTCGCTGAGCATCGACTACTTGCGCACGAAACGCGAATGGCGCTACGCCACGCCGTGGTTCCTGATGCTGGGCGGGCAACGCGCCGGCAAGAGCAGCCTGCTGGCCTCGATCGGCGCAGAACACTGGCAACCCCTGAGCCGGCTGCAGCAAAAGCTGAACGTGAACGGCGCTACCTGGCATGCCATCGCCGACGGCCTGGTGCTCGACCCCGAGGGCGCATTGCCCTATGTCGCGGCCAACGCCGCGCTGGGCGTGCCGGAGCAGGATGACAATGTCTCCCGGCGCTGGAAAAAGCTGCTGGACCAGCTCGACGCCCTGCGCCCCGAACGCGCGCTCGACGGCATCGTGCTGGTGCTGTCGGCGGCGAGCTTGTTGCGTGGCGACGCCGCGGCTTGCCAGGCCGCAGCGCAGAACGCCCGTCAACAATTGCGCACGATCGAAGAGCGTTTCGAGTTCGCGCTGCCGGTGTATGTGGTGGTCAGCGCCTGCGACAGCATCGACGGTTACGCGGCGTTCTGGCGCTCGCAGGCCGCCGGCCGCCGCGGTGAAATGGTGGGCTGGTCGGCGACGACGCAAACCACGGACAGTCCGCCGTCCCAATGGGGCGAGGCGATTTTCGACGACATCGGACGCCAACTGCGCGCCTTGCAGGTGGAGGCCGCGGCGCATTGCGAACGCATCGCGCCCGGCGACGCCGATTTGCTGTTCCTGTATCCACGTCATTTTGCGCAATTGCAGGCGCCTTTCCAGCAATGGCTTTCCATCGTGTTCCAGGCCTCGGCCTGGCAGACCACGTTTTTCCTGCGCGGCGCCTATTTCACCGGCGTGGTCGCCGACACCGGTAGCCAGGCCAGTGTGGTCGCCGACGTGCGCGACGATGTCGCTTTCGTGCGTGACCTGATGCTGACCAAGGTTTTGCCGGAGACGCACCTGGCGCGTCCCACGCGCGCCGGCGTGTGGTCGCGCAACTTGCTGATACGCCGGCTGCAATGGCTGGGCATCTTGCTGTTTAGCGCCTTGATCGTGGCCGGCGGCCTACGCGCCTGGCAGCTCGACGCGCAAATCAAGGGCGTGGTGTCGTCGCTGAAACTGATGCAGCAATTGCAGGCGCCTGCGGTCGGCGCCGGCAATTGCATCCCGCAGGAACCGGTGTACCAACTGATCGGACAGGTCGCGCGTATCGACGCCGCGGCACACAGTTGGCTGCTGCCGCTATCGCTGCTCGATACCCGGCTGCGCGACGAGAGCGCGCAACGGGTCGCCGACAAGGCGTTCAGGAACGTGATCCTGCCCGGCCTCGCCTGCCGCATGGGGCAACGTGCAGTGGCGCTCGGCAATCGCGCCAACAGCGCAACCGACGCCGCCACCGACTACGCAAAGGCGCTGGCACAACTGCAGGATTTCGTGCGCCAGACGCAGTCCTATGAGCAAAATGCGCGCCGCTTCCAGCGCTTGCTGGGCCGCTCGCCCTATGCCAAGGATCGCGTGCTACTGCCCGAATTCATCGGCCTGGTCGAGTATGCCTATGGCGTATCGCTGCCGGGCGGCTTGCGCAACCAGGCCGGCTTGCTGCCGGCAGTGCTGGAAAAACTCAACAACCGCGACTTCAGCGCCCCGCTCAACACGCCACCGCAACTCACGCAAGACGTCAGCATGCATATCGTCGACATGGCCAACCGCGTGCAACAGCTGATGAACACCAACCTGCTGGCCGGCGCCGAGTTGTTGCGACAACTGGAGCAAAGGCAGCAGCCCTTGTTGCAGCATGTACAGCAATTCACCACGTGGCTGACCTGGGTGCGCACCGCCTGGCTGGGCTCGAGCGCGACCAATAATCCCTTGCAGGCAACCCAGGATCAACTGGCGGCCACCCTGCAAACGCTGGTCGACGAGGCCGACTATCCGGCCGACCTGCCCGCCCGCGCGTCGGCCAAGTTCGACGCCGCCAATGGTTATCCCAAGGCGATGCAGTCGCTGGGCCGCATGACGCTGCCCGGCTACGGTCCGCTATTCATCACTGCGGACCAGAAGATCGTCTTCAATCCGGCGCTGCAGGATGAACTGCTGGGGCTCAACGCCCTGGACGGTCTCGACTACATGCACGTCGACCCGCTGCAAGGCTTCGCCTGCCGCGGCAAAGTGGCAAGCTGGAGCCCGAACCTGCTCAACCAGGCCACCCAGTACGCGCAGGGTTACACCAAGTTCCTGGCCCAGCCGCAACTCAAGAACGGTCGCTCCGATGCGCTCTACCGGCAACTGGCGCGCTACCAACTGGAACTGGCGATGAACAACAGCCTGCAGCTGGCGCAAAACGCCGCCGACGATTATGTCGACGCCGGCACGCTCAGCAGCGAAACGCGTCAGAGCAAGGACAGCAGCAATTTCGGCAAGATCGCGCCGACGCTGCTGGCAGCGCAAAAACAATTCCGCACGCTGGGCATGAGCGGCAGCGCCACCCGCCTGGGACTATGCGTGCGCCAATATGCCGAGGCCCAGTTGGCCAACATCGCGCTGCTGGCCGAGCAAAGCCAGTTGTATCAACCGAGCTTCCTGCCGGCTTCCAGCAGCCCCGACGCCAACTTCTTCGACCTCGGCAGCACGCCGGTAATCAAGGACATGCTGGCGCGCCAGGTCAGCCGGGTGCAGGTATTGTCCGACTATGCCGCGCCCGTGCTCGATTACCTCAACCAGGCCGATCCCTCGTCGACCGCCAGCAGCGAAAACACCGCCAACGCGCCGTATTGGAACAACACCGCCAGCGAGCTGAAAAAATACACGCAAGGCAAGGACCCGAACGCCCAGGCGAGCTTGCTCGACAACCTGTTCCTCAAGGAATTCCCGGACCTGCAAAACGGCACCTGCGCCAAGCAACTGGCAGCCTATCAATCGCCGGCGCTGGGCAACGACCTGTTCTCCAGCCATCGCCAGCAGCTCGAAAAAAGCGTGCAGATGCGCTGCAAGGGCGAACGCTATGCCCAGGCCCAGAGCGCCTACCTGGCCGTGGCCACACGCTTCAACCGCGAGCTGGCCGGACGCTATCCATTCGGTGCGCTGGACGCCGAAGATGCGGGCATGGCCACGGTCAAGGCCTTCTTCGTCGACTATGAAGGCAAGCGCGCAGCGTTGGCGAAAATGGTCAGCGGCCTGGACGATCCTTACTGGACCGAGGTGCGGCGCTTCCTGGCGCAGCTCGACGACATCAGCAAATTCATGCGCGGCAATATCACGCCGGCCGACCCCACCGTACCAGATGGCGAAGCCGACGCCTTGCTGAACCTGAATGTGAATTTCCGGGCATTGTCGGCGTCGTCGACCGGCGCCGACCAGCTCAGCCGCATGGCCTTGCTGTCCGGGGCCAAGGAAATTTCCTTCCCCAACGGCGGCAACAGCATGGATTGGCAATATGGCCAACCGCTGGTGCTGGACTTGTCCTGGGCCGGCCTGTCGGTATGGCGCCCCGCGGTATCGGTGGGCAAGTCGGACTTGCAGGTCGAAGGCAGCACCGCGTCGTTTGCCTCCAGCGGCAACTGGGCCTTGCTGCGCATGCTGGAACGCCACTTGCCCAAATCGGCCGGCCGCACCGACCCGCGCGATCCGACGCGCCTGTTGCTGGAGTTCGACGTGGATGTGCTCAACGTCACCGCACCGGGCAAGGCGCTCACCGACACCGCGCGCCTGTTCCTGAGCATCAAGCTGACCAACGCCGGCGCCAAGAACGGCGCGGCCCTCAAACTGCCCGCGGCATTTCCGCCCAAGGCGCCATGACGATAGGAGTAGCTATGACGAGTTCCTTGCAAACCGAAGCCGAACGGCATTTCCAGGACACCCTGGGCGTCGGTTTCGACGCCCTGCTGGCCGCCGTCAGCGATGACATCCCTTGCGGCCGTCCGGCGCGCTACAGTTCCTGCTACCCGGCGCTGCAGGAAGCGCGCCGGCAGGATGACCTCAGCCTGCCGCTGGGGACCTGGCAGCGCGATTTGAAACGCGCCGACTGGGCCGAGGCGAGCCGCCTGATCGTGCAGGCCCTGCAACATGAGAGCAAGGACATGCAATTGCTGGCCTGGCTGCAGGAAGCGCAGATCCGTCGGCACGGCATTGCCGGCGTCAGCGCGACGCTGGTTCTGATGCGCGCCCTGTGCCTGCGTTATTGGGACCAACTGCATCCGCAAGTGATCGACGGCGACGTCGAACATCGCGCCAACATCCTCAGTTCCGTCGCCGAAAAGAATTTGCCGGCGCTGCGCCTGGCGCCGCTGATCGGCATCGGACAAGAGCACACCTACAGTTGGGCCGACTGGGAGCAGGCGCAATTGAACGAGCAGATCAAGGCAGGCAAAAGCAAGGCCCAGCCAGAACCGGAAGGCGTCAGCCTGCAAGACTTGCAAAGCGCCGTGGCCGGTGCCGCCACCGACAGTTACATCGACATGCGTACGCACTTGCAGGCCGGCCTGCAGGCGATCGCCGAGCTCAGCGCGGCGCTCGATCCATTGTTTGGCGAACACGCGCCCGGCATGGGCGGCATGGCGCAACTGCTGCTGCAGATGTCGGCGTTGGTGGAGGGAGAGTTGCACAAACGCGGCGTGCGCCTGGCGGCCGATCCCGAACCGACGCCGGCGGAGGCGCCTGCAACGGCGCAGCTTGCCGCCCATGCCGGTGCGGCGGCGGCCAATGCCGGCGCCATCCACGATCGCGCCGACGCTTATGCGCGACTGGCGGAAGCCGCCGAGTTCCTGATGCGTCTCGATCCGCACAGCCCGGTCCCCTACCTGGTGCGCAGGGCCACGGAATGGGGCAGCCTGAACACCGTTGAGCTGTATCAGGAACTGTTTTTACGACTGAATGGGCAATTGAATATTTTTGAAATGCTCGGATTGCGTCAAGCCGAGTCCGCCAACTGATGTGCATGAAGGGAGAAAAAAATGTTTAGACGAGCAACCATGACCACGCTTTCCGCTTTGTCCACCGGGAGCAGCATCAGCAGCAGTAGCAGCAGCGTCGCCAGACGCAGCATCAGCTTCCTCGCTACGCCCACGACTCCACCGACCTCCGCCGGACACGTACACGCGATGCTGTCGCCGGCCGAGATGGAGAGCGCCCCACACGGCATGGGGCCGGTTCAAGGCTGGAACGGCGGCGGCAGCCGACTCTCGCCGGTGGTGCCGACGCATTTCATGCGCGACAGCGCCAGGCGCCAAAGTTTCAGCTACGGTGATCGGGACGCCACCGGAACGGAGCAGCGCTTTTCCGGCGTCCATAACCAGGGTCGCCTGGACACGGAAGCGCTATCTTCACCTTTGGTGCAACACGCCCCGCTGCCTGACTTGAATCGCCAAGGACTCTCCGCCGTGCAAGCGGTGCGGGAACAGCATGTCGCTGAAGGCGTCACCTACATGACCACGCACAGAGAGCATGAAATTGACGGCAAACGCACCAGGAATTGCGTCGGCTTCGCCACTGAAATACTGAAAGCCACCACCGGCGTGGACTTGCATCTTCCCATGCATGCCTACCCAACGGATGTCGTCGACGCCGTCAATGCGAACCGGGCCGTGCTCCAGAAAGGCATGCATTACATGGGGACTTCGGACGACAAGGGCCACGAGGCGATACCGTGGGTGCCGACCCGGCAGGAGGCGGAACATGACGCCAGGATCGCCACCATCCAGAGAGCGCGCAGCTAAGCCCGGAGCAGTGGGGGCGGGAAACCGCGGCAGTCGGTGTCACATGGGGACGGCAGAAAACCCCAGGCAGTTTTTTATTTTCAAACCATCCAGAAAGGAAAGCACCATGCCAAGACGCAACAATAACAACAACAATAATTTTGGTCACAACCAGCATCAAGCCTGGCGCAACCGCACCGGCCAGGCAGTCATCACCACGCGAGGCGGCGCCAACACCATACATCCGTCGGCGTTGGGAGGTACTGTGCATCGAGGAAATCTGACCGTGCATTATCAACACGGAACGGCGGAACAGGTACACCAGCACGGACGAGGACGACCGCACCAGACCGCGCAAGGCGGACAGGGTCGCAATCGGCATCGCGCGCTCTCGCCGGCCACGCGCGCTTACTTCTGAACCTGGGGGGACGCACGACAACAGAGGCATTTGCGACCTGACGCGCGGCTGGCTGCGGTCAGGTCGGATTGCCAATTGAAAACCATCGATGAAAAGGACTTGCCATGCCTCCTAAAACCGCCGACGCCGCAGCAACTCCGGATACACATCGGTAGCAATAAAGAGAAAGCCCTGAGCACGATGACGTGTTCTGAATGGCGAGATCCGTGCCGCGCCGCTCAAGACTCAATGCCACGGTATGTTCAGCGCAGGTCCCACCGAAAAAATCAATCGGGAGCGAGCAATTCCTCGGTGCCGCTTTGGTCCGTGCGTCGCGACGCCGACTGATCGCCGCTGCCGCCGTTGAGCACATCCCGGGTCGCGCGCGGCAAACGGTTCAGCAAGGCAGTTTGCGTGCGGGTGGACAGCGGCAACTCAATCGCCGCCTGCGGCGTTTGTCGCGGCGCCGGACGGGGGCCGCCGAACTGACGGATATGCCCGGCGCGCGTATCGGCGGGGGCCGGATGCCTGGTGCCCAGCACCGCTTGCGTGCTGCCGTTGGGTACCATCACCTGCACCTCATGCGCATTGTTGCGCAGGCCCAGCGTCGGCGGATTCGAGTTGTTTTTTTTTCGCATGAGGCGCTCCGTTAGAATGTCGACGCTGAAGCTGCATGCGCAGCGCTGAGAACGTGTTTACGATCTGTAGCGAGAGGCCGTCAGCCGGTGGCGGCCGGAGCACAGCTCAGTTGAAACCCATGGAGCGTACATAAGTACGAGAGGATTCCGAGCACCGCCCGACGCCGGATCACGCCCTCGCAGTAAGATCGCAAACACGTTCTGAGGAACATAGTAGCGACAAGTTGTACTGTATTGCAAACGGCCGCACCTGCCGGCGCATTGTTTTCATTTTCCAAAATAAGGATGTCGATCGAATGGCCCGCATCTATCAAACTGCTTCCATGGGCGAAGCCCACATCCGCGTCGCCCTGGTACAGGAGCGTGGCGTCGCCGATTTGCTGGTGCACCGTGTCGGCAGTTGGGGATTGGCGCGCGGCGATGCGCTCTGGTACCTCACCAAAGACAAGCAAGACGCCACAGTGTGGCTTTTTTTCACCAGCCTCGGCATGGCCGAAGTCAAAATCTGCTTTGTCGACAATTACAGCGAAGCGGGCTGGCTGACACCTCATCGACTCAAGGGTCGCTTCGCGCGCTGACAGCCTCTTTCCAGTATGCAGCCCCACGCAGCAGCTGTTTGACTGCATACCTCGCGGAATATTCTTACGTGGTTTTACACCTCAAACCAAGAATACCAAGTAGTACGTAATCGTTTGCATCTCCGTACGTGGCCATCAATCGAAAATAAGTACATGCAGATGGAAATTTACTTTTGATTTCTCGACGATATTTTTTGACATCTCAAAATCGCGCATATTAAAATCGGCTCCCCGTCGTAACAAAAAGACAGCATTTTTCGACGGCAGCAACACTGCCTTTCCTGCATGACTTCGTTTCTTCATCTTTAGAACCTCACGGTGTACAAGGACATGATTGATGAGCGAGTTACTGAAAAAAAAACTAATAGGTTCATCCCTCAGATTTCAGCAAACCTGTACCGAGATGATGAAAATCGCTGCTGTCGATGCGACCGTCATGATCAGCGGAGAAACAGGTACCGGCAAGGAATTGGCGGCGCGTGCGATCCACTATCAAAGCAGTCGCAAGGATAAACCCTTCATCCCCGTCAACTGCGGCGCCTTGCCCGAGGCGCTGATCGAAAGCGAATTGTTCGGCCATGAGCGCGGCGCCTTTACCGACGCCAAGTCTGCTTCGGTCGGCCTGGTCTGCGACGCCGACGGCGGCACGCTGTTCCTCGATGAAGTCGATGCACTGAGTCCACGCGCGCAGTCGGCGATGTTGCGCTTCCTGCAGGACAAGAGTTATCGCCGCCTCGGCAGCGGTATCGAACGACACGCCGATGTGCGCATCCTGGTCGCCACCAATACCAACCTCGAACAACTGGTGCTCGAGCGCCGCTTCCGCCAGGATTTGCTGTACCGCCTCAACGTATTGTTGCTGCGCATGCCGCCCTTGCGCGAGCGCGACGGCGACGGTGTGGAACTGGCGCGCGCTTTCCTGGCCAGGCTCAGCCGTCAATACCAGTTGCCCGAAAAGAGTTTGCATGAAGATGCAGTCGCTTTCATTGCCAGCCACCGCTGGCCCGGCAATATCCGCGAGCTGGAAAACGCCATCCATCGCGAATTCCTGATGACCGAAGGCAATCAGATTCGCCTCGGCAACACCGCCACCGAAGTGCAAAAAGATTCAGGCAACCTGCTGTTCAAGGATGCCAAGGCCTATGCGATTGCCGAATTCGAGCGGCGCTACCTCGGCAGCGTGTTGCAAAAAGCCGCGGGCAATCTGTCGCTGGCGGCGCGCCTGGCAGGACAGGAGCGCAGCGCCTTCGGTAAGCTGGCGCGCAAACACAATATCAAGGGAACGGATGCGGCCTTGCCGCTGTCAGTGCAGTATGCCGCGGCGCAAGAAGCCGCGGAAACCGACTATTCCTCTCGCCTCCACACCATCAAAAAATGACCTGCGAAGCACGCGTTCAGTTTGCCGCCGACGCCATCATGCGCTACTTGCAAGCGCATCATGACAGCGCAGACACGGTTGAAGGCATCCACGAATGGTGGATAGAGTGGCCGGCCGAATCCGAATCCATCTTCATCACCTACACCGCCCTGATCGACCTGGAAAGCCGCGGCATCATCGAACGGCGCCAGATGTCCCATCGCGAGATCTGGCGCCTGGCACGACCACAAGCAGCCAAACTGGGTATCGCCTGAGGCGCGTGATACGGCGCCCATCGCCTGCTTGCCAGCATCTCGATACCGATCAGAAAACAGCCGGCTCATTCTTGCGATGAAGCGTAATGCATGCAAAAAAGCCCGGTGACAACCGGGCTTTTTTGCGCTCTTGCCTGCGCGGGATCATCCCCCGCCACAGATCAGCGCTTCAGCTGCGACAGGTCGCGCACGGCGCCGCGGTCGGCCGAGGTGGTCAGTGCGGCGTAGGCCTGCAGCGCCTGCGACACCACGCGCTCGCGACCAAGCGGTTGCCAGGCATCATGGCCGCGTGCTTCCATGGCGGCGCGGCGTTGCGCCAGCTCTTCAGCCTCGAGGCGCAGGTTGACGGTGCGTGCCGGGATGTCAATGTCGATCATGTCGCCCTCTTGCACCAAGCCGATGGCGCCGCCTTCGGCCGCTTCCGGCGAAGCGTGGCCGATCACCAGGCCGGACGAACCGCCCGAGAAACGGCCGTCGGTGAACAGCGCACAGGCCTTGCCCAGGCCCTTGGACTTGATGTACGAAGTCGGATACAGCATTTCTTGCATGCCGGGGCCGCCCTTGGGGCCTTCGTAGCGAATGATGACGACGTCGCCCGCATGCACGGTGTCGCCCAGGATGCCTTCGACGGCCGCGTCCTGGCTCTCGAACACGCGCGCCTTGCCGGAGAACTTGAGGATGCTTTCATCCACGCCGGCGGTCTTCACGATGCACCCCTTTTCGGCGATGTTACCGTACAGGACCGCCAGGCCGCCGTCTTTCGAATAGGCGTGCTCGCGATCGCGGATACAGCCTGCGCTACGGTCCAGGTCGCCCTGTTCGTAACGTTCAGCTTGCGAAAACGCCGTTTGCGACGGCACGCCGCCCGGTGCCGCGCGGAACAGTTTGTGGACTGCGGCGTCGCTGCTGACGCGAATATCATATTTGGCAATCGCATCGCCCAGCGTCTTGCTGTGCACGGTCGGCAGCGAGGTGTCGAGCAGACCGCCGCGCGCCAGTTCGCCGAGAATCGCGATGATGCCGCCGGCACGGTGCACGTCTTCGATGTGGAACTTGTCCGTCATTGGCGCCACCTTGCACAGGCATGGCACCTTGCGCGAGATGCGGTCGATGTCGGCCATGGTGAATTCAACTTGCGCTTCATGCGCCGCCGCCAGTAAATGCAACACGGTATTGGTCGAGCCGCCCATCGACACGTCCAGCGCCATGGCATTTTCGAACGCGGCCTTGCTGGCGATGCTGCGCGGCAGGACCGAGTAATCGTCTTGTTCGTAGTGACGCTTTGCCAGTTCGACGATCAGGCGGCCGGCGTTCAGGAACAGTTCTTTGCGATCGGCATGGGTGGCGACGATGGTGCCGTTGCCAGGCAAGGCCAGGCCCAGCGCTTCGGTCAGGCAGTTCATCGAATTGGCGGTGAACATGCCCGAGCAAGAGCCGCAGGTAGGACAGGCGGCGCGCTCGATTTCAGCCACGTCGGCGTCCGACACGCTGCTGTCGCCGGCTTTGATCATGGCATCGATCAGATCAAGCTTGATGACTTTCTGGCCGTTGTTGACCACCTTGACCACCTTGCCCGCTTCCATCGGGCCGCCCGACACGAACACCACCGGGATGTTCAGTCGCATCGCCGCCATCAGCATGCCCGGCGTGATCTTGTCGCAGTTCGAGATGCACACCATGGCGTCGGCGCAGTGAGCGTTGACCATGTATTCGACCGAGTCGGCGATCAGGTCGCGCGACGGCAGCGAGTACAGCATGCCGCCGTGACCCATGGCGATGCCGTCATCGACGGCGATGGTATTGAATTCCTTGGCCACGCCGCCGGACGCTTCGATCTCGCGCGCCACCAGTTGGCCCAGGTCTTTCAGATGGACGTGGCCGGGCACGAATTGGGTGAACGAATTGACCACCGCGACGATCGGCTTGTCGAAATCGCCATCCTTCATGCCGGTGGCGCGCCACAGTGCGCGGGCGCCCGCCATGTTGCGGCCTTGGGTGGTGGTGCGGGAACGGTAAGTTGGCATGCTGGGTGTCTCCTCAGAGCTGCGGACAAAATAAGATCCGCAAGAGTGCCGTGTCTGCACCCAGTTGTCCAATATATGATTCCATGCCCTGTAATTCGTATTACATATTACTGAGCGGCGACGTCAACTTCCGGCATGCCGGCCGGCAGCGCGCCGTGGGCGCTCTGCATGACGATCTGGTGCACGAATTCGAGCTTGGCCAGCACCGGCGTCGAGAGCGTAAACGGGTAAGAGTCCGGCATGCCGATGCTGCGGCTCAGGCTGTTGAGCACATAGGTCAGGGCAAACCATTCCACGATCAACTCGTGAAACGACGCGACATCCACCGGTGCGGTGCCGATGGTCAGGTTTTGCTCGTTGCGGTGGTGCGGACGCAGTTGCACGCCGCAGGAGTAAGCCGTCTCCAGCGTATCGAACATGTGCAGGTAATGCGCCCAGGTTTCGGCCCAGTCTTCCCACGGGTGGCTGCTGGCGTAGACGCTGACGAAGCGCTGGTTCCAGTCCGGCGGCGGACCGTTGTCGTAATGGCGTTGCAGGCTGTCGCCGTAATCTGCGCTCTCGTCGCCGAACAATTGCCGAAAACCCTCCAGCCGGGCGCTGCCGGCGATCAGGCGGTCAAAATAGTAATGCCCGCTCTCGTGGCGGAAATGGCCGAGCAGCGTGCGATACGGTTCGGCCATCTGTTCCCGCATTTTTTCACGATAGGCCGGATCCGCCTCCGCCACGTTGATGGTGATCACGCCTTCGGCGTGGCCGGTCAATACCCGCTCGCCATGCAGCATGTCTTCGCGGAACTCAAATGCCAGGCCGGCGCCCGGATCTTCCGGTTTGGGCATGGGTTGCAACCCCAAGGTCCAGAGCGTATGCAGCAGGCGCCGCTTGGCTACTTCCAGGCGCAGCCACAGCGTCCGATTCTGCTCGACTGCCAGCCTGGGAATGACCGTGGTCAGACGGCAGGAGGCGCACAAGGGATTGTCGTCGGCATCGTCGATCATCCAGTTGCACACTTCTTCCAGCGCGTAGTTGCTGCACTGGCGGAACAGGCGCCCCTGGTTGACCGGATTGACGCTGCGCCAGCGCGACGGCGCGGCATCCGCTGCGCCCGCATCCTGCTCAGCCGGCGTAAAGCTGCTGACGATCTGAAGCGCCGGTTGATACCCCAATAACCAGCCGCAGTTCTCACACCGCGTGTTCTCGAAAAATACCTGGCGCGTGCAATTGTCGCAATGGAAAGTCTTCATGCTGCGTGGTCCTGTGGTGGTGTGTTCAAACTTCTATGCGCAGTGCTGCACGCGCCTTCGTGCACATAAAGACAAGGGCGATGGCGGCCTTGTTCCGCGATCCATTGCGCCTGCCAAAATAAATCGCCGGTGCTGTGGCGTATTCCGCAAGTCCTACGAAATATGCCGAGATCGTCCTATGGTCCGGGACTGGCGGCCCCGGTACATTTTTCGTGTCTCAACCGAGATCAAACTAGCCCGTGATCGCGCCTTTGCGATCTCTTTCCGGCGTGTTAACAACAGGAGATCATCATGATAAATCGTACTCTGCATGACCACGACGTAGAGGCGAGCGGAGCCGCCTCTTCCGGCGTGTCCTGGGGCGCTATCCTCGCAGGCGCATTTGCGGCGGCGGCGTTGTCGTTCATCCTCGTCATCCTCGGCTTCGGCCTGGGATTTTCATCGGTATCGCCGTGGTCAGGCAGCGGCCTCAGCGCCCAGACCATCGGTTACTCCACCGTAGCATGGATTACCTTCACGCAGATCGCCGCCTCGGCCATCGGCGGTTACATCGCCGGACGCCTGCGCGTGAAATGGAGCAACGTGCATACCGATGAAGTGTATTTCCGCGATACCGCACATGGCTTCCTGGCCTGGGCAGTGGCATCGCTGGCTACCGCCGCGTTGCTCAGCAGCGCCATCGGCAGCGTGCTGTCGGGCGGCGCCAAGGTCGCCGGCTCGGCCGGTGCCGCAGTGGTTGCAACCGGTGCGGCAGGCGGCGCAGCGATGGCGGCTGACGGCAACGTCGGCAATGCCGATGGCAGCTCGGCCTATTTCATTGACAGCCTGTTCCGTGCTGCGCCTGCACAAACCGGTGCGCCGGCCGCACCTGGTGCCGACGCGACACCCGCAGTCGCACCGCTGGCCGATGGCCGCGATATGGCGGTGACGCCGGGCCAACGTGCTGAAGTAACACGCATCTTCGCCCACGCACTGCGCAGCGGCACCCTGCCCGACGCCGACAAGACGTATGTCGCGCAACTGCTGGCCAAACGCACCGGCGTGAGCCAGGCCGACGCAGAAAAGCGTGTAAGCGATACCTACGCCACTTACAAGAAAAACGTCGACGACGCCACCATCAAGGCCAAGGAAGCCGCTGACGCGGCGCGCAAGGCTGCGGCTTACGGCTCCTTGTGGATGTTTGTCGCCCTGCTGTGCGGCGCCTTCATCGCCAGCTTCTCGGCAACCTATGGCGGTCGCCTGCGCGACCGTGTGGTGTTCATCGCGAGAGAACCACGCGTTACCGATTCCACTGACACTGTCACCATTTCCTAGGAGATCAGCATGCCTGCCATTCTGCTTTGGTTACTCGGCGTACCTATTCCCATCATCATCCTGATCGTGCTGTTGATGCATTGATCGCCACCAACCGCCGCGCCCAGACAGGTGCGGCTTTTTCATGGAGAAACTGCAGGGATTTACTTCACCTGGGCGGTGAGTTGATGGTTGATGCTGGCCAGCGTGAACGGCTTGGAGATGACCCGGAAGCCTTCCTTGATCGCCGCCTGCAAGTCTTCCGCATAACCGCTGATCAGGATCACCGGCAAGTCGGGATATCGCAGGTTGAGTTTCTTTGCCAATTCGATGCCGGTGATGCCGCCCGGCATATGGATGTCAGAAATCACCGCGTCAACTTGTTGGCGCGACAGGAACTGCTCTGCAGCGCCGGCATTGGTCAGATGCGTGATGGTGTGGCCGGCGGTTTCGAGCAAGGTGACGATGCCGTCAGCGACGTCGGCATTGTCTTCCACCAGCAAAATCGTCAGCGCTTTCAACGGCGGCTGCAGCGTCGATTGTGTGTCGGTGCGATCCAGCATGACGCCTTCTGCGGCCGGCAGGTAAATCGAGACCGTGGTGCCGACGCCTTGCCGGCTGGCGATTTCGGCATAGCCGCCGGCGGCCTTGGCAAAATTTTCCACCTGTGACAGGCCCAGGCCGGTGCCCTTGCCCGCTTCTTTGGTCGTGAACAGGGGATCGAAGGCCTGCTTGCGGGTTTCTTCCGACATGCCGCAACCTTCGTCGGTGACGGAGATGCACACAAAATAGCCTTTGCTCGGACCGGCGCCGCGCTTGAGGATGTTTTCGGTCTTGAGCCTGATCGGTCCCTCCGGCGTACTGGCATCGCGCGCATTGAGCAGGACATTGATCAGCGCCAGTTGCATCTCAACGGCGTCGACGCAGACCGGCCAGGTTCCGGCATCGACGTCGGCCCGACAGCGTGCCGCGCCGATGCTGTTGAACAACAACAGCTGCCATTCGGGGATCTTGAGCTGCAGCGTAAAGACTTCCGGCTTGAGCGGCTGGCGGCGGCTCACGCCCAATAACTGGCGCGTCAGCTGTTCACCGCTCTTGACGGAACGCTCGATCGCTTCAAGCTGCTTTTCCACGCCGGGCACGCGCTTGAGGCGAATGATCTGGATTCCGGTGGTGACCACCATCAGGCAGTTGTTGAAGTCGTGGGCCACGCGACCCAGCAGTTTTCCCAGCGCTTCAAATTTCTGCGACTCGCGCAGGTCGGATTCCACCTTGTGACGCAAGGCCAATTCCTGGCGCCAATGTTGCCAGGCGATTTTCTGGTCTTTGACGCGGCGGATCGCAAAGATGATGAGGCCGCACAAGATGATTCCCGGCACCAGCAGCAGCGCGCCGGCCAGCGCCATATAGGACAGCCACTCGCTCCAGATATGCGATAGCGAACGCGCCGACACCACGTACACGTCGTGATTGCTCACACGCCGATAGGCAATGATTTTCTTTTCGCCATCGAGCGGCGACATGCCGATCGCGGCGCCGGCGAAAGGATTGATCCGGATACCTTGCATGAACGGCGATGTCGCGGACACTTTGCCCAGCTCGCCCGCCATCTTCGGATAGCGCACCAGGATATTGCCGTCTTCGCGCACCAGCGACAAGGATTGATGCATCTCACCGGGCAGCATCTCCTGGTAGAACGACAGGAAATAATCAGGATCCAGCGCGACCAGGATCACACCGAGGAAGTCGCCGTTGTCGCCACGCCGCGCCACGCCGTCGGCAAACACCTGCTTCTGCAATTGACGGCTGACCAATACCGAAGAAATCGATTCCTGCTTGCCTTGCCTGAGCGCGATGAAATAATCGCGGTCGGCAACCGACAAGGGCGGGGACGGAAAATCGCGGCTATGCACCAGCACCTCGCCGGTTTTGCCGATCACGGCGACGGAAATGATCTGCGGCAAGCCGGCGATCATGCGGCGCAATTTGGTGTGGATCATGCGCTGCCCGGCGCGGATCTGGTCTTCGTCCATGCCGGCCAGCAAGTCCTCCACGCGTCCGCTCAGCGCCGTATCGAGTTCGAAGACCTTGTCGGCGTGCTCCTTGGCCACGATGGTGGCGCGCTCGGCGGCCAGCGACGCTTGCAGATGCAAATCGCGCCACTGTACAACGCCCAGCACCATCAGTAAAACCAGCGAAGTCAGGCTGCACAGGATCAGCAGCGCCTGCAGCAGGCGTTTCTGCAGTTCGAAGCCAACGCGGGGATGGCCGGGGCCATCGCCGGTGGCGCGTGTGGAGATGCGCTCAGCGTCCATAACACTGACCGGCTGGTGATCTCATGCCCCGTCCCCGCCGCAGGAATGCATCACTTGTACATTGCCGCATTTTTTCGATTTGTTGGATTGATTGACATTGCAAAAATAGCACGAATGCGTATGCAGAGTATCGCCAGACGACCACGCGCTGAGGAGGTGAAGGAACACCGATTAAGATGTAGGAAAGCAGGAAGGCGCACGCCGAAGCCGACGCCGACGGCGCATTTTCATACGATGGCGGCACGGCGCAAAAATTGCTCGATGCCATCAACTCCGCACCACATCAATGCAGCAAGCAAGTGCATGCCTGTGCGATTGCTGTCGCCATCGATAGTCGCCCTTTCCTGACAGCAGGCTGAACCTCAAATCGACCTTGGATTCCCCGCCTGGATGCACTAAATTACTGTGCCGATATCCACTGAAGGGAGAAATAATGGACAAGAAAGAAGCCCTGCTGCGTAGCCTGGTTGAGCTCAAAGCGGCACACGATAAAGCCGGCGCCGCGCTGGCCGTAGTCATGAATGTTGCGGCCCAGGCGGCCAAGGGACAAGACACGGTTCCCACCATCGCCGATATCCGACGCTACAAAAAAGCCATCGTCGCCGCCAAGGTGCACGCCACCCAGACTGAGATGGTGCTGATCGAATACGCTGTGCCGAGACTGGCGCCGGACGACCTCAACGCGCAGCCGGTCTATCTGCAATGAGCGCCCTGCCCACCCGCGCCGAGGCGGCTCAGTTGTACAGCCATTTCTGCGCCAGCCGGGTATAGCGCGGCATCACCACATAGGTCATCAGTCCCACGATGATCACCGCCGTGATCAGCCGGCTGATCACCTGGTAATGCAGCAAGGGTACGGCTTGGTACAGCGGCCCGACTATCCACGGCAAGACCAGTGTCAGCGGGTAAATGACGGACAGCGTCAATAGAAACTGTTTATACGGTTTGGCCCGTTTTTGCGGCTGCCCCAGCGGCGGCGTGAACCAGAATTCCAGGCCGGTGATGGCCTCGACTTTCTCCTCCTGTTCCAGTAGCGGAAACGCCTCGTCGATCAATTCGCGCCGGGCCGGCGAAGCCAGCCATTGCTCGGCATGTTCCAGTGTCTCGAAACGGATCGTGACGGTATAGCGGTTGGACCCGGCCGGCGGCGCGATCACGTTGACGCCGCGATGACCGGGAGCATTCGCCGCAATCGGCACGATGCGCCTGAGCCACTCTTCATACTGCGCCTGGGCGCCGCTGCGGATATCGTGCTGGATGACGATCGTCACCATGTCGGGTTGCTGCTCGTTTTTCATGCGTTGTGCTTTCCAAGATAGCGCCACAGTCGGCCAGGGCTTACGATGTCGTATGCGCGCACGGGTGTCAATCTCCATGGCTCGCATGAAGCGCAAATAAAAAAACGCCCGCTGCATGGCAACGGGCGTCGAGTTCAAGAGCGAGAATATTCACTTCCTCTTTTTTCTATCCACTTATTTATCACCTTCCTGCGGCACCACATCGGTATCGAACAGGCCGAAATCATTTTTCCTGTCGCGGATTTTTTGCTGCAGTTCTTCCGCCATTTTGCGCAAGACTTCCGGGTCCGGATCCCGCGGCAAATGATCGCCTGCGGGCGCGTGGTCCGGTGCCGCTTCAAGGACCTCGTATTGTGCTGTGGAAAATCTTGCTACTGCGATATCCGACTCCGACCGCGTCCCCGGCCCGGCGAGGCCGGCTTGTTTTTCCGTTGTCATGATGTCTCTCTACGGCTGCTTGTTTTTTTCAAACAACCATGCGGCGTACTGCGCTGGAAGACCCCTCTCCCAGTTCTGCCGCACAGCCATTCCCCCAATTGCGCAGTGCCCCTCACCGCGACACCTCATTATGTGCTGCCGACATACTTGACGCCATCGAACGGAGGCGAACTTTCACGTTCCGTATCCGTCTGGTCACATCTGCGCGTCACGGCGGTCGCAATACCCTGCCAGAGGGGATGGGTTTAACAAGACAAGCTGACAAAAACCTGAAACAAAGGCTACGCAACACTGCTCTCAGCGCGTTTCTGATGACGTTATTTTCACTTGAAATGGCGACGCAGCTTGACCGCCTGTCTCGTTTCTCAATTTATTTTTCTCGTTTTATTTCCATGCGGAAAAATAAACTTGCAAGAGAGCAAGCCACGCCCCGTGAAAACTCAGTCGCCCAATAGAAAATTGCCGCTCGGCGCCGCATCTTGCAGTGCCGGCGCGCCGCCGCTTTCATCCTTCAAGGTGACGCCGCTCAATTGGCGCCTGGTCGCCTCAGCCAGGAGATAGTCGAGCTTGAACGCGGCCTCTGCATAGCGCATGCCTTGCGGCCGGATATTCGAGATGCAATTGCGTTCGGCGTCGGCCATGCCCACCCGCGGCATCCAGCTCAAGTACAGCCCCATGCTGTCGGGCGAGCTCAGGCCGGGACGTTCGCCGATCAGCACCACCACCAGGCGGGCCCGCAACAGACTGCCGACCTCGTCGCCAACGGCCACCCGTCCCTGGCGCACGATGCTCAGCGGCGCCTGCGTCCATTGCCGCGGCGCGATGCGTTCCTGCACCGCCTGCAAAAACGGCAAAGCATTCTTGCTGATGGCCAGCGACGACAAACCGTCGGCAATCACGAAGGCCAGGTCATAGCCTGGCGCATCTGCCTGCGCCGCACTTTCCAGCGCGGCATGCGAGGCGGCACTCAGGCGCCGGCCCAGGTCTGGACGTTGCAGGTAAGTCAGGCGATCGGCGGCGGCGCTGTCGAGGATGCGGCAGGCAGCGGCGCCGGCGATGCCGGCAGCGGCCAGTTGGCGACGCAACAGCTCGGCATCCAGCGCCAGGTGCACCGCGTCGCGCGCCTGCGCGTGCGCCAGCTGGAACGCCAGTTGCGGCGCCGTCGGCAAGCTGACGCCGGCGCGCCCGAGCGCGATGCGCGCCGCCGTAAACTGACGCAGCGCCTGCCAGGGATTATCGACCACCGGGGACTTGTACTTTGCCATGTGCGCTATCTCATCAGGACAAGCGTTGCAAGGCGGCCCGAAACGACGGCGGCAATTGCTCACCGAGACGGAACGGCGACTCGCTGTTGAAGATCTGCATTTGTTGCAGCCAGGCTTCAAATTGCGGCGCCGGCTTCAGGCCCAGCACGCGCCGCACATACAAAGCGTCGTGGAAAGAAGTGGTCTGGTAGTTCAGCATGATGTCGTCGGAGCCCGGGATGCCCATCACGAAATTGCAGCCGGCCGTCGCCAGCAAGGTCAGCAGATTGTCCATGTCGTTCTGGTCGGCTTCGGCGTGATTGGTGTAACAAACGTCGCAGCCCATCGGCAGGCCCAGCAGCTTGGCGCAGAAATGATCTTCCAGGCCGGCGCGGATAATTTGCTTGCCGTCGTAGAGATATTCCGGACCGATGAATCCCACCACCGTGTTGACCAGCAGCGGCTGGAACTTGCGCGCCACGGCATAGGCGCGCGCCTCGCAGGTTTGCTGGTCGATGCCGTGATGCGCGCCGGCCGACAAGGCGCTGCCCTGCCCGGTTTCAAAATACATGAGGTTGTCGCCCACGGTGCCGCGCCCCAGCGACAAGGCCGCGCTGCGCGACTCCGCCAGCAAGGCCAGGTCGATGCCGAAGCCGCGATTGGCCATCTCGGTGCCGGCAATCGACTGGAAGACCAGGTCCACCGGTGCGCCGCGCTCGATCGCCGCAATCGTATTGGTGACGTGCGTGAGCACGCAGGACTGCGTCGGGATCTCGTAACGCGCAATGATCTCGGCCATCATCGTGACCAGCTTGATCACCTGCGGCACGTTGTCGGTGGCCGGATTGATGCCGATCACGGCGTCGCCGCTGCCGTACAGCAGGCCGTCGAGCAGGCTGGCGGCGATGCCGCCGACGTCATCGGTCGGATGATTCGGCTGCAAACGGGTTGCCAGACGGCCCGGCAAACCGATCGTGTTGCGAAAGGCGGTGACGACGCGGCATTTCTTGGCGACCAGGATCAGGTCCTGGTTACGCATGATCTTGCTGACCGCCGCCGCCATCTCGGGCGTGATGCCGGGGGCGACTGCGCCCAGCACCGCGCTGTCGACGTCGTCGCCCAACAGCCAGTTGCGAAAATCGCCAACCGTCAGATGGCTGATGGCGGCAAACGCCGCGGCGTCGTGCTCGTCGAGAATCAGGCGCGTTATTTCGTCGCTCTCATACGGCACCAACGCTTCATTCAAGAAAATCCGCAACGGCAACTCGGCCAGCGCCATCTGTGCGACGGCGCGCTGCTCCGCATTGCTGGCAGCGACACCCGCCAGCATGTCGCCGGAACGCAGCGGCGTGGCCTTCGCCATCAAGTCCTTCAGATCGCGGAATTGATGCGTGACGGGACCGACCGTATGACTGAACTGATACACCGACATGGCCTGTCTTCCTCCGTTGCGTCGCCGCTTGATGTGCGACGACGCAATTGTCTTCTGATGCCGACCAACTACGCCGTCAGCAAAGGCGTTGTCTTGCCATACTTGATGCTGGTTTCGACCGGCAGCCAATTGCCGGTCGACTCTTGCCGGCCCTGCAACAGGAAGCGCGGCTGCTTTGCGTCTATCTGTGTGGCGGCCAGCTTTGACAACTCACCGATCTTGCCGGTCTTCATGCGGTTGACGATCAGTCCGAAACGGGTGTCGGCGAAGTCTCTGAGCATATCGTAGTCGCCATCGCTGTCACCGGCCACAAAAATCGGTCCGTAGCCCTTGCTCGCCACCAGCTCGCTCTTGATCGCAACCGTCTTGCCCGGCCCCCAGGTCAGCGGCCAGTTTTTCAGATAGGCATTCTTGAATACGCTGCCGTCACGTTCCAGACGCAGGCCGATGACATTCTCGCGCGGCACGTTGTAGCCGTATTTCGGATTGGTGGCAAACACCGCCACCACATCCTCCAGCGAGGCGGTACAGACATACACATCGATACCGTGATCACGGAAGGTGTCCATCATGCCGCCGATTTCGGTGCACAGGCGGATGCCGTGGAAGTGTGAAACACTGACCACGCCTGCCTTGCCCGGGCGATCCGTCGGGCTGGTGTATTTGACCTTGGTCAAGGCGGCGCCCAGGGCCGCATCGTTGGATGCTTCCGCCAGCGCCATGACCTCTGCCACTGTCATGTTGGCGAAAAAGTAAATCACCCACGGATAGCCGACGTTCACGCCGTGCGTATCGTTGACGGCTTCGTAGAGATAATAGAGCTTGGCGCGGAAGTCGAGAAACTCGGTGGTCGCGACCATCTCTTCCAGCGGCTTGCTGCCGGCAAAGCCTTTGTAGTTGGCATGCAAGAAGGCATAGTCGGCATCCAGATCGGCGCAAATCGACTCCAGATCGACCACCTTGCCGGCAGCATTCTTGAAGTCTGCGGTGAAAGGTCCCGGCGGCACATTCTGGCGAATGATGGCGCTGAATTCCGCGGGCGTCAGCTTGAACGACAAGGTATTGATCTGGTGCATCAGCAAGGCTTCTTCGCAGTCGTTCATGATACTGGTGTTGTCCCAGTCGAACACCGCATACGGCCGCTTGCCGCGCTTGTAAGCAGCGGAAGTATTGCCGTAGGCGGCAATCATCTGCTCAACCATCCGGCGATTGCGCGGCGACCACTTGGCGCGATCCAGTCCGATCGGTGTTGCTGCGCTTTTCGCCTGCGCCAGCAAGGGCGCCGCCACCATCGTTGCGCCTGCCGCGGAAACCAGCGCACGTCCCAAAAATCCCCGTCGCGCAATGGTGGGAGCAGTAGCTTGTTGTTTGTTGTTCATGTTGTGCATTCTCTGTCAGGTGAGTGAAAATTGAGCGAAAACCGCGACATCAGTGTGAGCCGATGACGATTCCGGCAGCCTCGGCGCGGCGCCCGCCGGTCATCAGGAAGTAGCCATACCCGAGCGCCAGGAAAACCAGGAAGATGATGAAGATCAGCCAGTTGTAATAGATCATCGTGGCCATGCAAACCAGCGCGCCGAATAGCGCAAATGCCGGAAAGAACGGATACAAAGGTGCGCGAAACGGCCTTGCCAGACCGGCTTCCACACGACGCAGCTTGAACAGGCTCAACATGCTCAGGATGTACATCAGGATCGCGCCGAATACCGACATGGTGACGATATTGGCGGTCAGGGTCTGGCCGCCGATGGTAATCAGTTCGTCGCTGTAGATCGCCGCGATACCGACCACGCCGCCGGCCAGAATGGCGCGGTGCGGCGTCTTGAAGCGCGGATGCAACTTGGCGAAATAGCCCGGCAGATACGCTTCCCGCGCCAGCGCAAAGATCTGTCGCGAATAGCCGAGGATGATGCCGTGGAAGGATGCCACCAGTCCGAACAGACCCAGCCACACCAGCATGTGCAGCCAGTTGCTGTTGGCGCCGACGATCAGCTTCATCGCTTGCGGCAAGGGATCATTGATGTTGGCCAGTTTGGTCCAGTCCCCCGCTCCGCCGGCAAACAGCATGACGCCGATTGCCAGCACCACCAGCGTCAGAATACCGGTGATGTAGGCAATCGGAATCGATCGCTTGGGATCCTTGGCTTCTTCCGCCGCCATCGCCACGCCTTCAATGGCAAGGAAAAACCAGATCGCAAACGGTATCGCGGCAAACATGCCCGGGATCGATGCCAGGCTGAACGCGTCCTGGCCTGACCAGCCGCCCTTGGTGAAATTGGCCATCGAGAAACCCGGCGACACCACGCCCATGAATACCAGCAACTCAAAAATAGCCAGCAGCGTGACGCACAACTCAAAGGTCGCCGCGATCTGCACGCCGACGATGTTGAGCGTCATGAAGACAACATACGCGCCAAGCGCCGCCGTTTTGGGATCGATGGTCGGAAACTGCACATTCAGATAAGCACCGATGGCCAGCGCGATCGCCGGCGGCGCAAAGACGAATTCGATCAGCGTTGCGGCCCCCGCCAGATACCCGCCGGTCGGGCCGAAGGCGCGCTTGCTGTAGGCAAACGGACCGCCGGCATGCGGGATCGAGGTGGTCAACTCGGTAAAACTGAAAATGAAGGTCGTGTACATCGCCGCGATGAAGATGGCCGTGACCGTAAAACCCAGCGTGCCGGCCGAGGCCCAGCCATAGCTCCAGCCAAAATATTCACCGGATATCACCAGCCCGACGGCGATACCCCACAACTGCAACGTGCTCAAAACCGGCTTGAGGCCTTGATGCTGGCCGGACGTCGTAGATTCCATATGCATACTCCTGTGCAATACCAGATGCGATTAATGTCGTTGATACAAGATCAATCGGAGACGAATCGATGACTTCCCGCAGGCATAACGCTTGCTTGTAAAGCTTGTCATTGACCTCGGCATTGAATATAGCAAGGGGTAAAACGAGGGCGTTATCGAAAATCGGCAAAGATGCAGCGGCACGATGTTGTGCAGACCTTGCCCCTTCACCATCACAGGAACAACGCTTGCCACTGTCCCGACATTTATCTCCGCCAGCAGCTTCCGCGTCGATGCACTGCCATGAGGCCTTGCGCACCGTTGTCGCGCATGACGTCGATGAACATGCGCATAACCTGACCAACTGGGAGCAACGCTACGACCAGATCAGCACCGGACGATTTTGCGGCATGCTGGAAGAATGGCATGCCGGCGGCCTGCAGATTTTTCGCGAGCGCAGCAGCCTGGCGGTGCGCCAATCCTGCAGCGTCTGGCCCGATGCGTTCTGGTTCGGCATCGAAGTCGGTGTGGGCGGCATGCGCATCAACGGGCGCCAGGTCGGTGCCGGCATGATCATGACGCGTCCGGGCCATCGCGAATTCGAACTGATGACGCCCGACCACCATGAAATCCTCGGTATCGTGATCCAGCGCAATACGCTGCTCGAAGCCGCCGATCGCTTCGGCTGCAAAATTGAATGGTCCAAACTGGCTGCAGCCGAACTGCTCCACGTCGATCAAGGCGCCTTGCATGCCTGCCAACACCACATCCAGACCTTGCTCGACCTCAACAGCAGCAGCACTGCGCCTACCCTGCAACAGGACAATGTCATCGCCATGCTGCTGACGATGCTGGACACCGGCGCAATAGAAAGCGAGGCCTGCGCCAGCCTGGTCAGACGCCGCCGCATCGTCAGCGATGCGCGCGACTACGCGATGAACAATCAGGATCTGGCGGTGACGGTGCCAATGCTATGCGACTACCTGCATGTCAGCCGGCGCACCTTGCAATACTGCTTTGAAGACGTACTTGGCATCAGCCCGATGAGCTATCTGCGCTCACTGCGCCTGAACGGTGTGCGGCGCCAGTTGCTGCATGGCGCCGCCGGCATCTGCGCCAGCCCGCGCATCGGCGACATTGCTGCCGCCTGGGGCTTCACCAATTTCAGTCAATTCTCCTGCGACTACAAAAAACTGTTCGGCGTATCGCCGTCAGACGCCATCAAGTCGCTTGCCTGAACCCCGGCAGCGCAGTTTTCGATGCGCCGATCAGGCGCCGACCAGTTTCTTGAAGGTCGCCAGCACGGCGTCGCCCTTGAACGGCTTGACGATCCAGCCCTTGATGCCGGCAGCCTTGCCGCGCTCTTTCATGATCGGCGAATTCTCGGTGGTCAGCATGATGATGTTGACGCTGGCGTTGCCCAGTTCGCTGCGAATCTTCTCGGCCATGGTCAGGCCGTCCATATTGGGCATGTTGACGTCGGACACCACCAGTTTGATGGACGGATCGCCTTTCAGTTTAATGAGGCCGTCGCGGCCATCCACCGCCAGCGCCACGTCGAGGCCGTTCTTCTTGAGGAAGTCGCCTACTTCAGCGCGAACGGTGCTTGAATCATCCACTACCAGGATTTGTGCCATGAGGTTTTCTTGTAACAGGAAATAAAGGGTTAAAACAATTCCAGCTCGCCGGTGTCGCTGCCCAGTTCGTCGGCCGACACTGCAAAGTCGATCTCGGCATAGGCCGATACGCACAGGCTGACGTGAAAGCGCGGCGCGCCGTCCATGTCGACGGCAAAATGCCGGACGTGCTGGCAATTCAGTTTCTGCAGGTAGGCCGCGCAATCCTTGTCGATCACGTTCGGCGTTGACATGCCGATGTGAGGAAAAAAGTTGCCGAGGTCACGGTTCAGGATGCCGCAGCACAGGTTGCCGCTTTCGGCGATGGCGTCCATGAAGCTTTGCTCGCTCATTTCCTCTTCGTCGATATTGTTGAGGCGCGCGAAATGGGCGCGCGTGGTGGCGTCGGGTGTGAAATAGAACATCACCATCAGGCGAAACAGATACGAAGACACAGTCAACACCACCATCTTCTTTTCCGGGATGTCGGCGGTATCGTCCAGCACCGCAATCTGCGCCTCCACACCGCTCGGCACCAGGCTGTTCTTGAGCGACTGCGTCAGCAGCATATCGAAGCCGTCTTTGGCGGATTGAGTCAACATGGCGTCCATGCTCAGGCCGCCAGCGCTTCTTTGGTTTTCTTGTTGATCAGGTCGAGGCCGATGATGGCGCCGATGATCATCTTGCCGCCGGCTTGCAAGTCCTGGAACGTGGTGGTGGTAATCAGGTCGTTCTGGTAGAGGTTGCTGCGGTAACTCTTGGAGAGTTTCTCGGCGCGCTGGGCCAGATCGCGTACTTCCGAGGCCACCACCGCAAAACCGCGGCCATAGGTGCCGGCGCGTGCGGCTTCGATGGAAGCATTCAGCGCCACGATGATGACCTGGTTGACGATCAGGGCAAACTCGTCATTCTTGCGATGCATCTCGCGATTGTGCGTAATCAATACGTTCATGTCGTCATGCCAGCGCTCGAAGGTGCGCATCAGGCCGAGCAGATTGCTGATGGTTTCCTGCGAGGCGTCGCAGTTTTCCAGCACGCGCGCCATGCTGTGCGAATTCTGCGAGCTGAGCTGGGCCAGCACCTGCTCGGTTTCGCGCTGGGTATGCGCCAGGCGCGCATCGTTGTCGCGGCGCTGGGCTTCCAGCTCCTGCAGATGGGCGTCGATATGGCGTTGCTGCTCCTGCAGGGTCTGCTCGACGTTGCGCTTGAGGATCTCGACCTGCTCCAGGTCGACCATGCGCTTCATGCGCGTGTTCTGGCGCTTGAGCAACCAGGCCAGCGGCACCCCTGCCGACAAGGCGCCCAGCACGATAAAAAGAATGGCATTGAACATCATGAAACATTTTCCTTGCAATAAAACCTGCTTACGCGACTTGCGGATCGTTGCCTGCCAACGGTGCGCTGAGCAGTGGCGCGGCTTCAAATTCCGGCACCGGATAGGCGACATCGATGCCGTCCACTTCTACCGCGACGTTCTCGGGCAACAGCACATTGATCTGGAACAGACGGAAATCCGCGCCTTCGGCATGGTCGAGGAACTGGATCTCGATGCGCCCCTGTTCCCGCGTGACAAAGTCCAGCACCGCATCCATGCCGACACCGCGGCCCGACACGTCAGTGACTTCGCTGCGTGTGGAAAATCCGGGACGCATGATCAGATCGGCCAGTTCGGCGTCCGTCATGACCTGGTCGGCGCCGATCAAGCCCTTTTCGATGCCGGTCTGGCGCACCCGCGCCAGCGCCAGGCCGCGACCGTCGTCGGACAGCGCCAGGTGCAGCATGTTGTCCATCACGCCCAGTTGCAGGCGGATGGTGCCGGCTTCCGGCTTGCCCAGGGCGACGCGTTCTTGCGGCAGTTCGAGACCGTGGTCCATGGCGTTGCGGATCAGGTGCATGAAGACGTTGTTGAGCAAGGCTGAGGAATGCGCGTGGATCACGTAGCCGTTATCTTCGATTTCCACCACCGGGGCGGCCTTGCCCAGTTCGGTTGCCAGCGCCGGCAGCGAATCGGTCACACTGGCAAGGATCTCGCCGATGCTCTCGGTGCCCAGCAGGCGCAAGGTCTTGCGTACGGCGTTGCGCACCGCGACCAGTTCATGCAGGTTGGCGGTATTCACCGTTTCCAGGCGATGCAGGCTTTCCAGGATGTGCTTGCGGTCGATGGTCAGGATGTGGCGCTCGACGGCGGCTGCTTGCTCCGGCGCCGCCTGACGGCCCAGCGTGACTTCGTTGATACGGGCGTAACGATCGATCGCCACACGCACCTTGAGCAAGTCTTGCAACAAGGCTTCCTGATTCCAGACTGCGCCGGTTTCGGGATGGCGCAAGTCGTCGTAGTGCTGCTCGACGTCGTGCACCACATTGCTCAGGTGCAGCAAGCCGTAAGTGCGGCCGTTGCCCTTGACGGTGTGCATGTTGCGGAACAGCTTGGCAATGGCGAAAGCAGTCGCCTCCGGATTCTGGTGCACGATCTGCTCATTCTCGTCGAGGAAGCGACGTGAAGTGGCGATGAACTCCTGGAACTTCGGCGCTGCCACGGCGAGGATTTCGCCTATCATTTCCAACTCGTATTTTTGCTCATTGGCTTCGGCCGCCAGCTTGCGCAATTCGGTCACATCGCGCACGCATAGCATCAGGCGGATCACGGTGTCAGCCTCGTCGGTGATCGGCGACCAGCTCAGGTCGAGGATCTTGATGCGGCCGTCGGCCATCTTTTTTTCGACTTCACCGACCATCAAGTGTTCGTTGAATTCGAAGTTCATCACGTCTTCGCCGATGCAGGCGCCGCCGATGGCCTGGATCTGCGACAGCGTATCGGCGCCCAGCGTGGTATCGGTGAAGACCAGCTCCATCAGGTCGCGACCGGCGATGTCTTGCGTCTCGAACACGGTTTCCAGGAAGGCCGAATACTCGGGATGCACGGTATTGCCGTCGACCACGGTCAGGATGCCTTGCGGGATGTTTTGCAGCATCGCCTGCATGTCCGCGGTCTTTTGCTTGACCAGCGCCGAGGCTTCCTGGATCTTCTCGATCATGCCGTTGAAGGCGACGATGGAATGGCCGACTTCATCCATGCGATCTACCGGCAAGCGGCGCGTGAAATCCTGGTTGACGGCGATCTCGGTCATCATGCTCTGCATGCGGCTGATCGGGCCGGTGATCTGGCGATACAGCAGCAAGCCGATCAGCGCCAGCGCCACCACCGCCACGGTGGTGACGATCGAGATCGTGGTGGTGGTCGAGGCCAGGTTCTGGTTCAGTGCGGCAATCGCACTGTCCTTGCTGCGGTTCTTTTCGATGCGCAAGGTGTCGACCACGCCTTCCAGCTCGGCCTGGTATTGCACCACATTGCCGAAGAAAGCTGCCTGCGCCAGCGCATCCTTGCCGGCCAGCTTGAATTTGGCGGTACTGTCGATGGCGCCGAAGTAATTATCGAGGCTTTCCTTGGCTTGTTCGATCAAGCCTTTCTGGGCCTGGCCGGAGGCTTGTCCGGCCTGGAACGCCAGCGCCTTTTCCAGCGTCGCCTTCTTGGCGGCGAGCTTTTCATTCTCTTGCGCCACCAGCGCGGCGTCGCTCTCGGCCACCATCACCATTGCGGCCAGCTGCACGTCCTTCAACTGCCCAACCAGATCGGAGGAAGCGAGCACGCTCGGCACCACGCCTTCTGTCACCGACTTCACTTCGACGGCGCTGTCGCGCGACTGGAACACCGCGTAACCGCCGATGGCGGAAATCGCAATGAAGGTAAGGATGACGAGCAAGGTAATGCGCAGACGGATAGTCATGTGGTCTTCTTCCCTGATGGCTGATGGCATCGAATCGGCGGTTTTCTATTTTTAAAAAGACCACTCCAGACGCCGCAGCATTCTTGCATTGAAGTATTACTTCCGCATGACAACAAAATGCAAAAGGGAAATGAAGCATGTCAACTTGCCGCATTGACGTCGATGAAAAAAGCACGCACTGCGTTACATCATTCCATACGGCAATTTATCGTCAAGAACCATGCTCCTGCAGCACGCCGCAAGAAAGATGAAAGCGCGCTACCATGTCCGTTACGTCGCAACAGACCATCCCCAGCCCAGAACGCCGAGAGCACATACCGCCCGGCCAGGAGATATGCATGCCCGCTTCACCATCGTCAGCAACTTCGTCTTTCGCCCGCAGTGCGCGCCACCCCGGCGCGCCGGATCCGGTGCGCATCGTCAGCCTGGCCGGCAATGCCGCCAGCCTCGACTTCACCCTGCAAGCCGGCATGAATTTGCGCGATGCCATCAGCGCACCCCTCGCGGCAGCCGGTATCCAGGGCGCCACCGTACGTTTTGAAAACCTGCGCGTATCGCCGCATCACTTCCTGATGCCGGCCTTGTCGCATGACGGCAAGCACGCCGCTTTTTACAGCGCGCCGCATGAAGTGGCGGGCGGCGTCCTGATCGAACTGGCCTGTGCCACTTATGGCCGGCGCGACGGCGCCCCCTTCGTGCATTGCCACGCCATCTGGCGCGATGCCGACGGCAAACGCCAGGGCGGACACTTGTTGACGGACCAGACCATCGTGGCCGCACCCGCCGTCGCGCAAGCCTGGGGATTGCAGCACGCAACCATGGAAACTCGCTTCGATCCGGAAACCAATTTCACCCTGTTCCACCCTGCCGTCGTCAATGTCGCGCAACATGCCGGCGATAGCACCGGCGGGCCGCGCACGGTGTTGGCGCGCATTCGTCCCGATCAAGACCTGAACATGGCGATTGAAGATATCTGCCGCGCGCACGGCATCCGCCACGCACGCGTGCGCGGCAGCGTGGGCAGCATCATTGGTGCAGAATTTGAAGATGGTCGGGTGGTGGAAGACTTGGCGACCGAGATCCTGGTCAAACAAGGACACGTACAAGTCGGCGCCGACGGCTTGTGTTGTCACCTGGAGATCGTGCTGATCGACCCGCGCGGCAACGTCTGTGAAGGCGTGCTGGCGCGCGGGCGCAATCCGGTGCTGATCTGTTTTGAGCTGGTGCTCGAAGAACTGGCCGATTAAGCGCCGCTAAAGCGCTTGTGCGCCATTGCCGGACTCAGGCGTGGCGTGAACGCTCCTGCGCTATCGCCATCGCCAGCGCTGCACGCCTGGCTTTTTTGCGTTTCGAAAATATTTTCACCGCGTTGGCAGCCATGCCGAGCGGTGGCACGCGATCGACATATTCTTCCACGTAGCTGGCGAATTTGCGTTTGGCGAGTTTGAGCACGCAAGGCACGTAGTCGACGGACCTGGCCACGTTCCCTTTATTTCTTTTCACAGCAGCTTTCTTCATGCTTCCTCCAGCGGTGGGAGCGCACAAACGCAAATGGTGGAAAACAAAAAATAACCGCCAGGCGCAATTCGAATGGGGAATGCACTTCCTGGCGGCGAATGAGATTCCGTTGCCGGACTCTCGTTATGTTATGCGTGCGGGCTATACGTGCTGCATGGCTTACTGCTCAATTCTGTCACTGACTAATCCTTACTTCTTGGCGTCCAGCTTGGCTTTCAGGGCATTCGCCATCTCCAGATGGTGCTGCAGATTCGGCAGTGTCTTGGCCGCAAAATCCTTCACGTCCGGGTCCTTGGCCTGGCCGGCATTTTTACTGAACAGCTTGACGGCATCCTTGTGCGCGTCAACACCGATCATGCGTACGTATTGCTTGTCGAAGGTGGCGCCGTCGAGTTTTTCCAATACCGCGATCTTGGCGCGCTGGGCCAGGCTCGGTTCGGTCGGCACTTCGACATTTTTGCTGATGGCCAGTTTCTTGAGATTGTCGCCCACGGTGGTGTGCTCATCGACCATCAGCGTCGCGAAATCCTTGACGTCGGGATTCGAACTCTTTTCCAGCGCGATTTTGCTGGCCTTGACTTCCGCATTGCCGGCTTCGGCCGCGCTGTTGATGAAGCTCTTGTCGGCGCGCGGCAGTTCGTCGGCGCGTGCGTGGTGGTTGAGCATCAACGCCAGGCCCGCCACGCTGATGGCGGTCAGGCCCAGTACTTTGAGCAGGTTGCCCGAACGGCGTGGGGTGGCTGCGCGGAACGGCGGACGAAATGTTGGCGATGACATGAGGTTCTCCTTGTCGAGATAGGTGAGCTGGCGGGCACATGCTTGACGCCATGAGCCGATGCAACATGGTCACACTGTAGTGCAACGCAAACGCGGGAGAAATCGGACAGCGCCTCTGCTGGTTGTAAGAATCGAGGAGTGAAGCACGTCCTTCCGCATCACCCTTCTGTGAATTCCTACAGCGATTTACCGGACATTCCGATACTGGCGAGGGCGTCACTGGCCTATGCTGGGCTCCTTACCTCCTCCTTCATTCCATCAAAGGCTTCCCCATGTCGACCACCGTTGCCGAAATGCTCGTCGAAACCTTGTACCGTATCGGTGTGCGCCAGATCTTCGGCGTGGTCGGCGATGCGCTCAATCCGCTCACCGAAGCCTTACGCAAAGACAAACGTATCGAATGGATAGGCGTACGCCATGAAGAAGGCGCGGCGCTGGCCGCCGCCGGCCAGGCCAAACTGACCGGCAAACTCGCCGTGTGCTGCGGCACCACCGGCCCCGGCGCCAACCATCTGGTCGCGGGTCTTTACGAAGCGCGCAAGGACCATGCGCCGGTGCTGGCGATTTCAGGCGGTGTGCCGGCCAGTCGGCGCGGCACCGATTATCTGCAGGAGAACGTACCCGACCTGCTGTTTCGTGATGTCGCCGCGTATACCCAGACCATCATCAATCCGGCGCAGGCGGTGCAAGTGGTGCACCAGGCCATTGCGCAGGCATATCACCAGCGCGGCGTAGCGCACATCAGCATCCCGGCCGACGTCATCGGCAGCAAGATCCCGAGCGCACCGGTGGTGTCCAGCCTCAACACGCTGCGTCCACAGCCTGAAGTGGCGCCGCCTGAAAGCGAAATCGGCCAGGCCGCGCGCCTCATTGATGCTGCCAAATCGGTGGCGATTTTCGTCGGCAACGGCTGCCGTTCCAGCATCCACGACATCGCAGCGCTGGCCGAGAAGCTGCAAGCGCCGGTGATCCATACCTTCCGCGGCAAGGACATGCTGCCCTACGAGCATCCGCACTGGATCGGCGGGGTCGGCCTGATCGGCGGCGCGCCGGGCATGGATGCCATGCGTGATGCCGAGTTGCTGCTGATGCTGGGCACCGACTATCCGTATTCCGAATTCCTGCCCACACGCACGCAGACCATCCAGATCGACGAACGCGGCTTCGTGCTCGGGCGCCGCATGCCGGTTGATCTCGGCATCACCGGCTCGGTCGGCCCGGCGGTGGCGCAATTGCTGCAACTGGTGCATGGCAAGACCGATGCCGCCTTCTTGCGCAAGGTCGGCGATCATCGCCAGCAATGGAACATGACGCTGGACAAGCACGCCGCACCGCCGGCCAATCCCGAACAAGGCCCGATCAAGCCGCAATACCTGGCGCGCCGCCTGAGCGATCGCGCCAATAATGATGCCGTGTTCGTGGTCGACACCGGCGTAGTCACGCTATGGTGCGGCAACTGGATACGCCAGACCGGGCAGCAGCGTATCCTGGCCTCGTTCAACAACGCCGCAGTCGGCACCTCGCTCGGCCAGGGCAACGGCATCCAGGCCCTGGACCGCGGGCGCCAGGTGATCGTGGCAGTCGGCGACGGCGGCTTCACCATGCTGCTGGGCGAATTCATGACGGCAGTCGAGCACAAGTTGCCGGTCAAGGTGGTGGTGTTCAACAACCGCGAATGGGGATTGGTGCATCTGGAAATGGAGGAAGCCGGCCTGCCCGCCTTCGAAGGAGCGGAATTCCCCAACCTCGACTTTGCGCTGTTCGCCGGCGCCTGCGGCGCCCAGGGTTTCACGGCCAAAACGCCGGCCCAGCTCGAAGAAGCGCTGGGCCCCTTCCTTGCTGCGCCAGGTCCGGCTATCCTGAACGTGTTTATCGACCCGTCCGAACTGCCGGTGATGCCGCATATCAAGCTCGACCAGATCTGGCATTTCGGCATGGCCAAGATCAAGGAAGCGATGATCTCCATGGGCGGCGCCTAGGAAAATGACACCATGAGGACAGCATGAAACTCAAAGGATCCTGCCATTGCGGCGCCGTCAGCTTTTCACTCAACAGCGAGACGCCCTACCCCTACCAGCGCTGCTATTGCTCTATCTGCCGAAAAACCCAGGGCGGCGGCGGTTACGCCGTCAATCTGGGCGGTGACTACCACAGCCTCAAGGTCAAGGGCGCCGACGAGGTCAGCGTGTATCACGCCAGGCTCAAACGCAAGGGCGACAAACGGCTCCACACCAGCAGCGGCCAGCGCCATTTTTGCCGCCGCTGCGGCAGCGCCCTGTGGCTATACGACCCGACCTGGCCGGACCTGGTCCATCCCTTCGCCTCGGCCATCGACACGCCCTTGCCGGTGCCGCCGCAATACACCCACCTGCTGCTGGACGACAAAGCCCCCTGGGTCGAAGTCAAGGCCGGCCGCAAGGACAAGCAATTCAACCAGTTCCCCGAAGAGTCGCTGCTGGAGTGGCATCAGCGGCATGGCTTTGCGGAACCGGATGCCGATTAACACACTGTCGACTCAGTAAGCCCATCTGTAAACACCGGCGTGAGTGCTTGAACTATGAAGCGAGTAGATTTACTATAACTAACTCTTAAAGTTAGAAAATCTGCAATGACAGAATCCAGCGACATCCGTTTCCTGCTCACTATCCGGGACAGTGGCAGCCTTACCGCCGCCTCGCGCAAACTCGGTCTGTCACCCTCGGCGGTAACGCAACGCCTGCAATTGCTGGAGAAGAAGTTATCCATGCGCCTGGTCGACCGCAGCGCGCGCAAGCTGCTCTTTACGGAAGAAGGACAATTGCTCTGCCAACGCGGCGGCGACCTGGTGCAGCAATTCGATGCCCTGTTTGACGACTTGCACGAACGCAGCGGCGAATTGGTGGGCACCTTGAAGATCAACGCGCCGCTGGGATTTGGACGCCGCTATCTGGCGCCGGTGATTGCCGCTTTCCAGCAGCAGCACCCGGACGTCACGATTGCCTTGACGCTCTCCGACCGCCCGCTGACCGAAACCGTCGACCGCTTCGACATCGTCGTCCATATCGGCGAACTGCTGGCATCCAATCTGGTGGGATTTGCCATTGCGCCCAACGCCAGGTTCGCCTGCGCCGCGCCATCGTTCGTCAAACGTTTCGGCGCCCCTGCCACCCCGGATGAACTGGCGCAAGTGCCCTGCATCGTGCTCTCGGAAAACAACGAAGACGTCTCCTTGTGGAATTTCAGCAAAGGCAAAACCAGCCGCAGCGTGAGAGTCTCTTCCAAGCTGAGCTGCAACGATGGCGACGTGATTCGACGCTGGGCCTGCGAAGGTCGTGGCGTCATCCTGCGTTCCGAATGGGACGTCGCCGACGACCTTCAAAGCGGACGACTGGTGCGACTGCTGCCGAGCTGGAAAGCGCCGGACGCCAACGTCATTGCGTTGACGCACAACCGCGCAGGTTTGCCTGCGCGTACCAGGCATTTCATGGAATACCTGCAGGGACAATTCAAGCCCGCACCGCCGTGGCGGCCAAACTGATGATTCAGTTTTCCCAACTATAAGAGTTAGTTTCGCTTAATCACAAGGGCCGCTTCGAACCCTATAATCGACGCCATTGATTCACTACGATGACGGCAAGGAGCCGACGCCTTGAAGCAACCCACAACCACTCTTGAGCCACGCTATCCCAAAGCGATATTGTTCGATCTGCTCACCGCCCTGCTGGACTCCTGGACACTGTGGAACCAGTCGGCCGGTTCGGAACAGGCAGGCCGCGCCTGGCGGGCGGAATATCTGCGCCTGACCTACGGCTGTGGACAATACATCGCCTACGAAACACTGGTGCGAGAAGCTGCGTCGAACGTCGGACTCGCGCCATCTGCACCGCAGGCATTGGAAGACAACTGGCTACAGCTGGCGCCGTGGAGCGGTGCCGCAGAAGCCTTGCAGCAGCTGCAAGCACATTGCAAGCTTGCGGTCGTGACCAATTGCTCGCGGCGGCTCGGCAGGCAGGCGGCAGGACTATTTCCCGTCCACTGGGATGCGATCATCACCGCTGAAGAAGCCGGCGTCTACAAGCCCGCTCCATTGCCCTACCGCATGGCGCTGGAGCAACTGGAGGTGCGCGCAGCGGATGCTGCGTTCGTCGCCGGTTCCAGCTATGACATGTTCGGCACCGCTGCAGTAGGCCTGAAGACCTATTGGCACAACCGGGTCGGGCTTCCGCTGGTGCAGGGAGCGCGGCCACCGGACCTCGCCTCACCGAACCTCGACCAGCTCGTCCCGTGGGCCGCACAATTCGGCGCCTCCCTCCGTCACCATGCAAGGATCCTCTGATGCTCAACCAGCTCGATACACCTGCCGCGGTAATCGATATCGCGCGTATGAAAAAAAACATCGCCCGGATGCAAGCACACATGCGCGCACTGGGCGTGAAGTTCCGCCCCCATGTCAAAACCACCAAATGCATCGAGGTGGCGCGTGCACAGATTGCGGCGGGAGCCAGCGGCATCACGGTGTCGACATTGAAAGAGGCGGAAGAGTTTTTTGCCGCCGGCGTGGTCGACATTCTCTACGCGGTCGGCATCGATCCTTCAAAGCTGCCGCGTGCGATGGCCCTCAGAAACCAAGGCTGCGACTTGAAGCTGGTGGTGGACAATCCCGCCGCTGCCGCTGCCGTTGCCGCATTCGTCCATCAACATCATGTCGACTTTGACCTGTGGATTGAGGTCGATACCGACGGCCATCGCTCCGGCATCACGCCGGAAGAAGACGCGCTGTTGGAAGTCGGCAAGATCCTGCACGACGCCGGCATCAAGATTGGCGGCGTCATGACCCATGCGGGCTCCAGCTACGAATTGAACACGTCTGCCGCCTTGCAGGCACTTGCGCAACAGGAGCGCACCGGCTGCGTGCGCGCAGCGCAACGATTGCGCGACCTCGGCATCCCTTGCGCAGGCGTCAGCGTCGGCTCGACGCCCACGGCCATCGCCGCACAAAACCTGGACGGCGTGACGGAAGTACGGGCCGGCGTGTACGTCTTGTTCGATTTGGTGATGTACAACGTCGGCGTCTGTGCTTTTGACGACATTGCCCTGAGCGTGCTGACCACGGTGATCGGACATCAGCCGGACAAAGGCTGGGCCATCCTGGATGCCGGCTGGATGGCCATGAGCCGCGACCGCGGCACCTCCAAACAGTCGCGCGACTTTGGCTACGGCCAGCCGTGCACCCTCGACGGCGCGCCGCTTGCTGACTTCGTATTGAGCGGCGCCAATCAGGAACACGGCATACTCTCGCCCGTCCAGCAGGGATCGGCGGACCAGGCCGATGGACAGGATGTCCGCACACGATTTCCGATTGGAACCAGGCTCAGGATTTTGCCCAATCACGCCTGCGCGACGGGCGCACAATTTCCCGAGTACCACGCCCTCGCTGCGAGCGGCGAACTGACTATCTGGAGGCGTTTCCATGGCTGGTGATATTGAACAATCCGCTGCCCGTTTCCCGGCAACGCCCCTGCTCGCTACACCTGGCGGCCACTATAGCCATGTGGCCGTGGCAAATGGTTTTGTCTTCGTTTCCGGCCAACTGCCGATCACCGCGACGGGCGAGAAGCTGATCGGCGCCTCGTTCGACATGCAGGCAGAACAGGTTCTCGCCAATGTGAAAAATGCATTGGCCTCAGCCGGCGTCGGTATCGAGCAACTGGTGCAAGTGCGCGTCTATCTCGACGATATTGCAAATTGGCCGCGCTTCAACGAGATCTACGCACTATGGGCCGGCAGTGCGCGACCCGCTCGCGCAATCGTGCCTACCGGCGCCCTGCACTTCGGGTTCAAGATAGAAGTCGAAGCCACGGCAGTCAGTCCGGGGACTGTGGCTTAGCCAAACAAGGTATTCCCGACTAAGGGTTGGTGATGCCGCCCCATTGCGGCGCCGGCCGGCAACTCCTCCAACGCCAGCAAAGCGTTGTGGGTACCGGTGGAGACGGCCGTATGCGGTGCGCTTTCCGATGCCAGCGTGAAGTACGTCACGTCCGGCGGCGCCGCTTGTATCGCCAACGCCAGCTTGTCCCGCTCATGCAATGCGCCGGTGAAAACGCGCAACTGCGGATGCGAGGGCACCATTAGTATTGCAATGTCTATCGAAAGGCCGCCCAGGCAATGAGTGCCGAGAACATGCCCAGCGCCACGGAACTCACTTGCTGAATCTTGCGGGGACTGATGAAAGTCAGGTGCTTGTTATTCAATGCATTCCCCACGGCGATCCAGAGAGCGCCGATTGGCGCCAGCAGACTGGCAAACGAGACCATGGCGAATGCATAGGTCGGTAGCGTCTCGAATGTATGGATGGGGAAGATCACCAGTGCAAACAGTAGGCCTTTCGGGTTCAGGAGGGTCGCCACAAACAATATTTTCGGCGTAATGCTTCTTTGTTGTGGTGTTTGCAATAAGCGGGCGTCGCACCACACCTTCACTGCAGTATAGGCAAGGTAACCACTACTGGCGACTTTGACCAGCGTGGCGATCCATGGAAACTGCAACTGGATTGGCGCCAGCAATATGCCCCACAGCGAGATGGAGATGGCGTACCCGGCCAACTCAAAAGCCAGTAGTGGCAAGGCTCGCCGAATACCCAGGCCGAAACCAGCCAGCGCCAGCAGCGTATTGGTCGGTCCTGGGGTCAACAGGATGAGAGCAACACTGAGCAAGAAGACAAAAGAATGAAAATCCAGGGGCATAGCGATCAAGGCCGGTTAACAATTGAGGGTGAGTGCAAATACGGTCGCAGGCGTTACGTGCCTGCGTACAGAATGAGGGGATTCATTTTGATAGGCAGTATATGACATGCCGTTGATATTGAATATCATGATGCTGAGAGCGAAGCGAGCCGCGACGTCCCTCAACTCTCCGTCAATTCTGGGCGGAACAGTCGTTGCAGCGCCAAGGCCACATTCGCGTTATCGTCGACGATCAGTAGCGTTTGCCGGGATGCATGCCGAGCTCAAAACTACCTCGTCAAGCGCTTTACCAGCAAGAGCCACTGCTCGCACGCCGCGGCCGACATCGGCTTGCTATAGTAGTAGCCTTGTATGACATCGCAATGATGAGTAGCGAGATAGTTCATCTGCCCCTTGGTTTCGACACCTTCCGCAATCACCTTCAGCTTCAAACTGTGCGCCAGCGTGATGATGGAGCGGGCGATCGCTGCATCATCGGCGTTACTTGTTATATCTCGGACGAACGATTGATCGATTTTCAATACATCGATCGGGAAGCGTTTTAAGTAGCTCAGGCTAGAATACCCGGTGCCGAAATCGTCGATCGACAGCTTGATTCCCATCTCCTTCAATTCGCCGAGCGTAACAACCGCCGATTCGACGTCATGCATCATCGCACTTTCCGTCAATTCGATATCCAGGTAGCGCGGAGCCAAACCGGTTTCCCTAAGTACTCCTGCAATCATCTCCACCAAATTCTTTTGCTTGAATTGCCGCGCCGACAGGTTGACCGCAACGCTGATCTTCGGCAGGCCGGCATCTTGCCATGTTTTCATTTGCCTGCATGCAGTCTGCAGCACCCATTCACCGATCGGTACAATCAGGCCGAGTTCCTCCGCCAGGGGAATGAAATCAGCCGGTGCAATCACTCCTTCCGGCGCGTGAGTCCACCGTATCAACGCTTCCACACCGATGACACAGCCGGTTTGCAAGGCGACTTGCGGTTGATAGTGCAGGGAAAACTCGTCGCGCTCCAGGGCATGCCGCAACATGGACTCCATGGACAATCTTTGACGTATCTTCTGATTTAACTCTTCTGTATAAAATTGCACATTGTTGCGGCCTTGTTCCTTGGCGCGATACATCGCCGCATCAGCATTTTTAAGCAGGGTATCAGCATCGAGACCGTCAATGGGATAGAGGCTGAAGCCGATACTGCAGGTCACCTGCAGTTCGCGTTCGCCAACCATGATCGGCTCCGCGACACAGGCAAGTAACCTGGGCATCAACATGGAGATGACAGCTTCATCTGAATGGTCGATCACCACGACGAATTCATCCCCGCCATGGCGAGCCACCGTGTCATTCTCCCGCATGCAGGATTTCAGGCGTGTGGCAATGACCTTGAGAACCTGATCCCCGATGTGGTGGCCCAGACTGTCGTTGATGAATTTGAAGTGGTCGAGGTCAATAAAAGAAACGGCGATCTGGTGACGGTAACGCGCTGCCGACACGATCGCCTGCTGAAGGCGGTCATGAAGGCGATTCCTGTTTGCCAATCCGGTCAACGCATCGTAGTTGGCTTGATGCGTCAATCTGGCTTCGTATTGCTTGTGGGACGTCAAATCCATCGCGACCATATAGATGATCGTCAGCGCATCTTCTATTTGCAATATTTTAGGAGAGAGGAAAATTGGCAATTCCGAGTCATTCGCATCCAGGAGCCAAATCTCGGCTTTTTGATCCTCCTCTCCCAGCAGCATTTTTTCGACAATTGCGATATTTCTCAGGGCGACAAACGTGCACAACGATTTCCCGAGAATCTTATCCAACGGCAGTTTCAGCATGTCGGAAAAACAACGATTGCAATACAGGATCGTACCGTCTGCCGTCAGGGTGATTACGCCCTCGTTCATCGCTTCGACCATCATGCGATAAGTGTGCTCGGCGCCCTGTAACGTGAAGATCTTCTGTTCATCACTTTGGGATACGACGAGGGCATCGACGCGCCCATAATGTATCGCGTCCAGCGTTTCCTCCGCCTCGCGCAGGCGCGTACGCAAGCGATCGATTTCAATGTCGACGCCGGGTGAAAAATAGAGGGCGGCAGGCGGCTTTTTCATTTCGCTTCTTTTCCATCTTCCCAGAACAGGTGCGAAAATCGGACACATCGCCGATCATTTTTTGACCAATCGCAGGAATTCTGGATCAAGGAATCACGCTTGCGGGAGCTACTTTATAGCGCCTGCATGCCTAGGCCGCATCACATTTCGGCAGGATAAATATCCAAACCTATCAAGACCCGCTCGGTGTTGGAGAGATCGCCAATGATCTTCTTTACGGGAATCGGTAAATTGCGCACCAGGGTCGGGATGGCAATGATTTGATCGTCCTTCGCCAATGTCGGATTTTCCAACAGGTCGATCACTTCGACGTGATATCTATCCGCCATATGCTGCTCGCAAATCCGCTGCAAATTGGCGCGTGCCACGATCGACTTGAGCGTCTGGCCGGCGACATAGAGGCGCAACATCCACTTCTTGTCCGCGCTGCTCGTTTGCGTGCTTGTCTTTTCTGTACCTGCTATCAATTCAAGCATGATATTCATCCTTTTCAGGCAGCGGAAAGATCCGCTCGCCGGAGTTTAGCCATATCGGCTCGATCATGGATGATGACGGCGTCTCGCTGCTTTTCTTCTTCAGAAAGGCTTTCGATGATTTCCGTGGCGGTATCAAACTCCTCGCGCAAGGCAAGAATATTGGCTTCCAGCGCCTGCCGCTTGTGCTCATATTCACGTTTCTTGCGTTGGATATCGTGCTGCCGCGAAACGATGGTGGACTTGTCCAGCGCTTCTTGTCCGACGCGCGCAGCGCCGGTCAACACGCCATCTGGTCCCAGGTAAACATCGAACAGATCGATGCCCTTGTCGCTCAGTATGAATTCGCGAATCTGGTTGGAGTGCGCCATGCCGCGCGACTTCAATATGTACATACCGCGATTGCGTTCGCCTTGGTGTTCAATGTCGCGCAAACTCAGCCAGGTATCGATCAATGAAGGAATTTCATCGTTGCTCGCTTCCAATTTATCGCCGACGTGCGTCACGCCGGTCAATAATGTCGTAATTTTCCGAGTCTTGAGGAAGTCGATCAAGCGGGTGAGCATCGATTTGGCTTCCTTGTCGGAGCCAACCACCGTCAAGGCCGAAATCGGATCCACAACGACATTGACAGGATCGTATTCGAGGATGAGCTTGTGCATCGTCACCAGATGCATCTCCAGTCCATGCACAGAGGGTCTCGACGCATGAAATCGCAATCTCCCCTGCGCTACCCACGGAGCTAGATCGATACCGATCGAAAGCATATTGCGCATGATCTGCTGCGGTGATTCCTCGAAGGCAAAATACAGGCAGCGCTCCCCCCGGCCGCACGCGGCGTCGATGAATTTTGCGGCGACGCTTGTCTTTCCAGAACCTGCCGTACCCGAGACCAGAATCGAACTGCCACGGAAATACCCCTCTCCGCTGAGCATGGTATCGAGACGAGGAATGCCGCTGGAAATACGCTCGTCGGACACGGTATGATCAAGTCCAAGAGACGTAATCGGAAGTATCGAGATGCCTTGCTTGTCGATAAGGAATGGATATTCATTCGCGCCGTGTTCACTGCCGCGATATTTGACGATACGCAGACGTCGTGTGGCGATTTGTTCGTCGACGCGAAGATCCAGGAGAATCACACAGTCGGCAACGTATTCTTCCAGGCCGTAGCGCGTCAACGTGCGTTCCCCGCGCTCCCCGGTCACGATCGCTGTTACGCCTTTGTCTTTTAGCCATCGGAACAGGCGGCGCAGCTCGGCGCGCAAAATGGCGGCATTGGATAGCCCAGCGAATAGCACTTCGATGGTGTCCAGTACGATCCTTTTTGCGCCGATGGCATCAATGGCCTGTCCCAGTCGAATGAACAGTCCATCCAGGTTATAGTCGCCGGCTTCTTCTATTTCGCTGCGTTCAATGTAGACATATTCAATTGCCAGCAATCGGCGTGCCTCAAGATCCTGCAGATCGTAGCCCAATGCGGCAAAATTGCTGGTCAGATCATCATTGGTCTCTTCAAAAGAGACGAAGACACCGGGTTCGTTATAGTCGAGCGCACCGTGCAGCAGGAATTCCATGCCCAGGATAGTTTTGCCGCAACCGGCGTTGCCGCAGATCAAGCTCGGGCGTCCCTTGGGAAGGCCACCTTCGGTGATTTCGTCGAGGCCGCGTATGCCCGTAAGAGATTTCGCCAGCGACTGCGGCGTGTTGGTATTGTTCAAAAGAGCTCCCGCTTTCCGTACTGCTTAGTACTTGCCTATGTAACCACGGGAGACTTTGTCTTTAGAACATCATCGCTCATACACTTGAGATGCAACATCAAATCGACGTTGGTGCTGGCGTGCCGGTGCTTTTGTTATACCACGTATTAACGGACGTCTTGGGATTAATATCCTGAGAGAGATGCATTGCAAAGCGGCGAGATCATGCTTTCTCCCCGTAGTCCAAGCGATCGCCATCTTCGGCGCGATAGCACGCCACGATTGCTCGTCTGCAATGCACGACAAAGAAAGCCTTGCACCTCTGATTCTCGCTAAGAAGGCGGGGGATATTCCTGATCCACACCTAAAATGCCTGCATCAATACGACGATACTCAATCGCCCCCGGCAAGTAGACCGCGCTGAGCGTCTTGACCTCGCAAGCCGGCGTGGGGTGTGGGCCACTCGCGGCTGTGCAGATACCCTCGTCGTCGATATAAATTTGCCATTGGCATTGAACATTTCTCGGTGCAGTACGTTCATACCCCTTTTTGACCGAACAAATTGCGCAGTCATCCGCGCATGGCGGCGCTGTCGCCCGGCGTCGATGTCGTCTATTTCTACAACAACAAGGATATCAATGCGAAGTCGAATGCATTCGCTTGCAGCGCTCACGCTGCTTTCCGCTTCGGGCGCAGCCACCCTCGCCCAAGCTCAGACAGCCGCTACCGCGGCGCTATGCGACCCCAATCTGAAAGTAGACAAGGAAAAACTGGCGGCGCGCCTGCTGACCACCTATCCCGTGAGCACAGCCTACTTGTCGGTGGGTGAGCATCCGGCGCCACTATCTTCATTCCGGGAGCTGGCGTCATGGCTGCTCAAGAAGCGTGCCGTCGAAAAAGCTGCGGGGGGAGCGTGCAAGGGCGATAGCTGCAACGCCGAGCACATCGCTGAAGACCTGCACAGCCTGCTCAATGGCAAAGACGCACAATTCAAGCCGACCAGTGGCGCTGTCGCCGGCACCTTCTTCGATGCCGACAACCAGAGCAACCTGGTTTGCGTTCAGCACGACGCCCAGCTCCGCTTGCCGCATGCCGCCTCGGCAGCCACCATGACCACCGCAGCGGTTGCGACTGCCGCCGCCGGCAGCACCGGCCCGGCAGCCGCGGCGACGCAGCAGCCGAGCTGGATGGACCCGGTGCGCGTGCGCGGCAATCCCGATCAGTTGTCCATCGATCGCCGCAACCAGGCGGCTTATGCTTCGGTTGATCGGGCCCACCTGAGCCTGGCCAATGATGATGTGGCGCAGTCGCGCACCAACGACATCGTGGTCTACACCGGCTACTCCTTCAACAAACGTCCCATGGACGACAACGGCAGTACCTACGAGGCAGTGCCTTACGTCGGTTTCAAACAAAACCGCGTCACCACATACAACGGCGCTGCGATAGCGGTGGAAACCACCCGCAGCGGCCAGGTCGGCATGCTGTCGGCATTCCACTTCGCCCATGCGGGATCGGCCAATACCGAAGACCTGACAGCACGGCCGGACTACCTCCTCAACAGTTCCGACGGCAGCCGCCTGTTCACCCTCAACTTCACATATACGATAGTGCGTCCAGGCATCCTCAACGATTTCATCCGCTGGAACAACGGCCTTGCCTTCAAGCCCATCCTGGTCGCCCAGAGCCGCAATGGTATGTATATCGATCGTGGCGACGCCACGGTCTACGACCAGCATCAGGACTTTATCCGCCTGGGTGCACAAGCGGGTTTCACGCTGGCCTCGACCAATCCCAAGCTGCCCTTTGACTTCACGACCACCTATACCGGTCTCAAGGCTTTGCAAGGGTCGCGCAGCATCCATTACTGGAAGGGAGCGTTGACCTACAACTTCAACCAGAACGTGGGGCTCAGCCTGGATTATTCAGATGGTCTGTTGCCGGACACGGGCGACGCCGAACGCAAGTGGGGCCTGGGCATCGCGACCAAATTTTAATCTGGCGCGCGAGAAGCCGCCGGCCGTCGCATGGACGGCCGGCGGCCTGCCGGTGCGCCTGTGCAAACCAGGCGGTTGAACCCGCCGCCGGCAGCCGTCAAAGGACATGATTGCGGCGAACCGGCCCTAATAATCGAACCCGGCCTGCAACGCGCTCTTGCTTGTCTTGCCCTGATGCAGCAACAGCATCAGGAGCAAACGCGCCTTTTGCGGACTCAAATCTCCTGCCATCACGGCACCGGCATCAAAGGTCGTCTTGCCGCCGCCGGGAAATCCATAAACCGGCATGGTACGACCGTTGTACACACGGGTCGAGATCACTACCGGCACGTTCTTGGACAACGCATATTTCACTGCCTCGAACATGGAAACATTCATGTTTCCCATACCTGTCGCCTGTACGACGATGCCCTTGGCGCCTTGATCGACCGCGTAGCGCAGCAAGGCGCCGTCAGCACCGCCGAACATCGACAAGATTTCTACACGCGGCATATCGCCCGCACCGATATCGATGTGCTGGCGGCGCAAGGGTGCGCGTGAAAACACCACTTTGTCCTCCCACACTTCGCCAAGGAAACCGAAATCGCCGGACTTGAAGGTTTCCACATCACCAGTGTGCGTTTTTGTGACGCTGCGGGCGGCGTTGATTTGATTGTTCATCGCCACCATCACGCCCTTGCCCTTGGCTTCTGCGGTCGTAGCGATCCGAATGGCGTTGAGCAGGTTGCGCGGCCCGTCGAAGTCGCTTTCCGATGCGTTGCGTTGTGCCCCGATGAGCACGACCGGCTTGTCGGACTTGACGGTCAGGTCTAGCCAATAAGCGGTTTCTTCCATGGTGTCCGTGCCTTGCGAAACGACTACCCCTGCCACTTCCGGCCTGGCGAGCGCGTCATCGACTGCCTTGGTCAAACGCGACCACCATTGCGGCTCCACATAGTTGGCCGACATGTTGGAGAAATTGTTGACTTCGATCGTTGCAAACCTGGCGGCGTCCGGCACCGTCTTCATCAGGTCATCGCCCGAAATCGCCGGCACGACGCCCTTCGTCACAGGATCAATTTTCATGGCAATCGTGCCGCCGGTGGCGATGAATTGCACCACCGGCTTGCCCTGTGCCAGCGCGGCGCCTGAAACCAGGCAGCAAGCGACAAAGGCAATGACAGGACGCTTCGTCATCAGGATGCGGCGGAGTTTGCCGATAAAGAGGTCCGGCTGATACATTGCAGAGGAATTCATGGTGTCTCCTGATTTTCTATTTATATAAAAGTGCGCAGCAAATATGCCTGCGACTCGGGCTGGCTTCCGTACTGTAGATTCAATCAAGCGACATGGATGCTTTTCAGCATGCATGTCGTCTTCCAGACTTGGCCTGGAAAACATACAGCAAATAGCGCGCCAATCGAAGAGGCGGCCATGGGACCGTGCAAGGTATTGATTTGATTGCCTCTTTTATGCACTCGTGCAGAGTCAATTGCGGGATTCCAGAATTTTTCTGCTGAAGGCATGCGGCTTACCGCACAATCAAAGTTGGCAAACTGTCAACAGTCAGGACGATGGACGACGAGGCATAGGGTCGAAAACCGGCCAAGCAATGACCATTTTCGCCCGGCCGCCTAGACCTCGACACCCTCGCCGCTGTTGCGTTTCTCCTGCACCTGCTGAAAACGTCCGGCCGTTTGCGGCTTGATGAACAACACGACGATTTCAGGGTGCAACGCGCGAATGCGCGTTTCCATCTCGATCACCAGCGTCTCGATCTGCGGTGTCTTGAGTTGGTCTTCAAACTCCACACTGAGCGCCGCCAGGATCTGGTGCGGCGCCAGGTGCGCGGTCAGCACGCCGTTGGCGCCGACTACGCCGTCCAACTCCCGCGCCGTCGCCAGGATCGAATCGACGATGCTCTGCCGCGCGCGTTCGCCGATCAGCAAACCCTTGGTTTCCTGTCCCAGGATGGCGGCGGTCACGGCCAGGATCACCCCGATGACGATAGAAGCGATGCCATCGTACATGGGCTCTTGCAGATAGTGCGACAACCAGATGCCGGCAAACGCGGTCGCGATACCGAGTAGCGCAGCGGTGTCTTCCAGCAGCACAATGAAGGTCGGCGGATCCTTGCTGCGCCGGACTTCGTCAGGCAATTCAGCGTAGGTTTTCCCGCCCTTGAATTTGTGCAGCGTCAGCAACCAGGAAGCGCCTTCAAAGATTGCCGCCGCCAGCAGCACCAGATAGCTGACAGTGACGTTTTCTATGGGTTGCGGATCGAGGATGTGGTGTATGCCTTCATAGATCGACAAACCGGCGCCGAGCGTGAAGATCAGCACCGCCACCACGAAGCTCCAGAAATAGACTTCGCGGCCATAGCCGAACGGATGGTCGCGGTCGGGACGCTGGTTGGCGCGGCGCATGCCATAGAGCAACAGCAATTCGTTACCCATGTCGACCACCGAATGAATGCTCTCGCTGATCATTGCCGAGCTGCCGGTCCAGAGTGCCGCCCACAGCTTGGTCACAGCCACCAGGAAATTGCCGGCCAGCGCGGCGTAGATCACCAGCCGTGACGATTGATCAGGTTGCAGCAGGCGACTGAAGAGCTGGCGGGCGTTGCGCGACATGATGACATCCTTGTTTTTGTTTGTCGGGCGGCCGGCGTCCTACAGGGCAATCAGATGCTGTCCTATGCCGCAGCCTGCCGGCAGGGCTTAGGCTAAGTCCATCTTTCTTGTTCCGGAGTCCACCATGAACGCCCATTCCAACGAACCGCAAGCGCGCGAACGCTTCGCCGACGAACTGACACGCCGTTATCGCGAACTGCGCCGCTGGGCCGTGGAAAACTGGCCCAACACCGAACAGCCGCTGGCGCCGTCCGACTTCATCGCCAGTGACCGTGAACTGTTGCTGCTGCTCGGCGCCCGCCTGCATGCCGGCAAAGCACAGCAAGCCGCACCGACCACCGCACAATACCAGGACGTGACGCCGATGCCATGGCCGTGAAGGCTTACCACCCGGTTCCTACAACAACCTGAGCAGAACCCGCAGGGAGCGCCCTGTTTGTTGATGAAACGGGGTTCTCAGATGCGTCCGGTGTAAGAGCGGTCGCCCTGCAAATCGACGTAGCGCGGTGGCATCAGCGGATCGAAATCGTCCCAGTCGCCATGGGCGATATTGCCCTGGTTGCGTTCGATATCGGCCGCCTTGAGTGAATGCAGCAAGGCGATCGCTTCGTTTTCCTGCGGCGTGCTGTCAACCGCGACGGCGACGCGCATGCCGGCCTTGCGTATTTCGACTTCCTGCGCGTGGCGACTACTGCCGTCGGTGTCGTCGGTGCCGTTAAGCGACCCCACCAGCGAACCCAGATGGGCGCCGACCAGGCCACCCAATGCAGGCCCTAGCAGTCCGGTTACCGGCGCCGTGGCCGAACCCAGCGTGGCGCCGACCACCGCACCGGTGGCGGCACCGGCAACCACGCCGGCGTCGGTGTCCTTGGCGCCAGGCGATTTGTCGCGGTCGCCGCCGACCGGATAGAGGTCATGCTGGCCGGCCGGATTGAGATAGAAAGTGGTGATCGCATCGCGCGAATAACCGGCTTGCACCAGTTCGTCCACGGCGTATTCGGTTTCATCTTGCAGTTGAAATCTGCCGACAATGATAGAGGACATGATGTGACTCCTTTTAGTCTCGTCGCGACTCCAGTGAGCCTTAGCAACACAATCGAGCCTAATCCTCTTCCCCCGCGCCGCCGATAGGTGCGCCACGCATTCACCTGTAGGACTTAAGGTTGGCGAGGATCAACGCGACAACACCAGCAGGTCCACCGGAAAGCTGCGCAAGACGTCGGCCACCACCAGTTGCTGCTCACGTATCGCGCCCTGCATGCCGGACAGGATGCTCTGCCATTCGCCCTGCTGCCACTGCGGCGGCAACTGCACCGTGGTGTCGGCCCACTGCTGCGGTGCGATCAGCGGCGTCGCCGCCTGCAACGACTGGGACGAGTGACCCGATGCGATCAGGCGCGCGGCATGGCGGCTGCACAATACGATCACGCTCAGCTCAGGCGTGCTCCTGGCAAACGCCAGCAAGTGCCTTTCCAGGGCGCCGCTTACCGTCAACGGCAAATACGCGCCACCGGTGAACAACGCGCTGCGACCGCTGCGAAAATGCAGCAGGCTGCGTATCAATTGCTGCTTGCAGGCGCCGCTGCGCCAGTCTGCCAGCGTCAGCGGCTGCACCGTTGCCTGCGCCATCAGCGCTTGCCGCAATGGGTAATCGACAGCGCGCCGGTTGTCCGGATCGACCAGGCTGAAATCCCACAGGTCGCAGCCCTGGTAGAGATCAGGAATGCCCGGTGCGCTCAGGCGCAACATGGTCTGGCTGAGGCTGTTGAGGGCGCCCGCGGCGGCTACTTCCTGGACAAAAGCGCGCAAGGCCGGCAAGAACAGATTGTCGGCATCGGGACGCAGGATGCGTTGCAAGAAACCCTCGCAATTGGCTTCGTAAGCCAGATCCGGCGCATTCCAGTCGGTGCGGCGCTTGGCTTCGCGCAACGCCTTACGCTGCCATTCGGAAACGCGCGCCACCAACTGCGGCAACGCCGCCTTGGCCGCAGCGGCATCCTGGCCCGGCTCCAGCGGCCACGCCCCGATCAGGGTCTGGTACAGCATCAGTTCGTCGACCGCATCGATAGGCATCTGCGCACGTGCCGCTGCATTGAGCGCGCGCCAGCGCTGCAGGCTCTGTTGCCAGTGCGCAGGAATTTCACTCAACACCGCCAGCCGCATGCGGGCGTCCTCGCCGCGTTTGTGGTCGTGGGTGGCGGTGGTCAGCATGCTGCGCGGAAAATGCTGCTGCCGGCGCAACGTGTGGCGATGGAACGCGTCTACCGTCAGCCCCAGTTGGGCTGGATCAGAGCCGACTTCGTTGCGCGACAACAGCCTGCCATAGCGATAAAAGGCGGTGTCTTCAGTCGACTTGGCCGTCAGTGGCGGCGTCAGTTGCTGGAAGCGCGTCAACGCGCGCCAGTGCAATTGCTGGTAGTTGGGAACGCGCGCGTTCTGGCCCTCGGCCTGCGCCAGCCAAGCGGCGATGGTGTCCAGCGTGCTCTGGTCCAGTTGTCGCAGGTACCCGCGAATGCGCGCCGCCGTGGTGCGGATCAGGTAAGCGTCGTGGCTATCGCAGCCGGCACGATTGGCATAGCTGCGGTACACCGGGAAATGCGCGAGCAACTCCAGCATGCAGCGCCGTATCGACATCAGCGAGATGTCGCGCATGTCCACCGTGGCGCGCGCCAGCGCATGCAGCGCCAAGCATAAGGCATTGTATTCGCTGGCAAAGTTCTGGCCCAGCAAACGCCGCCGCGCAGCCAGCACGATATGATCGAAACCATCCGGGTCGGCGCGGTATTCCTTCCAGATGGCGTCGAGCGCGGCGGCGCCGTCGGCGTCATGCAGCACGGCGCCGGCCTGGTCCATGAAGTCATAACCGCTGGTGCCGTCCAGCCCCCAGTGGGGGCGCAGGTTTTCGTCGGGCGCGAGGATTTTTTCGGCGATGATGTAAGGAATCCGATCGCGCCGTATCGCTTGCAGGCGTGCGCGCAGGCGCTGTACATAGGCGGCCGGATCGGCCAGGCCGTCAATGTGGTCGATGCGCACGCCGTCAATCAGGCCCTCTTCGTAAAGCCGGAACAGCATCGCATGCATGGCTTCGAACACGTCTTCCTGTTCCACCCGCATGCCGATCAGGTCACCGATTTCAAAGAAGCGCCGCCAGTTGATTTCATCGCCGGCATTGCGCCAGTCGCACAGCCGGTAGTGCTGCCGCTCCAGCAAGGCATGCAAGGCCTGAGCGCCGTGCGGCGTCGCGGCGCTGAACGGCGCCAGCGCCTGGTTGATCGCGCGCAGCCCGTCGGCTTGCGCCGCCGCTGTCGCCAACTCGCGCCAGGCATGCCGGGCCAGCGTCTGCCGCTCTTCCTGCACGGCCGCGTCCAGCAAGCGTGAGAAGGCGCTCGCCGCCGCATGCAGGTGCGGCGATGGCGTGGCCGCCAGGATCGCGGCGTAATCTTCGGGCGCCAGCGGCAGGCGATGGCCGGGAATCACCACTTGCAGCTGCGCCGACTCCGCGTCAAAGTGCAGCCCGATCTCGCCGTCGCGCAAGACCTCACCGTAAGGCTTGCCCAGCACCGGTAACAATACCTTGCCGTGCAGCGCCGGGTCGGCGCCCAGCCACTCGATGTCGAACCAACCGGCATGGCGGCTGTGCTGGCCCCATCGCAAGACGTCGCACCACCAGGGATTGTGTTCGCCCACCGCCATGTGGTTGGGCACGATGTCGACGATCAGGCCCATGTGGCGGGCGTGCAGCGCCTGTACCAGGCGGCGCAAGCCCGGTTCGCCGCCGAGCTCGGGATTGACGCGACCTGGATCGATCACGTCATAACCGTGCGTCGAACCGCTGCGCGCGGCAAATATCGGCGACGCATACAGGTGGCTGACGCTGAGCGCGGCATAGTAGTCAAGCTGGGCCAGCGCGTCGTCAAAGCTGAAGTCGCGATGGAATTGCAGCCGCACAGTGGCGCGCAAGCTGCGCGCAGGTGGCACGGGTTGGTGATGGGACATGGTCATTTTTCCAGGCGTGTGAGCAAACGCAGGCGACGCCGGCATGGCACCTGCTCCAGCAGATTGGCGGCGCTGAATGGCAAACGACGCTGCCAGTTCGGATGCACGGCAACGGTGCCGGGCAAATTGGCTTGCTCCTCCAACCCCAGTAAATCCTCGATCGGCAGCAAGGCCAGCGGCGCTGGTGTTTGCGCGATATAGGCGGTCGCGCCGTCGACCACTGCTTCCGCTTGTTCGTCGGACGGCTGCGCGCCGTTGACGCAGCCGGCAGCGCCCAGCGCTTGCCATAACAGGCGTCGGTCTTCGCCACGCTGCGCTTGCGCCTGCGCCTGGGTGTCACCCGGCATGAGCAAGTCGAGCTCGCTGCGCCAGACGATATCGCGCCCGCACCACCAGCCCGCCACCGTCGGCAAGTCATGCGTGGAAGTCGTCGCGATGGCATGCGCCGGCCAGGACCTGGGCGCCAGGAATTGATGTTGCGCGCGCTCGAACCACAACACGCCGATACCGAGCAGGCCGCTGTCTTGCAAGGCGGCGTCAAAACCTGCCGGCACGGTGCCAAGGTCTTCACCGATCACGATGGCGCGGTTGCGCCATGACTCCAGCGCAATCAAGCGCAACAGCTCGCGCGCCGGATAGCGCAGATAAGCGCCATCGTTGGCGTCGGCGCCTTCCGGCGTCAGCCACAGGCGCGTCAGGCCCATCACGTGGTCGATGCGTACGCCCCCGGCATGGGCAAACACCGAGCGCAACATCGCGATATAGGAGCGATAGCCCTCGGCGCGCAGGGCCAACGGCGAAAACGCGCCTATGCCCCAGTTCTGGCCGCGCGTATTGAGCAAGTCCGGCGGCGCGCCTACCGACAGGCCGGCAATCATTTCCTTGCTATGGCTCCAGGCCTGGCTGCCGCCGTTGTCGGCGCCGACCGCGAGATCGGCCACCAGCCCCACCGCCATGCCGCTGCCGCGCGCGGTCTGCTGCGCACGTTGCAAGCCGCGCGCAGCCTGCCATTGCAGGAAGATATGGAAGTCGATCTCGCCCGCATGCTCCTGCGCAAAGCGGCGTGATTCAGCGCTATCGGGACGCTGGTAGCGTTCCGGCCAGCGGCGCCAGTCGCCGGCGATGCCCGGCGTGGCGCTCACCAGCGACTGATGCAGCGCTTCGAACAAGGCGTGATCGGCCAGCGCCTGGCCGCCCTGCAGCTTGAACGCCGCCGGCTCGGCCATGGGCTGGTCTTGCATGCGAAACAGCGCATACAGCCGGCGCAGCAGGAACAGCCGGTGCGGCCCCGCTTCCGGCCAGTTGATTTGCTGCGCCTGTTCCAGGCGCTGATGGCGCGCCATCACCTCAGGCCCGGCTTCCTGCAGCACCTGGCGCACCGCCTCACGGCCCAGAATGGCGGCCGGATCGATGTGCAGCACGTTGAGAAACAAGCGGCTCGACGGCGAATACGGACTGAAGCGATGTGCATCGGCGGCGAACATGGCATGCACCGGTGAGATCGCCAGCGCAGTGGCGCCCTGCTTGCCGGCCTGCGCGGCAAATTGCGCCAGCCCGCCGAAACTGCCGATGCCGCCGTCGTCTTCGCTGTGCAAACCGTACAGTTGCAAGGCCAGTCCCCAGCCATGGCGATCAGCCTTGCCCTGGTCGAGGAAGGCGTCGGCCACGCCGTAGCAGCGTGGCGGCGCCACCGCCAAGGTGACGTCGAAGCCAGCCACTTGCAGCCGGTGATAACCGTAGCGATCGATGGCCGCAATGGTCGGCGCAGCGCTTCCGTCGCCAGACACCTTGCGCTGGATTTGCTCGCCCGACTCCAGCGTGATCAGGCAAGACTGTCCTTGCAAGCCGCATTGTTCGGGCAGCAGGATAGCTTGCCCGATGTCGGCCGTGATCAGCGGCGGCAGCGCGGCGGCGCGATTGGTTTGCTGCAGGCGTGCGCGGCTGTCGTCGGCTTGCCGGTGGCTGTCGCAAGGCAGTCCCAGCCTGGCCAGGATGGTGCGCAAGGAAGCCGGCGAGACGCTCTGCGGCTGGTCGTAGGCATCGATCCAGTTGACCGCGATGCCGGCCAGCGCCGCCAGCGTGCAGACGGCCTGGTCATAGTCGTTGGGCAGTGATTCTTGCGGCGGCCGGTTCATCTTGCCGCCTCCCGGATCGCCACGATGGAATGCGGCGGCAATACACCGCCGGCCAGTGCGTCGAGCACACCGCCACTGTCGAACAGCACGTCCGCACCGGCGACGGTGGCGATGGTGTCGAGCGCGACCGAGGCCGTTTCGGCGCCCAGATTGAGCGCGATGCACAGCACCGTGCCGTTGTTCAGGCGCCAGCGCGCATACACGGCGGCTGCGCCGACGGCCTGGGCATCGAGCGCCACCGCACCGGGCAGGAACGGCGTGATCGCCATACGCCGTATCGCCAGCAGGCGATAGCACCAGCCCATCCATTGCGCGCCGCTGGCATCATCGTCGGGCGCCACCGGTTCGGGGATGGATGCCATGAATGTGGAAAAGCTATTGGGATCCGGCAAGCTGTCCAGCGCGGCCGAATCGGCAAACTCCGGAAAGCGTGAAAACTCCCGGCGTCGCCCGCTCCGTACTGCCTCGGCCAATTGTTCGTCGGCGTGACTGGTGAAGTAGTAGAACGGCTGCGCCGCGCCGTATTCCTCCCCCATGAACAGCAAGGGAATCTGCGGCGACAGCAGCAGCAAGGCTTGCGCGGCGCGCAAAGCGGCCGGTGCGGCCAAGGCGGTCAGGCGTTCGCCGCGCGCGCGGTTGCCGATCTGGTCGTGGTTTTGCAGAAATAGCACAAACGCCGTCGGCGGCAGCGCCACGCTGCGCTCGCCGCGGGTCTCATTGTCGCGGTAAGGCGACGGCTCGCCCTGGTAAATGAATCCTTCGCGCAGGCAGCGCGCCAGCTTTTCGGCCGGCTGTATCGCATAGTCGGCATAGTAGCCGCCGGTTTCGCCGGTCAGCAGCACGTGCAAGACGTGGTGGCCGTCGTCGTTCCATTGGGCTTCGAAGGCGTCTGCGCGCGTTGCACTATCGCCGCCATTGAGCAGCGAGGCCGCATTGCCGTCATGCTCCAGCACCAGATGCACATGACGTTTTCCGCGGCCGATTTCCTGGTCTTCCGCGGCGATCGCCGTGCGCACCCTGGCGGCCAGCTGCGTGAGCCAGTTCTGGTCGCAGATGGCGTGCACGGCATCGAAGCGCAAACCGTCGAAGCGGTATTCCTGCAGCCAGTACAAGGCATTCTCAGCAAAGAAATCGGCCACCTCTGGACGATGGAAATCGATGGTCTGGCCCCACGGCGTGCTGGTGTCGTTACGGAAGAACGGAGCATAGCTGGCCAGGTAATTGCCGTCCGGGCCGAAGTGGTTGTAGACCACATCGAGGAACACCATCATGCCCAGGCCGTGGGCGGTATCGATCAGTTGCTTCAACTGTTCCGGCGTCCCGTAGCTGGCGTCCGGCGCATACGGCAAGACGCCGTCGTAGCCCCAGTTGTAGGCGCCGGGAAACTCCGACACCGGCATCAGCTCGACTGCAGTGATGCCGAGCTCGGCCAGCTCCGGCAGGCGCTGCATGACGCCGGCAAAGCCGCCCAGCGCACCGACGTGCAACTCGTACAACACCGTCTCATGCCAAGGCCGGCCGCGCCAGTCCGGCGTCTGCCATTGATAAGCGGCGGCGTCGATGACCACGCTGTCGGCATGCACGTCACCGGCCTGGCAGCGCGAGGCCGGGTCGGGCACGCTGATCTCGCCGTCGACCTGCGACATCAGGACATAACGATAGTGAGTCAGCGCTTCGCAGTCGGTCTCGACTTCAAACCAGCCGTCCTCATCCGGCGTCAGCGGTACGCGACGCCGGCCATCCAGTTCAACTGCGACGGTCTTGGCCAGCGGCGCCCACAGGCGGAAACGGCTGCGACCATTTCCCAGGTACTCGGCACCGAATGGCAGCTTGTAATGAAATGTAGTGGGATGAAACGGAACGAGACTATTCATGATTTCTCCCGGCACGGACGGTTGGCGAACACCTGCACGCTATGCGCCGCAACTTCAACGCTGGTTTCGCTACAGGGCTCGCCGGAGGCGGCGCCGTCGGGCACATTGCTGTCGATCAGCAAGTAGTGGGCGTCCTGCGCCCGCGGGAACGTGAAGGAGATGGCTTCATGACCGGCATTGAAGAACATCAGCACAATGTCGGGCCCGGCCGGCAGCGCGTGTTCATCGACCGGCTCGGCGGCGATATTGCCGGCGCCGGCACATTGCAGCGTCAAGGCGCGCGCCACCGGGTTTTGCCAGTCTTCCACCGAGATCGGCGTGGCGCGTTCGTCAAACCAGGCCACATCCTGCAAACCCTTCTGGATTTCGCGATTACCATGCAGGAAACGATCGCCCTGCAGCACCGGGAAATCGCGTCGTATGGCGGTCAGGCGACCGACGTAAGTGGTCAGCGCGAGCGCATCCTGGCCCTGCGCACGCTTCCAGTCGATCCATGAAATGGTGTTGTCCTGGCAATAGGCATTGTTGTTGCCGCCCTGAGTGCGATGGAATTCATCGCCGGCCAACAACATCGGCGTGCCTTGCGCCATGAACACGCAGGTCAGCATCGAGCGCTGCACGGTGGCGCGCAGCTGCTGGATTGCAGGATCGTCGCTTGGCCCTTCCACACCCCAGTTGACGCTGTGATTGTCGTTGTGGCCGTCGTTGCCGTTTTCACCGTTGGCTTCGTTGTGCTTGCTCTCGTAGCTGACCAGGTCGCGCAGCGTGAAGCCGTCATGCGAGGCGATGAAGTTGACCGAAGCCCAGGGCTTGCGGTGATGGTGATCGAACAGATCCGAGGAGCCCAGCATGCGTCCGGCGAACTCGCCGCGCAAGCCTTCGCCGCCGGCCCAGAAATGGCGCACGCCGTCGCGGAACTTGTCGTTCCACTCGGCAAAGCGCGGCGGATGATTGCCCAGCTGGTAACCGCCCGGGCCGATATCCCAGGGCTCGGCAATCAGCTTGAGGTGCGACAGCACCGGGTCCTGCATCAGCGCATCGAAAAAACCGCTGTGCGGATCGAAGCCGTCCGGCTCGCGTCCCAGCGTCGAGCACAGGTCGAAGCGGAAGCCGTCGATATCGAAGGCTTGCGCCCAGTAGCGCAGCGAATCCAGCACCATCTGGATCACGCGCGGATGCGACAGGTTGAGGGTGTTGCCGCAACCGGTGTCGTTGATGTAATAGCGCTCCTGACCGGGAATCAGACGGTAATAGCTGGCGTTGTCGAGGCCGCGGAAGCTCAGCGTCGGTCCCAGTTCACTGCCGGAGCAAGTGTGGTTGTAGACCACGTCGAGAATGACTTCGATGCCGGCTGCGTGGAAGTGCCGCACGGCCATGCGCACCTCGTTGAGGTCGCCGGTGGACAGGTAGCTCGGTTCCGGTGCGAAGAAACCCAGCGTGCTGTAACCCCAGTAATTGCGCAGGTCACGTTGCAGCAGGAAATTTTCTTGCAGGAAGGCGTGCACCGGCATCAGTTCCAGCGTGGTCACCCCGAGCTTTTGCAGATGGGCAATGAAGTCAGGATGGCCAAGTGCCGCAAAAGTGCCGCGTTCATGCGGCATGACACCCTCGCGCTGCATCGAAACGCCGCGCACGTGCGCTTCGTAGATCACGGTCTTCGACCACGGTATGCGCGGCTTTGGAAAGTTCGGACCCACCGGCATTTCCTCGATCACCACGCCTTTGGGCATGGCGGCGGCACTGTCGCGACGGTCGTAGCTGAGGTCGCCCTTGGGTGAATGCAGGCGATAGCCGAACAAGGCGTCGGTCCAGCGAACCTGGCCGACCAGCTTGCGCGCATAGGGATCAAGCAACAGCTTGCTGGGATTGAAGCGATGGCCTTTGTGCGGTTCGTAAGGACCGTAGGCGCGGTAGCCGTAGACCAGGCCCGGCGAGGTGTCCGGCAAATAACCGTGCCACACTTCATCGGTGCATTCCGGCAGCAGCAGGCGTTCGACTTCGCGCCGGCCGGTGGCGTCGAAAATACACAGTTCCACCTTGCTGGCATGCGCCGAAAAAACGGCAAAGTTGATGCCCAGTCCGTCAAAACGCGCCCCCAGCGGATACGGCGCGCCAACCTGCAATTTTCTTGGCGTAATCAGTGTCATTGTTATGTTCCTGGGTTAGCTGCGGCGCAGGATGATGGTCGACAGCGGCGGCAAAGTCAGCAGCAACGAGGCCGGATAACCGTGCCAATGCTCGGCGTGGGCGCTGACGCTGCCGGCGTTGCCGAGGTTGCTGCCGCCGTAGATGTCGGCGTCGGTGTTGAGGATTTCTTCCCATTGGTATTGGTTGTCGGGGCCGGGCGGCACGCCGATGCGATAGTTGTGGCGCGGCACCGGCGTCATGTTGACCACCACCAGCAAGGGCGCCTCGCCCTTGTCGCCATGGCGGAAATAAGCGAACACGCTGTTGACGCTGTCGTTGCCGACCACCCAACTGAAACCTTCGGCCTGGGTGTCATAGCGATGCAGCGCCGGCACATCGACGTAGAGCCGGTTGAGGTCGCGCACCAGGCGCTGGATGCTGCGATGGCGCGGATCGTCGAGCAACTCCCATTGCGGCGATTTGTCGTGGTCGAACTCGTTGTATTGGCCGAACTCGCTGCCCATGAACAGCAGCTTCTTGCCCGGATGGGTCCACATGAAACCGAAATAGGCGCGCAGGTTGGCAAACTTTTGCCAATAGTCGCCCGGCATTTTTTGCAGCAGGCTGCGCTTGCCGTGCACCACTTCGTCATGCGAGATCGGCAGCACGAAAGATTCCGAAAAGGCGTAAATCATGCCGAAGGTGAAGTCATGATGGTGATAACGGCGATACACGCTGTCCTGCTCCGCATAGCGCAGCGTGTCGTGCATCCAGCCCATGTTCCATTTGTAGTTGAAGCCCAGCCCGCCCTGCTCCACCGGCGTGGTCACGCCGGGCCAGGCGGTCGATTCCTCGGCGATCATGAGCGCACCGGGGCACCGTTCGGCCACGGTCTGGTTGAGTTCGCGCAGGAAGGCCACCGCCTCCAGGTTTTCACGGCCGCCATGGATATTGGGCACCCACTCGCCGGCGTTGCGGCTGTAGTCGCGATACAGCATCGACGCCACCGCATCGACGCGCAAACCGTCAACATGGAAATGCTCCAACCATTCCAACGCGCTGGAAATCAGGAAGCCGCGCACTTCATGCCGGCCGAGGTTGTAGATCAGCGTATTCCAGTCCTGGTGGAAGCCTTCGCGCGGATCGCCGTGTTCGTACAATGGCGTGCCGTCGAATTGCGCCAACCCGTGCGTATCGGAGGGAAAATGGGCCGGCACCCAATCGAGGATCACGCCTATGCCTTCGCCGTGGCAGGCATCGACGAACGCAGAGAAATCGGCCGCCGCGCCGAAGCGCGCACTCGGCGCAAACTGCGCCAAGGGCTGGTAACCCCAGGAACCGCCGAAAGGATGCTCCATCACCGGCAGCAATTCGACATGCGTGAACCCCATGCCTTTGACATAGGGAATCAGGCGCTGCGCCAATTCGTTCCAGTCGAGATTGCGGCCGTCTTCTTCCAGGATGCGCATCCAAGAAGCCGCGTGTACTTCATAAATCGAGATCGGCGCCTGTGGCGACTGACGCTGTGCGCGCTGCTGCAGCCAGGCCTGGTCGTGCCAACGCCAACCACTGCGGTCGTCGCGATCGTCAATCACGCGCGAGGCGGTGGCGGGTGGCGCTTCAGTGGCGCGCGCCATCGGGTCGGCCTTGGCCGGCAAGACGCGGCCATCGGGGCCGACGATCTCATATTTGTAAAGCGTGCCATCGCGCAGGCGCGGAATGAACAACTCCCACACACCGGCGCTCTGGCGCAAGCGCATCGGATGACGACGACCGTCCCATTGATTGAAGTCGCCGATCACCGAGACACGGCGCGCATTCGGCGCCCACACCGCAAAGCGGACGCCCTCGACACCGTCAATGTTCATCAGCTGAGCGCCCAAACAGCGCCCCAGCTGGCGGTGGCGGCCTTCACGGAACAGATGCAGGTCGAAGTCGCTCAGCAACAGGCCGAAGGCATAGGGGTCTTCGGTGATCTGCACTTCCTCGCCACCATCGGCGCAGGGCCATGCCACGTGCAAGACATAGGGAATTTCGCTGGTGTGCGCCGGCAACACCAGCTCGCCGTAAAAAATGCCGCTGGCGACACCGTCTACCGCCTCCGTTTGTTGCAGGTTGCCCAGCAGTGCGCCATGCGGATCGACGTCATCGGCCGGTCGCGAGAACACCTGCACGGCGCTCGCGCCGGGGTAATAGCAGCATAGCCGCAGGCGTTGTTCGTCTTGCCTGAACTTGACGTAGCGTGGCCCCAGCAGGGAAAACGGGTCGCCCAGCTGACCCTGTTGCAAGCTGCCGGCCAGCGCCAGGCCGGGAAAATAAGCGGCGCCATCCGCTGCCGATGCATTGTTGTGATCGTTGTCCATGCGCTCTTTCATTTGCGGCAAAGCCATCCTTGCTCCCTATGTCTTGCTATCCAGTAAACGATTTGCGATGGCCACGATACCTTGCAGCGGCACGTGCATCCACGCCGGCCGGTTGGCGGCTTCATAGCAAATCTCGTAGGCTGCTTTTTCCAGCGTGAACAAATCCAGCAAGTCGTTCTGCGCCGCCGGCGGCAACCTCTGCGCCAGCGTCGGATTGCCCACGCGATAGCCCTCCAGGAAGGCGGCCTGGCATTCCGGCGCGAAACGTTGCAAAACTTGCTCTTTGCCGGCACGGGCGGCGGCGTCGAGGTCGCCCGGCCCCATGTTGTGACCGAAGGCGGCGGCATAATCGAAGGAGCGCATCAGGCCGGCGACGTCGCGCAAGGGACTGCCCTTGGCGCGCCGCTCTTCCAGCGAGCGCGCCGGTTCGCCTTCAAAGTCGATAATGAAGACATCATTGAAGGCAATCAGGACTTGCCCCAGATGCAGGTCGCCATGCAGGCGGATGCACTGCGACGCTTCGCCGGCCTGGGCCAGTTGGGCGATCCGTTGCAGCAACGGCGCGCGCTGCGCCAGCAGGCGGCCGACCTGGCGCGCCTGGTCGACCGTGATCCAGTCGTTCTTCTTGCGCAGGATGTCGCAGGCGGCATTGAGCTGGGTCGCCGCAGCCTGCGCCCACGACTGCCACACCGGCGCACGCACTGTCTCCGGCGCAAACGCAGGATCGTCGCCGGGCTGGCCGAGCAAGGTGTGCATTTCGCCCAGGCGTTGGCCCAGCAGACGCGCGAAGGTGACCAGTTCGGCCAGCGCGATGTTGCTGCTGTTGCGGTAGTGCTGCGCCTGGCTGGGGTCGGCCAGGGTGTCGCTCTGGATGGCGCGCTCCAGCGTATCCATGGTCCATTGCCAGGCGTCGCCCTGGTTATCGATATAACGTTGCAGCACAATCAGCGCATACGGTGTGCCGTCCTCGGCGATGCGCACGACTTCGCCCAGCGTCGCTGGCACATTCGGAAATCCGTGCTCGGTCAGGTAGCGTCCCATTTCGATTTCCGGATGGATGCCGGGCTTGACCAGCCGCAACACCTTCATGACCATGGCATCGTTGATGACCACCGAGCTGTTCGACTGCTCCTGGGCCACGCGGCGCAATTGCAGCGGACCATGGATCACTGCAGGATCGAACGCAGCGGTCGGCACGAACTGCATGCGACCCTGCCCGGCCTGCACCTCGGCGCGCTCGGCCAGCAACTCCAGCACCGTCATGATGAAGGAGTCGAGCGCAAAGGCATCGGTCAGGAAACCCACATGGCGATTGCGCCGCACGCGCGACAAAGCGAGCTGGTGCGGCAAGGCCGAGACCGTGTCTTCCTCGTGGATGAAGCCCAGCGGCAGCAGATAGCGCTGGGTCTGGCCGTCGGCACGGACTTCGATTTCACTGAGCACGACCGGCAGCTGGCCGGGTACTTTCTTCGACATCGGCAAGCGCGTGGCGACAACCATGTCGACGGCTTCGATGGTTTTTTGCTTGGCCGCATACCAGCGACGTTTGAGCAAATAATGCGGCAGCACTTCCTGTTCGAGGATGGTGCGCGCGGGCGACTCCATGATTTCTTCAACGCCATGCCGCAACACCAGCGTGACGTATTCCGGCAAGGGTTCCGGCGTGGCGGCATACCACGACGGCATATTGGCTTCGGTGGCCAGCAAGAACCAGTAGAAGCCGAACGGCGGCAAGGTCAGCAGGTAGTTCAGCTTGCCGATGGGCGGGAACGCGGTGCCGCCCATCATCTCGATCGGAATGCGCCCGGCAAACGTCGACAGCTCCAGCTCGACCGCCTGCGCCGACTGCGACAGGTTGGCCACGCACAAGATGGTCTCGGTGGCGCCGCCCGGGTTGCGGTCACTGCGGGGATCGCTGTATTCGCGCAAATAGGCGAGGATTTTCCGATTGCTCGGATAGATCAGCGTCAACGTGCCGCGTCCGAAAGTCTGGTGCAGCTTGCGTACATTGAGCAGGCGGCGCATCCAGTTGAGCATCGAGTGACGGTCGTCATTCTGCGCTTCGACATTGATGGTCTGGTAGCCGTATTGCGGATCCATCAGCGGCGGCAACACCAGCCGCGCCGGGTCGGCGCGCGAAAAGCCGCCATTGCGGTCCAGCGTCCATTGCATCGGGGTGCGCACGCCGTCGCGGTCGCCCAGGTGGATGTTGTCGCCCATGCCGATTTCGTCGCCGTAATAAATCACAGGCGTGCCCGGCATCGACAGCAGGAAACTGTTGAGCAACTGGATGCGTCGCCAGTCGCGCTCCAGCAGCGGCGCCAGGCGGCGGCGGATGCCGAGATTGAGGCGCGCGCGACGGTCCGGCGCATAAAAATTCCACAGGTAATCGCGCTCGGCGTCGGTCACCATCTCCAGCGTCAGCTCATCGTGGTTGCGCAGGAAAATCGCCCATTGGCAATCGGCTGGAATGTCCGGCGTCTGGCGCAGGATGTCGGTGATCGGGAAACGGTCCTGGCTGGCCAGCGCCATGTACATGCGCGGCATCAGCGGGAAGTGGAAGGCCATGTGGCATTCATCGCCGTCGCCGAAGTATTGCTGCACGTCTTCCGGCCACATATTGGCTTCGGCCAGCAGCATGCGGTCGGGGTACTTGCGGTCCAGCTCGGCGCGGATGCGCTTGAGGATGGCGTGGGTTTCCGGCAGGTTTTCGTTGGAAGTGCCTTCGCGCTCGATCAGGTAAGGCACGGCGTCCAGGCGCAGGCCATCAATGCCGAGGTCGAGCCAGAAGGACATGACGTTGAGCACCGCCTTGAGCACCTGCGGATTATCGAAATTGAGATCCGGCTGGTGCGAATAGAAGCGATGCCAGAAATAGGCCTTGGCCACCGGGTCCCAGGTCCAGTTTGATTTTTCAGTGTCGAGGAAGATGATCCGGGTGTCGCCGTAGCTCTTGTCATCGTCCGACCAGACATAGAAGTTGCGCGCCACCGAACCGGCGCGCGCCTGTCGTGCGCGCTGGAACCACGGATGCTGGTCGGAGGTGTGGTTGATCACCAGCTCGGTGATGACGCGCAGGCCATGCTCATGGGCGGCGGCGATGAAGCGGCGCACGTCGCTCAGGTTGCCGTAGTCGGGATGGACGTTTTTATATTCAGAGATGTCGTAACCGTCATCGCGCCGCGGCGAAGGATAGAACGGCAGCAGCCAGATGGTATTGACGCCGAGGCCGGCGATGTAATCGAGCTTCTTGATCAGGCCGGCGAAGTCGCCGATGCCGTCGTCATTGGCGTCGAAATAGGATTTGATGTGGATCTGGTAAATGATCGCGTCCTTGTACCACAGCGGATCGTCGGTAAAGCGCAGGCCGGCGCGGCTGGCGCGCGCAGCCTTGGCTTTTTCGGCCTTGCTGGCCTTGTTCGGCTTGCGCGCCTTGTGCCCGGTATCGCCCTGGCCGTCGCCGACCGGCGCTTCGCGCTGGCGCAACAAGCTGCTGTCTGCTGGGATATCCATCTCAAACCTCTCCTGCGCGCAAGCGCCAAATGGCATACGGACGTACTTGCGGATCGAGGCTGAGCGCCTGGCGTCGTCCGCTCCAGATGAAGCGGCGCTCGCTCAGCAAGTCTTCCACCTGCAGGCTGCCGTGGTCCGGCAAGCCGAAGCCTTCCAAGGGCAAATCGATGTCGCCGTGCTGGGCCTGGAAAGGATCGAGGCAAATCGCCACCAGCACCACGTTGTCGCCGAAACGTGCGCCCTCGCCGCCTGCGCCGGTGGCCTTGACGAAGTAGAGGATGCGCTCGTTGCTCACGCTCAGGAAACGCACGCCCAGATGCGTCTGCAAGGCCGGGTTTTCGGCGCGGAGTTGGTTCAGCCGGGTCACGTCGTCGATGATGTTGCCGGGCCGCTGCCAGTCCCAGGCGCGGATTTCGTACTTCTCGGAGTTGAGGTATTCCTCCTTGCCGGGCACCGCCTGCGCTTCGCACAATTCGAAACCGCTGTAGACGCCCCACAGGCCCGACAAGGTCGCGGCCAGCGCCGCCCGTATCTGGAAGCCGGCGCGGCCGGAACGTTGCAGGAACTCGGGGTTGATGTCGGGCGTGTTGACAAAGAAATGCGGCCGATAAAAATCGCGCGGCTGGTCGCTGCCGCCGGTGTCGGCGGTCAGTTCGGTCAGGTAGTCGATGAACTCCTGCTTGCCGTGGCGCCAGGTGAAATAAGTATAGGACTGCGAAAAACCCAGCTTGGCCAGGCGATACATGGGCTTGGGCCGGGTGAAGGCTTCCGACAGGAAGATCACTTGCGGATAGCGGCTGCGCACGGCGGCAATCATCCACTCCCAGAACGGGAACGGTTTGGTGTGCGGATTATCGACGCGGAACACGTACACGCCCTGCTGCACCCAATACATCACAACATCGCGCAAAGCCAGCCACAAGTCCGGCACGGCGTCCTCGGCGTAAAAGTCGACGTTGACGATGTCCTGGTATTTCTTGGGCGGATTCTCGGCGTAGCGCATCGAGCCGTCAGGGCGCCAGGCGAACCAGCCAGGATGCTCAGTCAGCCAGGGATGATCGGGCGAACACTGGATGGCAAAGTCGAGCGCCAGCTCAAGGCCGTGTTCGGCGGCGGCATCGCGCAGGCGCAGGAAATCGTCCAGCGTGCCGAGCTGCGCATGGATGGCGTCGTGGCCGCCCGCGGCGCTGCCGATGGCATACGGACTGCCCGGATCGTCGGCGCCGGCATCCAGGCTGTTGTTCTTGCCCTTGCGATTGCTTTGTCCGATCGGATGGATGGGCGGGAAATACAGCGTGTCGAAGCCCATCGCCCGGATTGCCGGCAGGCGTGCAATGACATCATCGAAACTGCCATGCAGGTCGGCGCGACCGCTTTGCGAACGCGGAAACAATTCATACCAACTGGCGTAGGCGGCGGCGGCGCGCTCGGCTTCGAACGGATATTCGACCGCGCTGCGCGCCAGGAAAGCGCGCGCGCCGGCTAATTCGGTAAGTTGTTCCACCAGTTGCGCGGTGTCGTCTGCGCACAGCAAGGCCTGGCGCTGCACCTGGCTATTGCCGGTAGCCGGTGTCAAGGCTTGGAGCAAGGCGCCGCTGCGCTCCAGCACGGCGCCGTCGACGCCGTTTTCCAGGCCCTGTTCGACCAGGTCGGCGAGCAGCAGGCGCCCCTCTTCCAGTTCCAGGTGGACGTCGACGCGCGCGGCGATTTTCTTCTTCAGGCCGTCGCGAAAGGTTTCAAACACGTCGCTCCAAGCTTCGATGCAAAAGAAATGACGTCCCAGCCGCGACAAGGACAGCGTCGCTTGCCAGCGGTCGTTGTCGTGGTGGCGCATGGTGATGCGCCGCCATTGCTTTTCGTCGGCGGCGCGCACCAGCACCGAGGCGGCCAGATGCTCGTGGCCGTCCATGAAGATGTCGGCGCTGACGGTGAAGCGTTCGCCTATCGTGCGCTTGACCGCGAAGCGACCGTCGTCGACGGCGGGAGCGATATGTTCAATGGCGATGCGAGTGGAGCGCACCTTGTCCGGCACCGGCTTCTTGCGCCGGTTGGGATCGCTGCCGACCGCCGGCGGCGTCTCCAGCTCCAGCATGCGCACCGCACCCGGCGCCAATTGCGGATCCGGCTCAGGCCCGTGCACGCTGCCGCCGGCCAGGCGTTGTCGCCAGCCGTTGTCGCTGATGCGTACATCAGCGTCGAGTTGCGGATTGACGCTGATGAGTTGCCTGAGATTGGCGGCGCGGCGTTCAATGAGCAACAGTGTCGCATCAGGTGCGCTCAGCGGACGCAAGTGCGGGCCGCCGCCGGCCAGGTCTTCTTGCGCCATGGCGCGATTGGCGGCCAGGATCTCACCGCTGAGGTCGAACTCGGCCTCGGCGCAGGCTTGTGCATAGGCTTGCGGACTGCTCAGGCGATGCGCGCTGCCGGCCTGATGGGCCACGCTCAAGGCATCGGTCAGGCCGAACTCGAAGCCCATCGTCATCAGCCAGCCGGCGCCGCTGACGGTGGCGAAATGCAGAGCGCGCAACGCGCCCAGGCGGCGCGTCTGGCGGTCGCGAAAGCCATGGGTGCGCGCCAGCCGCGGACCGAAAGGATCTTCCGGAAACGCCAGCACCGGCGCGATCGCGGCGAGCTTGTCGTATTCGCGGAAATACCAGGGTGCGCGAAAGTCCCACCAGGCGCCGGAGGAGAACACCGCGTCGAAACCGCAGCCGACCATCTCGTCGAGCTGGCGATGGGTGCAGCCCGGCGTCCAGGCGAGGAAGTGTGTGCAAGAACGTTGCGCGCGCGTCAGCGCAATAAGACGACACCAGAGTTCAGCCGGAAAGCTGGCCGGCTCGCGGCAGCAAAAACCGGCCGCGCCGGCATCGATCAGCAGCGCCAGGCGCGCATGCCACCAGTCCAGCATGGCATCGGCAACTTCGGGGATGTCAAGGCGAACCATGTTGCCCGGTGTGGCGCCGATGGCGCGGCGCGGATCCGGCAATGGGTCGCGGCCGGGTGCCGCGCCCACGGTCGCGGTGAACCATTCGGGGTGCTGTTGCACGACGGCGGCGCCGCCATGCAGGCGTGTGAGCGACAAGTCCAGCAACATGCGCAGGCGATGTTCCGTACACAGATGCGCCAGCTCTTCCAGTTGCGCCAGGCTGCCTATGCCGACATCGGCGCGCAGATTGGCGTCACTGTCGGCGGGCGTCTCCGTGAACAAATCCGCCACCAGCGTGTCGCCGCAGAGCAAGATGTGATCGAAGTCCATGGCGGCACAGCGTGCCAGCAGCTCGCTCCAGCCGGTGCGGGCCACCAGGGTGGGATCGATGCAATAGATACGCGGTGAAAACGCCGCATTGACATGGTTTTCCAATGATCATTCTCGCTTGTCTCTGAACTACGCTGCTTGCGCCGGCAGGCTTGCCGGCAAGGCGGTACGGAAGGCCAGTTTGGCTTCGCCTGCCGCGATGTCGCGATAGGCCTCGATGTAGGCGGCGGCCGCGGTGTGCCAGTCGAAATTGGTTTGCATGGCGTTGCGTTGCATGGTTTGCCAGGCGGCGCGGTCGTGGTGCAGGTCGAAGGCGCGCTGCATCGCGGCCGTCAGGTCGGGTACGCTTTCGCCGTCGAACAGGACGCCGCTGGCGCCTGGATTGATTACGCCGTCAGCGCCGGCATCGGCAATCGTGTCGCTCAGGCCGCCGACGCGCGACGCGATCGGGATGGTGCCGTAGCGCATCGCATACAAGGGCGTCAGGCCGAAGGGCTCGAAGCGGCTCGGATGCAGCAACATGTCGCTGCCGGCATGCAGCGCATGCGCGCGGCGCTCGTCGTAGCCGATATGCACGCCGACGCGGCCGGGATAACGCTGCGCCAGGTCGGCAAAGCCTTCTTCATAACTGCGTTCGCCGCAACCCAGCACCACCAGTTGCATGCGTTCGTGCTGGTCCAGGATGGCGGGCATGGCTTGCAGCACCACGTCGGCCATTTTCTGATGCGACATGCGGCTGCCGATGCCGACGATGGGGGCAAACGGATCGACCGGCAACAGGCCGAACAGGTTTTGCAGATCGCACTTGCACAGCGTCTTGCCGCGCATCTGGTCGATGCTGAAGGCGGTCGACGTCAGCGCGTCGTTTTGCGGATCCCAGACCTCGCTGTCGATGCCGTTGGGGATCGCACGCAAAACATGGCGACGCGCATTGAGCACACCTTCCATGCCGTAACCAAAGCGCGGCGTGAGGATCTCGGCGGCGTAAGTCTGGCTCACCGTGGTGACACAGTCGGCATGCTGGATGCCCGCCTTGAGGTAGCTGATCTTGCCCCAGTATTCGACGCTGGCGAGGCTATCGGCCGGCAGATTGGCCAAGCCCAGTTGGGCGGCCAGGTCGAAGGAGTAATTTCCCTGGAACGCCAGGTTGTGTATCGTCAGCATCGAACCGATGTGATGCAGGCCGGCGGTCTTGAGCAAGAACGGGATCAGGCCGGCATGCCAGTCGTTGGCGTGCACCACATGCGGCGCTGGCACGCTGGTTTCTCCGGCGCAGATGGCAACGGCGGCGTGCGCCAGATCGGCGAAGCAAATCGCGTTGTCGCAAAATTCCTGGCCGCTCTGGTCGATGTACGGGTTGGCGCGACGCTGGCTGAAACGCTCGGTATCAAGCAGCAGTAACGGTACATCGGTGCCCGGCATGGTTCCCTGCAGCAGCCGCGCCGGACCACCCGGCAAGGGACGCGGCAAGGCCACCGGCGTCATTGCTGCACCGACATTGGCCAGCGCGGCGGCGTAACCTGGCATGAGGATGGTGGCATCGATGTTGCACTTGCGCAGGCTGACTGCGAGCGCAGTGATGACATCGGCAAGGCCGCCGGTTTTGACGAGGGGAACGGCTTCGGAACTGACTAAGAGGACGCGAGCTTGCAATTGATCACCCCGTGATTGTCTGCGTGGATAATAAAAATGAGCAGCGCTCGGCTTTTGTTTTTTGTTATGAGGCGATTGCTTTCTCGACAGCCTTCACATTATCCAAGCCTGTTGCCCTGCACCATCGGACACCGGCGCATCTCGCTGTAGGAGGCCGCCTACCGGCTTGTCCGCGCTTATGTCTCAATCCGGAAACCAAGTTTCAACGTGACCTGGAAATGCGCGACGCGGTCGTCCTCGAGATGACCGCGTTGCTCAATCACTTCAAACCAGTCGAGATTGGCGAGCGTGCGTCCGGCCGCCTTGACGGCATTGCGGATGGCGTCGTCGCTGCCCTGTTCCGAACTGCCGACGACTTCGATGACTTTGTAGCTATGGTTGCCGCGGATAAGGGATTTGCTCATGCCGTCCTCCTGATTGTGAATCAGGATCAGGCTAGCCAGAGGTGACGGGCCAATCTATAAGCGCCTGCCTCAAAGTGCTGTAGGAAAGGCGCGTGTTGCCGCCAGTCTTACAGCGATATGCGGCGGCCACCGATGGTTGCCGGGCGGACGGCGACGTAATCTGGCTTCAACAGAGATTTCCGTCCTACTCAATCACCTCAGGGAGAATGCATCATGGCCAAATCCAATTCCAACCAGGCAAGCGGCGTCAAGCAAACACAGCAAGCACCACAGGCAAATGCCGCCGCGGCCGAAGTGCAGCAGGCGCGCCGCCGCACTGCGATCCGCATCGCCGGAATTGAGGGCGTGGATGGTTTCGCCGATGTGGCGCAGGGTGACGACGTCAAGCCGCATCCAGAGAAGCTGTAATCGAGTCTGACCGGCAAGGCGGACCGGCTGCAAGGTCCGCCGGTTTCGTCTATGCAAGAAAACACACCAACATGCGGAGCGCCGTGATGGCCTCGCGCCGGTGTGTTTTTCCATTGTGGAAGGAGTCAACATGTCCCACGCATCTCACCAGGCACTGGAACAGCGCCGCCGCGACCAGCGTCACGCCGACATCAGTGGCAAACAGCCAGACGGGGCCGGGCGGAACAAGCGCCGCGGGCAGGACAAACCTGTCGCAGGTACGGCGCCGGCAGCACCGCCACGGCATGAGGATGAAGCGTTTGGGGTAGTCGACGGCAGCGCACCGCAAAGCGACGGCTGAGCGCTGATCAGCGTTCCGGAGGTCCCGGCAGGATGAAGCTGAAACGCGAACCCTGTCCGACTTCGCTGGCGAGGTTGAAGCTTCCCTCATGCGCCTCGACGAAGGTTTTGAAGATCGCCAGGCCCAATCCCAGACCGCCCTGCTCCTTGGTCTCCGTTTCAAATTTTTCGAAGATCAGCTCGAGACGGTCCTTGGAAATGCCGACGCCATTGTCGCTGACCCAGCATTCGATACCGCCATTGGCCGTCGGCGCAGCGCCGATCACCACCTCGCCCTGCGGCGTATGGGCGATGGCGTTGGCGATCAGGTTTTGCATCATCCGTCGCAACAGGCTGGCATCGGCGTAAATGACCAGTTCTTCCGGCACATCGTTGAGCAGGCGCGTGCTGCCGGTGCCGGCGACCGGATTGAGGTCGTAGACCATGCTTTCAACCAGCGGCCACAAGTCGACATTGCGACGCTCCAGCTTGATGCCGCTTTCGGTGCGCAGGTTGTCGTTTTCTTCAATCACCTTGGACACCAGACCGGACATGCTTTGCACATTACGTTGCAGAATCTTGATCATGCGCGCCGCACGCGGATCGGGCACGATTGTACCGAACGAAGCTTCCAGCACCTTGGACGCCAGCGCCACCGCATTGAGCGGCGTGCGCAAGTCATGTGCAATGAACGACAAATATTCTTCCCGGCGGCGCTGCACTTCCAGCGCCCGGTTGATCGAGAAAGTCTGCACTGCCAAACCGATGGCGCTGTCGAACACCAGGTTCAGCACATGAAACGGCTTGCCCTGCAAATTGATCTGGTGCCGGGTGGCCAGGTCGTGCACGCAACCGCGCAGCAAATTGTATTCGGCGACCACCTCTTCAATCTGGTAGCCATTGTGCAAGCGTTGCAAGCCATGCTCGGGCGGTGTGCCGTCAGCCAGCACTTCGGCGATGGCCTCATCGGAATTGCGCCGGAACGCCAGCGCAATCTCGTCGAGCAAGGCCGGGACGTGATCGTTCAAGGTGGGAATGCTGAGGTTGTGCGCCGACGGTAAAGCGCGCACCATGCCGCGCCAGCGCGCAAGTAAAGGCTCGCGATTGCGTTCGACCAGCTCTGCCAGTTGCTCAAGCGTATTGATAGGATTCTCCGGTGTCTGCGCAGAGCGGGCTGCGCATCGTTGCACGTGTACGATGCTCTCAGTGAGCCAGGGGATTGGCGGTCTGCCTGGCGCTTTGCAACTCCTGATCGATGCCGTTCAGGATGTTTTGCAACTGATCGATGTCGTAAGGCTTGGGCAGCGAAAACGCGCCGGCGCCGACATTCTTGCCGATCTGGGCGCCGTAGCCGGAGGCGAAGATGATTTTCACCGCAGGCATGTCGACGCGGACTTTTTGTGCCAGCTCGATGCCCGACATGCCCGGCAGGCTGACATCGGTAAACAGTACATCGAAAGACTGCCGCTCCAGTTGAAGCAATGCCTTTTCGCCGCTGTCCACGCCTTCGGCGCGATGTCCGAGTGCGCCCAGCAGTTCACAGACCAGTTGCTGTGAATCGAGATTGTCTTCCACTACCAGAATGTGCAGACCGTCATTGTCGCCCTCGTCGGAAGGGGTACTCAAAGAGGTCGATAAGCTTGTCATTATTGATTGCCCGCATTGTCGGTTCAACATCATTTATATAAAGCGTTTCCCGGAGCGCGCGACGACGGCGACCGGTAGCAAACGCTCCGCGAGATCTACAAGCCCGATAGTAAAGCATTCAGGTCGTAAATCAACTATGGCTGCGCATAAATTTCCAGTCCCGCCAAAGCCCCGCACCCCTTATCCAGCAAGGCTTGCCGGGCACACTTCAAAATGTCTTACAAAAGATTCAGGAGTCATCTGACAGGGTGGATAAATCGCTGCTGCTACAGTGAGTCATCAGAAAAAGAGAGTTTCATTTGCCAACTTAAATGACATATACGTGATGGATCATCAAAAAAATAACCTCACATCCGACCTCACATCAGGTCAGCTTTCCGCCCAACCAGACCGCGCCGCCACCGGCATTGCCGGCCTTGACGTCATCCTGGCCGGGGGCCTCAGCATGCATCGCCTGTATCTGGTGGAAGGCACGCCCGGTACCGGAAAAACCACTTTCGGCCTGCAGTTTTTGCTGGATGGCCTCGCCAAGGGCGAATCCGGCCTCTACATCACGCTCTCGGAAACCGCTTCCGAACTGAACGCCGTCGCGGCGTCGCACGGCTGGTCGCTGGAAGGGCTGTCGCTGTTCGAGCTGATCGACGAAGCCGATCTCAATCCCGACTATCAGCAATCGATCCTGCATCCCTCGGAAGTCGAACTCGGTGAAACCATCCGCGCCGTGATGGCGCGCGTGAACCAGTTGAAACCGTCGCGGGTAATCTTCGACAGCTTGTCGGAAATGCGCTTGCTGGCGCAAAACCCGCTACGCTACCGGCGCCAGATTCTAGCGCTGAAACATTTCTTCGCCACCCGCAACTGCACCGTGCTGATGCTCGACGACCGCACCGCGGACCCCGGCGACCTGCAATTGCACAGCATCGCGCACGGTGTCATCAGCCTGGAGCAACTGGCGCAAGAGTTCGGCACCGAACGGCGCCGCCTGCGCGTGGTCAAGATGCGCGGCATCAAATTCAGCGGCGGCTATCACGACTTTGTTCTGGAAACCGGCGGCATGCGCGTGTTCCCGCGCCTGATCGCAGCCGACCACGGGGTTGAGTTCGACGACGCCGTGGTCAGTACCGGCATCAAGGAACTCGATACGCTGCTGGGCGGCGGCCTGGTGCGCGGCACCAATACCTTGTTGAGCGGCCCGTCCGGCGTGGGCAAGACGACCACCACGATCCGCTGCGTGCTGAGCGCGCTGCAGCGCGGCGAACGCGCCGCCTATTACCTGTTCGACGAGGGCGTCGGTACGTTGCTGATCCGCTCGCGGGCGCTCGGCATGGACATCAGCGCGCATATCCGCGACGGTAGCCTGACGCTGTATCAAATCAATCCGGCCGAAATGTCGCCGGGCGAATTCGCCAGCCGCATCCGCCAGGCGGTGGAACAGGAAGATCGTACTTTCATCGCCATCGACAGCCTGAATGCTTACCTGCAAGCCATGCCGGGAGAAAAATTCCTGCTGCTGCAAATGCACGAGGTGTTGACTTACCTGAGCTTGCAGGGCGTGACCGCCCTGCTGGTGCTGGGACAACATGGCCTGGTCGGCGAAATCCGCTCGGACGTGGATCTGAGCTATCTGAGCGACACCATCGTGATGTTCCGTTTCTTCGAAGCGCACGGCGATATTTCAACCGCGGTGTCGGTGATCAAGAGCCGCACCAATCATCATGCGAGAACCATACATGAGTTCCGGCTCAGCGCCGGCCACGGACTGCAGATCGGCCAACCCTTGCAGGATTTCGAGGGCATCATGAGCGGCCTGCCGTCCTATCGCGGCCGGACGCCTATGCTGAACAATGCCCATTAACTCCTCGCTGGAAGAACGCATTCTGGTGCTGGCGCCACAGGGCCGGGACGCCGATGTCATCACGCAAACACTGCAGCGGGAAAAGCTGAACTGCACTGTCTGCGCCGACTATCCCGACTTGCTGAGCGAGCTCTCCAAAGGCGCCGGCGCAGCGCTGATCACGGAGGAAGCGCTGGCCTCGGTAGAGTTCGACATGCTCAATCGCTGGGTTGAAGCGCAAGAGTCGTGGTCGGACTTCCCGTTCGTGATCCTGAGCGCACGCCAGCACGGCCAGCAACGCAACCCCTCGCTCGACGTGCTGGAACGACTGATCAACATGATCCTGCTGGAACGGCCGGTCAATGCCGACACCCTCCTGCGCGCCGGCATGTCGGCCCTGCGCGCACGGCGCCGCCAATATCTGAGCCGCAGCCATCTGCACGAACGCGAGCGTTCCGAAGAACATTTGCGATTGGCTCTGCATGCCGGCCGCCTCGGTTCCTGGAGCCTGGAGCTGGAGTCCTCGGTGCTGCTGGTCTCGGAAACCTGCAAGCTGCATTTTGGCATTGCCCCGGAGAGTGAATTCACCTACGACGATTTGCTGCAAGCAATCCATGCCGAGGATCGCCAGCGCCATCTTGACGTGATCGAAGCGGCCGTGATGTCGAAGGAAGATTTTGCCATCGAATATCAGGTGGTCTGGCCGGATCAATCGGTGCACTGGATACAGATCCGCGGCCAAACCATGCACAATCGCATTGGCGTGCCGGTACGCATGGCCGGCGTGTCGCTCGACATCAGCGAGCGTCGCGAAGCCGAGAATCGCTTGCTGGAAAGCCAGCGCGCCTTGCAGCAATTCAATGAAACGCTGGAGTTGCGCATCGAAGAACGCACCTCGGAACTGGCCCTGGCCAACGACCGCCTGATGCGCGAAATGGCGGAACGTGAACGCACCCAGATCGCACTGGTGCAGGCGCAAAAGATGGAAGCGATCGGCCGCCTGACCGGCGGCATCGCGCATGATTTCAATAACCTGCTGAACGTGATCATCGGCAATGTCGACCTGATCGAACGCCTGTCCGGCGATGAGCGCATCAAGCGCATGGCCGGCTCGGCGCGCAATGCCACCAAGCGCGGCGCCAAACTGACCGGCCAGTTGCTGGCGTTTTCACGCAACCAGAGCCTGGATCTCAAACCGGTCGATATCGAATCGCTGATCGATGGCATGAAGGACTTGATTGCCGTGTCGATCGGCGCCGGCATCAACATCACTTTCGATGTCGACGCCGGCCTGCCGCGCGCAATCGCTGACGCCAATCAGATTGAAATGGCGATTCTCAACCTCGCCATCAACGCACGCGACGCCATGCCGGAAGGCGGCAATCTTCACATCGAGGCGCGCCAGCGGCATGCCTACGACGGCGTACTCAAGCGCGGCAGTTATGTCGTGATTGCGGTGAAAGATACCGGCGCCGGCATCACCCAGGACATCCTGAGCAAGGTATTCGACCCTTTCTTCACCACCAAGGCGGTCGGCAAAGGTACCGGACTGGGATTGAGCCAGGTCTACGGTATCGCCGACCAATCCGGTGGCCTGGCTCGTATCGACAGCATGGTAGGCAAAGGCACCACGGTCGAGGTCTGGCTGCCGGTAGCCGGCGCCGTGCTGATGCATGAACCCTATGCAGAAGCGCTGGATGAGGACCTGGCGTCGAAGGAGTCCGGCACTATCCTCGTCATCGAGGACGATGCCGAAGTCAGGCAATTCATCGTCGAATGCCTGGAAATATTGGGTTATGCGGTGGAACAAGCTGAAAACGGCTGGTTCGGCCTGGAGAAATTGCAGGCGCGCAGTTTTGATTTGCTGATCGTCGATTTCCTGATGCCGGGAATGAACGGCGCTGAAGTGATCGCCGCGGCGCGTGAACGCCATCCCGACCTGCCCATCCTGCTGGCGACGGGTTATGCCGACATGCAAGCGGTGGAAAAAGTCATCAGCCTGGATGCGGTGTTGCGCAAGCCATTCCAGATTTCCGAGCTGGCCGGCAGCGTCAAGCGCGCCATGCAGGCGGCGCACGCCAAGCATCGCACCGGTTCCGGCCAGCGCTGAAGCCGGCGCCGTCGCCACATACCCCGACCTTGTTTATTTGATGCGCTGCTTTTCCAGCTTGCGCGCCAGCGTGCGCCGGTGCATGCCGAGGCGGCGCGCGGTTTCCGAAATATTGAAATCGGTTTCTACCAGCACTTCGTGGATGCGTTCCCATTCGAGCGTCTTGATCGAGGTCGAGCGTGCGCTGACCTCCACTTCGGGATTGCCGGCGACGTGGCCGAAAGCGGCTTCGATATCATCCGTGTTGGATGGCTTGGCCAGATACTGGCAGGCGCCCAGTTTGATCGCCTCGACTGCGGTGCCGATGCTGGCGAAGCCGGTCAGCACCACGATCAACATGGTTTCGTCATGTTGGTGCAGCATCTGCACGCACGCCAGCCCCGAGGTGCTGCCGTTGAGTTTGAGGTCGACCACGGCGTAGCCGGGATTGTGTTGTTCGAGCAAGGCGGCGCCCTCTTCCTGGCTGGCCGCCAGCAAGACGCGATAGCCGCGGCGCTCGAACGAGCGCCCCAGGGTGCGCGCAAAGGCGGCGTCGTCTTCGATGATCAACAGCAGACGCTCAGTGGACATGTTGCGCATTCTCTTTGGTGGATTCGGTGATGGTTTCCGGCGCCGCGTCTTGCGCCGGTTGCGCTTCGTCGGCTTCCAGGCTGATGGCTGACAAGGGCAGCGTCAGCACCACCGTGGCGCCGGCGATATAGCCGTTTTCTTCACGATTGTGCGCGCTCACCGTACCACCCAGTTTGCGCGCGACATTGACCACGAAGAACAAGCCCAGGCCGCCGCCGGTTTTACCCTTGGTCGACTGATACGGTTTGCCCAGCTGGTCCAGCATGCCGGGCACGAAGCCGGGACCGGTATCATCTACCACCAGGCTCAGTACGTCGCCTTCGCGCGTGGCGTTCAGGCGCAGCCAGCGCGGCGAAGCTTCCAGCGCGTTGTCGAGCACATTGCAAATCATCTGTTTGAGCGCCGAATCGAAGGCCACCGGCATGTCCTGCACGATCTGGTTTTCATAGTCGAACGCCACGATAGGCCGGGTGCCGCGAAACTCTTCGGCAATGTCGCCGAGGAAGGTATTGAGCGTGGTCTTGACCGAGGATTCGCCGCGCGCCTCGCCGGCCGACAACAACACGCCGCTGACGATGGTCTTGCAACGCTGCAGCTGGATCTGCATTTCGCCGATCTCTTCCAGCAACTCGGGGTTGCTGCTGAACTCGGGCATGCGGCGCCAGTCGCCCAGGATCACCGACAGGGTCGCCAGCGGCGTGCCCAGTTCATGCGCTGCGCCCGAAGCCAGCAAGCCCATGCGCACGATGTGATCCTCTTCGGCCGCACGCTGGCGCAAGGCCGCCAGTTGGGCGTCGCCGGCGCGCCGGTTGCTGCTGATGCGGGTAATGAAGATGGCCAGCAAGGCGGCGATCAGGATGAAGCAGATCAGCATGCCTTCGACATACAAGCTGAACACGCCGTTTTCATGGTCGGGGGGCAGCGACAAGGGGACGAAAAATTGCGACAGTCCGGCAAAACACAGGCTGGTGATGACCACGATGGACCAGGTCGACCAGGCTTCCAGCAAGACCGCGCTGATGATGATTTGCAGCAGGTACAGGAAGGCGAATGGATTGGTGGCGCCGCCGCTGAGATAGAGCTGCGCGGTCAGCGTGGCGACGTCAACCAGCAAGGCCAGGAACAGCTCGCGGTTGGTGACGAAGGGACGCTCGTGCCAGCGCAGGTGGCTGGCGATGTTGAAGGCGATCAGGCAGGCCAGCACTTCCAGCATGTGCGGCAAGGGCAAATGGATGTCGAAACCGAAAATCACCACGATGATGGTGGTAATCTGGCCGAACACGGCGATCCAGCGCAACTGGATCAGTTGCAGCATGTTTTTGTGGCCGGCCGCGCGATCGGGAGCGCCGCTGGCGTCGTCGGTCAGCGACACGCTGTCCATGGCGTCGCCCGGCGCATGTGCCGAGGCCGGGTGCATATTGTTGTGAGAGGGATTGTCAGCCGTGCGTGCCATTGTTCTGTTCCTGGTCCAGGCGGGCCACGCGACGGCGTTGTTCGTCGCGCCTGACCCAAAAGCCGGCGCCGGCCATCATCAGGGCCAGTCCGTACCAGGTGAGAGCATAAACCAAGTGGTTGTTGGGGAAGCTGATTACCGTCAGGCCGCTCACCGGTTCACCGGCAACGGCGCGCTGCATTTCCTTGCCGGCTTGGGCTGCAGAGGCCTCGGCGTCGACGAAATATGGCGCCACCGGCGCCAACTGGCGCGCAACTGCAATCGCCTGCACGTCGCGTGAAAACCAGCGATCGCCGGCGGCATCGTTGTGGCGCAGGAAGCCGCCGCCAGGCTCGCTCAAGCGCAGCAAACCGCTGACGGCGACGACCGCATCGGCGCGCGACTTGTCCAGATCAGGCGCGGCTTCGCTCACGAATCCACGATTGACCAGCGTGATGACGCCATCGGCGCTGCGCAAAGGCGTGAGCAGCCAGAAACCGCTGCCCAGCACCGTCACGGCTTTGGTGCGTGCGGTTTTGGAATACAGGAAAGTACCGTCGAGACGGACATGCAGATATTCGTGGCTATCCGCCCTCACCTGCGGCCAGGCATCGGCGCCGGGAGCGGCGACCGGCACAGCGTGGACGCGACGGTCGACGCGCTCGATCAGATCGAGCTTCCAGAACAGGCGTTTGACTTGCCAGGTGCCGAGCGCCAGGAATCCGAAAAAGACCACCAGCATGCACAAGGCCAGGAAGCGGCGCAGCCCGGAAGACCGAGGGCGCGGCGTTACTTCCGCAACGGCGCGCCCTGGAGACTGACTAACTGTCACTACGATGGATGCTGATTACGATGCAAGGATGCAAATCACTTCATGCCAGGCATGTTGTGCTGCATGTTTTGCATCGAACCCGGCACCGCTTCCTGGATCAGATCCTGGCTCATGCCCGGCATCATGTTGTGATTCAGGTGATACATGACCCACAGCGAGCCGGCCAGCATGATGACGACGACCATGATCGTGAAGATCAGCGCCAGGATGGTCCAGCCGCCTTCGGACTTGGAGTTCATGTGCAGGAAATAAATCATGTGCACGACGACCTGCACCGCCGCCAGGGCCAGCAGGACAAAACCTGCGGTGCTCGATTTCCCGATCACGTTGCCCATCACCAGCCAGAACGGAATCGCGGTCAGGATCACTGCCAGCACGAAACCAATGGTGTAGCTCTTCAGGCTGCCATGGTCGGCGGTGTGGTCGTGATGGTGGACGTCAAAGCCGTCTTGATGGCCGTATTTTTCGGCGTGCGACGGGTGTTCTTGATGCTGTGGCGCGCTCATGGCAGGACTCCCATCAGGTAAACAAAGGTGAAGACGCCGATCCAGACCACGTCCAAAAAGTGCCAGAACATCGACAGGCACATCAGGCGACGGCCGTTTTCAGGTGTCAGGCCGTGCTTGTTGATCTGGAACATCAGCGTGATCAGCCAGACGATGCCGAAGCTGACGTGCAGACCGTGGGTTGCCACCAGTGCGAAGAACGAAGTCAGGAAGCCGCTGCGTTGCGGACCTGCACCTTCATGGATCAGATGGATGAACTCATACAGTTCCAGATAGATGAAGCCGGCGCCCAGCAAGCCGGTGACGGCCAGCCAGATCAGCGTGGTCTTGATCTTCTGCTTTTGCATTTCCAGCATCGCGAAACCGTAGGTAATCGACGACAGCAGCAGCAAGGAAGTATTGATCGCCACCAGCGGCAGATCGAACAGCTCGGCGCCGGTGGGACCGCCCGCGTAATTGCGGCCCAGCACGGCGTATGTGGCGAACAGACAGGCAAAGATCAGGCAGTCGCTCATCAGGTACATCCAGAAACCCAGCAACGTGCCGTTTTCCGGATGATGTTCCTTGACGAAGTAACGCGAACTTGGCGATGCGCTCATGGCGGCGGCGGAGTTATTGGAAATCTCAGACATGGCTATCCAGCAAGCGTGTGCGGTTGGCTTCAACACGGACGACGTCGTCGGCCGGGATGTAGTAATCGCGTTTGTAATTGAAGGTATGGGTGATGATCGCGGCCATCAGGGCGATGAAGCCGGCACCGGCCAACAGCCACATCTGCCAGATCAGGGAGAAGCCGATCACTGCGCTCAACGCGGCAATGATGAAGCCTGCACCGGTGTTCTTCGGCATGTGGATGGGCACGAAGCCTTCCTGCGGACGGACGTAGCCGTTGGCCTTCATGTCAGCCCAGGCGTCGTTGTCATGCACGCGTGGCGTGAAAGCGAAGTTGTAATCGGGCGGTGGCGACGAAGTCGACCATTCCAGTGTACGGGCGCCCCATGGATCGCCGGTCGTGTCGCGCAACTGGTCGCGGCGCAGGTAACTGACCACCAGTTGAATGATGAACGAGGCGATGCCCAGTGCAATCAAGACGGCGCCGAAGGCAGCGATCTGGAACCAGATCTGCAGCGACGGATCTTCGAAGTGGCTCATGCGACGGGTCACGCCCATGAAGCCCAGCACGTACAGCGGAGTGAAGGCAACCCAGAAACCGACGACCCAGAACCAGAAGCTGCAACGGCCCCAGAAATCGTCCAGCTTGTAACCGAAAGCCTTCGGGAACCAGAAGTTGATGCCGGCGAACATGCCGAACACCACGCCGCCGATGATCACGTTGTGGAAGTGAGCAATCAGGAACAGGCTGTTATGCAGCACGAAGTCGGCCGGCGGCACCGCCAGCATCACGCCGGTCATGCCGCCGATGACGAAGGTGATCATGAAGCCGATGGTCCACAGCATTGGCACTTCGAAACGGATGCGGCCGCGGTACATGGTGAACAGCCAGTTGAAGATCTTGGCGCCGGTCGGGATCGAAATGATCATCGTGGTGATGCCGAAGAAGGAGTTGACGCTCGCCCCCGACCCCATGGTGAAGAAGTGATGCAGCCAGACCAGGTAGGACAGGATGGTGATCACGACCGTCGCATACACCATCGAGGTGTAGCCGAACAGGCGCTTGCCGCTGAAGGTCGAGACGATTTCCGAGAAAATGCCGAAGGCAGGCAGAATCAGAATATAGACCTCAGGGTGACCCCAGATCCAGATCAGGTTCACATACATCATGGCGTTGCCGCCGAGATCATTGGTGAAGAAGTTGGTGCCGAACACGCGGTCCAGCGACAGCATGCCCAGGACAGCGGTCAGGATCGGGAACGCAGCGACGATCAGCACGTTGGTGCACAGTGCAGTCCAGGTGAAGACCGGCATCTTCATCATGTTCATGCCCGGCGCGCGCATCTTGACGATGGTGGCGATCAGGTTGATGCCTGACAAGAGTGTCCCTACCCCGGCAATCTGCAATGACCATATGTAATAGTCCACCCCCACATCAGGACTGCCGAGGATACCCGACAACGGTGGATAGGCCAGCCAGCCGGTACGGGCGAATTCGCCGACGAACAGCGAGGCCATGACCAGGCCGGCGCCAAATGTCGTCATCCAGAAACTGAAGTTGTTGAGGAACGGGAACGCCACGTCGCGCGCGCCGATTTGCAGCGGCACGACGTAGTTCATCAGGCCGGTCACCAGCGGCATCGCCACGAAGAAGATCATGATCACGCCGTGGGCGGTGAAGACCTGGTCGTAGTGGTGCGGCGGCAGGAAGCCGGCCGAATCGCCGAAGGACAACGCCTGCTGGGCGCGCATCATCAGTGCATCGGCAAAGCCGCGCAGCAGCATGACGATGCCGAGGATGACATACATGATGCCGATTTTCTTGTGGTCAATGCTGGTGATCCAGTCGCGCCACAAGGTGCCCCACAGGCGAAAATAGGTGATGCCGGCAAGTACAGCCGCGCCACCGATCAGCACGCCGATAAACGTTATCAGCAGGATGGGTTCATGAAAGGGAATCGCGTCCCAGCTCAGACGGCCGAAGATCAGCTTGGTCATGTCAATTTGGTCTAGCATCGTTACTTTCCGCTGAAAAAGAAGGTCGCGACGTCATGCGTTACAGAGTGCATGACATCCCTGCCGGCTGCGTACACCACTGCCGCCGGCTGTTCTTTCGATTGATTATTCATGGTGGTGCTGGCTGCCTGCCGCTACGGCCTGGGCTGCTTGGGCGACTTCCTGAGGCGCATCCTTGGCCGCGCTCTCCTTGGTGCCCTTGCCTTCGTCCTTGACGTTCTTGTCGGTCATCATCTGCTTGTCCATGCAGACCTGGCCTTCCGCGACGCAACGGTTCAGGACCGCGTGGAACAGCGTGCCGTCGACGGCATTGAAATGCTGCACCGGATCCTTGATGCTGGGCTTTTCCAACGCCATATATTGCGCACGTTGCAGGGCGCCGCCGCTGGATTTGACCTTCTTGACCCAGGCGTCGAAGTCCTCATTGCTCACGCCATGGAACTTGAAGCGCATATCCGAGAAACCGGCGCCGCTGTAGTTGGCAGAGAAACCTTCGAACTCGCCCGGCTTGTTGATGACGGCGTTAAGTTGGGTCTGCATGCCTGGCATCGCATAAATTTGCCCTGCCAGCGCCGGGATATAAAACGAGTTCATCACGGTCGAAGCAGTAATCTTGAATTCGATAGGCCGGTCGACCGGCGCCGCCATCTCGTTGACGGTAGCGATACCTTGCTCCGGATAGATGAACAGCCACTTCCAGTCCAGCGCAACGACTTCGACAGTCAGCGGCTTGACGTTTTCAGGGATGGGACGCTGGGCATCGAGACGCGACAGCTTGCGGTACGGATCCAGCGTATGGGTGCTGATCCAGGTCAGCAGGCCGAGCGCGATGATGATCAAGAGAGGCGCGCCCCAGATGACCAGTTCTAGCTGAGTCGAGTGATCCCAGTCCGGCTCATAGCGCGCCGCCGTATTACCCTTGCGGTAGCGCCAGGCAAAAAGAACCGTCAGCGCAATCACCGGAACGATGATGAGCAGCATCAGGATGGTGGAAATGATGATTAATCTGCCTTGCTGGTTGGCGATGTCTCCCGAAGGATTCAAGACGACCGTATTACATCCAGCTAACAATATTGCAGGCAGAAAAATGAGTCCGCGGCGAATGAGGTGTGAAAACATGCAGGGAAAGTCCAGTCGGAGCTATCAAATCATGCTAATGTACACTTACCGTTAAGCATTGGCGATTGGACAATTTGTCCTACCCTGATGTCTGGGTGAAAAAACAATAATCGACAATGGCTCGCGGCACGTAAGCGGCGTCACAGAACGAACCAAGAAAGAGAGACAATGATCATGGCTAGCACTCATATTCATCACCCTGAAGTTCCTGGCAAATTTACTGGAAATACGCCTGTCGGTGGTTCTGATAATGCCAAATCTGATCATCCAGCGATTGCGCCGGGAGATATTGCAATCGGCGTGGTCATCGGAAGGGCTTCAGAATACTTCGATTTCTTCGTCTATGCCATAGCCTCGGTGTTGGTTTTTCCCACAATCTTCTTCCCGTTTGAACAACGCCTCGAGGGCACGCTGTACGCCTTCACGATTTTCGCCTTCGCTTTCATCGCGCGACCGTTCGGCACCATTATCTTCATGGCAATCCAAAGAAAGCTCGGGCGCGAGGTCAAGCTGACGCTCGCCCTGTTCCTGCTGGGCCTGTCCACGGCCGGGATTGCCTTCCTGCCAACCTATGACCACCTCGGCTTCACCGCCATCGTACTGCTGGCCTTGCTGCGTATCGGCCAGGGCCTGGCGCTGGGCGGTTCCTGGGATGGTCTGCCGTCGCTGCTGGCGATGAACGTGCCGAAGAACAAGCGCGGCTGGTACGCCATGCTGGGCCAGCTCGGTGCACCGGTCGGCTTCATCGTCGCCGGCCTGGTCTTCGCCTACCTGATCGGCAACCTGAGCAATGAAGACTTCCTCGACTGGGGCTGGCGTTATCCGTTCTATGTGGCCTTCGCCATCAACGTCGTTGCGCTGTTCGCCCGCCTGCGCCTGGTTGCTTCGGAGGAATACGCCAGCCTGCTGGCGGAACGCGAACTGGAACCGACCAGCGTGGTCGAGATCGGCCGTACCCAGGGCCGCAACCTGATCATCGGCGCCCTCGCCGCCCTCGCCAGCTACGCCTTGTTCCACTTGGTGTCGGTGTTCCCGCTGTCATGGATCTCGCTGTATTCGATGCGTTCGATGAGCGACTTCCTGATGGTGCAGGTGTTCGGCGCCGTGCTGATGATGGTGGGGATCGTGCTGTCCGGCCCGATTGCCGATCGCTTCGGCCGCCGCACCACGCTGGGCGCGCTGGCGGTGCTGATTGCCGTGCTGAGCGGCTTCGTGCCGACGCTGATCAATGGCGGCGATACCGGTCAAGACATCTTCATCCTGGTCGGCTTCGCGCTGCTGGGCTTGTCCTATGGCCAGGCAGCCGGCGCAGTGACGGCCAACTTCCCAGCCAAGTATCGTTATACCGGCGCGGCGTTGACGTCCGATCTGGCCTGGCTGGTCGGCGCCGGTTTTGCACCGCTGGTCGCTCTGGGTCTGTCGGCGCACTTCGGCCTGGCTTACGTCAGCATCTACCTGCTGTCGGGCGCAGTCTGCTCGCTGGCGGCGCTGAGCGTAAACCGCGCGCTGGACGTACGCTGATCATCTGAACCTCCAATGAAAACGGCCTGGCTTGCATTACGCAGCCAGGCCGTTTTCTTTGCTCGACGATACGCCTCTCAGAACGTGTTTGCGCTCTTACTGCGAGGCCGCCACCGGCTGACGGCTTCTCGCTGCAGATCGCAAACACATTTTCAGGCCACGCGTTCCAGCAAGTCGGTGCCGCCCTGCTGATACAACCTGTGCGCAGGCCGCGCCAGTCCGAGATTTTCGCGCAAGCTCTTGCCTTCATATTCCGTACGGAACAAGCCGCGCCGACGTAATTCCGGCAACACCAGTTCAACAAAATCATCAAGCCCGCCCGGCAAGGTTGGCGGCATGATATTGAAGCCGTCAGCGCCGCCCTTCGTGAACCATTCTTCCAGCCGGTCGACGATGCTCTCCGGTGTGCCGTGGATGGACCAGTGCCCGCGTGCAGTGGCTACGCGCAAATACAGCTGGCGGATGCTCAGATTCTCGCGACGCGCCAAGGCCGTCACCAGCTGGAAGCGGCTCTTGGTGCCATTTGGCTCCTGCAGGTTTTCCGGCAAGGGACCATCCAGCGGATAGCCCGACAAGTCGATGCCGCCCAGATGCTGTTGCAACAACGACAGGCCGACGGTCGGATGGATCAGCGATTGCAGTTCTTCGAATTTTTCCTGCGCCTCGCTCTCGCTGCGACCGACTACCGGAAACACGCCCGGCATGATCTTCAATTGGTCCGGATTGCGCCCGTATTTGTCGAGCCGCGACTTCAGGCCGCTGTAGAAATGCTGCGCATCCTGCAGCGACTGCTGCGCCGTGAAAATCACTTCCGCGGTGCGCGCCGCCAACTCCTGCCCCGGCTCGGACGATCCCGCCTGCACCACCACCGGATGGCCTTGCACCGGGCGCGCCACGTTCAAGGGGCCGCGCACCGAGAAATGCTTGCCCTTGTGGTGGATGGCGTGCAGCTTGCTGTGATCGAAATGCACACCTGCAGCCTGATCATGGCGGAAAGCATCGTCTTCCCAGCTATCCCACAGACCGCGCACCACATCGACGAATTCCTCGGCGCGCTCATAACGCGCGGCATGCTCCGGATGCTTGTCGAGATTGAAGTTGTGCGCCTCCGACTCCGACCACGAGGTCACCACATTCCAGCCCGCGCGGCCGTTGCTCAGGTGATCGAGCGAAGCGAATTTGCGCGCCACGTGATAGGGCTCGTTATAGGTGGTCGAAACCGTCGCCACCAGGCCGATATGCTCAGTCACCTGCGACAAGGCCGACAACAAGGTCAGCGGCTCGAAGGTCGCCGCGCGCGCGGTCAGATGCAGGGTCTCGGCGTCATGCGAGCGGATCGCCACGCCGTCGGCCAGGAACAAGGCGTCGAACTTGGCGCGCTCGGCGGTCTGTGCAATCTGGCGATAGTGCGCGATGTTCTGTCCGGCGTCGGCTTGCGCGCGCGGATGGCGCCAGCCGGCCACGTGATGGCCGGTGGCTTGCAGGAAGGCGCCCAGCTTCAACTGTTTCTGTGGCGCGCTCATGATGCCACCGCCGCAGTCGAGCTGGCGGCATGGGCGGCATCGGATGACGCCGGCACACGTACATCGTCCTGCGCCTTATTTTTAACATTCAGCGACACGCTGCGACGGCCGTCAACGCTCACCGGCACGTCGCCCGCAATCGTCACGCGGCGCACCACGCGATGCTGGTCGCCATAGTCATTGATGGCGTAATGCTGCGTGGCGCGGTTGTCCCAAATCGCCACATCGCCGGCAGACCAGCGCCAGCGCACGGTGTTTTCCAGGCGCGTGACGTAGCTGTCAAGCAGTTTCAGCAAATGCGCCGAGTCGGGGGTCGGATAGCCCAGCAGCTTCTTCACGAAATGACCGAGCACCAGCGTGCGTTCGCCGGTTTCCGGATGCACCCGCACCACCGGATGCTCGGTTTCATAAATCGTCGAGGTGAAGATTTCACGATAGCGCTTCAGGCCGGCGCTGTCGGTATTGAAACGCGCAGCATAGTCATAGTCGTTGGTGTGTAGCGCCCACAGGTTGTCGGCCAATTGTTGCAAGGCTGGCGGCAGATCGAGGTAGGCCTGCGCGGTGTTGGCCCACACGGTGTCGCCACCGGCGTGCGGAACCACCACCGCGCGCAGGATAGACGCTTGCGGATACGCCTGGTCGAAGGTGACGTCGGTATGCCAGGAATTGGCGCGACCGCCATGCACCGAATCCAGCTCCAGCAGATAACCGGTGCCGTCGCGCACCGGTACGGTCGGATGCGCCACCAGATCCCCCCACAGTCGGGCAAACGCCTCCTGGCCGGCATCGCCCAGATGCTGCTGGCCGCGGAAGAACAAGACCTTGTACTTCAGCAAGGCCTGGCGGATGGCGCCAAAGGTTTCCTTGCCGAGATCGCCGGACAGGCGTACGTCGCGAATTTCCGCACCAATGCGACCGGTGACGGGATGCAAATCGAGCAATGCTTCTGACATCATGTTCTCCTTGACTGGAATGACATTGGCTAAGGGATGTTTCTTGCCGCGTGGCGGCAGTTCTTGCTGCAGGCGACGTTGCTGGTGTCTGGACGGTTGTCGTTCACAAAGCCGTCGCGATTGGGCATGCGCACCTTGGGTAAAGAACGCGCATCGAGCACCGTGCCTTGCGGCACCACATCGTTGAGATAAAGCAGGTAAGCCGTCAGCGCATACACCTCATCGGCGCTCAGGCTCTGCGGCGCGTTGTAAGGCATGGCGCGATTGATGAAATCGAACAGCGTGGTCGCATACGGCCAGAAGCTGCCGATGGTCTTGACCGGATTCGGCGAGCTCAGCGTGCCCTTGCCACCCACCAGTTGATCGGCCGGCTTGCCCTCGCCTTTGGCGCCGTGGCAGGCCGCGCACTGCTGCGCATAAATCGCCTGGCCGCGCGATACGCTGCCGCTGCCCTTGGGCAGGCCGGCGCCGTCGGCGGCGACATCAATATTCCACGCTGCCAGGTCGCGCGCGCCGGCTGCATGGCCGATGCCATACACCTGAGCCTGCGCAGGCGCGTTCACCATGCATGCAAGGACCACGACCGCCACGGCGAAAGAACTAAACCTGGACATTGGTGATGACTCCGTCGCTTGCCACTTTCCAGCTCTGGATGGCGTTGAAGTGATAATTCGATTCGAAGCCGCGTGCATCCACCAGCTGCGCCGCGCTCGGCTGTACGTAACCGGTTTCGTCGAGCGCCCGGCTTTGCAGCACGGTGGGCGCGCCGTCCCAGCGCCATGAAAAACGAAAGCGCGTCAAGGCGCGGTCCAGCACCGGCTCCTGCAATTGCGCCACGCTCCAGCTGCGGCCGCCGTCGGTCGATACATCGACGCGCTTGATGCGCCCGCGACCGGTCCATGCCAGGCCGGAAATTTCATAGAAACCCTTTTCCCTGAGGCGGTGATCGGGAGCAGGAAAGCTAATCACCGATTTGGTTTCCATCAAAAACGTGAACTGACGCGCAGTGCCGTCCGGCATCGAGTCGGTGTACTTCGAGGTTTCTTCGCGCGTCATGAATGGCTCACGTCCGACCTTCAGGCGACGCAGCCACTTCACGCTCATATTGCCTTCGAAGCCCGGCAGGAACAGACGCAAGGGATAACCATGTTCGGGGCGCAGGCGTTCGCCATTTTGCGCATACACCAGCAAGGCATCGTCGAGCGCCTTGCTCAATGGAATGCTGCGCGACATGCCGGCCGCATCGGCCCCTTCCGCCAATATCCAGGCGCCATCCGGCTTGATGCCGACTTCTTCCAATACCACCGCCAGCGGCACGCCGGTCCATTCGCAACACGACAGCAAGCCGTGGCTGAATTGCAGCGAAGCGGTGCCCGGCCCCTTCCATTCACGCCCGGTATTGCCCGAGCATTCCAGGAAATGGATGCGCGACACCGACGGCAGCCGCACCAGGTCGTCCATCGTGAAAATGGTCGGACGCTCCACCAGCCCATGCACCGCCAGCCGGTGCTGATCAGGATCGATTTGCGGTATGCCGGCGTGATGACGCTCAAATACCAGGCCGGTCGGGGTGATGATGCCGTGCAGATTTTGCAGCGGCGTCATCGACGAGTTCGCCCCCGGCAAGGGCGCCGCCCCGCGCGAACGGCGCACCACGTTTTTTTCGTAAGGCGAAGGCTGGCCGTAGGGATGCCACAACACCGGCTCACCCGGCGTCTTGCTCCACGGCGCCACCTCCAGTGGTTCCGCACGTGCCCCCGGCGCCAGGGCGGCACCGAGCAGCGCGCCGCCGAGGCCCGCACCGCCGCGCAGAAAACGCCGGCGCCCTGCTTCTGAAGCTGAATTCGTTTTGCTGCTCATTATCGAAATGGTCTCTGTGCGTTCTTCTTGTTCTTAAATGGCGAATCGCCATTGCCGGATTTGCTCCGGGTCGGCCACCTCGACCCGCAAAGGCGGTTCCGCCAAGCTGGCGCTGTCGCCCGAAAATTCCTTCAGCACGGTTTGCTTGACCTCGGCAAAAGCGGTTGCGGCACGCTCACGCGGATGCGCCAGGTCAACCGGCACGATGCGGCGGATACGTCCCGGGCGCGGCTCCATGACCACCACCTTGTCGCCCAGGTAAATCGCCTCTTCGACGTCATGCGTGACCAGGATCATGGTGATGCCCTCGGCTTGCCAGATCCGATGCAATTCCTGTTGCAGATAGGCGCGCGTAAGTGCGTCGAGCGCGCCGAAGGGTTCGTCCAGCAGCAAGATCTCGGGCTTGCTCACCAGGGCGCGCGCAATCGCCACGCGTTGCGCCATGCCGCCTGAGAGTTGATGCGGATAGGATTTCTCAAAGCCTTGCAACCCGACCAGCGCAATGTGTTCGCGCACCGCCAGGCGCTTTTGGCCGGGCGTCAGGTCGGCATTGAGCAAGCCCAGCTGGATATTGTTTTCCACCGTCAGCCAGGGAAACAATCGATGCTCCTGGAACACGATGCCGCGCCGCAGGCTGGTGCCGACGATGCGCTCGCCATCCAGCAAGACTTGTCCCTGGTAGTCTTCCTCCAGTCCGACGATCAGGCGCAGCAAGGTCGACTTGCCGCAGCCGCTGGAGCCGACGATGCTGACGAATTCGCCCGGCGTAATGGTCAACGTAACGTCTTCCAGCACCGACAAGTCGCCGTTCTTAACGGGATAGGATTTACTGAGATGCTGGATATCCAGCGTACCGGCTTGCGACATATTGCTTCCTTAAAATTGCGCCACCGAACGTCCGCGCCACGCCAGCAAGCGGCGCTCCAGACGTGCCGCCAGCCAGTTCAGTGCGAAGCCGACAAAGCCGACCACGATCACGCCGAAAATCACCAGGTCCATCAAAAACAATTCACGTCCGTCTATCATGGTGTTGCCGATGCCCTTGCCCGACACCAGCAGGTATTCCGCGCCCAGCGTCGCCAGCCAGGCGTAGATCAGCGCCAGGTGGATACCCGCCAGGATCGATGGCGAAGCCGCCGGCAAGATCAGCTTGAACAGCCATTGACGTCGGTTGAACTTCAATACGCGGGCCGCTTCGATCAACTCCGGCGGCACGCTGCGTATGCCTTCGAAGGTATTGAGCACGACCGGAAAGAACGCCGCCAGCGACAGGAACGCCACCTTGGCGGCGTCGCCCAGGCCAAACCAGACCGATAGCAAGGGAATCCAGGCGAACAGGGAAATCTGCTTGAGCGTGTGGAAGGTCGGCCCTATCATGCGTTCGAACAGGCGCGACAAACCAAATGCAATGCCGAACGCCAGCCCGCCGCTGACGCCGATGGCGAAACCGATCAGGTCGCGCCGCAGACTTGCTTCCAGCGCGCTCCACAGCTCGCCGCTGCGCACTTGTTCGACCGCGGTGTCCCACACTTTGTCGACCGGCACCAGCAGGGGCGAGCTTGACCAATGGAAATGCGCAGCCAGCCACCACAACGCCAGCAACAAGAGCGGCAAGACCCAGCCGCGCAGCACTTTGGGCACGGGATGCTTGTCTTCAGGGTGCAGAAATGACATGGCGATCCCCGTTCAAAATCCGCTGCGGCGCCAGCCGAGCAAAATCACTTCGATGCGCGCCAGCACCCGATCCAGCACATAACCGACGGCGCCGACCACCACCACCGCCGCCATCACCACATCGAGCTGGAACAACTGGCGACCGAACACGATCATGTAGCCCAGGCCTTCCGACGACGCCAGCAACTCCACCACCACCAACGCCAGCCAGGCATGCGTGAAGCCGTAGCGCACGCCATTCCAGATCGGCGGCAAGGCGGCCGGAAAAATCACTCGCCACAACAACTGCCAGCGCGAAAACTTCAATACACGCGCCACCTCGACATAGCGTGCCGGCACGTTCTCGATGCCCTTGAAGGTATTGAGCGCAATCGGCACCAGCGCCGCCTTGGAAATCAGGATGATCTTGAGCGCCTCATCGATGCCGACCAGCAGCATCAACAGCGGCAGCCAACCCAGCACCGGTACCTGGCTGAAGGCCTTGAACAAGGGATAAACATAATCTTTGAACACCGGCGACAATCCCATCGCCACGCCCAGCAGCAAGCCGCCCACCACGCCGACGCCAAAGCCGATCAGCACGCGCAACAGGCTGATCTTGAGGTTGTCGAACATCTCGCCCGACGCCACCAGATCAATGAACGTCAGCAATACCGCCTGCGGCGACGGCAACACCTGCGGCGCGACCCACTCGAACTGCGCCGCCACGTACCACAGCAACAGCAAGAACAAGGGAAACGGCAAGGCCAACCAGCGCGGCGACCAGTTGCGCAACCACGCGGCACGCACAGCGCCGGCGGATGACGTGGCTGGCGCGGATGGCGATAGTTCCAGGGCTACCGGCTGCGCACCCATGCTCAGGTCCCGAGGATCTTGCCGTTGACCTGGAAGATCGGCCAATAGGTTTCCAGATGCAAGTCCTTCAACGCCGCTTTCAAGTAGCTCTGGTCTATCCATTGATCGACATCGAATTTGGCGCGACTGAGTTTGAGGCGATAAGCCTGTTCCACCGAATCCTTGTAGCGTGCAATCAGGAAAGGATCGAAGTTGGGGTTGATGCGCACGCGCAACGGTTCGCCGTCGTAGTCTTCCCGCCAGTGTTCATAAGGCGTGCCGGCCTTGGCCCACAGGCGCAGTACTTCCTCCCGATTGACTTCGTCCGAAGCCCACTTGGCGGTCTTCACGAAAGTCTTGACGATGCGCGCGGTGGCTTCAGGATATTTCTGCGCAAAATCTTCCGTGACCAGCACATGCGATTGCGTGGTGAAGACCGGCGAGCCGCCCTTGCTGGTGTAGACGATGCGGGCGGCGTTCTTGTCGCGCAGGCGCAGCAGGTTGATGTTGCCGAACGCGGCGTCGATGTCTTTGGTGCTCAGCGCCGCCAACGTGGTGGCCTGGTCCAGATTGATTGCGCGCAAGTCGCGTTCTTGCAGGCCGTTCGCTTCCAGCACGCGATTGATCGGCAACTGCGCATTGGTGCCCTTGAAGATGGCGACGCGCTTGCCGCGCAAATCCTTGACCGACTGTATCGGCGAATCAGGTGGCACCGCGAGGTAGATGTTCGAGCGTACGCCAGTGGCAAGCACGAGTTTCGTTTTGAGTCCGGCCGACTTGGCCACGATGGCCGGCAAGTCTCCCTGGAAGGCAAAGTCGAGTTGCTTGTTGGTGAGCGCCTCATTGACCGCCGGACCGGCGCCCTTGAAGAAATACCATTCGACCTTGATGCCGTCGGCCTTGAACTCTTCTTCCACCAGGCCCCGGGCGTTGGCGACGGCAGCAGAACTTCCCGAGAATTGCGGCGGATTGCCGATGCCCGGCTGTGCCACGCCAATGCGGATGACGCCAGGTTGGTTCGCCGCACGCGCTTGCAGACCCAGCAATGCAGCACCTGCGCCAACGCCGCCGGCAGCAAGATGCTTGAGCACAGTTCTGCGATCCAAAGTCATGGCTTACCCTTTCTCCAACTTTTTGTTGATGCATATGGCCGCGATAGCGGAGCACAAATCTGCGATCAAGTATAGGTAAGGGAAAACGTTGGCCAAACGAATGCTTTCGTATGTTCTTATGCGAAAGTTTTTTGGGTGGTGGTTGCTGTGCCAGCGCGCTGAGAGGCTTTGCACTGCAATAGCAGATGAGTTGATATTGAGTTCATCGGACTTGGTGTTTTGTTCCGACTAGCTTTCTTGATTGCTGAAACTTTTCTTTCTTCGGACGACCGGGGTTGCCGGGGGTAGCCCGGCGGCTACTCACTTTTCTTGCTTCGCCAAGAAAAGTAAGCAAAAGAAGGCGACCGCGATTCGCAGTCCCGCTACGCGGGATCCCCGTTGATGCCACGCACAAATCGGGAAGGGAAAAAAACGCGCTGCGCTCAAACAATTTTCCCTTCTTTTTCCGATTTGAGCGCGTCACCAACGGCAGCTCATAAGCGGTAAGTGCCCAAACTGCTCGCCTCCGGCATCGCGCTTTCTCACGTTCACCGATGGTTTTTAGTTTGTCGACCCAGCGAGCGCGGGGACCCAGTGACGTTGATGCACCGCTCAACCGTCGATACGACGCCGGGTTCCAACTTTCGTTGGAGCGACGGCGTTCATGAGGCCAGAGAAGGTGAGCCACCACCGTACCTGAGGCCGATGCGCAGCGAGCCCGTCTCGCAGTCCGCTTGCGAGTAGCCGGCGGCGGCGGGTGCACATCGGATAAAGAGGGAAAATTTGTCTGAGCGCAACGAGTTTATTTTTCCTCCCGATTTGTACCTGCCGACACCGGGAACCCCGCAGGGACTACGAACCAGTGTTGTTGGAGCAGTGCTCCAACCCTTTCTTTACTTACTTTCTTTGGCGAAGCAAGAAAAGTGAGCTGCTGCCGTTTGCTGAAGCAGTGCTTCAGCCCCCCTGCATACCAAGGTCGTCCGAAGAAACAAAAAACTCAGCAACCAACAAGGTGAATATCAGTCAAGCGCATCCAACTCCGGCCGCGCCAGATACAACACCTCATAAGCATCCCCGGCACGAGAATCATCAATCCCGTCCGACCTCAAATGCAGACGCACCAAATGCCAAGCTGAAAGATCCACAGCGGTAACCACCGCGACAGTATCTGACTGACGCGCCAACGCACGATTACGCTCAAGCTCCGCCGCGCGCAATGCCGCGATGTCGGCACTATCCTTGAGCGGAATGTTTTCGCGATACAGCGACCGCGCCTGTTGCGCCGGCCCGGTGCGCGCATCCAGCGGCAACCATAGCTCGATACTGGGCCGGCCGAAGCTGCGGATCACGTTCTGGAAACGATCACCGCTGATGAAGTCGGCAGTCTCGGCAGGATCGTTCCATAGATAAATCGAGGCATACAAGTTGCCGGCTGCGCCATGCTGACCGGCCTGGCGCATGACAAAAGCCTTGAACGCCAAGCCCTTGACGTCGTCCCACAGGGCGCCGCGTGCGGCGGCACGACGCCGGATGATGTCCATGTCGTAGTCGATCGGCAAGCGGTGCGAATACTGTTTTGCCAGCATGTCTGTTCCTTGTTGGTAAATGACAAGGAAGCATAGAATCGCGCCGTTGCAGCGACAAGCGGGCCGGCCTTATTTCTGCAATAAATATTGCAAATGATGCGGCCCGCTGGCCCCGTCTCAGCGATCCATCTTGAAGCCGCCCACAATGGTCGCCAGGCGCACCGCCTGGTCCTGCAGCGATTGTGCTGCCGCCGCAGCCTGCTCGACCAGCGCGGCATTCTGCTGGGTGGCTTCGTCCATGTGGCTGATGGCGCGGTTGATCTCTTCGATGCCGGTGCTTTGCTCGGAGCTGGCGCCGGCGATTTCGCTGACGATGGCGCTGACGTTCTTCACGCTGCTGACGATTTCGACCATGGTCTGGCCGGCCTTCTCCACCAGCAAACCGCCGTCAGTCACTTTCGACACCGAGGAATCGATCAACACCTTGATCTCCTTGGCGGCCTGGGCGCTGCGTTGCGCCAGGCTGCGCACTTCACTCGCGACTACCGCAAAGCCACGCCCTTGCTCACCGGCGCGCGCCGCTTCCACCGCGGCATTCAGGGCCAGGATATTGGTCTGGAAAGCGATTCCGTCGATCACGCCGATGATGTCGACGATCTGGCGCGAGGAGTGGTTGATTGCTTCCATGGTGGCGACCACATTGCCGACCACGGCGCCGCCCTCTTCGGCAATCGTCGAGGCCGCCAGCGCCAACTGGTTTGCCTGGCGCGCGTTGTCGGAGTTCTGCTTGACGGTCGACGTCAGCTGCTCCATCGCGGAGGCGGTTTCTTCCAGCGCACCGGCTTGCTGTTCGGTGCGTCCCGAGAGGTCGAGATTGCCGCTGGCGATTTCCGCCGAGGAGATCTTGACGGCATCGCTGGTGCGACGGATCTCTTGCAGGATGGTGGTGATTTTTTGCACGAAGACATTGAAGGAACGCGCAATCTGGCTGACTTCATCGCTGCCGTCTTCGGGCAGGCGCATGGTCAGGTCGCCGTCGCCGGAGCCGATGCTGTCCATTGCATTGCGCACCAGCGACAGGCGCTTGAATACCGCCTTGGTGATCATGCCGAGGATCAACGCCGCCAGCGCAGCCACCAATACGATGGCAAGCAGCGAAGATTGCGTGGCGTGGCGCATGCCGGCGTTGACGTCAGCCTTGTCCATCGCCACCAGTAGCGTCCATTCGGTGCCATTGACAGGAATCGCCTGGATCAGCTTTGCTGCGCCGTCGAGCGCGATTTCGCGCTGGGCGTTGTCGCCGCCAAAGGCGTTGAGCCGCTCCGCCGTCAATGCAGGATTCCAGTCCTTGACCGGTTTGTTGATCCATTGTCCATCAGGGTGCGCCAGCATCATGCCGTCGCGATCGACCAGGAAGGCGAAGCTGGCCGGCGTCGGATGCACGGCCTTGACCACGTTGCTGACACCGTCGAGGAATACCGCCGCAGCCACCACGCCCTGCAGCACGCCGTCTTTCTTGACTTGCGCCGTGAAGGACACCATCGGCTTCTTGGTCACCACGTCGGTGTAAGGCTTGGTCACCACTGCCTTGCCGGCCTTGACCGATTGCTGATACCACGAGCGTCCGGTCGGATCGTAGCCGGGCGGCAGTCCTTCGGCGCTCGAGGTGAAGGCGGCCTTATCTTCCTTGCCGAAGGTAGTGACGTAGAAACCGCCGCTCTTTTGCAACTGCTTGATGACGAACACCGGATCCGCCTGCAACACGCCGTCGGCCGCCGCCGCCGTCATGCTGGCCTTGGCGGCCACCCACTCGTTGATCGCCGAGGCGTAACCGTCGGCGATGGAGCGCGCATTCTGGTCGATGGCGTGGTCGTTGTCGGTCTTGACGATGACATACGACACCGCGCCGACCAACCCCAGGCTTGCAATGAGCAAGGCGATACTGAAAAACAAGATGCGCGTTCTGATCGAGCTGAACATGATGGACCTTCCCTGTCTATTTTTATGGAACTGCAATTGCCGGATTACTTGCTTCGGATCAAACGAACTTGCCAATCCGCCCCAGCACCGCTTCCCGCACCGAACCGCTGGTGATGAAGGAATGCGCCACCTGGATGTCGTTGTGGAACCAGCGGTCGCCGTCCAGGCATGCCGGAATCTGCTTGCGGATTTCTTCATACGCCGCCTGCGTGCCCTGGCCCAGCACGAAGTCCTTGAGCAACTCTTCGGTCATGCTCAGCGCCTGCGCCGCCAACAGCATTTCCACGCCGACGATGTATTGCGTGTTGGTGACGATGGTCGCCGCCTTGCGCGCGCACCAGGTCGAGTTGGAAACATGGTCTTCGCTGTTGCCCTTGGCCGGAATGCTGTCGACGCTGCCCGGCATGGACAGGGTGCGGTTTTCCATCACCAGCGAACTCATCGAACATTGCACCACCGGATAACCGGTGTTGACGCCACGCACGCCGCTCATCAGGTTGCGCGGCAAGCCCC